>Ga0181532_10001779_pt1 | contig 20553 bp, 18 predicted proteins | sample PEATcosm2014_Bin_33_FD_119768 | JGI IMG/M metagenome (GOLD analysis project Ga0181532, IMG submission 119768) | Peatland microbial communities from MTU Mesocosm Facility, Houghton, MI, USA - PEATcosm2014_Bin11_30_metaG | ecosystem: Environmental > Terrestrial > Soil > Wetlands > Peat | place... | reverse complement strand
GGTCCCCGACCAGCACCACCTTGGCGTGGCTCCTCTCCGCCACCTCGAGCACCCGCGCGAGCTGCCGCGTCCCGATCATCCCGGCTTCATCGATGACCAACACGTCTTTGGACGTGAGGGGGTCCCGCCCACCGCTCCATGCCAATTCATAGCTCGCCAAGGTCCTCGATTGGATGCCGGCCGCGACCTGTAAATTCTCAGCCGCAATGCCCGCGAGCGCCGCCCCTTTCACGGCCAGTCCTTGCGCCTCCCAGGCCTCGCGCATCGCCGAGAGCGCCGTGCTCTTGCCCGAGCCGGCGACCCCCACCAGAGCCTTCAAATCACCGGGCCCCGTCACGTGCTCGAACGCCTGGCGCTGCTCATCACTCAACCGATGTTGCGAGAGCACCGAGCGCTGGCGGTGGGCGGCGACCCCATGCCCCTCGCGCCCCGCCAGGGCCTCCGCATCGGCCAGGAGCCCCCGCTCCAAGCCCAGCATCTCTCGCGTCGTGAATCGCTGCCGGCCCGCATCGTCCTTGCCGAGCGCGACGAGCTCCGGCGAGGTCGTCACCTTCAAATACGCGCGATCAAACTGCTCCGCCCCGTCCGTCCGGGTGTGCAAGAACCGCGCGAGATCGTGATGCGAAAAGGTCGCCTGGCCGTGGGTCATGGCCTTCAGAGCAATGCCGGCCTCGGCAATGATCTGCACCCCGTTCGCCCCGGCGATCTGCCGCTGCTCTTGGATCCGATCGGCGAGAAATGAGGGCAGCCGTTCGTCCTCCTGGCGCTCCCGCCCGACGCCGAGCTTTCGCCCCGGCGAGAGCTCGATCTCCTGATCCTTGTAGGATCGATGATCGATCCGGACCCCTAAGCCGGCTTGCGCCAGGTGCTCATTCGTCACTTCCGCCCAGCCGCGCCGCCAGCCCAAAAGCTCTTTGGTCTGATTCCAGCCGCGGTTTTTTTGCCCAAACCCGTCCGGCGTCAGATCTCGCGTGGTCAATAGGATGTGCGCGTGTGGATTTCCCGGGTTGTCCAGATGCAAGGAGAAGTCCGTGACCATCCCGCGCGAGACAAATTCTCGCTTCACGAAATCCCGTAGGAGCTCGATCTGCTCGTTCTTCGAAAGCTCGATCGGCAACCCCACCTCGACCTCACGCGCGACCTGCGCGTCCTTCCGATTCTCGGAGGCCTCGACTTCATTCCACAGCCGCTGACGGTCGAACACCCACTCGGGGGCATGGTCCGGCGCCAAAATCTCCGAGTGCTCCACCCCCACCTTCTTGGCGTAGTCGTGGGTCTGGCCGGTGGCCTCCTCATACATCGAAGTGCCGGACCGATAGGCGGCGGCAGCAACGGCGTTGCGCCCGTCGGAGCGCTTAACCATCTTGGTGGTTTGATGGTAGATCGCCATCGAAGTGTGCCGCTAATTCCCTTCGAACGACAAAGCCGATGATCCCCGAGAGGCTCATGGCCCGGCGGCCGTGAGCCGCCTCTGCCTCACGCACACGTCGCGCAGCGACGTATCAGTGCGCTTTCAGGTCCATCTCCGATCATACCCGCCGCCCAACCAGCTCGCAACACCAAAGCGCCGTCGCGAGCTAAAAAGCCACGAGGCCCCAACCACCGCGGCTGCCGCGCCCCCCCCTTCACCCACTCTTTATGCGCGAGGAGCCACCGCGTAGGATCGAGCGGCAGCGACACCACCACCGCGTGCAACGGACGCGACCCGACCACGTCAATTTGAGGGAGCACTAGAAATGCCGAAGCTCGAGGAAAAACTCGCCGCGGCCGAAGCCAAGGTGAAACAGCTGAAGGTCCGCCAGCGCCAAATCGAAGCCCGTAAGCGCTCCCTCGCCGCCAAGAACGAGAGGAGCAAAGACGTGCGGCGCAAGATTTTGGTCGGCGCCATCGTGCTCGAGAGGGTCGCGGCTGGAGAGATTCCGAAGGAGGATTTGCGGCGCTGGATCGATCCGAAAATCAGCCGCGCCGATGACCGAGCATTGTTCGATTTGCCAGTGAAGGATGCGGGATAAAATCTCCCCTCTCTCCCGTCAAACGTCGACGGCGAATCTAACGCCGGTGCTTGCGCATCAGCTTAGCTTTCTTCCGCCTCCGGGGTGGGCACATACCCTTCGTGCTTCAGACTCCCGATGATGCCGGCGGTATCGCGGGCTTCACCTTCGTCATGCATAGGTTCGTCGTGCCAATAACTGCCCAGGAAGCCCCACAAGCGAATCTTTTGCCTTGAAGCATACGAAACTGGCCGAATGCTCGTTCACCCTCCTCCGGCCTCCTCTGACGCTTTAATTCAAAGAAAATTTGCTGGCGGCCGAAGTCTCGTGGAAGGCGGCTCCGCGCCGTCCACAGACGCGGGCCGCTAACTACAGGTCTCTTACCTATCTCTACTATAGAGAGGGGGTACCGTTTCACCCATCAGGGGGTACCGTTTCACCCATCAACAGGGGGTACCGTTTCACCCGGGATAACTCTCTCAATCCCCAGGGTTAATCACAAGCGCATTCAGCGTGCTAATTGACGCGGCTGGATGGCCGGGAGGCTACCCGGAGCGACCTCGATGCCCCCTACCCGCTTGGTCAATTTCAGTCCCGGATAGACGCCTCGAATTTTGACCAGCGCCGCTTTCACTTTCTTGCGGAAATTGTCCACATCAGCGTAGTCGCCCCCCATGTGATTGTGGAGCTGCTGCCAGGTCTCAAAACGGGGCCGTCCGCTCTGATGGGAGCGGTACGCCTGGAAGGTCAGCCAGGCATACAGATCGAGCGCCAACGGTGACCGTTTGAGGGCACGCAGCGCTCGCATGTCAACCGGTACGGGGGCGCTGGTGATGGCGGTGTAGAACAGCTCGCCGAGCTCGATCCAGCTCCCCCACAACGCGGTTTGATCGGGGACCCTCACGCTCCACCAAAGATCGCCCTGCGGGGCGACTTGCATGTCGAGCCAGCTCTTGCCGATCCGTGAACCGTCTTCCTCTAGCCGCTCGAGGCTAAACCGCGATCGAAATAAACGCTCCATCTGGTCCCGGAGGCGCTTGGCATCGCCGCGCTTCCCGCGTCCGGTATAGGGACTCAGGCCGAGGTCTGTCATGAACCCACTCAGCGAGCTGCCGAGCTCCAGCCGGCGGCTCTGCGTGCGCAGCGCTTCGGTGGTGATCCAGAACAGGAGCAGCCGCGGAATGATGCCGTAGGGGTAGCCGTAGCTCTTCCCGGTTTGAATATTCACGCCTGGTTGAATGGCGAGCGTCACATTGCCATTTCGGCGCGCCCATATCGGGCGATCACCGGGGTTGCTATGCGGCAAGCTCGCGAGCACGAGCTCGCGCGCGATGAACGCAGCATCCCGGGCTGCCGGCGACTCATCGAAGATGCTGACGCTGGTGTCGATGAGTTTCTGTTGGGCCTCGGTGAGGGCCCGCTCCCTCGCTTGGACCACCTGCAGGCGGCGCGCGATCGCGCCCACCGATTCGGAATTCTTAGGCCCGTTCACTCCCCTACCCTTCCCGTCTCCCAGTGCACTTTATGGCTGTGTTTTTTTCATGAATTCTTGAAAACATTCATTCAGCAATTCATTGAGTTTTAGATCTCGATCGAGCGCCGCTTGCTTGAACGCGCGCACGAAGTCCGGCGGCATCCGAAATTGCAACGGCACCAGATCGGCCGATGGCACGACTCCGCGCTGGCGCATCACGCTCTGCGCCCGGGGCTTCATAGGATTAAGGTCCGCAGCCGTCAATGCAACCGCCTTAGCCATTCACAACACTCCTTACCGGCTTTTCTACTTTCAACTTTTCATGAAAACATGATTTCAGGTCGCGCCACAGCGCCGCAACTTCCTCGGCGGCTGCGCTTTTCGGCCCGAGCTCCGGCGCCGTTCGGCCACCGGTCATCGCCACGGCATAGGGGACGCGATCGGCGATGAAGCTCTGCGCCACGCGGCCATGCTCTGACAAGGCGGCGATCGTTTGCGCCGTGATGGTGGCGTGTCCCTTGGCCTGAGTGATGACGAAAAGAAACGGCTTGGCGGCAGCTTTCACCAGCGCCACGGTTTCAGAGACGGCCCACAAGTCGGCCGGGGAGGGGCGCACCGGGACTACGACCAGGTCGGCGAGGGCCAACACCGCCTCACTTTGCTCCGAAATCGTGGGGGGCGTATCGATGAAGCAATATGCCGCGGCCTTCTCCTCGAGCATCTTCAGGCCCTGGGCGAGGCGGGCAAAGGGCACATCCGCACGCTGCGGCGTTTCGCTTTCGCGGCGCTCATGCCAGAGGCTCAACGTGGCTTGCTTGTCGGTGTCGATGAGCCAGGCCGGCCCGTCGCCGGCGCGCTCAGCCTCGACAGCCAGATGGGCGGCGAGGGTGGTCTTCCCACTGCCGCCTTTTTGCGAGGTCACTATGATTGTTTTCATGAAAACAACCTTTCATTCAGAAAGCAAAACATGATTTCATGAAAATAGCGCTAGGCGGTTCTTATGTCAAATTTGCTAGCGAAAAGAAGAGGGTAGGGGGGCCTAGAAACGACAAGGGGCACCGAAGTGCCCCTGATTCTATGGGCCTAGCAGCTTGTCATCGTCTGCTAGGTCCAGCTCGGCTGTTACCCCGAGTCTCGAATGCCCCTTTCGGGAACATAGTCATCATAGGGGTGAAGGGCGCAAAGTCAAGCAAGCCGCTTGCATTCTAGAATCCACTCAAACCTTGGGCGGCTCAAACAAAGAAGCTAACCCAAGCGCTGAAACCACGCCTCGGCGGATCGCGTCGAACTGCTCCTGGCCAATCTGAATTTTCAAATATTGCCGCTTGCCATCAGCGCCGCGCGCTGTGCGGACCAGGTCGAGCCGCGCGATCGATACCACGGCCAACATATCGCACTTGGCCCAAACCTCGGCGTGTGACGGTGAATCCGGCAGCGGGTTTTGTTTCAAGCGGTAATGATGCGCCTCGATCGGGTCGGGCACAGTAGTACTGAGCGGCACTACGGTGACTAGCTTCGAATTTCGCTTGTGGGCGGCAAGGACCACCACCGGGCGGCGCTTAATAATCTCGGGTTCGATGAAACCCGAAAAATCGCAATAAAGAACCGTGCGCGGCTTAGGCTGGAAGGGGAGTGGCATGTGCTCTTCTTTAAAAAGGGATGCTGCTCCCCCCAACTAAAATCCTCAGCGGCTACCGGCCTTGCTCGCCGCAAAACATTCCTTGCGGTTCTTGTGAAAGAAGACGCCGAACGTTCCCGGGGAGATCATCTTAATCCCAACCACAAACTCGTCCGTGATCGGCTCGCGACAATGTGCGCATAGGTATGTGTTGCTCACGTGCTCCGATACTCCGCCGGCGCCTTGCCTCGCCGCCTGCACCTTTAAAGCCCGCGCCACTTCTGGTTCAAGAAACAGGGATACTTTGACCTTGTTGTCCGCCATCGATCGCGCATCCTTCGACTTAACTGAAGGGTCAATCATGCCAATAGTGTCAGTAATGTCAATAAGACGAAAGTAAGCGCGCCAAACAATCAATCTTTCCAGAAATTCTTAAACCGCTCCGGACTCAGCTCCGTATAGCGCACCGTGTGCGTGATGTTCCGGTGCCCGAGATACTGCTGGATCGAGCGCGTGTCGTGGCCCTCGTTCGCAAGCTTGTATCCGGCGGAGTGCCTGAGCATGTGCGGATGGATGGGGAAGGGGAGATTCGCGAGCTCGCCGGCGCGCGCGATCAACTTCCTGGCCGTCGCCGGCGTCATCGGTCCGCCGCGCTCGGTCACGAACAGATACGGCGACTCCGGATACTCGCGCCGCAGCTCGCGGAGAGCTCGAAGCTCGGGCCCGCGGATCGGGTGCGTGGAAGGGAGACCGTTCTTCAAGCGCGCGACATGCACCAGGCCGGCCTTGAGGTCAATCTGCTCCCAGCGCATCGTGACGAGCTCGGAAACGCGAAGCCCATGGCGGTAGGCGAGGAGGATGAGCGTCCGATCGCGCGCCCCGTGGCGGCCTACCTTGCTCGAGGCCTGCAGGAGCTTCTCGACCTCCGCCGGCGTCAGGTACTCGCGGGTGCGCCGATCAAGATTGGAAGTTCGGCGAGGGGGGATGGAAGGGTAGGGGTCCGCTCGAGATCTCGGCTCTAATGCCTTCCTATTGCATTGGCTTGAGCTAACTTTCCCATTTTCGAGTGTTGGGGCGCGTTTGGACGCTGCGGATTTTCTCGGGGCTTTGGCCATGGCGCCAATATAACACCCCCATTAACGGCTCTTAATGGGAAAGTCACCCAACATTAGCTTTTATCGCTAATCCCTCAAATACCGCGTCCCAATTGTTCTAGGTCCATCATCCCCATGGACTGCGGCTGCAGCCATGCAGACCAGGAAGAGGATTACACGAATTCTAGTGCCCACAATTGCACGCATTCCGACGTATTACCCGATATGCCTTTTCAGCGTAGCGCCATCAAATGAAAAGTACGATATGTGAATAGTATTAATTCGGTCGCACCGATGGTGTATCCAAGGCGAATTATTAAGCCACGACGTTTGTCCTGAGACGTCTGAGTAGAGTACAGGGTACTTTTCGGCAACCACTTATAGGGACAAGCGATCATGTTTAGCGGAACCCATACTGCGAACAGGAGACCCATTACTGACATGAGCGAACCAATGATGCCGGAATGCAATGCCCCACCAAGGCTGGGTGATAACTTGTGCTCCATATAGAGCACGACACCGCCCACTAAAACGTTACACACCGACAGCAGCACCCCCGGGTGCCGCCAATGAAGATCGTAAATCATGGACAAGTTGTTTTGGTTTTTAATGGCGAGCTTAGTTCTGCACTGTGCGCTGACGAAATCACTCCACCAGCATCGATTGCATTGAAACCCAGGTCAAAACCTAGGTCTCCGATGATGCCGAGAAGTGCACGCCCAGTCCCAACTGCTAACGCACCGGTCTCCGCGACGACGGCGGGTCCTGCCAATATTACGGCCGCTGCACCTCCAGCCCCGGCCCCTAGCGCATCACCGAAGGATAGTTTGCCTCCCCCTAACTCCGTACCAAATACATAGGCGCCGACACCGACAACAAATCCACCCACGACGCACCAAGGACATCTCCCTGTCGCATCGCGGTACGTGAGCGGATTCGCGCGGGTATACAGATAAGTCGAAAAACTGCTCCCGCGCAAACCGATCGGATCTGACTCCAAGTACCGCCCCGTCTGCGGATCGTAATCTCTGAAGTAGTTGTAGAACAGGCCGGTCTCGGGCATGTAGTACTGTCCGGGGAAGCGTAGGTTGTAGCTAAAAGATCGTCCCGACGCGCTTCGTCGTACACGACGGCGATTTCGCCAACGCATTCGCGGACTTAAACGGCGGGCGGCTTGAAGCATAAGAACGGCTAAAGGTGGATGACCCCAGAGGCGAGTTTCGGCTTAATTTGCGAGGCCGGTCAAGGCGGCGTTTCACATTGGCCGTACGCGAGAACATCGAGAGCTTGCGAGCACGAGCGTGGCCGGTGGACCGCTACTTTCTAGGATTGCTGATCGCGATCAAAGGACCCGCGGAGCGACCACCGCGCGGGGCGCAAGCCCCGTGCGGCGGGCATTGAACATAGCGCCCATTATGCGGCCGCGTCAGCGGCGGACAGTCGGCCGCCGGCGCTGACCACAGAGAGTCAATGATCGGCGCCGATGCCGGCGGTGCGACTGCGCATAATGCCTGGGCGTTATGTTCCAGTGCCCGCTCCGGCGCCCTGTGCATTCTCGGCATCGAGCGCGGCGAACAAGGGTTTTGCGGATGAGGATTCTCGCCGCGTCTGGGTGACTGTTCGCTCGAGTTTGGCAGGGTGCGTGGCGGCGTGGATTTCTTTGAGCTTGTGGATCGACACTTGCGTGTAAATCGCCGTGGTGTCGAGATCGTGGTGGCCCAAGATCGCCTGGATGTAACGGATGTCGGCACCGTTCTCCAGCATGTGGGTTGCCATCGCATGGCGGAACAGGTGACAGGAGCCGATCACCTTGAAGCCCGCGCGCTCGATGTATCCCTTGACCAGATCCCCCAGCCGGTTTTTCTCGAACGGCTCGCCAAAGTCAGTGAGGAAGCAGCGGCCGGCGTCCTGTCCCGTGACGAGGAGTGGCCTGACTTCTTCGAGATATCGATCGAGCCACAGGCACGCGCGCGCGCCTAACGGCACCACGCGATCGCGACCACCCTTGCCGCCGCGCACCGTGAGGCCGCCACCGCGGGTATCGAGGTCATAGAGCTCAAGCTCAACCAACTCCATGCGGCGGATGCCGGTGGAGTACAAGGTCTCGAGGATCGCCCGATCGCGAAGCCCCGAAGGCGTGGCGATATCGGGCTGGCTGATCAGGCTCTCGATATCGGCCACCGAGAGGATGTATTTCGGCAGGCGGCGTGGCAGACGCGGCAGCAGGAGCTCGGATGCCGGGTTGTAGAGTAGATGCCGCTCGCGCGTCGCCCACTGGAAGAACGCCTTCACGGGCACGAGCCGAGTTTGCTGGGTGCCGAAGGTCAGGGGCTCGCCGTTGGGTTTTCGGTAGTGGTACAGATATCGCTGATAACGCTCCAGGATCGGCAGCGTGACGTCCTTGGGGTGGGCGAGGTCCCGCTCATCGCACCAGGCGATGAACCGCCGCAGAGCATTCTCGCGCGTCTCGAGCGTCTGATCGCTCAAGCCCCGCGCCGCCGACCACTCGAGGAACCCCGCCAAGTAGAGATTCAAGGGATTGCGATCCGCCGCGCGGGGCGCACGGGGCTTGGCGCCGCTGCGGTGTTTTTTCCTAAGCATGCGCAGCGTGTGAGGGCTTAAGGTACGACAGGGGTTTCGCACCGTTCCCCGTGCCGTGCGTTTTAGGCTCTGGGGTGCTCGATTCGTCGCTCGGGCTGGTTTTATCGGCATTTAAGTGGCGTTGAGCAGCCCGACCACCCCCCGACGGCACCCCGACCGGGGACCGACCGACCCCCGACCGGTCGGTGTTTTGCCCCGACCGCTCGGCGTCGTAGGGGTAGGCGCTGCGCTGCGCGGGTGCCGTGCGCAGCACCTCGACATCGATCAAGCCGCTCAAGTGGCGCGCTTCATCGCTGAGCCCGTCGTAGAGCAACTCGTACTCGAAGGACTGACCCCGGCCACCTCGGTGCACCAGCAGATATTCGAGTTCCACCAGCCGCGCGAGATGGATTTTCAGCTGCGTATCGCCCCAGCGCGTGTGCTCGCGCACCCGACGGCGGCTAAAGCGAGTGTCGGCACGGCACGTGCCTTGGGCCGTACATTCCCGCTCGACCATCTGCACCAGGAGCGAGAGCAACGAGCGCGTCTGCGGCGGCAGCTCATCGAGCGTGCGGCCCAAGACTTCATGCGCGAGGCGGTTCGCCAAGGCGATGTCCTCGAGCGTGACTTCGACGTAGCGGGTCGCGCCACCCCCGTGAGCGGTGCTCTTGATCTCTCGCTGATGCTGATGCAAGAGCGCGATCACATCGATCAGCGTCAGGTACTTCTCGTGATCGCGCCGCGTGCGGGTCCGATCGTTGATGAAGGTCAGCCGATGCGCATACGGATTCATCACCGCCAAGGGCTCCAGGAGCCGCTGCGCATCCTGGTGAGTCTTCAGTAGGGCCTCACGCTCTGCCTTGGCAAGCAGTCCCGCCAGGGTCCGCCGCTCGCGCTGCACGGCATGGATCGCTTGAGTTTGCTCGCGGCTTTCATCCACACCGAGCACCAGACAGCGATTTTTAAGCTCCTCATCGATCTCAGCGGCCGTGGTCGTCGAGAAGATCATCACCGGCCCCTCGACGTGGTACTCATCGGTCACGAGCTTGCCGGTCTGCGCATCCTTCGAGGTCGAGGCGATGGTCAGTTCACCTTCCGACTGCAATAGTTTCAAGGCATAGCTCGCGCGCGCAGCTCCTGCTTCCTCGGCAATCGCTAAGATCTTATGCTTTAAATCCATCGTTCCCATATAGAACAAGCTCTGCCCGGTCATCGCCGAGTACACGATCCGATCCTCCGGCGGCACGAAGGCGAGCACCGCATCCATCAAGGAGGATTTGCCGGCCGCTGAGCTCGATTGCAGCAGCAGGGCAAGCGGCCGATCGAGCTTGCGCGACACCGCCGCCAAATACCCCACCAGCGCATTGGTGCGCTCGCCGACGATGCCGGCGCGGCTAAAATCCGCGCCAATGCGCTCGATCAGATCAGGGCTCGTAAGCAAGGCCATCGCCCGGGTGCGCGCGGCCGCATCGATCTGAACCACCGCAGGGGCTTTCGGCGCCTGCGCCGCGGCGATGAGCTTGTCTTGCTCTATTTCGAGCGCGAGCAGCACTTTGCCGACATCCCCCTTGATGATCTCCTCGGCGACAGCGAGCTCGATCGCTGCGGATTTCACGAACGCGGCGCGCGCTCTTGCCTGGTAGAGATCGAGCGTATCGACGTGCACGGCGTTGCCGTTGGCTTCGCCACCCTGAGCCGGCGCCGAAGCGAGGATATTGACCTTGAGCAGTTCATGGGAGAGATTCTTCTCAAGGCCTCGCACCCGATAGCGCCGGGAACCGAAGACCAAGATATGTTCGTGCTGGTGGCCGAGAGCTTTGGTTTCAGCGACCGGCATCGGCGCTGGCCCCTGCGGCAGCGCCTGCGCCGGCAGTGCGATCTCGGCCACCGGGGGTATTTCCTTAGCTGCGGGTTCAGCAGCTAAAGGAAGATCCGATGCGGGATCGGACACGCGCTCCACGGTGAATACCGCGATATCCGCGCTCGCCGTGCGGATCGGCTTCGCCTTGCCCTGGCCCATCCACTGCGCTGCACGGATCGCAACCCCGAGGCTTTTCGCGGGAGGCCCCACCTTGAGCGCATATTCGTTCGCATCCATGCCCTTCGGGAACTGGATGCGATAGGCGTCGAGGCCTGCGGCATTGAGTTGGCTACTCAGCTTCTCAGCCGCGCGATCGCCGGCCTCATCCCGGTCGTAGGCGATCAGCACCCGCTCGATGCCGTGGGACTTAAACGCGGCCAGATGATCGGCGGTGAAGCCCTCGACGCCGTAGCTCGCCGTGACGTTGCGAAAGCCCGCGCACCAGAAGGTCAAGGCATCGATCAGCGCCTCGCATAGGATGATTTCCGGGGAGGCACCGAGCGCCGCCTCATTCCACACGCCTTGGTGCGGCCCCGGCAGATACAGGTGCATGGGCGTGCCGGCGCGTAGGTTGTCGTTCAACTTGCGGCCGTAGACTTCAGTCACTTCACCGCTACCGCTGATCACGGGGATCACTAAAGAACCGCTAAAATGCTCATGGCCGCTACCCCGATAGAGCCCGAGGCGTTGCAACTGACCGCGGATCGCCGCCCCCTCGACCCGGGTGCTCGCCGGCAGCCGGTACCCCAAGGTGCGATTGGCAAAGCCCAGTTTGAACGTCTTGATCGCTTCTTCGGAACCGATGCCGCGACGTTTTAGGTAATCGAGGGCCTCGGGGCTCCCCAGGAGCGTCTCGTGGTAGTACTCGATCACCTGGATCAATAACTTCGCATCCTCGGCATCGCGAACGAGTGCCGTCGGCAGCTTTCGCACCGTCGAGTGCTTCGGCGGCGGTGCCGAAGAAGCGGCGGCTAAAGGCAGGGAGTCGTTGACCAGAAGCTCCACCGCATGGCGAAAGCTCACCCCTTCCGCTTTCATCACCCAGTCGATCACAGAGCCCCCGGTCTGGCACGCCCCCAGGCAGTGCCAGAGGTTCTTCGCCGGGCTGATCACGAGCGAGGGCGTGCGATCCTCGTGAAACGGACACCGGCCGTGCAGGTCCGCTCCGTGGCGCGTAAGACTCACCCCGCGCGCCTCGGCTAACCGCTCGACCGAGACCTCCGCCTTTAGCCGCTCAACCACCTCAACCGGGATGCGTGCCATCGGAGGTTCTCCCAAAGCCTGTCAAGAGGGTTATACACAAAATGTGTATTGTTCAATGCCGGCAGAAGGATATACAATGGTTGCATATCGGTCAAGCGAGCCAGCGAGTCACATGCAAATTGGGCCTTACACTTTCGGGCAACCCTCTATCTCCCTCGGGGATGTCATGCCCAAAGCCAAAGAACGCACCAGTGATTTCGGCGCACGCCTGACCGAACTGCGCAAAGCAGCCGGCTACACGCAGGTGGAACTCGCCGCCGCGCTCGGCACTACGCAACGCATGATCGCTTACTACGAAAGTCGCGCGGAGAAGGCGCCGGCCGCGTTGCTGCCGCAAATGGCCGCAGCGCTCGATGCGAGCGCCGATGAACTGCTCGGCATCAAGCCGATCAAAAAGGGTAAGAAACCCGATACTCAGCTGCATCGACGCTTGCAACGGATCGAGAAGCTCGACCCTAAGGCCAAGCGCCAGATCACTCAGCTACTCGATACCTTTATCGAGCGCGAGGAGCTGAAGCAACGCGTCAACGCGCAAGGAGCTTAGACGATGACCACGATTGAGATTGAGTTGCCGGATGCGACTGCCCAAGCGGCGCGTGCCGCCGGCCTTCTAACACCGCAAGCCCTGGCGCGCTTGCTCAATGAGGCGATCAAGCGCCGACAAGCCGCCGACGCGCTGCTGTCCATTGCCGACCGCGTCGCCGAGGCGGGCATTGCGCCCATGTCGATGGACGAGATCAATGCGGAAGTGAAAGCCGTACGCGCCGAACGGCGCGCACGCCAAGCCAAGGATGACGATTCGAGCCGTTCTTGATACCAATGTGGTGTTGTCCGGCCTGCTGTGGCACGGCACACCGCATGCGCTGCTGGAGCGTGTGCGCGAGGGCACGCTGACCTTCATCAGTAGCCCCGCGTTACTCGCCGAGTTGGCCGAAGTGATCGCTCGTCCTCAGTTCGAGACCATCCTGGCGCGCTCGAATACCTCGCGCGAGCGCTCGCTGATCGAGATGCGCGAACTGACCGAAGCGATCGCGCCACCACCCCTGGCAGAACCCGTGTGCCGCGATCCCGATGACGATGCGGTGCTTGCCCTGGCGATCGCGGCCAGGGCTGATCTCATCGTCTCGGGCGATCGAGATCTACTCGACCTCAAAAACTTCCAAGGCATCGCCATCGTTACGCCCGCCGAGGCACTGCGCAGGATCGAGACTCAGCCGTAGCTTCTTCCAGGACCTACCGACTCCTTTTGGGCCACAACGGGCCACAAAAGCAGCTCCGAGGCTATCCTGCGTGTAATTAAATTCGCTCCGGATTGTGTCACTTGGAGGATGGAGTAGTGAAATTCAGCGCTCCTTTCAGTGTAGTAACTTTACTAATTTCCCACCTACGCACCATGACCCAATGGGCGTCGGTGTATACATATGCAACTGCGCCGTACGTCGGGACAAAGCCAAATTGTTCATACGTCACTAAGGCGCTTGTTTCACTCTTACCGCCAACCATAAACCGACGAAGTTTCCCGTCCGGCCCCTCGCCCCTCGCATCCATACCGTCCTGATTCGCGAGAGTCTTTACGCCATCAGGGAGGTCGGCAAAGGTTTTCACCTCGACCAATGATTCTGGCTCATACTTTTTAAACATGTCCACACCAGAGAGATCCGACGGAGCTGGGACTGACCCTTGTGACACTTCATTGTGCGTATCGCTGGAACAGGCCGCAGAACTCAGCACGACCAGTGCAACAATCCAGGGGACCTTTCGCAAGCCACTTACCACGGGTTCGGCACCGTGAAAGCATATGGTGCAACAGGCGGATAGGCCGTCCGTAACGGCAATCCCAACTGCGGAGCAATTACATTCTCGTTATAGATCACGTTGTTCATGTTACCGGGGCCATTGTCTAGCATCCCGGTTGCAGCATGAGCTATCTCATGAGCAAGAACTCGCACGGTTGAAGCGGCCTCTTTCCCACAAGCGTTATCAACGGAAATTACAGGATGAAAATCCGGATTGACCGTGATGACATTATTGGTTGGATCATAATTCGCCTTATCTGGAAATATTGGGTTATCCATGATCGTGTACAGAATTGGCGAACTCTCTAGTGCTTCCAACCACACTGCACCAGTTAAGGTATTACCTATTTGGTTGTACGCCGCCTGAAGCTGTGCGGCCACAATCGGATTACTTCCCCAGATTTGAACGCTTAGCCCGGTGGGATCCCTCCAGCTAATTGGGTTTCCCGATGCATATGCATACGTCGAGTAGCTGCGCCCATAGAGCCCGATGGGATCTGACTCGATGTACCGCCCCGTCTGCGGATCGAGGTCACGGAAGTAGTTTTGATAGAGGCCAGACTCCGGCAGGTAGTACTGCCCCGGGAAGCGCAGATTGTAGATAAAAGTGCCGAGCCCGCCTGGATTCTGATTTGGCCCGAGGCTCCCGAAAGTATCCGGGTCCCAGCGCCACGCGAGCGTGTTGCTCGAGGGCTGCGTGATCTTCCTGGGCGTTCCCAGATGATCCGAGTGAATGTAGTAGATCGAGATCGAGCTCCCATTCGGCCGCAGCGTCGCAACCGGGAGATCCCCCATCCAGATCGTCTCCTCGATGAGCGCCCCCGTGCTCGAATATTCTCCAAGGAGATGCCCGACCTCGTCGTACACGAGTAGCGTCGTGCCTCCGTTCCCCGATTTCTCAATCAACTGGCCGAGCGCGTTGTAGATATAATTGGTGGTCCCTACGCTCGTCGTGGCACTGCTCATCCGTCCGCGCTGATTGAACGTATACGAATTACTCGCATAGCCTGTCGTATTGCCGGCGGCATCGTAACCATATGTGCGCACTAAACCACCGGTGGTCGAGGCTATCTGATTGTTGGTCGAGGTGATCGAGGCCGTATATGCAACCGTACCGGTCTCGGTCAGCGTATTGCCGTTGGCGTCGTACGTGTAACCGCGACTAAGTGCCGAACTCGAGCCGCTCGTGACCCGATCCAACACGTCATACCCGAAAGTCCAGGTATTGCTCGAGAGCCCCGAATCGCTGATCCCCGTGATCCTGAGGGCATTGTCTTCCGTATACCCGTTCGTCACTCCTGCCATGACAATCTGATTCGGGACGCCGTCCTCCGTGTAGGAGCGACTGACCGTCGTCGCGTTACCCCAGGTCCAACCCGTGACCGGACCGAAGGGGTCGTACGTCGCGCTGGAGAGGAGCGTCGTGCTGTTCACCGAGATCGAGGTAACTCGATGATTGGTGTAGCTGTAGGTGATCGTCTGCCCCGAGGGCGTGACGATCGAGGCCAGGTCGTTATTCGTATAACCGTACCCCACCGATTTGGTCACACCGGCTACCGTCTGGCCCTTGCCGGTCACTCGGCCATGGGTATCGTAGGTCCAGGACAGTGTGTGATTGGCGTCGTAGGCGCCCGTCAAGCGGCCGATCCCGTTGGTCCCAGAATCGTAGGTCACGTTGATCGTCTGGTCCGAGTACGCGATCTGGGTCACCCGGTTGAGCGCATCGTAGGTGTAGGTGGCGAGCGCACCGCGTGCGTCCTGCGTGGTCTTAAGATTCCCCGCCGAATCGAAGGTGCTCGTCGTCGTGCTCGTGTCGGGACTCACGAGCTTCGTCACTTCGTTAAACCCGTCATGGGTATAGCTTGTCGTGAGGCTGCGCGGATCGATCACGGAAGCCAAATTGTCGTTGGCATCGTAGGCAAGCTTGGTAATACCGCTGTTGGGGTCGGTGATCTGGCTTAGACGATTGAGCGCGTCAACCTGCTTGGCCGTGTTCCTTGAAAGTGGCGCATCCATCGAGGTTTGATTGCCGTTGCTATCGTATCCGTAGGTGGTCGTCACCGCCGACGTCCCGGCAGCATTGATGTCCTGGTAAAGCTCGCTTAAGGTGTTGAAGGCGCGAGTGTGCGTGCGATGAAGCACCCCGGTGGGATCGTAGGAGCTCGCCCCGGTCACATTGCTCATCGCATCGAGCGTGTATGCGATGTAGTTACCCGGCCCATCGGTAATCTTGTTCAACCGGTGAGCATTGTCATAGGAATACGTGACCGTGCTCGAGTCGGGCAGCGTCACCGTCTTCAAGAGCCCTGTCGGCCAGTAGCTGTAGCTGGTGGTCTCGGTTCCCACTTCCCTCGACGTCAATCGCTCACGCGCATCATAGGCGAGGGTCGTTACAACGCTGTTCGGGTCCTTGATCGTGAGCCGCTGCCCGTAGGCGTTGTAGCTAGTGACGGTCGTCACCTGGTTCAGTCCATTGGTGATCGTGTCGATTTGCCCGCACTCTCCGCCCGTGGCGCAGTTGTAATAAGTGTAAGTGGTCACATCCGTCGTGATATCGGTCCGCGGTCCGGTGAGGGTGTGTACCTGCCCATAAAGGCCGCTGTTGTAGTACGCGTAGGTCCAAGTCCGCGACACATTGGGCGTCACCGAGGTATCGGTAATCGTTTTGGTCAGCACATTGCCGTACGAATCGAACGTGAAGCTCGTGGTGCGATTCGGCTCCGTGATGGTCTGCGGTTCGCGCCAGGTCGAGCTCCACTGCGTCGTGATCTTGCGCTGTAGGGTCCCCGATTGAGGAGTGTAGCTCGAGAGGTTCGATGGACACGTGCTCCCGGATGCAAACCCTTCCACCCGCACGAGCTCGAGCCCGCGCACGGGATCATTCGCGTAGCAGGTGAGATTGCCGTTGTAGTCGGTCCGGCTCGCAACCCAGCCGTAGCCATCGTAAGCCGTGGAAGCAGACTCCTGACAGGTCGGACACTGCGAGCCGCTGATCCCTGCGACCTTGTTGATGTCTCCCACATGGTTATAGCTAAAGGTGCGGCTGGCTCCGAGCGCATCGGTCGTGGTCACGGATACATTCGAGTTATACGTGAGGCTCACTGTGTTGACGCTGCCTGCCTCTTGCGTCTTCGTACCTCGTTCGAACGCGTCGTAGGTCCATGTGCTGTAGGTAATACCATTCTCATCGATGATCCCGGCCAAGGCATTGGTAAAGCGCGGATCATAGGTATAGCCCTGTGTCGTTGAATCAAGATTCGTGACTTGGGTTAACTGATGTGCGCTGTTGTAGGTATATTGCACCGTCCCAGCACCGCTCACCGAAACGCTGCCAATGTTGTTCTGCGAATTACGGGCCACGCTCAAGGAGTTGCCGAAAGTATCCGTCACCCCGCTAAAGAGCCCTCCCGAGTAGGAAATCGTCTGCACGACGCCGGAGCGACTCGTGATCGATTGGAGCACTCCCGAGGAGTTATAGGCCTCCACGTTGTCATCATCGTCGGTGACGGTAAAACCAGAGCCCGTCACCGCCAATCGAATCGAGATGCCGGGCGGATTGGTGACGACACCGCCCTGTACGGGATAGCGAAGTGTCTGCCCGTCGTCTCGCACGACATCGTATTCGATCGGCGAGGACTGGGGCGGGTTCCCTGTCGGTGCGGAATAGATGGGCGACGTTGCGATGGTGACGGAATTCAGGGAAATCACGCAAACGCCATTGGAATACGTCGCGCTGGCGCTCGACCATCCGGGGACTTGACTCTTGAGGTCATTGAAGCCCGACGTGCAGGCGAGTGCGGGCGTCGCGTACTGCGATGATAGCAGAGATTCGAACGGGACATAGGGCGTGACCGGGTTGGCGTAAATGACATTGATGTACCGATCGTAGGAATGTCGCCAGCCCGGCACTCCATCGGCCCCCGTTCTGTCGTTACTGTTGTAATAGCGCCGATAAGCGATTGCGCCGGCTCCCTGGAAGGCGATGTCCGTCTCGATCGACAGCACGTTGCCCGTCGCCGGATTGATCGGATGTCCGACGCAATTCGCAGAGCACATCTCGCCTTGGAGCGCAGAGTTCCCTGAAATCCAAAACTGCGGAGAACTCACTGATATCAGCTTCTCCCACGCGTAATGGGTCCACACTGGTGGCGTGCCGTAGTAGTACCAAATATCGACGTAGCAGCTCACGTAGGCCGATGTGGGCGGGTCCGTACAAGAGGGGTCGCTGTCGCTCAGGCCCGTGTATTCTCCTTCCATTCGAAAAACTATTAGATAGCCACCGAGCGCATAGTAGCTCGCGATGCAGGCGTTGTAAGCGCTCGTCGCGGACGCGAATGGCCCCGTGCCATCATAGGGGTACCAGGGGCAATACCCGTAATCGTCCCAAGCATAGGACTGCGCAAACGCACGTCCGCTTGATATCGGCAGCAACAACAGAATAAAAATCCCCATATACAGAAAAGTCGCAGCCAATTTGCACACAGTTGCCTTCATTGCCTCTCCCACTTCGAGTTATAGCGAACGACGCGGTGCCTCCCACAGCTTTCCGATCCCCGAGCGCACTCCACGCCCTGTGGGCGCACAGGTAACTTTCAAGAGAAAGCGACGTTCGCTTGCAAATACCCTCACGCGATTCAACGAATTTTTTGTATCGGCGCGGGGGCTAAGCAGCGACAGAGCAAAATCACGGCGCCGGCACGACCAGGATGCAATGCTGTTCTTTCTTGGTCTTCACCGCCCCATCCCGACAGGCCGCTAACGCCGCTTTGTTTGACACCAGAAACGCCGCCGCGGCCTCGAGATCGCGCCAGGCCTCCGGGCTTTGCGCTGCCATCAACGCAGCGCCGGCATTCCACCGATCCGCCCCCATGATCAGAGGATGAGTCCGATGGCGAACGTGATTGCCGCGGTGATCGTGACCCACTGGAGCTGCCGATGCTGCGTGCGGGCCAAGCCCATGATCTGCGCGAGTGCCTGGGTGGTGCGCTCGCTATCCCGCCGCGCCTGCTCGAGTTGGTTCACCGCCTCACGCATCGCACCGCTCCCGGCCCGCGCGACCGCCTCCCCGAAATTCGCCGGCGTCACTCGAAGCGCCGGATGCTGCTCAATCGCTGCGAGTCGCACGCTCACCTCCGTCAGCCCTTTAGCAATCGCCCCAAGCGATGTCGTGTAATCCGGCGGCGGATGCGCATAGATGCCGCTCGCGAGCTCGTCGACGGAAGCTTTGAGCGCCACGATCTCCGCCGTGAGCTCCTCGAAGGCCTGGGCGGCGTCGGCCTCTTGAGACTCATCCATGTCCGCCATGAGGATTGTCCTTTTTAAGCGTTTTTAGAGTCCGAGTTCGAAACCGTGATCTCGACCGCGACCAATGCTCAAATCGAGCGCGCGATTCAGGTCCCTCTCTTCTAGAACCCGCTCGAGGCGCCGGGAGATCCCGCGCTCGATCTGCAGCTGCCGCACCCGCTCATTCAAAGCGGAGTCGGCTTTGATCTCCCGCGTGAGGGATTGAATCTCTTTTTCCACCTGCTTGCGGGGGCCTTCCTGGTCATAGCCACGCGCTTTCTCGTGCTCGGCCTCGAGGCGCTGCCAGATCTTCACCACCCGCTCGGCCTTAAGCGCCGGCGTCGTGCGCACCCGCTCCTCCCGTTCGAGCGTCCGCAGAAGTTCGCTCGAGCGTTCAGGGCCTGGCCAAGCCTTCAGGATATCGATCGTCGACGGCTCATACCTCACCGCGTTTAAGAGATCTTGCACGGCCCCCGGTCGCGCCCGATCGAGCGCCGCCGTCGCCTTGTGCAGCTCCGCCTTCTGATGCTCGAGAACCGGTAGGTCCTTCTCGCGCATGCGTGCCGCATCATTCCAAGCCCGCGCAAATCCATCGAGTGCCCTGATGAGCTCGGAGCCGCGCCGTGCGTCCGCGCCCTTCCCCTGAGGGAGCTCGTGCTTCGCGTGCCGGTCAGACTCGAGGACCCGATTCGTTTTGAGCTTGAGCCCTCGGAATCGATCCGCCTTACGATCCCGCTCCGGCTGCGCCGTGAGTTCCGGGGCGCTCGCCGGCGCCGCCTCGAGATAATCGTGCGCAAGATCCTTCGCCCGCGCGCGCGATAGCTTCTCAACAAACCGGCTCTGCACGTCTTGGGGCTCCACGGCGGCGCCTCGCCCGCCAAAATCATCCCGCGCATAGAACACCGTCGCCGCCTCCCGATGCCGGGAGAGCGCCACATAGGCCGCATGGCGATCGAAGTGCGGGGTCGCGAGCACGTAGGTCCGATCCACCGTCGAGCCTTGGGCTTTGTGCACCGTCGCCGCATAGCCGTGATCCAGGTGCTTGTAGAACTTGGTGTCGACCGCCACCCGCGTGTCGGAGGGCCCGTCGAGCTTCACCTGCAGCACCCCGTCCTCGATCCGCTCGACGGTGCCGAGCGAGCCATTTTTGACCCCGAGCGTCTTCTCGTTCCGACCGAACCGAATCCGGTCGTGCACCGCAAACTCTTTCTTGCCCTGCTCGGTCGCAATCTCCTGGGCTTGCCCGAGCTGCCCGCCCTGCAGCCGCAAGGTGCGCACCGCCTGGTTCAACGCCTGCACATCGTCCCGCGTGTACGCGAGCACGAGCTGCGAGGCCTTCGGCTCCGCTCTGGCGTCCCGCGCCCAGCGCGCGAGGAGCGCACTCCTCGCCTGGGCCCGCTCCTCGACCGCGACGATCGCCCCCTTCTCCTCGTAGGCGGCAAGCGCCTGGCCCGTCTTGCCGGTGGCCAAATCCGCCGTCGCCAACCGCTGCCATTCCTGCCGCTGGCGCCGTACCTGGGTGAGCTCCGCGACCCCGTGTTGGGCTGCAATCCCCCGAAACGGCGCGCCCGCCTCGATCGCCTGCAGCTGCTC
>Ga0181532_10001778_pt1 | contig 20555 bp, 16 predicted proteins | sample PEATcosm2014_Bin_33_FD_119768 | JGI IMG/M metagenome (GOLD analysis project Ga0181532, IMG submission 119768) | Peatland microbial communities from MTU Mesocosm Facility, Houghton, MI, USA - PEATcosm2014_Bin11_30_metaG | ecosystem: Environmental > Terrestrial > Soil > Wetlands > Peat | place... | reverse complement strand
TGACAAAGCGTTGGCCAATGTGTAGTTGAGCTTTTCCTGATGTGCATCGGCCAACGTGTCGGTGTCGAACCAAAGGATTGCGGCCAAGCTCGATGCGATCATGAACTGCTCGCGCAACATCGGCGCCGCGTCCTTTCCGTGCTGATCCAGATCCAGAGTGATCTTGCGCAGCGGGCGTTTCAAAGCACCGGCCAGAGCGATGACCAACTCCTGAGGCCCGCTCTGATCGGGTCCCCAGATTCCAACCGTGCAAACGCTTCTATCGGCCAGTGCCTGCACCAAGTGGGCAAACTGATTTTCACTGACTTGCGGCGCCTCGCTAGCAGCGGGTACAGAGACCTCAGCCGGGTCGTGACACAATCGCGACATATCCGGACCCGTGCCAGTCAGGTACTCGAACATCGCGGGCGCAAGGCGAAATTCCTGGCGCAGATCGGTGGGCGCGTCGCCGGTGGTCAGCAGAATGCCCGTGCGGCGCAGCCGGCCTGCGCTGGAGAGGACCCGTCGCCTCGACAACCGCTCGTCCAGACCACTGGCCGTCAGGGAGATCAATAACTCAACGCTGGGAAGGCGGCGATTCAGATCATCGTGGATGAATGCATAGATTCGCTCGTAAGAACGATCCAATTCCGGGGCCGCGCAGAGAAGCACGCACTCTTTTTCAAAGGCGGTTAGATGCAGTGAATCCGATAGCCGATCGAGCGGCAGATTTTCGCTGATTGCGGCACAACGTTCACGCAAGTCTTGCTCCGTTCGCAACTCGTCGGGAGAAAATTGTTTAGCGCACCCACCGGCATCCCGGTTCGGCTCCGTACCCGCCTGATTCGTACGTATCTGTTCGAGCAGAATCTTCACATGTTCGTCGGTGACACAGAGGGCTGGCAGATCGGGGCGGCTCAGTTGGGATGACGCGATTTTCTGGCGTTCGATGCCCGCTTCAAGCGCGCGATTCAGCGCGCCAAGATGCAGGAGCAGATGCGAAGTCGCGAGGGCAGCAAGAGAATCCAAGCTTATCCTCCCTCGTACTCGACCCGGCGATCACCGAACCACGGAATATCGCCGACGGAAGCGAGCAAACCGGCCTCATAGAGCGACGACCTGCGGCGACCGAGCGGCAAGCGCACAACGATCGAGTTCGGTCCGAAGCGCACATGCGCGTCAAAATCGTGGTAACCCTCCAGAGCCTGCTGCGGGCTGGTCCGTCCGCAAGCCTGCCAGAGCTGCCAGGAAATCGTCCCCAATGCGATCGAGGCAGCCAGGGTCAAGCTACGCTCGAATGCCGACGAGTACGTATTGACGACGCCGGGACGCGAAATCGCAAAAGTCTGCCATAGCGTCTGCGCTTCACCGGTCCCGGCGTCCAACTCTCGCGCCGCACGCTGCAGCAGTTCGAGGTCGCCCTTCTGTGAGTTTGTCCAGCCCAGCGTGGAAGGTCCCTGTTGAATGCGCCGCCATCGTTCATTCCGCGTGGGCGGCAGCTGGCTGATGAAGTTCACACCCGCGGCATTGAGATCGGCCAGCAAAGCGGCCTCAGCAGCTTCCTGCAGGACTAGAACAATGGGTCGACCAAGCCGGTCGAGCAGCGGGAGAAGGTTTTCCGATTGATCGAAGCAGGCGATTGGGAAACATCCGGGAGTGTCCACCAACAGCCAGCTTTTGGAGCCGGGCAAGTCGGCGCGGCACAATAGAACGGGAGAGTTCGCTGTATGACCTGCCATCAGGGCATCAGCCAGTATCAGGTCGAGTGCGCTGGTGTGCGAACTGATTCTGCGCGAGAACTCGACTAGCAATTCTTCATCGAGAAGTTCTCGACCTCCGGCAAAAACCGCTGCTGCCAGCCGAGATGCGGGAGTGTGTTGCCAGCCTCGCGTCGGCGCATCGAGAACTTTGAAGGCGAGCGCTGCCGCGAATAGCGGCGCTTCCTCTTCGAGTCCGCTTGCCTCTAACACCGCTGCGAGCGCAGTAAGATAGCCCATCTGAATGAGTGGTCCAAGAAGCAGAAATGGCAGAGCACAGCTGATTCTTACGTCCCATTCAGAGGACTCGGCCATGCTCGAAGCAGTGACTGAAGCTGGGCTGGGGACGCGCAATCTCTCCGCTGCGCCAGCTTCCGGAGTTTTCACTTCGAAGCGCTTGGAAGATTGTTCAGTGCCGGCCTCGGCCGTGTCCCGCTGGTTCACCCCATCGCTCTTACTGGCTGGCACCAGTCGGTCGAGGACCTGCCACAAGACTGGGTGAGAGATTTCAATTCGCAGCTCAGCCGCGATCGTAGCCACAATCAGCAGGCGCCGGCGCAACGGAGAGATTTCCTCGGAAGAATGGAGTAAGTCAGCGAATTCGCGCGCCCGGGATTCTATTTGGTCGGTCAAGGCAGAAGCAGAAGTGTCGGAGATGGCTGCAGGTTGCTGACTCTCAGCCTGCAGCGCGGCATGCCAGAGCTCGATTTCACTCGGCGGCAGCAGCGCGAGTCGACGCGGAAGGTTGCCTTCGGCATGCCAGGTCAGAAGCAATCGCTCTAACGCGCCGCCTTGGCGAGGGATTTGCTGGGATGTTTTCGGGGCGAGTCGAGAGTCTAACTTGGCACTTTTCTTGGTCTCGGGCTCCGCCGACTGAGGCGGAGCTGGAAGGCCAAGGGCCGCGCGCAGGGCAAACTCTACCCGCTGCTCGAACGCTGGCGAGACTTGCGGGCTTGGTGAAGCGTCAGAGACGCGACTGGCAGTGGATTCTGCGATCAATTCGTTCATCCCCAGGCGCAACCGAACCCGCAGTGGCGCGGCGAAATCCGCGTCTGCACTCGAAGCCAGCAACTCGGCCAGCTTCTGCGCCAGCAGCACCGGCAAAATGCGGACAACTTCCTGCACCAGTCGCTTGGGATCCGGTCCCCAGCTCCATCCTCCGCGCCGGACGACGCGTAGCGTGCAACGATGAATGAGAATATCGGCCACGCGCTCGTCACCTTAATTTAGCCCGGAAATACTCCGCTCACTGCAATCGGACAGTCGGGCACGAAGACGATTGCCCTGTAGCTCTTGCCGCCGGATAGGGAAGTCGGAGTTATCGTGATCGGCGATCCAGGTGTCGAAATCTGGAGCGGCGGAGGTTGAGTGATTGCCCCGGAACCCTGGTCCTGATAGAGAATTTGCAAGTTGCCATTGGCGCTCATAGGCGGAGTAATCGTGAGAGGCCCGACGCTGACGATCACCGGGTTCGGTAAAGTGGAGGAAAACTCTAAGACTCCGGTTGGCGTGCCTGTGGAAGGGGTGACATAGCACCCGCTTGGCTGAGTTAGCGCGAACAGACTAAAGTTGGTTTGGAGTAATCCGATCAAGCTCGCCGGAATAACGAAATCAATGATGATGGGATTCAGCACGATTACGATATCGCCGGCCGCTACGGCACCGGCTATCGTCGCGGTGGTGTAGGCCAAACTACCTGTTGAGGCGGTGGTAGGCGTGGCACTGGTGAGAGACGTCGCGCCGATCGTGGTACCGGAGGCGTTCTGAAGCAAAACTGCCGTGGGAGCGGCGGGAGTGCTCGTCGGAAAGTCTCCCTGCTGGACTTGAACGGTCAGGGTAGTTATAGCTCCGGCAGAAGAAGTGCTGCTGATTGACATTGTGGAGTACACGGGCATGCAAAGACGGAACCCATTGGCGAGAAAGGCAGACGCGCTGGATTCGATCAGTTCGGCATTACGAGTAAAAATCCCGAGCACTTGCAAAAAAGTCTGCATGTACAGAACATCCATCATCTGCGGCGGCGTACTCACGATCCACCTCCTGAGGCAGGCACGGCCACTATTACGGTGTAGTCACAAAGAGCGGGCAGGGTCTGACTGGAATTGGCATTCGACAAATCGATCCACCGTACCCGGCAGTGGACCTGAAGGCTCGAAGGGTCGACCCAACACTCGGAGGGCACCATTATCCATTGCGGGGGCGGTTGCGGCAGCAGCGGCGGTTGCATATCACTCATTCGGAGCGAAACATGAATGTGGAGAGTGTTGCTCCCGATTACGTTCCCCGCAACGATGCCGAGGGGCAGGGGCAGAGTCATGCCGTCGCAGGCGATGCCAGACTGCACCTGCACGCTGCCCGGGGTAACGGCGCTTTGCAGGATTCCGGCGGAGTTGATGAGAATGCTGGGCGTGACCGTGCCGTTAGGTTGAACCTGTCCGAAGACGAGTTGACCACCGTTGGCTTCGGTGATTTGTACACCCATTGCGCCCGTGTAGCCGGGTGGATGCGTGGAGAGCAGCAGAGATCCGCTGGGAGACTCCACTTCGGCGGCGTTGACCCCAACATACTGAGGGCCAACTCCACTCCCATTGGTTGCTGCAGCCTGGGTGAACGCTTCAGGGGAAGAACCGGTGAACTGGACGAAACCCAACAGCACCTGCCATCCACCACTCCCCGGGACGCTGGTGACTGCAGGTGGCGGTGGCGCCGACGCTAGCTCGGCGCCTGCCGGTCCGATCTGAAATTGGTAATACTCCTGGGTACGCGTTGATTGTGACGCTGCGCAGGCTCCGGTCAGGTTCGAACTTGGCGGCGCCGCCTGGTCGACCCCTACGATGAAAACGGGATACCAGACGTTAGCCTGAGGAGTCGCTAAAACGGTGGTGGGATCGAGCGCGAAGGGGCTGGGTACCACAATCTCGCGTCCGGTGCCATCGGTGACCATGCCGGCGGCGACCGTAACGCTTTTGGAGCTCGGATCGAAAGTGAGCCCGCAACCGTTGACGATACCCGGGATGTGGGCAAAACACTCGTGGCGCGCCATCTGCTGGCGCGCGTAATCCACCGTCGCCGTCAGGTCGGCCGAGGCCAGAATCTGTCCCTCGTAGAAGATGGGGCGGCGGGTCACGCTTGTGCTCGACATGTCTCAGCCCTCCGCCCTGGATTTCTTTTCTGCGCGCAAGTCTTTCCGCAACTTGGCGTTGTCAATCTTTAGAGCACTGATCTCCTCGCGGATTTCGTCGAGCGCGCTGGACAGCCCGTGGTCGGCCGGAATGTCGATGTTGTGTTCTGCTCCGAGCTTGCCGTTCCGGGCTCGCAGTTTAGTGAATACTTTCGAAATCTCGTCCATGCGCGTCCAAATTGTGGATGTTGTGTCCCCGCTAGTAGCCTGCATCCCCCCGAAGAGAGCGTCGCCGAAGTCGGGCAGTGAGCCGTACGCCACTTTAGCCGGAACAATTTGTTCGCACTCGCGCGATGGGCAGCACCACTTTTCGAGCTCGCGTCCCAGTCGCTGAATCTCCGGGAACCAGTAGCGCAAGTTCGGCCCAGTCAGGACAAACTTGCGGTCAAGATTGCAAATCTCGGTGACGCAGCAATCCTGCACCGTAACGCATGCCAGCAAGACACCGGTGTCGCTGCAGGTCGAGCATGGCGGCAGCAGCGCGTTGCAGCGGCAGTCGCGGATGAATTGGGTGCAGTTCTCTGCCACATGTACCGCGCTGACCGCAATCCTCTTGATCTCTTGCACACGCAACCCATCGGTGAGCGTGTAGTTAGCATCCCACTCGAGCGGCGGGTCCGCCGGGGTTCCGGTCTGGTCCATGCGGTCATGCAACCACTCCCGCACGGCGCGCATGGCGGCGATCGACGCCAGCATCAGGGTGCGATTCACCACCGCATCCCACTGCAGGAAGCGAATCTCCAGTGGGAGATCGCGCAGATCTGCGTCGTCGATCAGCCCTCTCTCGATAAACGTCCAGTATTTGGAGACGAGAATTTCAATGACGTCTGCCAGGGCCTGTGCATAGGTCCGCTCCAAATGCGTCGGAAGACGATCCTTACGCTGGCCGAGAATTTCGGCGGCCTTCCTCACCGAGACCTTCATCTCTTCCGTAACTTCCAGCCGGTGCTTCCCGACCGTCAGAAGCCGCGCCACGTTTGACGCGGCCTTCAGGGCAACGACCATCAGTTCCCGAAGCCGGGCAACGTCGAAGTCACCGGCCGCTTCGAGGCGCGTCAACTCCGCCATCGTCTCCTTGACGACGATCGGGTCATACTCGGGAGATATTCCTCGAAGGATTGGCTCTGTCGCCGACACAATGCGCTGCGCGATTTGTTTCTGGATCGCCGCTAGCGCATAGATCTGGTCGGCCTTCGTGCCGTCGCCGAGGCAGCGCGACAGGCTCTGGCAAATGGCTGGCGTGCAGTCGCAGTCTTTGGTTGGGCAGCGCAGCTCGAAGCTGAAACCTTCCTGCACCCGCGTGGTCTGACACACCGATTGGCCACACGGAGTACTGGTGGCGTAGGGAGTGACCGGATCAGTTCCCTGCTCGCAGTAGTTGACGTAGAGGCAGTAGCGCTTCGGCCGGCCGGTCGGCTGACTGTTTGTTCCGGAAGCTGTCATTACTGGGCTCAAGCTCGCTGTTGCATCGGCGGCTTCCGTTTTCGCACAGGGGTCCCCGCAGTCATATCCCTTGCGCAGCTTGATCATGAGCGCGTTGATCATCTGGTTGATGTCCAGGGGCTGGGGACAGGAAACCACGATGTCGTTGCCACAGCAGTCGAGCGCATAGCCGGGCTCGACGATCACCTTGCCGCACTTGCACGGTTCGTGTTTCACCTTCAGTCCGCAGACAACTCCGGAACCGAACAGGTAACGCGCATGCAGCCGGTTCTTGGCAGCCACATAATTGACCAGCGATTGCAAATCGTCTTCGGTCAAGAGTTGGCCGGCGAAGAACTCGGGGCGGACGTAGGCCGGGCTCGGACAAGTCGTGCATGAGTCTTGGCCACAAGTGCACGGGGCCGATGACGAGGCTCCGGAGCAGCCACAACCACAGGGCGCTTTGCCGACGGATTGCGAGATTGCGCTGGTACTCATCGATTTTCCTCCCAACGTGTTCCGTGTTCTTCCTCTCCCCCGCGGACGAAAAACCAACTCTCGAACGTTCCTCCGGGCAATCCGTTTCCGGAAGTCCAGGGGCGATAGCCGACTGGAGGAGTGCAGCATTCTTCGGGATGAGGCGGATGTAAGTGATAACGTTCGGCGTACTCCCGGAGCAGTGGAACGCGGCCGCCGACGTTCGGGCCGGCTACCGGCCGGCAGCATTCATCGAGGATGAAATCTGCGCGGAGAATTACCAATACGCGATCTCCGGGTTCGAGAATTTCGCCTGTCGTGTCGCGGAAGAAGATATGGTTCACGGTGCCGTCTCTGGGCTTCTCCAGGAACTCTCCAAACTTGCAGTAGATTTCCGACCTTCTTCCCCGGCCCTCGCTGATGACCCACGTATCCATCACTCCGGGATGAATCGTGGAAGCCAGGACCGGCCTGGAGAACCGGATTTCGAGACCCTGGGTGCGATGTCGGTCAGGGTCGTGCTTGCCGATGCGATCGTGCGTTCCCATGAGCGTCCTCGCTTCGGCTTGGGTGTAATGATGCCCATGCCGCCAACTGATGCCGGCGATGGTGGTGGGAACGTAGCTGTTGACCAGCAATGGACGCCGGACTTCGTTGTGAATCTGGTCGTCATGCAGGGGATGTCCGGGGCAGAAACCGTCGATTCGCGCCAGCAATAAACAACACTCCGTGCACGGATGGCAACAGGTTTCACAACGTGTATCCGCGACGGGCGGATCGACCGTTACTTGTACCCGAAATGCATCCTGCAGTTTGCCGTAGGTACACCCGGGCGCCGCTCCACAAACCTCCGGCAGCACCGGCCGAACCGGGTCTACAGGCTGCTCGCAATAGCAGAGGCTGATGTAGATCGTGTCCGCTCCCTGCTTGACGCGGCGGCAGTCGTCCGAGCTCATTTGGGTCATCAAATCGACGAGGACCGGCTGTCTTACAACCAGTTCGTTCCCGTCGCAATCGATGGCCAGGCCGCAATGAATCTTCACCTGCGTGTGCGGTTCTTCTCGACAATGCCGTTTGTAGAAATCTCCCAGCTTGCGGCGAAGTTCTTCGATCTGACAGTCGATACTCGGTGCTGCGCCCGTGGCGGTGGTTGTCCCTCCCTCTGCTGGCGGTGCTGTCGGCGGGGGCGCGGCAGCGGCCGGCGGCGCCGCAGAAGCAGGTGTAGTTCCGGACGCAGCCGGCGCGGTCGGCGCAACCGCCGGAGTCGGAGCCGCAGCTTTCTGCTGCAGCAACGCCTGCAACTCGTCAAACAGCTTCTTCTCTTCCGCGTCTTCTTCGGCCGTGCAGCTTTTCGGAATCGGCACTGGCTCGACGAGCAATCCACAAACCACGCCATAGCCATGCAGGCATCGGTTGTGCAGTTTGAGTTTGTCGCGGAAATAATCTTGCTCGGCCTGGAAATCCTGGACTCCCAGCAATTGGCCGTAGAAATAGTTCAGCCGCTGCAACTTGCCAGGGTCGATGCAGGTGCCGCTTTTGTCATGATGCGAAACACTGTTTTTTGTGCTCATTGGTATCTCACCCCGCAATAAACTGCGTGCCTATGATGGTGTTACGGCCGATGCTGGACTGCGTACCGGTCGGCCCGGGCAAAATGCTCATACGATTCAACTGCGCCGTTCCGCTGCTTCCCAGAACCGGAGCCGGGAGTGGGAGAAATGCGCTATCGATTCCTACTGCCGACCACAAACCAACAATGAATCCGGTTCCGCCGAAGCGGATGGAAGCAATCGTGTGTGCCGGGCTTTGGGCTTGAACCAAATTCGAGAACCGTTGTTGCTGCTGTGATTGTGAGAGCGCTGCCGACGCCGGGACCAGAACCTGGAACCGGTAGGCGCCCGAAGCAAATGGGTCCTGATCCGGATTGCCGTAACCGCGCAAGGGAGCAACGCCGAGAGTCGAATGATCCAGCCGAAAGCGAGAACTGTTCCTGCCGAACAGCCGCGTCGATCCCAGGCAGACGGGCGGCGAAATCGAGGCGGTTGAACTCGACTGAGAGCAGCACGTCTTCTGGCACGACTGATTGCAGAGCAGCGCTCCCCAAGGCCCGGCAGCCGAGAATTCATTGATGGCAATGTTGACCCCAAATACCGTCTGAACCGCCAATTGCAGGCCGGCGGCGGTGCCGCGCTGGAGATAAAGCTGCGGAGCATTCTTCAGAATCGACCGGCGCAGGGTCGCGTCCCAGGTCGGGTCAAACGTGATGTCAAAGAAGCCGCCCAGCCACGGGAGCAGTTGTTCGGGCACGCCACCAGCATCAAGGAGTGCCGGGTACCGTTCGATGGTGCGATCCAGATCCGCGATGCTGGCGTCGAACAGGGAGAGGAAACGCTCGCTGAAATCTTCCGCCTTCGGATTCTCGCGATACACTTCCGGCAAATGATCGAGGCTGGTGACGCGCGGAAAATCAATTTGGATGGTCCGCACCATGGGCGTGGCGGTTCCGTTTCCGATCATTCGCAGCCGCAGATATAGATATCGCCCCGGAGGTTGGTCGATCAGAAAATCCGTTGAACCGGGCGGCCCCGTAGTCCAGTCGGAAAAGTGTGGAACGCCCGCAGGGAAAGTATTCCAAGGAGCAAGCTCGCGCGTTTGATCGCCCTGCGCAGGTGGATTGATCTGTTCGGTCGTCGCAACTGCGATGAGAAACGTAGTGCCCGGCGGCACATCTGCGTCCACGCGAATTCGATGCCACTGGCATCGCGGCACGCCGCTGTCGATCTCCTGGGTCATGAGCTGTCCGTACTGGTTCAGCGGCGGAAGCGGGTACGACCCCACGGCCGCGGCTTGCAGCGGACGCCCGTACCAGTTGAAGCCAGTGGTGGTTCCCAATCCCCGGCGGGTGTCTTCATTGAAGCCGAAGCCATCGGGGGATGCAGCGACCAAACCGGTCGGGGCGAACGCATTCTGCAATTGGCTGATGGTGGCAGGGACGAACGGATCCCGGGGGCCCGCGGACCAGAGGGTCCACGATCCGCTTTGCTGCATCACGACCCAGACATCATCGTTGCTGTCGACCGCGATGGCAAGAACCGATCCTGACGGAAGCGCGGCAGCGAAAGACCCACGCGAGCTACCCCCGGCGTCATACCGTGCGATCAAGGGTGAGTTGGCAGAAGTTACAAAGAACTCTCCCCGCTGGTTGCAGGCGAGTGGACCGGGAGCGGCGATCGCGATTTCGGCCAGTGGTCTCATTCCATGTTCTGCCCAGACCCTCACGCGGTTCGCGCCCTGCTCCGAGATCGCAATCCGACCCCGACCGACGGCAACCGCGACAGCGTTTTGCAGCGAAGGGGCTGCTTGTCCCTTCCAGACCTGCTGCCAGCTGGTATGGCAAGCGTCGCGATGGAGAAGCAGCGAAGTCGGTGGAGCGGGCGTCACCAGGTACCATTCGCATGCGCTGCAGCCGCGTGCCAGCGGTGCCGGCGGCAAATAGGGAACAATCTGGTTCAGGTCGACTGCCGCGGTGACCTGCTGTCCCTGTATTGGCGGTGGTGCCAGCGCCAGACAACCAACCGGACTGACTCCTACCAGGCCCGGCGACGCGTTGGTGCCAACGTCCCAGCCTGCGGTGCTGTCGATCAGGATGAAATTCGGATTGCCCGCGGCACAGGTCATGGCTCTTCTCCAGGGCCGAGCGCCAGGATATTGTGGTCCTGCGGCCAAACCAGGTCATTCGCTGGGATCGAGACATCCCCGCACTTCTGACCGCGTATCCCATCCACAATGAAAAGCAGGCTGGGCACCGCCGTGATCCCGTCGACGGTCAATAACTGGCGCACGAATGCGGCGTTCGACAGCGTTCCGCCAAACGGCCAGCCCAAACCGTCGTCGCCGCCAGTGATTGGATCGAGATAGCTGTCGCAAAGCGAAATTACGCTCTGCACCGCATCGTTGCGGCTCACCGAGGGATCAATCACTACACTGGCTTCCACCGAGACCGTGTGATACAGGGGTGCTGCAGCCACAATCTCAACCCCAACTGGAGCCAGGTTGCTGCTCAGATAAGTGGAGACTGCAAGCAGCGTACCGGCGTCCGGGACAGGCGGACCGCTGCCCAGTTCCGGCGGAATGACGAGAACGCATACGACTCCAGGAATGAACGTTCCAGGAAACGACGGATGAAAGCCAGCAACTGCTCCTGCCCGCGCCACCAGCGCACCGGTTGCGCGCAAGGCGAGAATCTCGTAGTCCGCAACGGCCACGGCCCGCCCACGGGCTCGCAATTCCTGCGGTCCCCTTTGCAGTGTCTGCTGCTGAGTCTCGGCGTCCATTCCACCAGTTGCGGGCAGGGGATTCTGCACCCCGGAAATATAAGGAACCGAATTAATGGGGTTGTTGATTTGACCGGCACCGACCGCACCGGCGGATCCGCCGCCAACTTGATACGCCAGGGCAACGACGTTGCGGAATCCAGGCGGCAACGCCATGCCGTGGATGCCATCTCCGAAAGTCACTTGCCCGGTTGTCGAATCGAGAACGTACACCTGGTCGGCCGGGCCGAACTCCGCGAGATCATCGACTTCAGTCCAGATCTGTCCTGAGCTCGAGGAGCCGGCCGAACTCGATGCCGACGTTGGGCTCTGGGTCGATGCGCTAAATGACATGTCAGCCGTGTCGACGACCTCGAGAATCAGCGAACCGGGCAGGACCGGCGTTTGGCTCAGTGCCATCACGACTCCGCTGGTGGCACTCGTACCTGATACAGGCGTCAGAACCTCGTTATAAAAGGTCTTCACCGCCGTGGCTCCCACGACGTTGAGGGTCACCGAAAGCAGAGTCGGCGGCTCGTCATAGGTGCCGTACATGATCTGCAACCGCAACCAGAGCAGCAGAGTTGTGTCGGTTGTGCCTGCAGGAATGCCGGGGCTCCAACTGTCGGGAAGTCCCAAGGTCACGACCCCGCTTTGCACCAGGTCATTGGTTTCGTCACTCACAATTTCCGTCTGGCGGTAGGTCGTGCCATCCAGCACGTCCCACTGAAGAAGTGGGGCGAGTGGTTGCGGCAACGGAACGGTTCCTCCCGTGGAAGCTGGGGCAGGTTCTCCCGCCGGGCCTTGCACTTGAATGCCGAGGGAGATTCGTGGCCCGACCGTTAGACCCGGCGGGGCGCTGATCCCGATGAAGAAGGCGAAGCCCGCCTCCGGAGCGGGTCCGAAGGGCTGAAACGCACTTAGCTGGGTGGGATCAATCGACCTGTAGAAGCCTTTTTCGAAGGAATAAAGTTCCTGGATGGCGCCCGGCAAAGCGTAGAGATCGTCGTTGGTTTCGAAAGTGACTAACCCGCTGCCACCAGCCGCCGATGCTCCAACCTGAAAACCTTGTCCGACGTAGATGGATTGTGTGGCGGCGCTGGACACCGAGAACTGCAACATGGCTTCCGCGGGCGTTGGCGGCAGCGGCTGCACTCCTCCGCTGGTTAGGAATTGGATGAATGCATTTTCTGCAAGCTGGTTGACCCGCTGCAGCACGGGCTCCATTTCTTCGGAAAACAGATTCGCCACTGCGATACCCGCGTCCGCGGCGCGACGGTTCGTCCATTCCGGCGTGTAGGAGGGAGCCCGGTTGATCCACTCGTAGTAGACTGCTTCGCGATCGGCGACCACGAGTTGCGGCCACGCCGCCGGCGCCGCGGCCACGGACGGGCTTTGTTGTCTGAGGTCCGGCGCTGCTTCTTTACCCCACCACGGCGCCGTCATCGTAGACCTCCGCTGGCCGCAGCCCGCTGCTGCGTGCTGATATCCACATGCATCAGGTTGACCAATTCGTTTGGGTTGATGGGCACGTCGTTACACGTCGAAGGTGTCGTCATGCCGTCAATGCGAACCGAGACGCTTTGCACATCGCCCGCTTCCCCCAGGGCGGTTTGCGCCACTTTCATCAACGCGGACGGACGCAAGGGATCGCCGAACAACCAGCCTTCCTGATCGTCTCCGCCGACCAGCGGGTCGAGGAAGGTTTGCAAGCTGGTGATAATGGTTTGTCGGACGGCCACCGAAAGCGGCGAATCCACTGCGACCGTGAGGCCCAGCCAAACTGGCCGATACACTGGCGGGCAGACGAAAATATCTGTCGCGATCAATTTTCCTGCGGTCAACCGCGCCAGCGCGACCTGCAGCGCTCCCGGGTCGGGTTGAGGAGCGGGGAAATAGAAATTCTTTGCCCACGGTCCATCGATTGGCACGCGGGAGGCGTAGGGCACCACAAAGACCGTGACCGCTCCGGGCACGACCGTACCCGGAAAATTGGGATGATGACCAACCGCGGCAAACGCGCGCCGCAGGGCGACACCCGGCGTGCTGATGGCAAGATTTTCGTAATCCGCTTTGGTGACGGCGCGATTACGCTCCTGCAATATACCCGCGGTGCGCAGTTGCGCATCAGAAAGCGTCTCCGATTCTGTTCCCCCGTCGCCTGCAGAGAGATTGACCGCAGTAAATGGCGGGGCAACTCCACCAGCAGCCGGTGAAACCGGAGATACTGCTTCCCACTCCTGGCCTTCGCCAACTTCCCCCGCCGTTCCCGCGCCCGCCTGATAACTGACCTGAACGGTCGGTCTGGTATCGGATGCAGCGTATGGCAGACGGCCGGTCAGGCCGTCGCCAAAAAGAATTCTCGAATTTGTTCGATCCACTACGAAAACTGTATCGGTCGGACCGGACAGAGAAAAATCGTTGACCTGCGTCCACTGAACGGCGCCATTTTGATTCGTGACCTGCACGGTCACGCTGGATTCGATGGGCGGCGCCTCGGGAAGAAACGGATTTGGCTTCGGCGTCGCTGGAATCACGGGAGCCTGGGGCAGAGAAATCACATTCCCTGGAAGAGGCAGCCATTGGCTGGTATCCGGACTCTTCTTTCTCGGCCACACATGCTGCGCAATCACGACATTGGCCGCGACCCCGGCCAGCAAGGGCGGGCAGGTAAAGGTCGCATTCTGGATTTGCAGCAGAATCGTATAGATCGTGCAGGTAGTGCCAGTTGGTCCCGGCTGCCCTTGCCAGTCGCTCGGAATCGCCATTCTCACGACTCCGGAGCGACGCAGACCGACGGTCCCATCGTCGACTTGCGAGAAATTCGCGGTCGCTCCGGTCGAACTGCTGGCATAGGACCAAGTGACGGCGGCGGGAGCCGGAATTCCAGCCACTGCTTCGCTCGTCCATTGGGGATACAAGTCCACTGGAGTCTGCAGTTCGACCATGATGGCAAACATCTGTCCGGCCGCGGCGGCGGCCGCTGGAAAGGCTTGCGCGAGCATGAAGCTGATGGCCACTTGCGAGGAGGTCTGGCCGAGACCGAGCAGCGGCACCAGTGATCCCCTGAGCAGATCGTTGGTGTGATCCACACCGTTCACGCTGATACCCGCCGGCTGGTTTGCGACCAGAGGAAGCACCGTAACGTCATTGTTCAACGTGAAAACGATGGGCGGGTTCGAATCCGCGAGCTGCATCAGAGTCCCCGCGGTTGCAACCGGAAAGCCCTGCGCGGGTGATGTGGTACTCGACATCTGCAACAGTGTCATTGCGGCCGTCGCCGACAACGGCGCCTGCCCCAGCAGCTTCAGAACAGCCAGAATCAAAGAGTCGGGAACCTGGTTCATCCAGTAAACCCGCTGATCCAGCAGCCAGGCAAAAAGCTCCAGCAACGTCACCCCAGGATCAACCGGCGCTTGCAAGGTCCACTTGGCGGACGAATCCGAGATAATGCGCGTTTGAATCGCCGAGACCATCTGGTCCCAGGTCAAAGTGTCGAGTTGAATCGGCTCGAGCGCCATCACGATCCCTGCACGTACTGGAGGTAATACGGAAATACGATGTTGTTACTGTTATTGGTCTGGCGGACGGTGTAGCTGATCGAAACCGTGACCTTATACGGATTCGCCGGATCCGCCTCGGCGGTTACGTCGGTGACATCGACCCGCGGCTCCCAGTTCACGATCGCATCCTCGATTGTTTTCTGCAGCAGATTGAGATACTGCGTACTGCCGGGAAAAAAAACGAGTCGAGGCGCCTCGGTGCCGAAGTCGGAGCGCATCACACGCTCCCCTAATTTCGTCATCAAAAGAATGTGGAGCGATTGTTCAACGTTGGCGTCGCCCGAGACATATCCCAGACCTCCCGCCGCATCGGGAAGAATGGGGAATCGCCAGCCCCTGCCCAGGAATCCGGCGTTCATCGCGGCGCCTTTTTTCATCACAGTGCCTTCGTCGTCTTGGAAATATTGGCCAGCGTCATCGGCGGCACTGCGCCCGGTACCGTGGTCATGGTCAACGGGTCCACCACATGAGTATGCGTGTTGAAAATTGCCATGAAGCTGGTGCCCAGCATCACTTGTTCCGCCGCTCCCGGCCCCAGGTTGATCGAGGAATTCTGGATGTTGACGGTCATGCCCTGAATCGTGATGGTCCCGTTCTGCAGAGTCATCGAGCCGCCGCTCGAGGAAGTCACGGTCACAGTGCCGCTGGTGTCATCGAGTTGAACCTGGTGGCCGCCTGAGCTCTTCACCGACACCTGCTTGCCCGTGTCGTCGAGCACGACCACGTGTCCTCCGGCGGTCTTGAGATGTACTTGCTTGTTGCCGGAACTGTCATCGAACATCAACTCATGGTTGCCCTTCGTCCGGAACATTTTTTGATCTTGACTGTCGGATCGGTAAGTCGGCGGCTTGTCCTTGCCGTTGTAAAGCCCGCCTAGAATGATGGGCGTCCGCATGTCCCCGTGGATAAATGCAACCAGCACGGCATCTCCGAGCTCGGGGATGAAGAAGGCTCCATAGCCATTACCAGCGTAAAACTGGCAGACCGCGCAAAACTCCATTTCCATCTGATCGTCAAACCAGGGGAACTGCACCTTCACCCGGCCCTCCTTGGCGTCGGTGTCGTTGACGTCGGTGACAATTCCCTGCACCACGCCGTAGAAGCGTTTGTCAGTGGTGCGAGTGCGAGAAATGGTCATGACTTCGTGCCTCCATCGCCGTAGTTGCGCACGGTGAAGGTCGTGAGATAGCCGGAGCTTCCCAGCGCGTGCTCGCATTTGGTGACGTAGTATTTGCCGCTGAAACGTTTTCCCAAGCGACATACCTCAACTACATTCCCCGGGCGCAGATCGGGCAGCCCAATCACCTGGCCGGTGGCCGTGATGTAGCTGTAGGCGCGCTCGCGTAACAGCGCGATGGCCAGAGTCTTCGCTTCCTGCTGACTAGTAACTGGTTGGTCCACCACAATGTCCTGGCGGTCCGACAACCTGGTGGCGACAGCGCTGGGCCCGTTCTCGCCGCTGCTCGGGGTAGGCAGGTCGGCAGCCGTAGCGGTGTACTGCAGGATTGATTTCGTGTTTGGGTCCCAGGCTTTGACGGTGACCTGTCCGACCTGGCGGTTGAGAGAGATGGTCGGATTGAAATTGATCAGGCTCTCGCCCCACGTGAACTGATACATGTTCACCTTTCCGCTGTTGCGGCCGTCGGTGGGAGGCCCGAAATACAGGGCATTCTTGCCCGTGGCGGGATCGACTACGGTGTAGCAGTCGTAATCATTTCGCTTCGCGCGCTCCTTCACGAAAGCCAGGTCATCCTGATTTTTCTGGATCACGATGTCGTGACGCTCGGTCGTGTCCGTAATTTTTGGAACCAGCCCATTGCGGGTAGCGATGGTCTGAACAACCTCGGAATCGAGAGCATTCACGAATTTTTTCTGTTCGCCATCCTTGGGCTTGCGTTCCTTGAGTTTGACCAGAACGTCTTGTCCGGAGATCGAAAGCGTGGGCGGTCCGGATTCGGAGAACTTTGGCGACAGGCTCATAATCACTCCTGTCACCATGGCGAGCAGGTTCCCCGCATATCCCATCTTTATCTGCACGATGTTTCCCAAATCGAAGGTCGCGCCGTCGCTATATTTGAACGACAAGGTTTTGTCGCTCCAGTTGTTGACCGTCATGTCGAAGTGGGTGAGGTCTTCGAGATCCATGGTCACTTTCAAATCGAGCACATCACCTTTCGACTCGGCGTCGAGTACCTGATTCTTGACAGAAATCCGGTAGTCGGGTGCGTAGTAATCGCCCGAGGGCAGTCCGTTGGCGAGAGTCGAAGTCGATGCCATTTTTTCGTTCACTTCCTCAAGTCAAGCTGGGCAGTCGCAAAACTATCCCCGGCGCCAGCGTGCGCGGGTCCTGAATACTGTTGTTTTCGGCGATATTGCGCCAGACGCTGGCATCCTTATAGACCGCGTAGGCGATTCCGCTGAGGGTGTCGCCACGCTGCACCGTGTAAGTCTTCTCGTAGTTGGGCGATGCCGTTGGATTCTGCTTAATCTGAATCACCACCGGCCGGTACTCTTTCAGGCTCATGCTCAGCTTGGCCCGAAGCGGAATGCCCTCTGGAGTGAACAGCACGTAGGTGACGTTCAAGCTGTCGAGCACACCGCGAAAAACTTCCAGATCCCACACAAACTTCACGATGGGAGGAGCATGCAGATCGCGATTCAGATCCATCAGCCCGCGCAGGGCGTTCACGTAAGCAACTCTTACATCCTGAAGCGTGTCGGAAGTATCGACCAACACTTCCGCGGTCAGTTTCTCGCTTTGTCCGCGAATGAACTGGATGGGCGGAGTCTCCAGCCCCGGAATCGCGATCTCCGCGAAATTATTCGCCTTCTGCAGTTGGTATTCCGTCGGATTGAACCGCAACGGAATCACCGGGTTCGGCACCGTCGGGTACACAATCTCCAGATACGCCTGCACCAGGCTCTGGCCCGCCAGCCGGGCGGCGGTTGCGACCACCGAGCCAAATTGTCCGAGACTTGCCATTCCTAGGCCTCCCCGTCCGGTTGATCGCCGATCGAGCGGCTTTCACGCGCCAGACGTTCGCGCGCTTTCGCCTCCCGCTCCAGCCTGCTCCACAAGTTGATGTACTTCTGAAAGAACCGCGAGAACACCGCTTCGTCGCTGTTCCCCTCGATCTCCACCTTCACCTCGAGGTGTTCAATTGTGACCTTGCCACTCATGGCGTGCCCGGGGACGAGAGCTGTACTTGGATCAGCCCTTCGTGTGCGACATCCAAACCTTCAATCGCGACGGCATTCGTCATCGAATTCAGTTCCGGCCCGGTCCATGAGACGGCCAATCCGGCTTGAAACATCCAACTGATGGCGGGCGTGCCCACGGGAGTCATCAGAACGATGGCTCCATCTCGACGCGCGCCCAGAGACTGCGTTAACCCAGCTTGGTACCAGTCCCACAGACCAGTGCCGCGCACCAGGCCGTTGCGAAAGGACAGCCGTTTCCACGAATGCCGCACGGGAAGTTGGTGCAGGTGATCGTTCACCCCACCTTCGGCATAGGCCTGCACTTCGAGATCAGCTCCCAGCCCCTTCACCTCCATAAATGAGCCCCCGGCCACCAGCGGTAACAATGCCGCCTGGGTTGCAGGCAAGTAGGCATCGGCAGGGGACAGCGTGACCAGAAAGCGATAGCCCACCAGTGGATAGTCTGGTGTCATGACTCGAAGACCTCCAGCTGTCCTTGCGCACTGACGCTGACTCGCAGCGTAATGAATTCCATGGGAACTGCGGGCGCGACTTTCACTACGCAGACCACCATCCCCTGGTCAATCTGGTCAGGAGGATTGGTGGAAGCGTCGCATATAACTTGAAATGCCTGGCCTGGCTGGTCACCCTGCAGGGCGCCGGCATTGTAGGCCTGAAGCAGAACGGTCGTGATGCTGCGCACGAAATGCAGCCACAACTCCGGGCCGTTGGTATCGAAGACAAGGGGTTCGGCTACTCGCCGAATCGCGCGTACGAGCAAGTGAATCAAGCGTCGATGCGCCACAAAACCGCCGAGCTTACTCTGACTGTCACCCTTGCCCAACACACGCCCTCCCCAGACCATCAGTCCACGGCCTGGGGAGCAGGTTAGAAGATTAATTCCGCCGTTGTAGATGTTCGCTTGCTGGTTGGCATCGAGCGCAATCGCCAAATCAACCGCTTCCTCGATCGGGGCGTTCGCCGGTGTGATGTAAGCTCCTTGCTGAACATCGAGCCGGCTGATGACGCCGGTGACGCATCCGGAAGGTGGAATCGATAACTGCGGGTTGGCCACGCTGCCCAGCGGATCCGGCACGAGAAGTGGCGGATGGTACACGGCACCGTTCCGCAGCAGGTTTTCCGGGAACTGCTGACGCAACGATGTGTTGACCCATCCGATGGCGCAGAGAGGATCAGCCTTGGTCGGTGGAACGTCGATGATGACGAGGCGGTCGTGAAGTTGGTCGGCCTGCGTCAGCATGGCATTCAGAATGCCGTTTTGTTGGCTCATCCCCGCCAAATCTGGACATGCGAGCAGTGCGACTTCGACCTGATCCCCCAGAGTCTGAACCGCATCCATGTAATCGGCTTCGTGCGGGGGGCAGCACGTACCGCCAGACAGCTGAATGCTGCCTTGTGCCGGCCATTCGTAGTAGCGGGGCCCATGGTTTGCAAGGGGAGGCGAGAGCGCAGCCGCAGTTAAGCCCGGGGGCAGAGGCAATGGCGTCAGGCGAATGTACTGGGATTGCGTATTCACCTGAGTGTCAATCGTTGCGGGGTCGAGGCCGCTCAGAATTTCCACGGTCTCGTTGGGCGGGGCGGTTTCGACTCCTATTTCCGGATTGCCCGTCGGACCTTTAGCCCAGTAGCGAAACTGAACGATCGTCTGGTTGGCCCAGTCTCCCTGGCTCGTAGCCTGAATCTGATACTGGATCGCCTGCAGACCGCTATCGCCAGGCCAGTCGGCATCAAGCTGGCCATTGACGAACTGGCCTGCACACCACATTCCCAGCGCGGGCAGCGAATCACTGCCCAGCACGCGTACAACGTAGGCCACTTGCGCGCCATTGTCGAAGTATCCACGCACGCCGTACGGGGTGAGGGCATTTGCGATGAGGTTGCCGAACACGTTGGTGTACTCCCGCCAACCTGCCACGCGAACCGCGGTACCTGCCGGGCCCCGTTCAGTTCGGCCAAACAATCCCGCCACGTCCGTGCGCAGGGGAGACACTGGCGCCTGCGGACGCACGAACTGGTACGTTAGCCCCGGGATGGCCGCTGCAGCGCTCATGACTTATGCGAGAGCCAGACCCTCGTGCACGATCTCCACCGTTTCAATGGCAATTTCATTGTTCTTGGCATTCAGTCCGGGACCGGTGTACTTGGTTGGCCACCCATTGGTGAAGTTCCAGCGCATGACCTCGTTGCGGTTCTCGTCAAGCAGGATCACTGAACCGTCTGCCCGCAGTACCTGCCCCTGCATCGCTTTCTTAATCCAGTTCAAGAAAGTGGCGTCTCCCGTAGTGCAGAACTTGCAGACCAGGTTCGTGTACTTGATGACTCCGGGGGTTTGCCGAAACCGGATGTCCTCATTGCCTCCGCGATAGGCGATCGAAGGCAGTTCGATACCTAGCCCGGAAATTTCGGTGAAACATGCGGTTGCGGCTTTCCCATCGGCGCTGACCCCGATCACCGTCAGTTGAAAATTAAATGCAGGGTATGCATCGGCTCGAAATGTTGGCGGCATCTCCTTATCTCCTCCTTCACTTGACGATCTAACTGCTGGTGCTGGCCGGCTGCGTGTATTGCTCAATGCGGAAGATCACGAATTCAGCCGGCTTCACCGGCGCAATACCAATCAGGCAAATCAGGCGGCCATTGT
>Ga0181532_10001776_pt1 | contig 20557 bp, 11 predicted proteins | sample PEATcosm2014_Bin_33_FD_119768 | JGI IMG/M metagenome (GOLD analysis project Ga0181532, IMG submission 119768) | Peatland microbial communities from MTU Mesocosm Facility, Houghton, MI, USA - PEATcosm2014_Bin11_30_metaG | ecosystem: Environmental > Terrestrial > Soil > Wetlands > Peat | place... | reverse complement strand
TGCCCCTTAATGTTGCCAGCGCTGCCAGTTTCCAGTTGGACGCCAACAACCAGACCCTTTCCGCGTTGACCGGCAGCGGCAACCTCAATCTGGACGGCGGCAAGCTTACCATTAATCAAAGCGGCTCTGGTTCCTTCGACGGCCTGATCCGCGACTCCGAGGTGGCCGGGTCCTCCACCAGCCTGGGGCATGGCCTGCGCGGCTATTACTACGCCAACATTGATCTTACCCAACTCATCACCGTCCGCGATGACAGCACGGTCAACTTCCCGGACCTGACCACGTTCCCATACTATTCTGCAAGCTCGAAGACCAACCAGATCTCCACCCGCTGGGTCGGCCAGCTCCTGACCACGGTTGCCGGCGCTTATGTCTTCACGACCCGAAGCGATGACGGCGCCCGGTTGTGGGTCAACGGAACCCTGACGGTGGACAACTGGGTGCTCGAAAGCGCAGCCAATAAGAGCGGAACCAACACGCTGGCCGCCAACACCCGGTATGACATCGTGATGGAGTACTTTAACAATGGCGGGCCGGGTGTGGCGCAATTGTACTGGACCCCGCCCGGCGACTCCACAGCAGTCATCATCCCCAGCAACAACCTGTTCCTGCCCGGGCCCGGGTCGCTGATCCAGGGCGGCAATGGCGTCCTGCAGTTGACGTCCGCCAACACCTACAGCGGCGGCACCACTGTGAGCGCTGGCACCGTGGAGGCCACCGTGGACGGCGCCCTGGGCGTTGGAAACGTCACCGTGGGCGCGGGCGCCAGCCTGCAGCTCGACTCCCCCGCTGGCATCGGCTCCGGTGCGGATTTGATACTAGCCGCATCAGCCCAGGACGTTAACCTAAACTACTTCGGCCAGGAGAATATCCGCGCCCTCTCGCTGGACGGCGGGGCGACCTATCAACCCGCCGGCAGCTACGGCTCGGTTAGTTCGGGCGCGCCTAACGTGCTTGCGGTCCTCTCGGGCGGTGGCGTCCTGAACGTCCAGGGGAACCCTACGGGGACGACGCTCACCTCTTCGCCCAGCTCACCTGCCACGGTCGTTTATGGCAGCACGGTCACCCTCACGGCCCATATCTCGGGCACGGGCAGCCCCGGTGGCACGGTTTCCTTCTTCGACGGCACCAATATTCTCGGCACCGGTGCCGTCAATTCCGGTGTGGCCAGCCTAAGCGTGAGCAACCTGATGGTCATCACCTCTCCACACTCCATCACTGCCGTCTATAGCGGGGACTCCACCGACGCCAAGAGCACATCCAACCCGGTCACGGTGAACACCACGACGGCCACGATCACGCCGTTCCCGGCAATCGCCACCAAATTCTACGATGGCACCACCAGCGCCACCATCGGCTCGGCGACCTTTAGCGGCATCGTGCCCGGCGACACCAACTACGTGCACATCGCCAGCACCGGCTACACGGCTACCTTCTCCGATCCGTATGTGGGCACGAACAAGAGCGTGAACATCACGGGAATGACTCTCAGCGGCAGCCTGAGCGGGAACTATGCGCTGTCCACCTCATCGGTCGTCACCACCGGCAGCATCACCAACCGAACCGTCACGGTCTCCGGCTTGACCGTCACTACGAAGCTCTATGATTCGACTACCAGCGCGACCGTCACCGGCACCCCCGTTCTCAATAACGTTCTGGCGAACGATACGGTCGCCCTGAGTGGCAGCCCAACGGCCGCTTTTACCACGAAGGCCGCCGGCACCGGCAACGCCGTCACCCTGACCGGCTATACGATTGGCGGCGCGAGCGCGACCAATTATATCCTCGTGCTCACGAACCTCACCGGGACGATCACCGCCACCAACATCGCCGTCCTCGGGCTGTCGGGTGGCACCAAAACCTATGACGGGACTACCACCGCCCCCCTGGTCGGCAGCGCCACTGCGCAGTTCTTCGCCCTCGATTCTGTTGCCCTCAGCGGCACGCCAACCGCAACCTTTGCAAGCGCCGGGGCCGGCGTGGGCATACCGATCACGGTCACCGGCTACACACTCATCGGCGCCGACGCCACCGATTACGCGCTCTCCCAGCCCTCCGGCATCTCGGGGACCATCAGCCAGGCTGGAACCACGGCCACCCTCGCGTCCTCGCTCAACCCGTCAACCAACGGCAATAGCGTGACCTTCACCTATAAAGTGACCTCCTCCACCTCCGTGCCCGCGCCTCCTACTGGGTCGGTTACCTTCTATACCAATAACATCGCGGTCAGCCCTGCTGTGACGCTGGTGGCCAGCACGACCACGAACTCGACCGCCACCTACACTACATCCCTGTTGCCGGTCGGCACGACGCCGGTGAAAGGTGTGTATAACGGGGATTCCAACTTCTCAGCGCCCACGGTGCCTACCGTGAATCAGGTCGTCAACGGCACAGGGACTTGCAGCCAGACCAATCGCATCCTGAGTGTCACTCCCCTCGGAGGCGGGTCATATAACCTGAACCTCATCGGCACCTACCAGGCCCAATATCGCATTCTCTTCCAGACCAACGCCGCCCAACCCATGGCCAACTGGGCGCCAATATACGGTGGCACTAATACCGTTGCCAACGCCAACGGTTTGTGGTCGGTAACCGTGACCAATCACGCCCCGGCCTTCTTCCGCTCCCAGGCCATAAGCGGCGTCTGCCCGTAGTGACCTGCTGGCTGTCCGGCCTGCTCGCACTCCGTTCATGAACGCGGCTGTCTGGCAGGCTGGCCGCCGCGTCAGCCTGCCATGCGGCTCGCTGCGATTATGGCTAATCGGAGGAGATCAGCTTCTCCCAAAGCGTTTCGCTCAATAGGACTTTCTGCAGGAACTCCTGCTCCTCCTGCATCGGCGGGACCTGGCCCGGATTAGTAGGCAAGCGCAGGGTGAAGGTTGTTCCCTGGCCTGGCTCGCTCCGGGCATCAATTCGCCCGCCATGGTGGTGCACAATGAAGAAGCATGCCATTAAGTGGATTCCGTATTCCGTCGGGCTGCCGCTGCGCACGACAAATGGATCGAAAACCAGCCGCAGGGCTTCCTTGGGCAGGCCGGGTCCGTTGTCGTGCACCTGCACCTGGATTTCCTGCTGGCCCACCGCAGCGCCAGGGAAAAGACGGGCGGTGAGGGTGATCCTGCTTCCGGCCGGCAAGCTGGCGATTTCGTCCCTGAGCAACAGCTCGAACAGCCGGTAGAACTTAGGTTTGTCCACATTCATGGCGGGGAGTGAGTCGCCGATGCGGTTCTCGACCTGGATGTTCCTGGCTTGGAACGCATCCTTGAGCTGCTCGAGGGTCTCGGCAACTACGGTCTGCAAGTGGACGCGGGAGGAGAACTCGAAGGCAGGTTTCTCCGATGCCGTCCACAGGTCCTTGAGCATGTTGTTGATCTTCTCAATCTGGCACTGGACGTTGTGGTAGTATTCCCTCCAGAAGTCCGGGTTGCGCAGGCCGTTCAGGTCCATTTTCTCCTCTTCCATCTTGGCAGGTGCGAGGTCGAGGAACGTCTTCACAGCTACCAGTGCATTGCGGATGTGATGGCTGAGCCCCGCGGCGAGCAGACCCAGGCTGATGATCCGGTCCGCAATCATGATGTTATGGAGCACGGACATCTTCTCTTTCAGCAACTGGTCGCGCTCGCGCTGAACCATGAAGAACTCCAGGCCGCGCTTGAGCGTATTCTCCAGTTGGGGCGGGTCCCAGGGCTTGGTGACGTACTTGTAGATCGCACCCGTGTTGACCGCGGCGATGGCCGCGTCCATGTCGGCGTAGGCGGTGACCAGGATGCGAATGATGCGCGGGCGGAGTTGGCGGGCTTTTTCCAGCAGCCAGACACCCTTTTCCCCTGGCATCCGCTGATCCGTCATGAGCAGTCCGATTTCATCCTTGTGCTCCTCCAGCAGCTTGAGCCCGTCCTGGGCGTTGGCAGCGGTAAAGATGCTGAATTGGTCCTGAAAGGCCCGCGTGAACTGCTTCAGGGACTTCTCTTCGTCATCCACGTAGAGGATAGCGAACCTCTTGTAGTCGTAAAGATTTTGCATAAGGCGTTACTTTATCGTTGCATCTCGTGTCATCCTTTGGCCGGGAATTCTAGTGTAAATTCACAAAACTTGCCGGGCTCGCTTCGAACTGAGATTCGTCCTTCACATTCCTGCACGATGCGGTAGCAGATCGAGAGCCCCAAACCCATGCCCTCACCGACGTCTTTGGTCGTGAAGAATGGATCGAATATCTTGTTCAGGTGCTCCGGTTCAATGCCGATGCCGTTGTCACGAACCACCAGCATAGTCTTGGCCGCATCGGAACGGCCCTCGATCCAGATGGTCGGCTGCTCGTTCGTGAAGGGCTTGGACTTTAAAGCATCAAGTGAGTTTTGCAGCAGGTTGACCAGCAGGTGGATGAGCTTGTTCTTGTTCGCCCAGATGGTTTGGTGCTCGGGGAGGTTTTGCTCAATGCGCACCTTGTCTTTCCACTCGTTGCTGAGAAAGCGCAGGGCCGCGGCGGCGACTTCGGCCAACTCCACCTGGTCGCGGCTTTCGGTCTCGGGGTGCGTAAACATTCTCAAGTCGGAGACAATATTCTTCACGCGCTTGATGCCCTCCTCGACGTCCTTCAGGATGTCCTGATATTCCTCCTGGTGACCCGGGGCGAGGAATTTGCCTTTGTTACGCAAGGTGAAGAGGCCGGTGGTAGCAAAATTGAGCGGGTTGTTGATTTCGTGGATAATGCCTGCGCTCATGCGCCCGAGTGAAGCCAGCTTTTCGGTTTGCACCAGTTGGCTCTCGGTTTCCTTAAGCTGCTCGATGGTGGACTCGAGCACCTGATTCTGCTTGGACACCTTGCGCTGATATTGATGAGATTCCACGAGGTTCTTGATGCGCACGTGCAACTCAGTCGTCGAGAAGGGCTTGGCCAGGAAATCGCTGGCGCCTGCCTCCAGGGCCTTGAGCTTGGTTTCTTCATCGGCGCGCGCGGTGAGCAGGATGATAGGGATGCTCTGCGTAGGGGTGCGCTCACGAATTTCACGGCAGGCTTGCAAGCCGTCCTTCTCCGGCATCATCACGTCCAGCAGGATGATGTCCGGCAGGAACTGGCTGGCCTTCTCGATAGCCTGCTGGCCGTCCACCGCTTCGAGCACATTGTAACGCGGGCTCAACTGCGATTTGAGGAAGCGCAGCATGTCAGGCTCGTCATCCGCCACGAGGAGCACGGGCAGGCCTCCGTTTCTTTTGGTCTCCGCGGGCCGCAACGATTCCTGAAGGGGCGTGAGGGCAGGAAACAGCTCAGCGCGGCGATACAGATTCGCCAGCCATTCCTCCGAGGTAACGACGCTGCCGTCGGCCTCTGCCGCAGCGGTTTCCGGCTCGGTCTCTTGCGGCGGGCTCTCGACAGGCTCCGCCGGCCGGTAGGGCAGGCTGACGGTAAAGGTAGTACCCTTGCCTTCCTGGCTTTGGACCGTGACCTCGCCGCCCTGGATTTGGGCCAATTCTTTCACGAGCGCGAGACCGATGCCCATGCCCTGGTACTTGCGCTTGGAAGAGCCGTCCGCCTGCCAGAAGCGATCGAAGACGTGAGGGAGGTTCTTCTCGGAAATGCCCATGCCCGTGTCGGTGACGGTCAGGCGGAATTGCTCGCCGTTTCGCTCCGCCCGAAGCTCGACCCGGCCGCCGGCAGGAGTAAACTTCAAGGCGTTGAAGACAAGGTTCAGTATGATCTTGTCCAGCTTGTCGCGGTCCGCCAGGACAATCCCCAGGGTGGGATGAACGATGCTCTCCAGCCGCAGCCGTTTGTCGTTGGCTACCTGCCGGGCGGCGCTGGCGATGGCTTTGATGAACTCGGCCATATCCACTGGCTCGAGTTTGGTTTCCATGCGCCCCGATTCGAGCCGGACCAGGTCCAGCAGGTCGTTGATTAGCTTGAGCAGGCGCATTCCGTTGGAGTGCATGGTGACCAGTAGGTCCTTCGTCTCCAGGTCGAGATTGAAGCGCCGCAGGAGCGTTTCCAGGGGGGCGATCAGCAGGGTGAGCGGCGTGCGCAATTCATGGCTGATATTAGCGAAGAAGCGGCTCTTGATCTGGTCCAGCTCCACGAGCTTGCGATTGCTCTCCTCGAGTTGCTGCTGTTTCTGCTCCAGTTCTGAGCGCAACTTGTATTCGCGAAGACGGAGCCGGCTATGGATGCGACCGCCGAAGATCACGATGACGCAGGTCAGGAGCAGAAAATAGAGGTTGTTCAAGAAGACTCTGAGATCTGCAAGTGGCCCACAGCCCAAACTAGCGCATAGGAACATGAGCAGGACCAGAATAGATGCGATCACGCCAAACCGGACTTCCCACCGGAGCACCAGAGCCATGGAGACCAGGACCAGGTTCAAACCTGCGTAATACGGGGAAACCGGGTCTTTGACTTCATAGATCATCAAGGAAATGAAGAAGGCTGGCAGCATGGCCAACAGCAGCCCGAGGGTTTGAGGGTGGCCTTGCCCTACGCCGGTCCGGTACAGGGCCCAGCCGATCAGCGCGAGGCCTGAGCAGCCGAGCCGCATTAACAGGAAAGGCCAGAAGTGCCCCGGGTACATGAAATAGTCCAGTGCCACACCTGCGGGCATCAGAAAGATAATCAGCCAGCACCCGACCTGCAGATGGCGGGCGGTCACTTCAACCTCATAGCCCGAGGCCTTGAGGAAGGCGTTCGGGGTTGAAGTGGTGGCGGGCCTATTCACGTTCCGGCTTTCTTATTTCGAGGAAAATGTTGACCCCGGAGGGCTCGCGCAGGACCGAGACATCGCCAGGCTGGATTTGCGGGGGAACCAGCGTGAGCATCCCCTTCGTGTCGCGGTAAATCAAATGCCACTCGAGGAAGTATTCCATTTCAGTGCGGCTGGAGTGAGTGTCCACGTTGGACACCAGCAGCAAGCCGCCCGGCGCGAGCATGTCGTAAAAATAGCTGACCAGGCTTCGGCAGATCGAATCCGGCAGATAATCAAACAGGCCTGCGCAGTAGGCAAAATCATATTGCTCGACGGCTTTGCCCGCGGCGGACCTGGCGGACTCCTTGAGCAACTTCTGCACCGACCGCTTGAGCAGTTGGATTTTGGGCGAGCGGCCGTAACGTTTCTTACAGTCGGTCAATACGTGGCTTGCGTGGTCAAGTGCCTCGGGGTCGAAATCAATCAGGGTAAACTCAGCGCTGTCGGAACAGGCATGTTCGCGCAGGAATGACTGCACCTCCAAGGCTGGGCCGCAGCCGACGTTAAGGACCTTCAGGGGCCGCGCCCGGGCTGGGTTGCGCACGGTCTCGTGCAGAAGCTTGTCGGTTAGGTATCGCAGGCGGTTCCGGTGAGCAACGATGGGAGGGCGGCTCAGGGCGCACACGTTGAAGGCCTTGGCGAAGAGGGTTGACCCTTGATACGGGTCTCGCACCATCATATTGACCATCTCATAGTCGCCAGCATAGCCAAGCGGCTTTTGCAACGTGCGATAGACGAAGGGCGAGGCCAGAATCAGCGGGTGCAGATGTCTGCGACCAAAGGCCTGGTGGGTCGGGACGAAGTCCGGCTCGATTGTGCGCGCCACTTGGTCGAACCGGTCATAGAGTGTGGCGATGGCGGCGGTGGTGGCCGGAGTGACGGCCTCCATCCATTCTCGTTCCAGCACTAGGCGGCTGCCCGCCGGGCTGGCGCGGATGACCAACTCGATCTGTTCGAGCCATCGGCGCAGGTCCATCAGGAACGCGTGCAGGTCGGCAATGACGACTTTGAACGCGGGCAACACCTTGCACGTTTGACCCCACTGCCGCATGAATTCCTTGAAACTGGCGACCGCATCCCGGGGGCTCGTCAGCGAGCCCACTGGGCTGGCCTCCCCCCAATGGCCCTCCAACTGGGCTGAGCAAAGCGTGCAGGGACCGGCCTGGATCAGGTTGACAACCACCGCCTTGCCAGAATAGACCGGGCGCTCGTACCGCATGAGAGTGAAGTCGGTTAGGACTTCGGACATCCGCAGTACCGGTTCCGGGCTATAGGTTTCAAAGACGGCCTGCTCGGGCGTAAGCCGGTGCAGGGTGCCGCGCAACCCTATTCCCTCACTGGTCTGAAAAGTCACCAGGCTATCGTTCATGGCAGAGTTCTGGTTGCCTGTTCAATTTCGTGCGCGGGCTGTGCGCGAGCGTAACAACAGCCGGCCCTGAGCATCGCAACAGCAAGGCTGGCTGTGAACTCAAATCTGCCGCAACCCCGCATATTCCGTTACAACGCTTGGCCGACCGTCTCACTCTTGGACACTGCGGCGGACAGCATTCGCATCTTGCGCTAATACCATTTTTCGGGCCAAATGCACACTTATTTTCGTCATGGACAGAAGTCGCGGGGAGCCGTTTAACATGGGAAGCACAACTGGCGCTGTGAAACTTCATGATATTGGCACCAGCCCTGCTCAAACCCGGCAGGCTTGGTCGCCGGCGGCGGCGGGCGACGGGCCGGCAGAGAACCGAATTAGCCGTTACTTACATTCTCTTATGAAATGCAAACGAAACACGTGTCGTTCAGTCGTTCTGTTAGCCGCACTGGTGGCTGGTTCGCTCTCGGCCTGGGCGGATGGATACCGTCTCCCTAACCAGGACCCGGAGGCAATCGCCCGCGGCAATGCCTTTGTGGCGACAGCGGACAACCCATCGGCGATCTACTATAACCCGGCCGGGATTACCCAACTGGAGGGCCAGAACATTCGGGCGGGATTGTACCTGGTTTCCGGTGGTTACGATTATGAGTCGCCCACCGGCGCGAAGGTGAGCGCCAACTCTGATTTCCAGCCGGTGCCTCAGCTCTATTATGTTTTCTCCCCGAACGATTTTCCACTCTCATTCGGGCTGGGGGTTTATGCGCCGTACGGCTTGTCTTTGGACTGGGGACAAAGCCAGCCCCTGAGCACGCTGGCACAAAAGGGCGATCTGCTATACCTGTGTTTCAACCCGGTCGTGGCGTGGAGAATAAATCCACAGCTCTCGCTGGGTATCGGCCCTACCATCAATTATTCCTCGGCCACCTTTGAGCGAGCCATTGGCTTGCTGCCAGGCGACCAGTTCAAAGCAGACGGCGATGGCATGGCGTACGGGTTTAACGCCGGCATACGTTGGCAGCCTTTGGACCAGTGGGCATTCGGGGTTAGCTACCGGTTCCCCACGACGGTGGACTATCACGGAACGACCCAAACCACCCCTTCACCTCCATACCCAGCCTCTACCTCGGGCAGTTCTTCCATCTGTTTTCCGCAATACGTCGTAGCCGGCGTGTCATTCAGGCCCACGGAAAAGTGGAACCTGGAGTTTGATCTGGATTGGGCGGATTGGAGCGCAGTTAAATCAATTGCCTTCGAGGGCACGGCATTCGGCACGCAGGTCTTGCCGTTGAATTACCGCTCGAGTTTCAATTTCGAGTTCGGCGTAACCCGGCAACTCGGCAAGGGATACTTTGCCAGCCTCGGCTTCTTTTACAGCGAAAACTCGAGCCCGGACGCGAACTTCACACCGCTCATCCCGGATGCGGATTTGTACCTTGGCAGCATCGGATTCGGCTATCGAGGCAAGCGCTGGGACTGGGCCATCGGCTACCAGTTCGGTTATAACCCCGGCCGTGAGGTCAAGAACGACATAACGGCGCCTTTAGCCGACGGGACCTACCACATTCTCAATCAGGCCTTCAACATCGCCGCGACGTTTAAGTTCTAACTCAAGGCTTCCACCCTCTCAGCGTCGGGGGGCTACCGCGTCTGACCTGCGCGGACGCGCTCGGACACAGGTTCCAGAACGCTCGCAATGTCTATCTCGATTTCCTTGACCCAGTTCCGCACCCAAACTGTGACAACCTCAGGATCATTGGTGAGGGTCGGGTGCGCCTGCACGGTCAAGCTCAGGCGGTTCTGGAAAGTCACACAGCCCGCCCCCACTGCCTGACAACGCAACACGGGTGGGCAAAAGAGCCAGCCACCGACGCAGTCGGCTTGAGTGATTCTCTTCTCGGGGTCCCAATCGCCGAGGTTCGAGAACCCGCCCAGGTTCCATTGGGAGAACGCCCGGTCACTGGCCGCCACAGATCGGCGCATTGCTGGCGTCATGAACCGCCCGAGTTGATATACCTGCCAGTTTGCCCAATGCTCACCCCTGCCCAATGCGGAGTAGATGTTCCGATGAATGTCGTGTACCGTCTCGTAAGACTTCACCTTGACCCCAACATAACTGGTGTGGTTGGCGGTATCCCGTCCCCGGTCCACTTTGCCCCGCAGATTAACGGGGATCATCCACGGGACTACCGAAGATTGGTCCGCCAGAAATGGCCGAATCGCCTTAGTCAGGTGCTTCAGGAGAAACGAGTTTACCGTCACTCCGACCTTCCTGCAGACCCGCCGCACTTGGGTAGTGGCGCTTTCATCCAACAGATGCCAGGCCACCGCCGCCGGCGGTTGCGCCTTCCTGTCTGGGGCCGGCCCTCGTTGCAACGGCACCCATGCGACCCGGTGCCGCCGCCCTAAGTATCGTGGCAATGCGCGCAGCAGCAGCAAGCGGGACGACCCCAGGGGGTACTTAATCTGAGGGAGACGGTCGACCGACGCGCCCCTGCACCGGAGAAGCTCCGCCAGCCCGCCAATGCCATCAAAGTCCGTGTGCCGAAGGAATACCCACTCCGGATGGGCGGCTCCAGGAGCCAAGCGACCAAATCGTATCCCGATGTATTCACCTAGTTGTTCCCCTGCGATGAACCACGAACTGATCGCATCTGTCATCTTCTTGGACATACGTGCACTGTCCCTTTTACAGTTTTGGGCTTCGCAGGTCAAATGGGGTTATGCGTTGTACCGGGAACCATTGCAAAGCTCCTTTGATGCCAACCTCAGCGCCGGGCCGAATGCTCCGGGCAGGGCTTGCGCCACACTTGGATCTGCTCTTTGCCATTTGCCATCATACCGAGCGTTGTGGGCTTGGGCAGGGCCCTGGGAGTAAGTGCAGTCGGGACAGACGTTGGCTGCCGAGGTGCGCCTCCATCCCCCAAATGCTCCTTCGGAGAGCCAAGGGACCGCTCGCAGTTTGAGTCGTCAATTAGCCTGAACCGTGGGCCTTGGTGATTAGATAAAGTAAATCAGATGGCAAGGCCGCGCCGGGGAGCCCTCCTACAGGTTGTGGTGCGGGAGGCGCCATCCGCACCGTAGTGCTACCGTAGCGCTACCGTAGCGCTACCGTAGAGACCCCGTCGGGGCCCGGGGGTGGAAAAGAGGAAAGCGGCCTTTTTCCTAAGGAAAAACGCTGAAACGCGCAGAAACACCCAGAAAAGGGCCTCTAAGCGGGCAACCCCCAGCCACAAGGGAAGGGGGGCATAAATAAGTCCACCTTAACTTGTGGCGGGTCTGCTGGCGGCGGCAAAGCTGGCGGATACCGGCCAGCCCGATGAGTGGACTTCAGCGCCGGCTGGGACCAGAGCAACTCAGGGCAGGAGGTTACGCAAAAGCACGCCAAAGGTTATCTACGGATACGGTGATAAGGTGTGGCTCGCCTGAGACTCGCCCGCCATCCGAGGGACAAAGTCAATCTACATCACTTCGTGCCCAACCGGGAAACCGATGTCCGCCGCTGGGTCCTCCCGGGCATCCATCTGGTCCTCCTTTTCTGTTGTAGTGGTACCAAAGGCGGTTAATATCTGCCAACCCTGTGCGAGGCGCACTGTATTGCGCCGCCGGGGAAGGATAGCTCTTCGCGTGGGGTGAGAAGCGCCCGAATGGGCATTCGGTATGTCAACCAGAACTCCGGCAAAAAATGAAGCGGGCCACGAGGGAATAAATTTCGCAAGCGCCTTGCGGGACGTCCTGGCCTGCGGAGTCATTCTCGTTGACGGGCGGGGGAAGGTGACCTTCACAAGCGAGGAGGCCGGGCCGATCCTCCGCTTGGCCGCGAACCCGGCACCTGGAGCCTCGATGGGGGGGTTGCCCGCTCCGCTCCAGAGCCTCATCCGTGAAGCCCTTTCATCCGGCAATCCGGTCACTGGCCACCAAATTGACTTGCAGGATGGAGGGCGCGGCGCCGTTACGGTTCGAGTTAGTGTTCTCCCTGTACGAGAGGGAGCAGCGGAGCCGGGCGCGGTTGTGGTCGTCAACGACATCACGTTGGCGAAGCGCCTGCAGCAGAATTTCCTGCATTTTGATCGCCTGGTCAGCATCGGCACACTCTCGGCCAGCGTGGCGCACGAGATCAGGAATGCGCTCGTGGCGGCCAAAACGTTCTTTGATCTCCTGTTCGAGAAGCACAAGGAGGCTGAACTCGTTGCCGTGGCCCGCCGCGAGATATGCCGGATTGAGGCCATCGTGAGCCGGATGCTCAAGTTCGTTGGCACCACCGAACCGGCCTTCACGGCGGTCAGCCTGCACGAGGTATTGGAACACTCCCTGCGCCTGGTTCAGCCGCAAATGGAGCACAAGGTGATCTCATTGAACCGCTCGTTCCAGGCAGCGCCGGATCGGGTGAACGGGGACGGCCTCCAGTTGCAGCAAGCGTTCGTAAACCTGTTCCTCAATGCCTTGGAAGCCATGGGGCCAAATGGGACGCTCACCGTCGCTACGGAAACCATCTCTACTAGCGCCCACCGGAAGGGCTTTGCCGCGGGCGCGCAGATCGGCCTGACGATCCAGGATACCGGGGCCGGCATTCCGGCTGAGAACATTCCCCATCTGTTCGAGCCGTTTTTCACGACCAAGCCTAACGGTACGGGCCTTGGCTTGCCCGTCACCCGACGCATCATCCAGGAACATCGCGGCGAGATGGCCGTCCAGAGCGAGCCGGGCCAGGGCACCACTTTCCGGATCATCCTTCCGGTCCTGGACGGGCCGTCCTGACGGTTCAAAGATGGTTTGCTCCGTTACGCTTGAACTGGATCCGGAAGGTCAGGGGCTGTCGCCTACCCGCCCCACAGCCATGTCGGTTTGCCCGTGTCGGCACCCAGAGGGAATCGCGGCGCCGCCTTGAGCGAGAAGGTGAAGGCCACCCCGAAATCCTGCTGCCCATTCACATTATTGAGCAAGCGGAGGGTCAGTGCCGCCGTCCAGCTTCTCATGTCGCGGTAGATGGAATAATCCTGCTCCTGCATCTGCCCGTTTTGTGCTGAGAACCTATGCGAGGCCCGCAGGGCCCAGTTCTCGTTGAGGCGGTAATAAATGGTGCTCAGGAAGAGGTTATTGCCCGCCCCTAACGCGGTCGGCGACGGCTCCAGGTCGGGACGGACATAGAACTGGCCGAGCGTCCAAATGAGTGCCGGAGTGGGTTGCAGGGTAACTGTGGTGAGCGACATCCGCCATAACCCTCCATTAAGCTCATAGCGCGTCAGCGATTCGAGCGTAAGCCACGAACGCGGTCGGATGGTCAGGTCGGAATAGAGGTCTGAGAACGTTGTCTGGTTGGTAAGGGGCCGCAGATTCCATTCGGTATAGACGTCCCAGTTCACCAGGTTCACGGTTTGGCCCTCGCGCTTGGTTTGCAGCTTGTTGTTCAGGCCGAACCGGAGGACATTCTCGGGCTCGATGTAGTCTATCGAGTTGTATTCCGGGAAGGTGATTGGCAGCAGGCGCAGGCTGGGCAGTATGGTATCAAACTGGGGTATCACGTTGGTGCCGTAGGCATTTGGCGGCGGCACATAAGCGTAAGTGATCGAGGGCTGAACGATGTGGCGCAGGCCATCCATCTCAAGGAAGCTGCTTTGCGCATCCGGCCAGAGGCGCGAGGCTTTGGCCGACAAGTCCACCCCGGTGTCGAACACCCACCGATTCACCTCCCCGGTCGTGGCCCCGGGGCCGGTGGCCGCGCCGTAGTAGGTATAGCGGCCGCCCACCCACGGCGTCACGTTGAGCCAGCCAAAGAAGGTCTCCGGGAGCAACAGCTTCTGGTATGTGTCCACCCGCATCGCTTCGTAATCCATGTTCCTGATCAACGAGTTGGTCTCCGGGAACAGGTGTTCGTAATACCCCGCCGAGTTGTCGCTCTCGTAATAGACCGGGGTGCCCAATACCTGCTGCCGCTGGCCGGTCAGCCGGACCTCGGGCAGCCGCTCGATGGTGTCCAGGAAGTTATTCAGGCGCGGCTCGACATACGTGTTGACGGAGAAGTTCTGCCAGAACTTGCTGGCTTCTACGAAGGTGTTCGGCTGTGGATTCTCGAAATACTCGCCTTCAAAGAACTCGCGCACGATGTTGGTGTCGCTCTGCCAGCGCACCCGCGATCTGACAAACAGATTGGTCGCCGGATTTGCCAGGTACGAGAAGTCAACACGTTGCCGGTCATTGGGAATGCTCGGATTGCCTCCCCCGGCGCTCGGGTCATGGTCGTACAGATAGTAGTATTTCAGCGAGCCGTCTCCCCACGGCCCGAAATGGTAATTGAGATTGGGGCCTTCGCCAAAACCCTGCTTCTCGCGATAGTCCACGTGGACGTTGCCGTCGAGGTGGTCCCCCAGCCAAAAGCTGTAGCTGCTCAACAGGAACGGGCCGTAGTAACTGCGATAGCCGGGCACGAAATTGAAGTTGTTTGCGTGCTCACCCAGGTTCCGGGCGTAATACGGAAAATAGAACACCGGCACCCCGTCCATGTAGAGAATCGCGTTGTAGGCCACGACTTTGTCTCCGGGAATGATCTTGATGTAGTGCGCCCGGAGTTTGACCTCCGGGTGGGCTACGTCGTCCGTGGTCACGAAAGCGTTGGTGGCGGCATACAGGCGGTTCGTCACGTGGTGGCGTGTCACCACCTCTTCGCCGTGCAGCCCGCGGCCTTCGGCATAGACCGGCGACCTGCCCGTGCGGAATTGTTCGGCCTCCATCTGGCGAGTCTTGAAGTTGAAGCGGATATGTTCCCCCGCCCAAACCTGGTCCGCGTGCTGGATGCGGACCTTGCCCTCGGCAATGGCTTCTTCCTTTCCGCGGTCCACCACTACCTGGTCCGCCGTCAGCACGGTGTCGCCGTAACGGAGCAGGACGCCATTGGTGCCGCTTCCCAGGCCGGTCACATAATCATACTCGACCCAACCCCGGTCCGACAGCGAGTAGATCTCTAGCTCCGGCTGCTTTTGCGCCCGGACACCGCCGGGGAAGGCGATCGCGCACAGGGCCAGCACGAGAATGGCGCGCAGTTGTGTCATTCGGTGCGGTGAGGTAAGCAAAACCGCTGCAGGCTGCCAAGCAACTTCTCTTGATTCGTCCGAAGGAGGTCGTGCGCCGAGACCCGTGCTTCAGGATGACCGAGCCGGCACCCTAACTCGCGCCAATATTGCGAAACCCATCCGATGGCACGTGATTTGCAGCCAATCCGGCCGAACAGGCTTATGGCTGCTAGACTAATGATGCTCAAGTTGCTCCAGGAAACGCGCGCCCTCGCCGAGGTCACCAATCGGCGCCCGCAACCCCGGTCCCCCGGATTAACCCTGATGCAGCTCCGGTCGCACCTGGCGCACACCCGGTTGCCGCCGTGCAGACGCAGCATCGCCATTGACGTGAAGGACCTTGCCGACGTCCCTCACCCGGTGAGGATCACCCACCTGGGCGCGAGCCCGGTCCCGGCAGCCCGCCTGCGCCTCACCGTCTGAGGCCTCCATCGGCTCTTGGCCAGAAATAGGGCAGTGTCTCATGAGGCCGGGGCATGGGCGCAGGGCCAGTGACAAAGTCGGAGCCACAGCGGCGGTGTGCCCGCGCTTTTGGGGTGGCGAACAGCCTGCCCGCGGCGCGTTTGCATCAACTTTGCCAATAGCCCTGTCAATGTGGAGAACCCGTACAGGTCAGGACTTTACTCCGTAAGAGCCTCCTGACACCTTGCAGCGACATGAGCAAGACGGGCACGCACCTCGCGGATGATCCCCTTCTGCGACGGCTGCCTAAGCCGGAGCCCAGTGTCGAGCGTTTCCGGCAAGTCCTGCTGCGTCGCCCTTGCGATCGCATCCCATTGGTCGAGTTGGCTGTTGCGGAGGAAACCCTTTCTGCGCTGCATGGCGGGCCTTTGATTCCTCTGTCCCGGCGAGAGAGTGTGCGCCTGTTCCGCGAGGCGGTCCGGCAGCGCGTCGGCCTCTGGCACGCGCTGGGCTACGACTACTACCGCGTGCGGGCGGAGATCCCCTTTCAGGTGAAGACCTTTGCAGCGCGCGATACGGCTGCATCCGGCGCGGGAGACCGGCACTGGGCTGATGAACACGAGGGCGTAATCAAATCACTCGCGGAGTGCGAGGCCTATCCCTGGCCCGCATTGTCGGCCATTGACTTCGGAGCGGCGGAGGCGGCTTCGGGGGTCCTGCCAGACGGCATGGGGCTAATCGGGTTCTCCGGCGGCGTGCTCGAATGGTCCACCAATCTGCTCGGTTTGGAGAGCATGATGCTGCTGCTGTATGACGATCCGGAACTCGTGCGGGCAGTAGTGGATCGTGTGGGACAGACCATTTACGATGCGTTCCGCGTGTCCTGTGAGATGCCGGGCGTGTTCGCCATCTGGCTGGGCGATGACATGGGGTTCAAGACGGCCACCTTGTTACAGCCCCAGCACCTGCGCCAATACATCCTGCCCTGGCACAAGCGCTACGCCGAGCTGGCCCACCAGACGGGTCGCTTATTCCTGCTGCACAGTTGCGGGCACGTCGAATCCGTCATGCCGGACCTGATCGAGGATGTGCGGATTGACGCCAAGCATAGCTTCGAGGAGGTGATCGTGCCGGTGGAGCAATTCAAGCAGCGCTGGGGTTCGCGCGTTGCGGTGCTGGGCGGCGTGGACGTGGACCTGCTGAGCCGCGGCTCGGAGGAGGATGTCCGGCGCCGGACCAGCCAGATTCTCGAAGCATGCGCGCCGGGCGGCGGCTATGCCTGCGGCTCGGGCAACTCCATCACGAACTACATGCCCCTGCAGAACTACCTGGCCATGATCGAAACCATCCACCGCTTCAACGGCCGGATGTAGCTCAAAGAAGTGGAAGGGGAGCGATCCCGTTTGGAGTCCAGCTTTTAGGCTGTTCGGCGCGGATAACATGCTAAAGCGTGAACACCAAACACCCAAACACCGTCTAACAAGACGCCTTGGCCAGCGGGTGGCGACGCAGCACGAGGTCGGCCGAAAAACCCTGCCGGACCTTAAAAAACCTCAATATCCCACCGTAACTCCACCGTAGCCCCACCGTAACTCCACCGTAACTCCTCCGAAGCATCACGCGGACCTCACGCGGACCTCTGGCTCCTGTCAGGCTGGCAAGGCCGTGGCATCCACCTGATGGAAGGTTCGCTTCCGGCGACAGGGCCGAGGATGTCACTTGGGGGAAGGCGCTTGGGAAAGTTCCTCCAGCAACCTCTGGGTGTCGACGTAGCCGGGATTCAACTGCAAGGCACGCTCGGCTGCCACGCGGGCTTCCGGGTTTCTGCCCAGGCGAGCCAGGATGGTGGCCCGGGCATAAGGGATTTGCGGGTCATCCGGGGCGAGTGTTTCGGCGCGGAGCAGTGCCTCCAGTGCCGGCTCGGTCTGGCCGAGCGTGTTGCGGGCCAGGCCAAGGTTGATCCAGGCTCGAGCATGGCGCGGATCGAGACGGACAGCCTTCTCCAAGGCGGCGACTGTCTTGTCCGTGGCGCCCGCCTCATTCCAAGCCAGAGCCAGCTTGAACTCGTATTCGGCCTCCTTGGGCTCCAGGCGGCAGGCGGCTTCGAGCTGCTCGATGGCCTCGCGGCTTCGCCCGAGGGCGCTCAGCGCAACAGCCAGGTCGTGCCGGCTCGCTGCGGAGTTGGTGTCCCACGCCACTGCCTTTTGATAATGCGCCAGGGCTTCCTTAGGCTGGCCTCTGGCCAAGGTAAAAGCGCCCTCCTGCATTTGGCCCGTGGGCTGGTCAGAGTTGAGCCTGAGGTAGTACTGCAGGTCGCGGGCCGCTTGTGTCCCCGCGGGAAGGCTGGTTCGCAGGGCCCAGGCGGCACTGACCCGCACGCTGCGCGCCGGGTCGTCCAGCAACTTGCACAACGCCAGCGCCACGGGCGAGCCCGCTTGCGCGGCCAGCGGTTCGAGCGCCCGCACGGCTTGTTCGCGCACCAGGGGGTCTGGATCTTCGAGCGCCTTAAGCAAGGCGTCCATCACTTTCGGCTCGCCGGCCCATTGGCCGAGCAGGCTCGCCGCTGCGGCTTTCCAGTAGGGACTGTCATTCCCGGTCATTGAGTCTAACAACGGCTGCCGGGCGGACGCGTCTCCGCGCCGCGCCTGTGCGATCCATTGGGCGCGCTGGCGCGTGGGCCGTTCCGTCTTTTGGCCATACCACGCCACACAATTCTCCAGCGCCCAGTCGGCGCTCTTGTCGGTATGGCAGCGGTTGCAGGCGTTGGGGATGCCGTATTGCTTGGTAAGCAACGGGTCCGGGATGGTGAACCCGTGGTCGTGCCGCCAATGCCTCTGCATATAGGCGGTCTGCGGCATGTGGCAGTTTACACACTCGCCTCCCGTCTCCTTGATCTCGCGCGGCTTGTATGACATGAGGTCAGTGTTCACCAGCTTGCCCTCCGCGCTGTAGCCAAAGACTTTGTGATGGCTGTGCGCGACCGGGTCAATCACCGGCGCGTTCGTATAAGAGCCGATATGGCAGCGCAGGCAAAGCCAGTTGCCCGGAAGCAGCGTCTTCATCGAATGCGGGTTGTGGCAGTCCAGGCAGTAAACCCCGCGCGCGTGCATTCGGCTGCCGAGAAATGCCGCGAACTCATAATCCTCCTCGCGCACCTGCCCGTCCGGGTAATAGTGCTCCGATTGGTCCACGATGGCCAGGGATTGCTGGTCGAAGAAAGAATCCCCGGGCTTGAAGTCGCCGGTCAGGTCCGAGCGGCGGGCATGGCAGAAGCCGCAGTTGTCCAGGATCTGCTGGTGGCTGAACGTGGGCAGCGTGGGGTCCTTTTTTCCGCTCTTGCCGTATTGGTTCTGCCACTCGACGTGCGCCTTGAGCGGCCCGTGACAGGATTCACAGCTAACCGTCAGTTGCGCCATGCTCGTGTGGTAGGTGTCGGCGGCTTCGTCGTAGTTCTTGCGGACGCGGGTGTTGTGGCAGGCGGCGCACATGCTGTTCCAGTTCATGCCGCGACCGGTCCAGTTGCCCCATTCGCCCGGGCGGCGGTCTTCGTTGCCATAGACGTTGAACCATTCATTGCGGTGAGGGTCGTAGGACGCTTCCAGCGTTTGCAGCCGTCCGCCCGGCGCGGCCACGAGGAACTGGTGCAAGGGGTCATTGGCGATTACCCGCACCAGGGCATGCGTCTCGTTGGTGCCGGACAGGCCAAGGCAGGTCACCAGGAAGTTGGTGCCGGCCAGGCGCACGCTAGTCTGCTGGGTGCCGTGCTTGAACGAACGCCCCGGCTCGAATGCGGCGCGGTCCAGCGCCAGGTTCGGCACGCGTTCCGCCAGGCCGTGGTTGGAGTGTTCCCACAGACGATAAGCCTCCTCGTGGCAACTGCGGCATGTGCCGGAGCCGGCGTATTCCGCGAACACCTTCCGCTCATCCTCGGGAAACGGGATGGTGGGCAAAGCACCAGTCTGGCGGGCGCGATTGGCCGGAGCCCAGGGCCGTATGACGAGGAGGGCCGCGGCGCCCGCGCATAAGACAACTACACCCGCCAGCACGAGCCAGAGCTTGGGTTTTGCCTGCGGACGCTGGCGCGAGCCTCCCGGCGATGGGCGCTGGTCTGCTCGCTTCGGCATTCGCGAGCAAATCTAGCCCGGCACCTTTGGATTGCAACCCCGACGCAAGTTCCATATTGCCAGCCCGCTGCCTATGCCGCGATGATGCACGCGTTATGAATGCCAAGACCGTCACAGTGATTGCGCAGATCAAGGCCAAGCCCGGCAAGGAAAGCGAGGTCCGGCGGGAATTGCTCGCGCTCGTTGCCCCGAGCCGCAGGGATGCCGGGTGCGTGAACTACGACCTGCACCAGGCGTTGGATAACCCCGCGCTGTTCATGTTCCACGAGAACTGGCTCAGCGAGGCCCATCTGGAGGCGCATTTGCAGAAGCCGGATTTGAAGGCGGCGCTGGAGAGGGTCGGCCAACTCGTTGCCGAACCGCCCCAGATCACGCTCTGGCGGAAGATCGGCTGAGCAAGTGTCGCCCGAGACTCACCTACTGCTCAGTTGGATCGTAGCGGCCAAGACGACCGATAACCCCCGCGATTGCCGCCTGGTCACGCTGGCCGGCATCTTGCCGGATGCTGACGGGCTTGGGCTGATTGTGGACCTTGCCTGCGGGTGGTTTGGGTGGAAGCAAACCTACCTGTACGAGCGATACCATCACTATTACCTGCACGGGGCATTGGGCGCGGTGCTGATCGCGGGGTCACTCGCCTGCTTTGCCCGCCGGCCCTTGCGCGTGGCGCTGCTCGCCTTGCTGGTCTTTCACTTGCACCTGCTCTGCGATTTCGTCGGTTCCCGCGGACCATCGCCAGTGGACCTCTGGCCGATCTTCTACCTGGGGCCGTTCACCAAGGACCCGATGTGGGTGTGGAAGGGCCAGTGGCGGCTGGACGGGTGGTTTAACCGCTATTTCACGGTGGCGCTATTCCTCTGGGCGCTG
>Ga0181532_10001769_pt1 | contig 20612 bp, 14 predicted proteins | sample PEATcosm2014_Bin_33_FD_119768 | JGI IMG/M metagenome (GOLD analysis project Ga0181532, IMG submission 119768) | Peatland microbial communities from MTU Mesocosm Facility, Houghton, MI, USA - PEATcosm2014_Bin11_30_metaG | ecosystem: Environmental > Terrestrial > Soil > Wetlands > Peat | place... | reverse complement strand
CTATGGAACGTCTGGGACCCAAAGCTGAAGCAGCTTGGCCTGATCGAAGGCGACCAGGACGAAGTGGCGAAAGCGATGTACGACTCGGCAGCGCTGGTGGTGCTGTTGCAGTTGCGCCGGATTCCTCACGGCGACACCATCGAAGAAGACCACCAGCGTGACCGGGCGCTCATTGCCAACTACATCATGGACAAGACCGGCGGCATTCGCATGTTCGAGCGCGATGGCAAGGAGTACGTCGAGGTTACCGACTACCAGAAGATGAAACAAGGCGTCGGGATGCTTCTGACGGAGTTGATGCGCATCAAGGCTGAAGGCGACTACGAAGCCATCAAGGCCCTGGTCGACAAGTACGGCGTGCACTTCGATCCCAAGCTGCGCGATCAGGTCGTCCAGCGCTACAAGGCCCTGGACATCCCGACCTACTGGGTTGGTGTGAATGCACAGCTGAATGCGAAGGCGACTAATGGGAAGGTGCAGAGCGTTGACATGACCTACCCGCGAAGCGCGGTGCATCAGTTCCTCTACTACGGCTCAATGTACGGGAAGGACGTGAAGGTTCCAGCAGGCGACGCGATCCCGGCAGCTCAAAAGCAATAAGAGCCAGGAAACCGCTTCGAGCCGGCAAGAAAAAGACGGGCAGCGGGTGCCCGTCATGATCGACGCAGAATTGAACTACGGTTCCTAGTGCGCGTTCGGCTTCGGCTTGGACGGGGCGTTGCACTTTATAACCATCTGGGGATGGGCAATAGCATACGGCTGCGAAGCACCAGAACCGGTGCAGTACTGGGCGTTGTATGTGTAGCAGCTGCCGTCAGGCGCGTTCTCGTCAACGGTGGTGCTTGGGGTAGCGTCGTTCATCGTCAGTGGAGCCGGTCCGCCTCAGAGAGAATTCTGCCTGGCACTCGCTTTCTCTCCAGCCGGCAGAGACTCTGTCAAGCCGTTTATGGCTTTGGCGACATCTCTGTGTATGAGTTGATCATTTCGCATCAAGTCGATGTAGCTTCGGGCGGCTCTGCGAACAGAAAGGAATTCTCGCGTCGGATACTTCCGCTTCGTTCCGCCAAGCACCTCATGGAAAGAGCACCATCGATCTACTACGGTCTTGGCTATGCGGTTCTTCTCGGGATTGTCCATCGAATGCTGCCTTGGCACCTACCGACACGGGCGCTTGATTCGACCGTCACCTTTCTCAATACCACAGATTGCCGGACAGGGCGCAGGGCGCGCCGACCAACACCACTATCGACATCCCGTCTGCTGTGGACGACACTGTCCCGATAGGCACAATCTCTTTTTACGTCTCATCCACTTGTACCGTTTGCTTTGGCGCGTTTATTTACTACTGCTGGTGAAATTTCGGATCCGATACGAGCCCCTTAAGTTCTGGATCGCCCTTCGCCTCATCAATGGCGAAGCCCTTTTGTATTGCCTTGTGCATCTCTTCTATCGCCTGATCGCGCTTGCCCAGAAGCTCATAGGCTTCTGCCACATCAGCCAGAACGTCGGGGTCGTCCGGAGCTAGAGCCAGCGCAGTTTGAATCCGCGACTCGGCTTGCGAAGTTAAACCGTAGTGCGCGTTCAGCACAGCCAACGTGGCTTGCGCCTCGGCATCCTGGGGCTTCATCTTGACCTCTTGCTCAAGCAGACTCAACATTCGCCGGCGTGCGGCTTCCGCTTTGTCTTTGTTGTTCAGCCACTCGTATGCGAGGACAAGATTACTCCACACCACGTAATCATGGTCGTTTAGCTTAAGAGCATTCTCCATAAGCGCTGCTGATTCGGCATAACGCTGTTCGATCATATAAAGATTGCCAAGATTAGTATACGCAGGATAACTGGGACTGAGTTCGATCGATTTCTTCAAGGCCTGCTCGGCGTCTCCTTGCAGCTTATTGTCGCCTGAGTTGAGATAACAACCTCCAAGATTCGCGTAGACTTGGGCGTTATCAGGAGTAAGCTGCAGGGCATGCTGATATTGCTGGATGGCCTGCTCAAACTTTCCCTCGCGATTATAAAAATTACCAAGCTCATCGTAGGCATCCCAGGAATCCGGACCCAAGGCAGCGGCTTTCTGGTAAGCAGCTTCCGCGTCTGCCGAACGACCCGAGCCCTCATAGGCATGGGCAAGGCCACTAATGGCGGCTGCATAGTGGGGATCGAGATCCAGGGCCTGCTGAAATTCCTGCAGGGCGAGGTCGTGATGGCCCATCAAATCGTGAATCCGCGCCAGAGTGACGTGTACTGCTGGAATGCGGTTGTCGATCTCGGCCGCCTTCTTGCAATTGGCCTGCGCTTCCGCCAGCCAGTTGGGATCCTTGTCCAGGCGGTTCTTCAGACGGTAGGCTTCCCCTAACTGCGCGTAGCCGAGAGCAAAACTGGGATCTGCTTGCACGGAATTCTGTAGAGCCTGGATCGCCAGGTCAACATTGCCGGGCTTGTCATAGCGTTGCATGTAGCGAAGGGCGGTCAGGTAGTCTTCGTAGGGTGCCGGATTGACCGAGCCGCTAGCGCTGGGCGTGCGGTGGAAGTGGAAGTAGAAGTAGCCGACTGCGGCCAGAGCGATGAGAATTGTGGCGGCTGAAACGATCATCTTCCAGGCGTTTCCTCTGGTACCCGAGGCAGCGCGGGTGGAGGGTGCCGGCCAGGTCGCTGACTCGGAATCCCGCTTCAGCTGCTGCAGGTCAGCGCGCATCTCCGCCGCCGATTGATAGCGCTGCTTGCGATCTTTTTCCAGCGCCTTGCTGATGATCTCTTCCAGCTTTGGCGGCAGCGTGGAGTTCAGGTCATGCACCCAAACCAGGGCGGTGTTCGGGATGGCATCGTGGTGTACGGCTTGCGTCTCGCCACTGAAGGCGCGCTGGCCCGTCGCCATCTCATACAGCACCAGTCCAAGCGAAAACAAATCGGTTCGCGCGTCCAAGTTTTCGTCGCGCACCTGCTCCGGCGACATGTAGCCAGCCGTGCCCATCATGGCGCCCGTGCGCGTCAGGCTACGATCGATTGCCGCTATATTGGTGGCCGGAGGAATAGCATCCTCAGCCTTTTTCGATACAGCAGCAGCTTCCGCAGCCATTGTCAGCTTTGCGACCCCGAAGTCCAGTATCTTGACCGCACCAGAACTGGTCAGGAAGATGTTGGCCGGCTTGATGTCGCAGTGGACGATCCCCTTGCCATGGGCGGCCTGCAATCCCGTACATATCTGTACTCCAACGTCCAGCAGGTGATCGAGCGGCAGGGTTTGGTGAGCTCCAGCGGCGCGGGCCAGACGATCGCGTAGCGTCTCACCATCCAGCAACTCCATCACGATAAACGGCTTAGTTTCGTGCTCCTCGATTTCGTGGACGGTGCAGATGTTGGGATGGTTGAGTGACGAAGCCATCTTGGCCTCGCGCTCGAAGCGCTGCAGCGCGTCGGAGTCTGTCACCAACTCTTCCGGCAGGAACTTCAAGGCCACTGGTCTGCCCAGTTTGAGGTCTTCGGCTTTGTAGACCAGCCCCATCCCGCCGGCGCCGATGACCTGCAAGACGCGATAGTGAGAGACCTTCTTGCCAATCAGGCGGGGCTCGGGCTGTAGTCGAACTGCGGTCCCGCCGATACCGGGGGACACCTCGCCGGAACAGTCGTCTGCGACCAGCCATTCCACGGGAACCATCAGCCGGTAGCCGCGCCGGGCCAAAGTTTCTATGTGCTTGGGATCGTCGGCGGAGTCGCCGAGGGCCCGCCGCAGGTTCTTGATGGCGGCATTGATGCTGTGGTCAAAGTCTACGATGGTGTCGTTTGGCCACAGCTTCTTCCTGATTTCCTCGCGGCTGACGAGTTCGCCCTTGCTCTCGACGAGCATGCGCAGGACTCGCAGCGGCTGTTCCTGAAGCACAGTCTTCCGATTGCTCGCGCACAGTTCTCCACTTCGCAGGTCGACTTCAAAGATACCAAGGCGAACGCGGGCTGGCTGCGTGTCCTTCATGGGACCTATTAGGGATGTGAGGGAGCGAAGATCAGTCTACTGCAGCCTCGGGTGAACGCCAAGCGGGAAGTTGGGGCCATCTGCCGAGAGTGGTGCGCAGCCTCAGGCCTCGTTAGGCGTTCGCAGCCAACCAATGTGGAATCAATCGCTTATCCGCTTCACTGCCATTTCACCCCCGTTTCACCGCCAGTGCATTGCCCCTGAAAGCCACTGAGCGCACACTCGCCCCAGTTTGAACGCTCCCAGTTAACCCGCGATCGATTTTGGACCGCTCGGGCCCTCCATCGTCGCCCTAACCGAACGGAAAAGAGGAGAAGAACATGCCGGAGAAACTAACGAGATTAGGTCACGTGGTGGGAGCGTCCAAAGCGGCCTGCAACCCGAGGATGAGACCACACTTGCTGCTGTTGATGAGTTTGTTGTTCGCGATGCCAAGCTTCGCGCAGCAGCCCGTCGCTATCCAAACCGGTCTACCCATCAACTTTACGACTCTTACGCTGCATGTAAGTGGTCAGCCCATCACCGTCTACGAATTCACCGTCTCGATCTATCCCATGAACACGCCTCCGCCCTGGCCCGCTGGCCTGTGGCTCTACTACTACGTCCAGGCGGACGCCGGCGGCGGCGCTAACAAGTCCACTTGGGGACAAGGCCAGTGGTGCCGCTGGTGGATTTATCAAGTAGCAGCGCTGGAACAGCAAAATCCCCAGCAACTTCCCTATCCCTATTTCCAAATCAACTTGCCCACCACGGTCCCGCAGATTGAGACCGACGAAAACATTCCCGTGTACCCGGCCGGAAGCGTGACCTGTTGGCAGGCGAATAACGACTTCGCGCCCTGAGTTTCCGAGGCCTGCTCTGGGAGCACTCGACACAAGTTCGAGTGCTTCCCGGGTGTCACCTGGCACTTAATACGGCATTATCGGGCCCCAACCTTAACTTCACCGCGGAGGAACAACAAAATGAAATCCCTGATCGCAACTGCTTGCTTAACCCTTTGCCTGGTGACTTTGGTAGTCAGCGCCAGCGCCCAACAAACCCTCAACTTTTCCAGTTTGCCGCTGGTCAACACGCCCACTCCCATGCCGAACGGCTACGGACAACTCGACTGGGGCAACTTCTTTTACGTAAACCCGTACGGATGGTCAGGCGCGGGGTCTGGCTACAAGCTGGGACCGCAAGGCGAGGACGTCGCTTTCATTGGCGGGGAATATTGCCGAATCAACGGCTATACCTGTGTCGGCACTCTGACCGACTCCAGAGGCTTCGTGCCTGTAAGTGCACAGGTGGCCGGCGGCTTCGGTCCTGCGGTACTTACGGTCTCCGCCTACAACAATGGCAACTTCATCGGTTCAGAGAACTACCAGCTGACCACTGATATTTCCACCTTGACCTTCCCATCTGCTTGGGGAGTAGTCACCGAGATATCTATCCAAGCCAGGGGAGAGCCGGGAGATGTCGTCGTCTACAGCCTGAGTCTGTACACCTTCGGCGGATGAATCTGCGACCGCCCGCACTTGAGCGGGGGCGAGCCGCAAGCTTCGCCCCCTTATTCCAACTAACGGCCACAGCTCTCGCTCCCAAACTAATCAACGCGAGGAGGCAGTATGAAATGCAGGAGTGGAAGGCTTTTTGCGCTAATGATTTCGGTTGCCTCGACGCTCTGCTTGGCAATGTGCGCCAGTAGCGCGGTTGCGGCCACCCAATACAAGGTACTGCACAACTTTGTCTACCAGAATGGCGACGGCTTTGGCCCGGAGGCAACTTTAGTATTCGACAGTAGCGGAAACCTGTACGGCACCACCATCGCCGGAGGGACTGCGTGCGAGCCGCCCGGCTGCGGTGTCGTCTTCGAGCTGTCGCCCTCGAATGGGAACTGGAGCGAGCGGTTGTTGGTTGACTTCAACGGCAGCGATGGGTCGTCTTCTGTCGCACCGTTGGTCTTCGACAGCCATGGAAATCTCTATGGATCGACCAAATCTGGCGGCACCTCTGGCAACGGAACTGTGTTTGAGCTGGTGGCTAGCAACGGCGGTGCCTGGACTGAAATGGTGTGGCACTCGTTTACCGGTGGAACGGATGGAAGCCAGCCACAGTCGGGAATAATGTTTGACGCTGCCGGTCATCTGTACGCCACGGCCTCGGCGGGCGGCGTCAATGGCGGTGGTGTCGCAGTTCGCATGGGAGGGGGAAATCTCCCTGGCGGGGCCAGCGCGCTGCATTCCTTTGGCGGAGGTAGCGATGGGAGTCAGCCTTCTGGTTCACTGGCGTCCGATGCCAATGGGAATCTGTACGGCACTACGTGGTCAGGCGGCGCCTATCAACTGGGCTCGGTTTTTGAGCTGGTACTCGATCCGCTCAGCGGTAACTGGGCCGAGACTATTCTCTATTCCTTCAATGGAGCCGACGGGGCTAATCCCTATGGCGGCGTGATTTTGGACGCCGCCGGCAATCTCTATGGCACCACCTATGACGGTGGCGCTGACGGCGTCGGAACCGTGTTCAAGCTTGCCAACTCGAACGGTAGCTGGAGCGAAAGCGTGATGCATTCCTTTGCCACCGGCAATAGCGACGGCGGCAATCCCTACAGCGGTCTAACCTTCGATCCCCACGGCAATCTGTACGGCACCACCAACTCGGGCGGCGTCGGCGGTCACGGCACCGTGTTCCGCCTCACGCCCATGCCCACGGGCCAGTGGGCGGAAACCATCCTGTATGGATTCGCCGGAAAACTCGACGGCGGCTGGCCGGTTGGAGGAGTCGTTCTTGACAGCGCGGGCAACATCTACGGCACCACAGTTATGGGCGGCACTGGCGGTATTGAGGAAGGCGGGGTCGTGTTCGAGATCACGCCCTAGCTATGACTGACTGCGCGTGATTTTCGGCCGCGGGCGATTCGATTCGCCTTTCGCCGGGGGGCGGAAACCCAGCATTCCGCTCCTGTCTCCACCCTGCTGACCTGCCTGACCACGGCTCTCCGATTCAGCCAGTCGCTGCCCGTGCAAAACTGGTTTACGAATCGAATAACGTATAATTCGCGCACCGATGGCACTTACTGCTGGCACCAAACTAGGTCCTTACGAGATTCTGTCGCCTCTGGGCGCCGGCGGCATGGGCGAGGTCTATCGCGCCCGCGATACACGCCTCGACCGTAGCGTTGCGGTCAAGATTTTGCCCTCCCATCTTTCTGAAGACTCAGAGGCAAAACAACGCTTCGACAGGGAAGCGCGGACGATCTCGTCGCTGAATCACCCCAATATCTGCACGCTCCATGACGTTGGACACCAGGATGGGGTCGATTACCTGGTGATGGAATACCTGGAAGGCCAGACCCTGGCTGACCGTCTGGGCAAGGGGCCTCTGCCGGTTGAGCAGGTCTTGCGGTACGGGATCGAAATATGCGACGGCCTGGAGAAGGCACATCGCTGCGGTGTCGTGCATCGCGATTTGAAGCCCGGCAACATCATGCTGACCAAGACCGGAGCCAAGCTGATGGACTTCGGTCTGGCGAAGGCATCGGTTGCGAACGCGGCTGCAGCCTCCGGCCTCACGGCTAATCTGAGCTCGCCACCGGGAAGCCATCCCCTAACAGCACAAGGCACGGTCGTGGGGACGTTCCAATACATGTCGCCCGAGCAGATCGAGGGTAAGGAGGCCGACGCACGTTCGGACATTTTCGCCCTGGGTGCGGTGCTGTACGAGATGGTAACGGGCAAGCGTGCCTTCGAGGGCAAGACGGCGGCCACAGTTATGGCTGCGGTGTTGGAGCGCGAACCGGCTCCGATCTCTTCCATGCAGCCGACGACGCCGCCCGCGCTGGAGCGGCTGGTCAGGACCTGCCTAAGCAAGGATCCGGACGAGCGTTGGCAAACAGCGCATGACGTTAAGCTGCAACTAAAGCAGATCGCCGACGGTGTATCTCAGGTCAGCGCGCCAGCGATGACGGTTGCGCCGCGCAAGCGGCGTAACGGGTTGGCTTGGGGTGTGGCCGCAGTTTTGGCGGCGATTGCCGCGTCGACGCTGTTCCTCCTGTATCAGGCGAACCAGAAGCAGTTGCCAACGCTGCGCGTCGAGATCAACCCTCCCGACAAGATGCAGTTCAACCTGTCAGGCGATCATAGCGGCCCGGCGATGATTTCTCCGGACGGCCGTTACATTGTCTTTTCGGCCTATGGCTCTCAGGGCGCACAACTCTATCAGCGGTCGCTTGATACAACTTCTCCGGAAGCGCTTCCGGGCACCGAAGGTGCGACGTTTCCTTTCTGGTCGCCCGACAGCCGCTCCATAGCTTTCTTCACCGACGACAAGCTGAAACGAATCGAAGTGAGCGGTGGGACGCCGGTTACGATCTGCAGTTCGACGCTGGGACGTGGTGGCAGCTGGAACCAGGACGGAACCATTGTGGCCGCCCTGTCCTACAACACTGGCATCTCGCGCGTACCAGCCAGCGGAGGAACGCCCACGCCAGTCACCACGGCAGATGGCACCGTCTACTCTTCTCATCGCTGGCCCTGGTTCCTGCCTGATGGCAAGCACTTCCTCTATATCGCGGTTAAACACAATGCGCCGAACAGTCCGGAAACCGCGGTGTTCCTGGCTTCGCTCGATGGCAAAGAAAACCGTCTGTTGTTTCATAGCTTATCGAACGCCATCTACGCGTCGGGACGTGTCCTGTATCAGCGCGAGAATTCCCTGGTGGCGCAGCCCTTCGACCCATCCAGCGGCAAATTCTCCGGCGAGGCGCAGACCCTGAGTGAAAATGTTCAATTTGACGCTGGGCTCTGGCGGACGAACCTCAGCGCATCCACCGACGGCGTGCTGTTATACGCGTCCGGCACGACCACTGGGACCGAGATCCTGACCTGGTACGACCGCAGTGGGAAACGGCTGGGCACAGTGGGCGAGCAGGGAGAGTTCTACGATCTGGATCTTTCTCCCGACGAGAAGAAAATCGTGACCACGGATTTGAATACGGCCACCGCAACCATCTGGGTCCGCGACCTGACAAGCAATCTGAAGACGCGGCTCACCTTCAGCGGCGGCGCACATCTCACTCCGGTCTGGTCTCCGGACGGGAAAGAGGTCGCCTTCACCTCGAACCAGCAGACCGCCATCTCGGTGAAGACGCTGGGCAGCAGCGCGCCGGAGCGCACGCTTCTCTCGTCGCCAACCCCAATCTATCAAGCCATCTCGGATTGGTCGCAGGACGGCCGCTACCTGATGTATGAACAGGGTGCCGGGATGAATACAGAGCTATGGGTGCTTCCGTTATCCGGCAACGCCAAACCGTTTCCGTATGCGACCGGGTGGTCCTCAAGAGGAGCGTTTTCGCCGGACGGACATTGGGTGGCATATGTGGCCCAGGAAGGCGGTCGTCCCGAAGTTTTTGTTGCTCCGTTCCCCTGGACCGGCGCGAAGTGGCAGATTTCGAATGGAGGCGGCGCCGGACCGCGCTGGCGCGGAGACGGCAAGGAACTGTTCTACTTCGATCTCAACGGCATTACGGCGGTTGAAGTGAACGGCGCGGGGTCCACATTTGAAGTCGGTAGCAGTAAATTGCTGTTCCGCCTACCGCTCAGGGGCATTATTGGCCGTGAGTATTCCCCCACGCGCGATGGGCAACGGTTCATCGCTGTCATGCCCAGCGAAGGCAGCTCTCAGACGTTGACGCTATTTCAAAACTGGCCGGCAGAATTGAAGAAGTAACGCTTGCGCCCCGCTTCGGCTTTTTCCTTCAGGGTGGGGGATCCCCCACCCAAAGCTCAACACATTCCCAGCTACTTTCCGGCGCGATGGTCTGACGTCGGCCAGTTCGTCACCAGGTTGTAGGCGTTCACGGTGCCGATTCCGGTGGCGAAGTCCCAGCCCGTGGTGGTTCCATACGCGGGCTGATACGAGCTATTGGAGGTAGACAGCACGCCCAGGTTGCCGTTCCCCATATAGCAGTTGTACGGCGTACCGTTGAGCGGCAGGCAGTCCGTGTCCATATCGCCCAAGGTCTCATCGTAAAAGATGCAAGAGCTGGACGTGCCATTGCCGAGGGTGGAATTGCAACTCGCGTTGCCACCCGTGCCATACTCCGTGTTGGCAAGCTGGTAGTACACAGTGTTGGGATTGCCCCAGGTGCTATTGGTCGCCTGGTTCACCAGCAACTGTATGCCGGCCATGATGGGCGAGGAGAACGAGGTTCCACCGGCGCCCGGCCAGTTCGCTGGCGATCCTGTGCAGGGAACTCCCCCGCCGTTCGGATCGGAGTAGCAGAAAATATAGTAGTGTCCCCAGGCGCCATTCGCCGCGAAGAGCGAGACGTCGGGAATGTCGCGCACTCCATCCGATGGATTTCCCAATACCGTCTGCCAGGACGGCTTCGGAAAACCCGCGCAGGTGCCACTCGCTACGCCCGGGATGGACGGAACTCCGGTGGCACAGTTGCTGGGGCCACCGCTGCCGCCAACCACCTCCACGTAGTACCAGAAGCCGGGGTAAAAGTCGGCGAATGATGTCGTGCAGAATCCGCCCGATCCGTAGGTAATGGGCGATCCTGTGTAGTACTGCGACAGCAACACGCTGGCGCATTCATCGTTCCACGGAATCTCTGGAATGTACGACAGGGCCGAGCCGTAATACTGATTGTTGGTTGAACTCCAGTACGCACTGTTTTCGTTCAAATAGGTGTCGCCATAATCGGTTCCACCCACCGAGACGTTGTAAGGGGTCGACGTCCAGCCGCTGACAGCGATTCCGTGAAATGCGGCATAGCCGCCCGCATCCGAGCTGGCGGCGTTCTCGTCACCCGAGGAGACGAAGACGGAAACACCCTGCGAGACCGCCTGTTGATAGAGGCCTTCGATGTATTGGTTGAATGCCTGGCCGTCATATACCTCTGACTCGCCGTAGCTGATACTCACCAGGTCGGGCGGAGTGGTCTCATTGAGCAAGCCCTCCAAAGCAATGAAGCCGCCGAAATTGGTCGCGGTGTCGACGCAGGAGGCCAACTGGATGGCAGCATTCGGCGCGGCGGCACTGGACCATTCCACGTCGAGCGCGGCTTCGACGTCGTCGCCGTTAATTCCCGGATCCTCGCAACCGCTGCCCGGATGCACTTGCACGAAGGTCGCTGAAGGGAACTGCTCGGACAGACCGAAGGTGCTGCGAAATGCATTCCAGTCGCCGGGATAGTTATAGACGTCGGTATCTTCAATCAGGGCGATGGTGCGGCCCAGCCCGGTGAAGCCAGCGTTGAATGCCGGAGTCAGGTTGTAAATCGTCGCAAGGTCAGAAGGCACCACCGCGTAATAGCCACCGCCGAGCGTGTAGTCAGATGACGGCCTCTTGCCCACATTCGGGTTGGTAGGCGGTCTCATTCGCTTGATCATGGGATGGGGCATGAAGCTGTTCAGCTTAATCACGCCGACCACGGCGGGAGCCAGCGCAGCGGGAATCTTGGGATCACTCATGTCGGCGATCTGGTGCACACCGTTCACATCGAGGTTATGGATCTGCGTGTGGAACGCTGCCTCGACTTTGGCTGCCGTGCCCGAGAAATCAATGACGGTTCCGGTGGGATAAACCTCGTTGACCTTAAAGCCTTGCGACTTCAGCCAACTGGTTAGGACATCGATGTCCTCCTGCGCGAGGCCATAGCTGGCTCCCACTTGTTTTGCGGTAAGCCAATGGTGGAAATCCGGCGAGCTCGGATTGTGAAGCTCATCGATGTACTTCACGAGTGAAGCTTCCAATTCTGTGGGACGGCGCAGTTGCAGCATCAAGTGATCCATTGCCAGATCGCCCGACACTGCGCCGCGATCATTCGCCTGGTTGGCTTCAGGGCGAGTGTTGCCGCTAAGCGTTACCAGCTTCGATTCATCAACCTTCTGGGTAATCAGGTTGCGCTTGGCTTCCGCATTGGAAGCAACATTAAAGCTCATGGCGAATGCGACTACGGCCAGTACGGTTGTAGCAAGAGTGCGGCGAATCATACGATCTCCGTGCAGTGGACTCAAAGGCTGGGGACGCGTTAACGAACTTTCGCTTAGCTTCAACAGCCGACAATATATACCTCTTGGGGACTGTAGCGCATAAATCTTTTATTGGTTTGGTCCATCACCCTGCATAAAGTCTCATTGTGTCCTGCAGCGAGCCAAATGCGTCAAAATGGCTTCTCATTTTTGCTATAGGTCATGAAAGAAGGCCGTCAGCGCTTGTGCGCGGACGGCCTTTAAGTCAGGTGACAGGCTGCCGGCACCAGAGCCAGCGGCCCGTTCAGGTTGTACTACTAGTTTTTCTGGTTCGGAGGAACTCCTTCCGAACGACGGTTCGGAGGCAGGTTGTCGACGTCGCCGCGCGCTCTCGCCGGGTGGTCCGACTTGATGCCCGGTATCGGTTTTTCGCCTGCGGAGCTCATCATGGGCTCGTTCATCTCGTCCTTGGTGTAGCCGTAGGATGAGGTGTAGATAGCCTCTTGCAATACACTGCCAACCGGCGGTAGGGCCATAGCATAAATCGGGAACGCCCTGCCACCCGCGGGAAATACCGTGGCCACATAATCGGCGACCATGTAGCCGGAGAAGGTATTGGGCAACCAGGTCAACTGCATCTCACCGGAAAGCCGGCGGCCCGCGGTCCAGGTTGTTCCGCCATTATCGGTGAGGCTGAACCCAGCGGCCAGTTCACAGCTATTGCCGCAATTGGTGTTGGGATACAAGTAGTAAGTCATCGCCATGTGGGCGGTGCTTCCGGAGGTCGAGATGTCAATGCCCATGCCGTTGATGAAGTGGTCCACACCGCTGCCGATAGGATCGAGCGGAATGCGCACCTTGGCTGTCCAGTGAACGCCGTCGGTCGAACTGCTATAGACGATGTCGTTCGCCGAGCAGTCGCTTTCGAAGCTGCAATCGGACCACGAAGTGTAGACCGTGCCCGCGCCATCGATGGCCGCGGAAGGAAGTCCCGCGCTGCGCAAATCGCCATCTTCCTCATGGCTGGGAGCCTGAGCGATCTGGATGGCGCCGGTCCAGCTCTGGCCGCCATTGGTGGAAACAAACGACGACATGCCGCCGTCGAAATCAGCAAAGGGGACCACGACGGTTCCGTTGGGCTGAACCAGGGGATTGCCGCCGATTCCGTAGTCCTCGTTGGCCGTCGTTACCGGCGTACTCCAGGTCTGCCCGCCATCGGTGGACGTGCTCATGTACAACAGATCGCCGACGTCAGGGTCGTCAAATTCGACGTAGCAATTGCCATAGTAGGGACTGGTGGGCGTGCTGTCGCAGGCGATCCAGTTCTTGTCGGCGTCCCGATTCTGAATGACGTAAACCGGATTGTTCCAGTGGATGCCGTCGGCAGAGGTGCTTACGGCGACGGTATCGTAGTTGCCGATGGGAAGCGTGCAAATCAGCCACACGCCATGCTTCGCATCATAAGCGACCGCGGCGTCGCTGGCCGCGCTGTTGGGTCCGCCGCCGGGACCATTTTCGGTCAAACCGGGAAGGTATCCGTTGGTCCAGGAAATCCCGCCATTAAGCGAGGTTGCCCAGCCGATGTCAGCGCCGCCGCCGCTGAAGATGCGGGCCACTTGGAAAGCTGTAACTATAACGGGCCCAACGGCCAAAGCGCCTGGCTCGACTTCTGACTTGTGTTGGCTACTGCTGTTGGTGAAAGTATCCTGGCTGAGCTGTCTGAACACAGATTGGGCATGGACCGGAGCAACGCTCGTGATGGCCACAGCCAATCCGAGCGCAAGGGTCGATAAGGTCGGGCCAGCGCCACGACGGGAGAACAATGGCATTGCTTTCATGTGCGATATTCCTTCTTCGTTGTTATTGTTTTTGACCGATGTATTTGTATGGGGCACGAGTGAATTTGCGCGAGACAGAAGGAGGACGAGACCACTGCCGGGCGATCAAACTCTAACGTCTAGAGAGTGCAATGTCAACGAAAACGATAGTAGTTGGCAGCAGTTCTCTTCATTTGTCCCGATTTTGAACACGATCGTTCTGCGCGGAGTGCCACAGAAGTTCCTCGGCCACTGCGGCGACGACCACGCCTCACATCGTGTCGTGTTAACCCAAGGTGCCTGCTACTATTGAAGGCCGTAATCATTTCCTGAAGGCTGAGGCCTTGCCACATTCCCGACCTGCTCTTGAAGTTCTTATCGTGAGGAAAACAGTCCGTGCGACCAATTCGACAAGTTCATGATTTGCCCTTTTACCGGATATTCACCGTGATTGCGCTGTTTGCCGTAAGTACCATGCCTGGCTATGCCCAGCGCACCGTGGTACAGCAATCTGGCGGCGGAAGAAAACTAGAGTTGCACTACAATGCTGCGGACCAGGTAACTGAGATCCGCACGATCGGCTCCGATGGGCAACTGCTGCAAAAGCAAGTCCTGGAGTATCCCGTCGGCGGCTATGTGCCGCAGACGGAATCCACGTCGTACTGGCCAGATGGAAAAGTCCACAAGATCACGCGCGATACCTACGACAACAACGCGAACTTTACCGGCGAGTTTATCCAGGTCTTCGACGAGTCGGGAAAGCAGATCAGCGGTCATCAGCTAACCCACGATCCTCAGACCAACTTCTATCACTGCACCGACTGGAACGTCTCTACCCAGAAGTATCTGAACATCGATTGTCCGGCGGGCGAGGAGTCCAGCGGCCCTCCCGAGGCAGTGAAGAAGTTCACACAAGAGGAAGTGACAGAGCAACTGGCAAAGGCCCGGCAAGCTGCACAGCGACCTTCCCCGACCAGGCCAGTCGCCGCTTCTCCTCAGGCTGGCGCGGGAACAAACGTGAAAGAGGTGGGATTGATTTTGCCGGCGCGAATTCGTCCCGGCGACCGGGTCTCGGGAAGTGTGGTTGAGGATCCCAGCGACTATGAAGGAATACCGGGAATCGTCGTCAATCGGGTAGCGCTTCCGTTGGCGGCGTCGGGCACCGCTTCTACGTTATCGGGGTGGATGGTTGAGATATCTGGCGAGCCGCCACAGCCCGCCAATGGTTCCATCGCGCTGACGGTTCCACCGGGGCAGCTTGAGTTGGCCATCCTCTTTCGGCAGGCGGACAATGCTGGTAGCCCGGTGTCCAAGGCGATCAGTGTTCCGCCTGCTCCCTCGGCGAAAGCCAAGACTCCAAGTTCCTACCTCGCGCCCGCGCTCTGTCTGAAAGGACGACCTTGCGTGATTCATGGACCATTCGGCGGAGACAGCACCAAGACCTTCGCCGCGTTTGGAGAGCGTCCGGCACGGATTGTCGCCGAGACCCTTGACACAGCCTACCTCGCGATTCCAGAGCGCACAGAAGCCGGGCTGCGGCCGTTAGTCATCGCGGAAGGATCGAAGGCGGTCGCGTTCCCGATGGTGGTTGCGGAGTTCAGCCTTGCTCCAGAGCGGCGCGACTTGCCGAAGGGACAACAGTTATTGATCTACCCGGTCATCGACGGCCCGCAGGAACTGCCCGACCCTCTGTGGCTACCCGGCAACTATCCCGCCTCGAACCTGGAAGAAGCCCGCAAGCTTATTCCGGGATTTCAGGCGCCTAAGACCGGCCATGCGGCCCACGAAGCTGAAGAGAAACGGGAGGCGAAACAGAAGCAATCCGTTGCGACGGGCGAGCGGGATGAAGACCAGGGTGGGGAAATTCTGTTGGTGGTCAAGAACCTCAGCCCCGACCAGGTCACCTTGCATGAATCTAAGAATGGGACCTTTGTTTTTCACCTGAAAGCCGCGTCCTTCAAGATGGGCGAATTCAAGTACAAGTTCGTAGCCGAGGCGATCAAGTCGGGGAGCTTTGCTGTGCAGGGTTACGTCATACCGTTTCTTGCGCCGGTGATGGGACAGGAATTTTCCGCGACGTCCAGTTCGTCTCCAAACTGACGCAGACGCACGGCGTTTTCGGTTTACGGCGCGAAGTAGCTGGAGATGTCTATCAGCAGTTGCGTGGTGCCGTATGCGTAGGCGTCGGTTTTTCCGTCAATGTTGCCCACGATTGCCATGTTGGAAGTCACCTCTCCGTCCACCGCATTCAGAGTGGAGACCTTTGGCTGCTGATCGCCGTCAGCCCACAATGTCAGATATCCCAGCGAACCGCTCGGAATTGCGGTTGCGTTGAAAACATATCCTTGTGCGGCCACGGGAACACCGCAGGCACTGGCTGCCACGTTGATCGGCGGATTTCGCTGGCCGCTGAATGCTCCTCCCGTCGATCGGGTGTCAAGCACTCGACATGGCGCGGTCGGGTACAGAGATACTCCACCCGGAGCCGGCGCTGCGAAGTAGCCGTTGATGTCCACTATCAACTGAGTATTCTGATCGGGATAAACGGCGATCGCGCCGTTGCTTCCCGCAGGTACGATGGCGGCATTGGCCACGATGGTCGCTGTCGGATTGTTCAGGGTAGAAACGACTGGTTGACTCTGCCCCGCGGGCCATACGGTGAGATATCCCAGCGGTTCGTCGCCTACGGGCACGACGGTGAAGTTCATCGAATAAGCCTGCGCACTGGAAGGGATTCGGCAATTGCTGCTCAGAACCGGAAAGTCGCGCTCCTGCGCGCCCTGTAGAGGCGGTCCGCCCAGATCTCCCTTCGCATTCCGAGTGTCAACCACGCGGCACGACTCCAGCGGATAAAACTGCAGCGTATCGCTCGCCGGCAACTGAAAGTATCCGTTGATATCCAGGATGACGTTGGTGGAGTCAGTCGCATAGACGCTGACCGCTCCGCCTGCGCCGGCAGGCACAATGGCCGCGTTGGCCTTGACTCGGCCGTCGAGCGAATTGAGTGTCGAAACCAGCGGCTGTTGCAATCCCGTGGGCCAGACGGTGAGATATTCCAGCGCACCTTGCAAAGGCACTACCGTGACGTTCAGCGAGTAGGCAATCGCCGTACTCGGGATGTTGCAGTTGCTCTGAGGGACGGCGAAGTTGCGTGACGTTCCACCGCCGAGATGCGGTCCGCCAAAAGGGCCATTCGGCTGCCGGGTATCAGCAACACGGCAAGGAGTGACGGGGAGGAACTGCACTCCGTCCGAAGCCGCCCCGGCAATGATCGAGACGCTGTTGCCCACGGTGTCGGCCACATAAACGGTGTTCGTCATTGGATTGACTACGATCGCAGTGGGCCAAGTCGCATTTCCCAGCGAAACAGACGCGGTGGAATCGTTGGTGCCGTCGACCGTCGTCACAGCGCCGTCCCACATATTGTTTGTGAGGTAAGCCTTGTTAGTCACCAGGTCGACATCGATTGCGCCCGGGGAACTTCCTGCCACAACTGTAGTAGTGGCAAGTGTAGTTTCGTCGATTATCGTAGCCGTGCCGCTTCCACTATTCGTTACGTAGGCTTGGCCAGCAATTGGGTTGACTGCCACGGCAAGGGGATATGTTCCGACACTGACACTCGTGACCAGGTTCGTGGCCCCGTCGATAACCGAGACATCGCCGGAACTGTAGTTGACTACATAAATTTGGTTGGTGAACGGGTCGATCGCCACCGACCTGGGATAAGCTCCCACCGCAACAGTGGTGGTTAGGTTCGTTACTCCATCAATGATAGCTACGTCGTTGCTGCCGGAATCGGCAACATAGATCTTGTTGGTTGCGGGATTAACGGCCAAGGCAAAAGGGTTGCGCCCGGCGCTGGCGATTGTGGTTCGATTGGTAGTCCCGTCGATTACCGTCACATTGTCGGAGTAGTAGTTGGCGATGTAAATCATGTTGGTGATTGTGTTCACCGCAACCGCTACGGGATAGTCGCCCACCGCAACCGTGGTCGTCCTGTTGGTCGCGCCATCGACAACGGTAACGCTGTCGCTGTCCCCATTGGCAACATAGATCTTGTTGGTCACGGCATTGACCGCTACTGCATCAGGAGCGTTATCGGTCAAAACCGTGCTGGTGTTGTAGGTCGCTCCGTCGATCACCGTCAGGTTATTGCTGTTCTGGTTGACAACATAAATCTTGTTGGTTGAGGGGTTCAGTGCGATGGCGACGGGATAGGCTCCCACAGTTACCGTAGTGACGAGGGTTTGCGCCGCGGTTGGGAGGGAAGCGGTCAATAGAGCAAGGACGGCGATTACAATTCTCTGTCGCAGTGACTCTCCGTGTGTCCTCTTCATATCCTGATGACCTCCGTTCGCACGGTTAGGCGCCAATACCGCACTGCCATAAAGGCGTGCGCGCCTTTCACGCCACAGAAGATTTTCGGGAGGGTCTAGGATTGGCTGCCGACGGTTTGATCCGGCGACCGAAAGGGAGATTGAAGCAATTGCGTTGCGAGCGCATCGGCGACGTTGGGCCGACGCAACTCGTAGCGACCTACCTGGGCTGACGCTATCCAAGATGACGTTAGCGCAAGTACTGCTCGCGAACAACAGTTAACCTCGCAAATTGGGAGGCAAGTTTCGGAATGGGAATTGCAGCCCTCGTCAGCTTTGTCCCCCCGCTGTAGGATTGTTGTGCACTACTGGAGCGTGTAATGACACCTGCACTTACAAATCTGGAACCGAAGCAAGTTTGGAAGCATTTCGACGCGCTGGCGGCGATTCCTCGCGCCTCGACAAAAGAAGCCGCAGCCCGCGAATACGTGCTGTCGATTGCCGCGAAGCACAAGCTCGAAGCGGTTCATGACAAAATCGGCAACACTGTCGTCCGCAAGCCCGCTCATGCCGGCCGGGAAGCCGCGCCCATGGCCCTGTTGCAGGGACACCTGGACATGGTGTGCGAAAAAAATGAGGGCACGCCGCACAACTTCGACACCGACCCCATCAAGATACGGCGCGACGGCGACTGGCTGAAGGCGGAAGGCACCACGCTGGGTGCGGACAACGGCGTTGGCGTGGCGGCCGCGCTCGCTGTCATGGAGAGCACCGATATCGCCCACGGCCCGCTGGAATTTGTTTTCACCATTGACGAGGAGACGGGCCTGACTGGTGCTGCCGAGTTTCCCGGTGGAATGCTGAAGTCGAAATACTTCCTGAACTTGGACAACGAAGAAGAGGACACGATTTGCATCGGCTGCGCTGGGGGCATGAAGACAACGGCGCGCCGCAAGATCACATTGCGTCCCGCCACCGGTGATACCGGCTGGCGCATCAAGGTCTTCGGCCTGAAGGGCGGGCACTCGGGCGTGGACATCCATCAAGGGCGCGGCAACGCGCTGCGGATTCTGGGCAGCACATTGCAGATCCTGATGGAGCGCCTGAAGGTTGAGATCGCCGATCTGACCGGCGGTAGCGCGCAGAATGCCATTCCGCGCGAGGCGTCGTCCACGATCCTTCTCGACGCCGCTCGCGAACCGGAACTAAAGTCACTCGTCGCCAAGCTGGCAGCCGATTACAAAGCTGATCTTGGCAACTTCGATCCGGAATTGCAGATCACGGTTGAGAAGGTCACACGTCCGGAAAAGGTTCTCGATGCCAAAGATGCGGAGCTGACCGTGGACCTGTTGGCCAGCCTGCATCATGGCATTCTGGCGATGAGTCCTGACGTGCCCGAGCTGGTTCAGAACTCCACAAACCTCGCGACGGTGGCCCTCAAGGGCGATGTGATCGAGATTGTCACCAGTCAGCGCAGCGCCATTGCCGCCAGCAAGGAAGCGGCCGCACGCATGGTGGCGACCGCCTGCCGCCTGGCCGGCTTTCAGGCGGAACACACCGGAAGCTATCCGGGTTGGAAGCCGGAGCCCGCCAGCGACATTGTTCGCAAGTTGCAGTCGGTGCACGAGAAGGTCTTTGGGCATCCTGCGAAGTTGATCGCCATGCACGCCGGCTTGGAGTGCGGCGTCATCGGCGAGAAGTATCCTGGCATGCAGATGGTCTCGTTCGGCCCGACGATTGTTGGTCCGCACAGCCCCGACGAGCGCGTCGAGATCTCTTCGGTGGAAGGCTTTTGGAAGTATCTAAAGGCGGTACTGGAAGCCATCTGAGCGGGCTTTGGTGGCATTGAGTATTTGCATTTATATATACAATTGTATAGTACGATACTATGATAACTTTGCGCGTTGAGGGATTTGACTGGGACGACGGTAATCGCGCGAAGTGCCAGAAGCACGGTGTCTCTGTTGCGGAGATCGAGTCGCTGTTCCGCGGCGATCTCCGCATCGCACCTGATCCGAAACACTCGCACGACGAGGACCGCATGATGGCCGTGGGACGAACTGGCGGCGGGCGTCCTATGTTGTAGTGTTCACCATTCGGACCAAGGGCGACCGGCGGCTGGTGCGCCCAGTGTCAGCGCGCTACATGCATGCGGAGGAGGTCGCCGCTTATGAAAAGGAAAGTGCCAAGGCTCAAGACCGATAAGGAAGGGGAAGCATTCCTTGCGCGGGATCTGTCGGACCTCGATTTCTCACAGTTCAAATCTGCGCGGTTTGAATTTGAGAAGAAGGACGAACAGATCAATATGCGCGTACCCAAGCCGTTGTTGGCAGCGGTGAAGGCGAGGGCGCGCGCCCGTGGTATTCCCTACACACGATTCATTCGGGAAACGCTGGAACGCGCCATCGCGCCGAAGTAGCCCCCACCCGGGTTCCGCAGCAGGCTGCTGAAAAGCGCCTTCACAGGCTGAAGCCTGTGCCACCATGTGCTCACAGGTTATTAATGGTGGCACAGACTTTAGTCTGGTTTCTTCAGGTAATGCCGTCGCGGACGG
>Ga0181532_10001768_pt1 | contig 20621 bp, 11 predicted proteins | sample PEATcosm2014_Bin_33_FD_119768 | JGI IMG/M metagenome (GOLD analysis project Ga0181532, IMG submission 119768) | Peatland microbial communities from MTU Mesocosm Facility, Houghton, MI, USA - PEATcosm2014_Bin11_30_metaG | ecosystem: Environmental > Terrestrial > Soil > Wetlands > Peat | place... | reverse complement strand
CGTGCATGCGGTCACCACGGCCTCGCACAATACATTTGTGAACGGCCAGTCGATTAACCGCAGCGCACAACATTTGAACGAGACAGCTCTACGGAACGCTCAGGTCACCAACGGCATTCACGCTACGCCGACGCGCACGAGTTCGCTCGGTGCCTCGAACATGCGCGCCAATGTATCCCGGCCCTCTTCTAGCGTCGAGAATCGCAGCGTCATGGCGCGCAGCACGCCGGCTGCTGCTGCTGCACACTCGCCCGTCCATACCATGAACACGTCCGCCTACTCGGCGGGTCGTGGTGCTAGCTCGACGGTGGCGCATTCGATGTCGAGCACGTCGGGAATCAGCGCAGGCCGCCAGTCGCAACTTTCTGCGAACCGTCCGCCATCGGCGTCGCAACCAGGCGTACGATCTGGGGCGTCTGCCTACAATCCCGCTCGTTCTGGCAGTTCCACACGTTCGTGGAGCGCCCAAGGCAATTCGACTGATTCCGGCCGAGCACCGCAGGGATTCGGCAGCTCCAATCGCCCGAACAGTACGATGAGCACGACACGCAACAATTCCGTGAATCGCCCGCCTTGGGCAGGTTCAGGCTCGAATGCGGGTGCGTATCGCGGCAATTCTGCGAACCGGCCGTCTGCGTCCTACAATGGTAACCACTCTTACAGCCCGCCGTCGTACAACGGCAATCGAGGCTATTCGGCGCCACGCTCGTACAGTTCTGCTCCGCGGAGTTATTCAGCGCCTCGCTCGTCTTCCGCCCCACACAGTTCGGGGGGCGGCAGTTCGCACGGTAGCGGTGGCGGCGGTTCTCATGGTGGTGGAGGTGGCGGCCACGGCGGTGGTGGTGGCCATCACTAATTGATATCTGACCAACACTGGGCCCACTCCCTCTGCTCGGGAGCGGGCCTTTTTTCTTGACCTTCCCCGTGCATCTTTCGCGACCTTTGCCACGGTTCCCACAACTGTTTTGTAGACCACGTGTTACACCTAGTGTTGTCGGGATTTCGGGTCAGGTTCCCGAACCAGCCAGGGACATTTCTCAACAGGAGAAGCATTTCTGTCCCGGCACCATGAACTTTCCGATCGTCAGTGCACATCCTGTTTTCGGATTTCTGCCTCGACGAGGCGAAAGCTTCCAGGAGATAAGAACTCACCATGAAGACACGCGTACAGCACTGGCTGATCATGTTCAGCATCCTTTTAACTTTCGCCCTGCTCGCGCCCATTCGCGCCCTGGCGGATGGAGACGATCCTCCCAGCCGTGTCGCCCGACTCAGTTTCTTCAAAGGGCAGGTCTCCTTCAATCCAGCAGGCACCGACGATTGGGTGGACGCTGTGCTCAATCGCCCCATCACCACGGGCGACAAACTCTGGGCCGACCAGGACAGCCGGGCCGAACTTCATGTTGGTTCTGCCACTCTTCGCCTGGGTGACCAGACGGGCTTTTCCTTCCTGAATCTCGATGACCACATGATGCAAATCCGTCTCACGGAGGGCACCCTGAGCATCCGGGTTCGCCGACTCGCCCAGGATGAGTCCATCGAAGTCGATACTCCGAATCTCGCCCTCTCCCTTCTTCGTCCCGGTCACTATCGGATCAACGTTAATGAAGCGGGTGACACAACGATCGTCAACGTGCGCGACGGGGAAGGCGAAGTCACGGGCGGCGGTACCTCCTACCCTGTCCATGCTGGACAACAGGGAATTTTCAACGGTACGGATACGGTGAGCGCGGATATGGAACTGCTTCCTGATCTGGACAGCTTCGATTCCTGGTGCGATGAACGCGATCTTCGCGAAGATCATTCTGTGGCGCGGCGTTACGTTTCCGATGATGTGATCGGTTACGAGGATCTCGATGACTATGGCGGTTGGCGTCCTGTGCCGGAATACGGCACCGTGTGGTTCCCGCACGTCAGCGTCGTGGGTTGGGCTCCGTACCGGTTCGGCCACTGGGCTTGGGTTTCGCCGTGGGGCTGGACGTGGATTGATGACGCGCCGTGGGGATTTGCGCCATTCCATTATGGGAGATGGGTTTTTGTGGGCGGCGGATGGGGCTGGGTGCCTTGCCCGCCGCCGGTGGTGGCGGTCGCGTATGTGCGGCCGGTCTACGCGCCGGCATTGGTCGCGTGGGTTGGCGGTCCCCATTTCGCTGCCGGTATCGGCTTCGCTGCCGGAGGATTTGCCGTAGGCGTCAATGTGGGATGGTTTCCACTCGGGCCGCGTGAAGTATTTGTGCCCTCTTATCCAGTCAGCCGCACTTACGTCAACAACGTGAATATCTCCAACACGACTGTGAATCAGACGGTGATCAACAACTATTACAACACTACGGTGGTCAACAAGAATGTCACCGTGAATAACGTCAAGTACGTCAATCAAGGCGTTCCGGGCGCGGTCACGGCAACTTCGCCGCATGCCTTTACTTCCGCACAACCCGTGGGCCGGAATCTGGTTGCCGTCAACCCGCAGGAGATCGCCAGCGCGCCGGCGATTGTACATGCGCCGGCAGTGGTTCCACCCAAGCAGGCCGTTCTCGGTTCAGGTGCTCCGACCAGCGCGCATCCTCCCGCAGCGATCCAAAACCGCGCGGTGGTTGCCAAAACTGCTCCTCCTCCTCCTCCTCCTTCTTTTGTGGCGCGGCAAGCTGCCATAGAGAAAAACCAGGGCCGCCCGATTTCGATTGCGGAAGCGAGCCAACTTCAGCCAGCACAAAATCGCGCGACGGTCGCAGCCGTCAAGGTCGCTCCGCCGGCCAACCCGGGCACTCCCCGCTTCAACGCCGCCCCGGGTGGAAACAAGGGGAATGCTGAGCCGGGAGCTCTGAATCCGAACCGGCCAGCGAACAATGCTGGCCAAAGCAACACTCCGGCCAACCGGCCTGCAAACACCAGTACCTACCCGGACCGGCCGCCTACTTCGCGCCCCACGGGCACGACATCGAATCCGCAGCTGGAGCAAAAGCACCAGCAGCAGATTCAACAGCTTCAGCAAAAGCAGGATCAGGAGTATCAGAAGCTCCAGCAAAAGCAGAACCAGGAGCAGTCGAAGGTCCAGCAGCAGAAATCGGACCAGGAAGCGCAGCAGCAAGTGAAGCAGAAGCAGCAACAGCAGCTCGAACAGCTGGAACAGAAACATGACCAGCAACAGCAAAACCTAAAGCAGAAACAGGAGGCGGAACACGCCAAGGCTTATAAAGAACCGGCCAAGCCCAAGCCCAGCGAGGACAAGCCTCACAAATAAACAAGCAGGTGCTCCACTTCATGGCGGTCATCGGTTTCAGTTCTTCGAGGCGCGGAATTCATTGTCCGCGCCTCGATTTTTTCCGACTGTCTGCCACTTTGCGGGAGAGGCGTTAATCAGCACGATGATGGTCACTCTTCGGCATGGAGCGGATTGTCAGTCGAGAATCCGCCGAGGGGAAGGTCTGACCGTAAAGTAGGACCTCCGCCTGACGCATTTTCTCGCGCGTTTGGCGGTCATGCTGCTCTGTATGCTATCTTCAAATAAGTTCTCTATGTCGACGACATCTGTTTCCACCGAATTATTTCGCCGCGTGATGGGCAGTTTTCCTACGGGGATTACGGTGCTCACTGCGGAGCGCGAACCGGGCCAGGTTCATGGAATGACCGCGAACTCACTCACATCTGTTTCCCTCGATCCCTTATTGATTCTTGTGTGCGTCGATCAGAACGCACGTCTGCTTTCCTATTTGAAGAGTCAACGCCGTTTTGGCGTGAACATTCTGAAAGATACGCAGCAGCACATTTCGGAACTCTTTGCCAGGCCCCAGCAGGATCCCGCAGAAGAGGTGCGTCTGGGAGTTCGCTTTCAGTGGACGCCGACAGGCATTCCCCTGCTTGAGGATGCACTCGCCCATATTGCCTGCAATGTCGTTGCGCAGTATATGTCCGGTGACCATACGATCTTTGTGGGTGAAGTGGAAAGCCTGGAACTGAAAGACGGCGAACCGCTACTTTACCACCGCGGCAAGTATAGCGGAGTGCGTGGGTAGCTAAGTCGGGCGAGGGTGCTTCCGGATCCGTTCCAACGTCAGGGCAAGCGCAATCTCGACGGCTACCTGATTGCGGGAGGTACGCGCCGGAGTGACTATCGCTCAGAACTTCCGCTTGGACGCGCTGGTTCCGCCGAATCGCCTAGTTCTTTCCGATGACTTTTGACCTCGCGAAGGGCGTAGATCGGTTTGTTTTGGGATTCGTAGTAGGTGCGCGAGCTGATCTCTCCCAGCAGGCCCATGGAAATAAACTGAATTCCGCTCAAAAACAACACCGTCGCGAGCAGCATCAGCGGTCCGTGCTCGGCAATCACGTCAATATGGAAGAGCAATTTCTTGGCGACCAAGAAGATTCCGACAATCGCGCCAGCTCCAGTCCCCGCTAAGCCGAGTAGGCCGAAAAACTGAAGAGGGCGCGTGGAGTAATCGAGCAGGAACTTGACCATCATCAGGTCGAAGAAGACGCGAATCGTTCGTCCAATCCCGTAGTTTGATTTACCGCTCTTGCGATCGGGGTTGGAAATGGGCACTTCCGCAATGCGCGCGCCTGTCGAACTGGCCAAAGCAGGGATGAACCGATGCAATTCTCCGTACAGTTGTATTTCCTGCAGAATTTCTTTTCGATAGGCTTTGAAGGTGGTTCCGAAATCGTGGAGCTCAATGCCGGAAAGTTTGGCCATCATCCAGTTTGCGACGCGGCTGGGCAAGCGGCGCATTAACCAGTGGTCCCGGCGGTGCGACCGCCAACCGCTGACGAGATCAAAACCTTCCTCAATTTTTTCGAGAAAGCGGGGAATTTCTTCGGGGTCGTGCTGCAGGTCGCCATCCATGGAAATCACAACGTCGCCACGCGCAAAATCAAAGCCGGCCTTTAGCGCCGGGGTCTGTCCGAAATTCCGTCGCAAGCGCACTACATTCACGCGGCGATCGTGCTCGTAGATGTCCGAAAGAACGCGATAGGAATTGTCTTTGCTGCCGTCGTCGACAAAGACCATTTCATAGGGCTCGCCAATGGAGTCCATCACTTCGGTGATCTTCATGTACAGCGTGGGAATATTTTCCTGTTCGTTGTAGAACGGCACAACGATGGAATAGTGGATGGGTGCATCGCTTCGCATATTTCGATTTCCCGCGCCTTTCTAGTGCTCTCCCTCCAGCTCTTATTGCCAGAGTCGGCGGCCCTTCCGTTTACCTTTGTTGGTTAGGCCCTCAGCGCGTTCCCAGCCGCAGTTCAGGCCATTTCCCCCATCAATCGATAGTTTATCAGGCGAATACCCTGTGTGGCGACAAGTTTTCTAATGCGTGCATCCGTCAGAATCGCTAGCTCAGTTTGCCGGGATTCCTGCAAACGCGTGCCGCTCCGTCGTAAATCTTCATCCGCATAGCCAGGGTGGCACATCAGTTCCGTGGTTCCTTCCGGCAGGATTTTCAGCAGTCCTTCCACCCCTTCGCGTGTCAGGACGCCGGTCTGCGCGATCCCGCAAAAGTAGTCCGTGGCCACCAGGCCGGCGCGGTCGGCCATATCCCGGGCATCTCGCGCAAGTAGTTTGAGGCCGCGAGCCTGGACTCCCTGTTTCAGCACCATACCTGTCTTCTGTTCTCCAGCCGATGAGAGCACGGCGCGTAGTTTCGATTCCTCGTGAGAGATCCGAATCCCTCGGATGCCGTGCTTCTTCGCCAGACGCAGGGCAATCTCAAACAATCCCGGCAGCATGTGCACATGTTTGTGGCCGTCCAGATGTGTTGGCGTGATTCCGGAGTCCCGCACCTTTCGGATTTGGGCATCCCACTCGCGCTCCACTTCGTCCTGTTCCAGGCTGCGGCTGGCGATGCGCAGAAGTAGACTTTCCGGTCCGGCCTCCAAATTACCAGCTGAATTTACAAACCCTTCGACTAGTCTAGGCTTGGCTGTGGGCGGTCCATCGCTGAGGTTCAGGTGGACGCCTACTCCCAGTTCCGGATTTGCACGCGCAATGTCGAGCGCGGAGGCAAACGCTCGGCCATTTGCCAACAGGGAAGTACTGGTCACCAAACCCTTGCGATGGGCCTCCGCGATTCCCCGATTGACCCCCTCGGTCCAACCCAGGTCGTCGGCATTCACGATCAAGTTCTTCACTTCAGGCGTTCTCCTGTCCCTAAGGACAGCTACTCTTTCGGCGGCGTCCTGGCCATCGTACCATTGACCGGAATTCCTCCTAACTTTAGCATGACCTGCTAGAGGCAACGATGTCGGTTAACTTACGCGAATTGAAGCAAGTAGGGGCGAAATACCGCGAAAAGCGCCGTGGACGTCGCATGAATTCCCGCGTTCAGGTGCGCATGGAGTGGGATACCGCTGCCGGGCTGCGCCATACCATCGAAACTTGCACGCGCATTGTGAATCCCTATGGCTGCATGGTAGTTCTTACGGATTCGCTCGAAGTGGAGCAACGCCTCGCGCTCACCAATCTGGCTACTCAGGCCAGTAATGCCGCAGTTGTCGTTTGGAAGGGGAACGAGCAGCCGGAAGGCTGGGAGTACGGCGTGGAGCTGATCGCGCCGGATATGGATTTCTGGGGGCTGGAACTGTGACATCTTTGCCTAAACCAGGCGCGCCTGCCAACGCTGCGACGCCGCAGGTCAAGCGCAGCGCCAATGCTGCTCGTCCGCAAACCAATGAAGAGCGTCGCCGAGCGCAACGCGTACTGCTGCGCATGCCTGTGCTAGTGCACTTGCCGGGGAAAGCCAATCCGCTGCATGGGTTCACGCATACCGTCAGCGCTAGTGGGGCGATGATCATATTGCCGGAAGGTCTGTCGCAAGGGACAAAGCTTTCGATCGAAAATCCCAAGACGCAGAAAAGGGTCGACGCACACGTCGTCCGTCCACCGCAGATGAATCCGGAGGGCTCACTGATCCCCGTGGAGTTCACCGTGCCCGCGCCGCAGTTCTGGAATATTTTCTTCCCACCGAACCCCAGCTAATCGCCGCGTGGCCATGCTTCTTGCATTCCTGCTTTGGAGCGGGTTGCCCACAATGCCAGGCTACAACCTATTGAATTCCCACTGTGCCCTGGACCGCGTGAATGTCCCCACCCGTCATGCCCCAAATGGTATAGGGCATTGTTCCTGTGACCACCTGCGTAAGAGCCGTAGATGTTGTTGAGGGATCGTTATTCGCATCCCCGCTATAAGCAGCTGTGAACTGGTACAAACCCACCAGGTTGTTGAATTCAGGAAACTGCGCTTGGCCATTGGTCACTGTACTGGGCGGACCATACGTGTTTCCATAATTGTAAAACTGGACTGTTCCCGTAGGAGACTTGCCCCCGGTCACAGTCGCTGTGAGGGTGAAGGTCCCGCTCTGAGTTACCTTGGCGTTATCCGTAGCAAGTGTAATCGTTGTCGCTTGCGGCCCTCCGCCACCTCCGCCACCACCTCCACCTGTGCTTCCGCCCCCACCGCCGCAACCAAGCACGAAAAGCAGCAGCGAAATAACGCCTAACCCCATCGCAGACCCGAGTCTCCGCCGGCGCCCAGGAAGACCAAGCAGCAGAATTACGGCCGCCGCAGCCGTGAGGCTCAGCATCCACCAATTGCCTTTCGGGACCGCAAAGAAGCCGGCGCGCCGGGCTTGCCGTCGTATAGCATTTGCCGGGCTGCTGACCGGCGCAACGGATACGGTCGCGTTGACCGACGAACCGTTCAGGTTGACCTGCTGCGGTATGACCGTGATGTTGTATCCGATGATTGCCGGCACAAGAAAGGCAAATTGCAGGTTCACGGTGCTTGGCGTTTGGCTCAAGGGTGTAACCGTGAACTGTGCTGTTCCGGATTGTCCCGCCACTGGCACCACGTTCAAGCCGGAGTTTGGACTCAACGAGAAGTCCGGTATGTTGACGGTAATCTGGTCCCCGACGGTCATGGCCGATCCGTAATTTGCATCACCGGGGTAGGAGACGGAGATGGTGCCAGAAGATTGTGGAGTTATCGTTGCCGTCATCGTAAGGTTTTCATACCCATTCGCATCGGTACCTGGCGTCGATGTAATTCCCGTAAACGGAGACGGTCCGTAAAATTGCACCTGTCCGGTCATGGCCGGACCCTTGCTCTTGCTGGACACCACTGCCGTCACGGTAATGCTCTGGCCATAGTTGATGTTAGTGGACGATTCACTTTGTGAGATCGTCACCGGATAGAGCGAAGCGATTGTGGAGGCGCTGCTCGCGGAGGACTGGTAATTTACATCTCCACTGTACTTGACCGTTACACTTTGCGACCCCGCACTGGAAAAACTCGTCTCCAGATCCGCAATTAAGCCGCTTCCTAGAGCAGTCAAAGAAACTGTTCCGGGTAGCACTGTGTTTCCCGCGTAGAAGGTTACTGTACCCGTCGGCGGAGTGGCACTGTTCACGGAAACACTGGAAGACACTGCCGCTTGCAGCAGGAACTGCTGTCCCAGTACTACGCTCGCTGGAAAGTCTTGTAATTGTGTCTGCGTTGTTGCTTGAGATACCGTGAAGCTGGTTGTGGCTGACGTGCTGGTCTGGTAGCTATTGTCTCCACTATAAGTCGCCACCAAGCCGTGCGTTCCACCGGTGAGATTCGGAGTAAGGAGTCGTGTATAGCCCGCATTATTCATGTTGTAGCTGCCCGCGCCTGCGCCACCTGTTCCCACCAGCGCACCATTATCCTGAAGCGTTACTGTTCCAGTCGGGCAAGTCAGCAAATTAATCTGGTCACACGTCCCGTTGGGTGGCCCTGACGCACTCGCGGTTGCCCCCGAATTCGTTACGTACATGCGAATGATGTAATCCGTGCCGTATTGCACCGACGTGGCATTCCCATTCGTTGGATTTCCGTTCGAATCAAAGGTGGGGATGACAATGAACGTCTGGCTGCTCTCTTTCGCCACGCTTACTGTCACCGGCGCTGAATCGCTCGGTGCGTTGGCCCCGTCTCCCGCGTAATGTGCGATGACCGAGTAGCTTCCTCCGGGCAGGCTATTTTCTGCGGCATTCGTTACCTTGCCGTTCGTCAACGTAAATTGGTCCAGCCCCTGCGTTGTTCCGTTTCCGAACTTGGCGATCAACGACACATCCCCCGTTGCCGTCCCGCTCGTCGGCGTCACGGTGATATTCACGGTCACATTCTCGCCCGTACCGTGCGTAATCCCCGTTATCGGTGAAAGACTCAAAGTCGTCGTTGTCGGCACCGTCGAAACCGAGCCCCAATTTGTCACCAGATTATTCACGTTCACCGACCCCAGCCCTGTCACCATGTCGTACCCAGGTGTTACCGTCCAAGCCTCCGTCGTCCCGCTGGTGGGCTCCACAAGAACGCCATTCTCCGTTGCCAACACCGAACTGCAATTCGGTTTACCACCCGTGCAGGGCACGCTATCGGTTCCAACTCCTATCCCACCCGTGGGCAGAACACTGTTCCCCCGGGTGATATCGTTGAAGATGCAGCCCGCCGCTTCGAGCGCGCTCGATGTGCAACTTGCCCCCGACTTCTTCACCAACTGGTACAGCACGTAATTGGCATTCCCTTGCCGGCTCGTTCCCTTGTTCGCAGCCTCATATTGGTTTACCAGCGCCATGATTCCTGCAAACGCCGGTGACGACGCCGATGTTCCTCCCACGATTCCAAAGTAAAACGCCCCCGTACCTACGTTGTTTATCTCGCAAATCGGCGGGCCGCTCAGCGTCGAGTCGCTCTGGCAGATGATGTATCCCGACCCGTCAAATCCCGGGCTCGCGAATACCGACACGTCCGGCAAGTCGCGATGGCTGTCGTTCGGCATCCCCCTTACGCCCATTTGCCAGTTCGGCTTCGCGTACACACTGCTCGGCCCGCCGCTCCCGGCAACGATATTCAACGATCCGTTTGGCGCGTTCGAACCACAACCGCTCAATCCAATCTGGGCGCAGTTCTGGTTCCACGGAATTTCCGGAATGTAGCTCAGTGCCGACTCTCCCGTCGTCGCGTTGTTCGTTGCGCTCCAGTAACTGCTCCACTTGTCCACCTGATCAAAATCCGTTCCGCCCACCGCTAGGTTGTACGGCGTCGAGGCGATTCCGTTAACCGCCAGCCCCTGGGTCGCCGTGGTTGCCGTCCTGAAATCGTCGCAACCTGCCGACCCGTCATCTCCCGCAGACACCATCACCGTGATGCCCTGCGATGCGGCTTGTTCCCACAGCGAGTTGTAAAACGCATTTCCACCGCTAAGAAGGCCCGGCTCGCAACTTCCGTAGCTTTCGCTCATCACACCGGCCAGGTTGTGTTCGATGATGTACAGCGCCGACAGGTCGATCCCCGCAGACGCCGCCGTCGATGCCGACACTACAAACTGTACCGTTGCCCCCGGCGCCACTGCTCCGGACCACTCCGTGTCCAGGTCCGCTTCGGTCTCTTCATCGGTCGACGTGATGCCCGGATCCTCGCCATTTAAAACCACATTCGACGCAGAGAAATTTGCCGACAGGCCGAACATCTGCCGGAACGATTGCACGTCAGACACATTGATGTTCGTTTCGCCCACGATGGCGATGGTCTGCCCCGTTCCGTCTATCTTTGACGCGGCATTCAACAGTGGTGTCGTGTTATAGATGGTCGCAAAATCTCCGGGTCCCACTCCGTAGAAAGTGCCACCGCCAAACGGATTAGGAAACGTGAACAGTGGTTCGAGCCCCTCCTTGCCGTCCACTTTCCGCGCGAGTCCCACCATCCTCACATGCGACTGCCGCGGAAAACTATTCAACGAAACAATCCCGGCAACTACTGGTGCCAGCGCCGCCGGTATCTGCGGATCGTTCGCATTGGCCACGTACATCTTCCCGTTCACTCGGTAGTTCCGGATCGTCGCCGCAAACGCGGCCTGCACCTGCCCCGCTGTCCCGGAAAACTCAATCACCGTCTTTCCGCTGTACACCTTCTCAATCGTGAACCCTTCGCTTCCCAGCCATTGCGTTACCGCCTGTAGGTCTCTATCCACCGGCCCGTATTGCGCCCCGAACGTTTCCGGTGTCAGCCATTGGTGATAATTCGGTGAGCTCTTGTCCTGCTGTTGTTCGAGATAAACCTGTAGCGCCGCCTCCTGCTCGTCGCTCCGCTTCAGCAGCAGCAGGATTCTCTTCATCGGTTGTCCATCGTCAACCGCCCCGCGGTCAAACTCCGCCCGCGCCAGCGGGTGGACATTCCCCGAGAGCGTCACCCGCTGTGCGTTGTCCACGGTTTCCACAACGCGCGACGGCGCCTGCCCAGATGCGTCTTTTGGAATAAGAAGGAAGATTACAAAAAGAAAAAGAAGACAGTTTCGCAGGCCAACTCGATTTTGGCTCATACTCCATCCGGCTTGCCGGAATTTGATTTCAACCTGGAGCGATTGCGTAGTTGAGTTGAGCTTAACAATTCGTTTTGGCAATGTCCATACAGTTACGTCCCGCGGATGTAACTCTTTGGCGTCCACCGTCTTCGGCCCTTCCCTCTAAGGGTGCAGCGCTCAGCACGCCGGTTTTCGAAGGTCCGACCCCATGTCCGCAAGGTCCTCGAATCAACCAGGCCGTGTGTCATCCTGAAGCGCGGTGCCGTTCCCCGCTATAAAAACCTCAACCTAGAGATTCACCAGAGACGGCCCGTTGACATTTCCGGCCCGCAAGAATCGTCCACGCCACAAACGAAAAGGGGCGCCTCGATCCTCTCGAGGCGCCCTTGTGTTCCTGCCTGGGCTCAATCTTACTGGACTGTGATTGTCGTCGTTCCGGTCGCGGTTAGGTAATTGGCGTCGCCGGAGTAAGTCGCGCCAATCGTTCGTGGTGAGCCGCCTCCGCCGCTGCTGCCACCGCCGCAACCTGCAATTCCCGCGGTCAGCATAGCGATCCCGATCAATGCAGCGTAAGCGTAAGCGTAGGCCCGGCGTCGATTTTCAGGCATCCAGCGCCAGCCCAATCCAAACAGCAACACGCTCAGAAGAGCGAAGAGCGCTGGAAGGAGAGGTACGGCTGGTGTTCCGGGTTTGCCTGCGGGAGGTGGATAGAGGGAGGAGATGGACGTGGTCAACGTTGCTGAACAAGAAGCAAGGGTGGAACTGTTGCCGTTGGTAGCAGTGTAGGTAACCGTCCCGCTGAGGACACTACCGTTGCTCGTAAACTGCACCGTCCCGGCGTTGGGAATGCCGCAAGGCGCTTCCCCATTGCCGGAGGTGGCAAGCTGGGCTGTGAGGGTGACGCTGGTTCCGGCGCTGATGATCGACTGGCTGGTCAGGACGGTTATGGTCGGCGTGGCCTTCGACACCGTGACCATGAGGGCGTTGCTCGGGTTGTTCGTGGTGGTCACCGCCGTGTAGTTCTTGTCACCTGCGTACGTTGCGGTCAGTTTATGCACTCCCGGAGTGGTGCTACTGATGGTTGCTGACAAATTGATGGGCTGGTCTTCGACGAGTCCCACATTATTCAAACTTGTCGTGTTCGTCGACGCCCCCACATTCAAGAAGTCATTCTGAGGGTTTCCGTTGTCAAACAGGCTGACCATTCCTGTAGGGCAGGGAATGGTCGGATTATTCGGCTTGGTGTTCGGGTAGCTAAACGCGCAGCTCGTTCCGTCGCCTCGGGTCACCAGGATGGTCACGAAATACGGCGTCCCATAAGCAAAACTCTGCGAGGATGTCGTCGGTGTACTCGGCGCGCCGGAGGTAGTGTTGTAGGAGACAAAATACACGGTCACTTTTCCTGTGTAGTTTGCTCCCGCAATCGTCGTGGGTACAGCCACTGGGGCAGACGTGCTCACGGCGTGCGAGGCATCGCCACCGTAAGTTGCCTCCAGGTACGCCGTGCCAACGGGCAGCAAATTCGTGCTGACATTGACCGTTCCGGCCGACAGCGTGAATGGGCCGAGGGAGCCCAATTGCACCTGCTGGGTACTATCCAGTGCGGTTAGGGAGACATCGCCTGCGGGTGTTCCGCTGGCCGAGGTCACTTTCACGGTCGCGGTAAACGTCGATGCCGCCGGTGTACCTCCGGTGGGGCTCGTCACTGTTGTCGTTGTCGCCGTGCGGATGCCGGCACTCCAACTGGAAAGCAGGTTACCGACGTTGATCGTGCCCAGACCTGTCGCCAAATCGTAGCCCTCGACAGCCTGAAACGCGGGATTGCCGTTATCCGCGCTATACACCAACACGCCATATTCGCCACTGGTCGAATTGCTGCAGTTGGGGGAACCGCCGTCGCAGGCAACCGTGTTATTTCCCTTGGTGACGTCGTAGAACACGCACGACGCCGGCGCCGGAGTGGCCGGATTCGTGAACGTGCTGGAATTGCAGCTTGCATAGGTTTCCCCAGCGGCCAAGGCATATAACACGTAGTTCGCGTTGCCCTGCCGTTCGCCGGTGGATTGATTCACCAGGGCCATCACTCCCGCGAAAGAAGGGGTTGCGGCAGAAGTGCCGCCGATGGCAATGAAATCTTCAAATGGACTATTCAAACTGCAGGCATTCCCATCGGTGTTTTGATCGGACTCGCATACGATATAAGCGACCTTGCTCAGCAAACCGTCACTAGCGAAAAACGAAACGTCGGGAACGTCGCGCGCTTTGTCTGGTGGCGTGATGGAAGTTTGAAACGAGGGTTTCGCATATCCAATTCCGTTAGGAAAAGTAGCGTTCGTGTTGCACGTGATGTTCCCCGTGTTGTTGTTGACGGTCGTCTGAATGCAATTACTGGGGCCGCCCCCTGCGGCGGTAATGTCGTTACCATTTCCGGAAGTATCCACGGAAGTGCAAGGGGCCGGGTAGTTCAGCGCACAGCTGGAATTATCCCAAGGGACTTCTGGAACGTAGCCGATAAGAGATTCCTGTGTATTGGCCGCGTTCGTGCTGTTCCAGTAGGTCGCCGGATTTTGGACTTGAACGGGGTCGAAGTCGGTGCCGCCCACAGAAACATTGAAAGGTGTCGAAGCCAGTCCGCTTACGGCTAATCCTTGACTTGCTGCATTCGGATCGATGGAAGGAACGGGATCGCACGCCGCCGGGCCATTATCGCCGGCAGCGGTTATCACCGTGATTCCCTGAGCAGACGCTTGCTCCCAGAGCGCTTGATAGAAGGAATTTCCTGAGGTTAAGAGCCCAGCTTCACATGAGCCGTAACTCTCGCTCATCACCGGCGCCAGATTATTATCGATGATATAGAGCGCGGAGAGATCGATTCCATCGGAAACTTGCGTTGGATTTGAATTGGTCGTCTGCGAGGTCACAAAAAGTATCTTCGCGTTCGGAGCAACGGCACCAGCCCACTCGATGTCCAGGTCGGATTCGGTCTCATCCGTCACAATTCCAGGAGAAGGAGGCGCCAGGATGCCCGGGTCGTTTCCATTGACGATAACGTTGCTCTGGTTGAAATTTGCGGGGAGGCCGAACAGCGAACGAAACTGCTGAATATCGGCAAGGTTGATGTTGGTCTGGCCGACGATCGCAATCGTCTGGCCGTTTCCGGCCGGCTGTCCATTCACAGTCGCGGGAACATTGTAGAGTTTGGCGAAATCCGCAGGTCCCAGGGCGTAGTTCAATGGATTTCCATAGCTAAATAAGGGCTGCAACGCGCCTGTTGCCTTGGTGCGCCGGTATACGCCGGCGCTGTGAAGATAGGATTGTTTGGGGAAATTATGTAGTGCCACAACTCCGCCGACCACCGGGGAAAGTGCTTCCGGGATCGAAGGGTCAGCGACGTTGGCGAAGTGTTCTTTGCCATTCATCACAAACTTGTGAATTTCGGTGTGGAATGCCGTGCGCACTTGGCCCGCGGTGCCGCCAAACTCGATCACGCTGCGGCCCGCGGCCACTTTGGCCACCTGGAATCCTTGCCGAGATAGCCAGTCGGCCACCGCCTGTACGTCGGCGTCCGAAGGCCCAAATTGAGTGCCGAATTGCTCCGGCGTGAGCCACGCGTGGTAGCTCCCCGAACCTTTGGTGAGTTGAGCTTCCATCAATTGCCGCAGCGTTTGCTCTTGTTGCGGGCTTCGCTGTAATTGCAGCAGCATGCGCGTCATCGGCTGCGAATCGGGCAGAACTCCCTGGTCAAACGCAGGGCGCGCCAACGGGTGCACGTTTCCCTTTAGGACCACTGTGCGCGTGTCATCCACCGCTGCGACAACGCGCGACGGCACGGTTGCGTTCTGCGCCCACGCGCCCACACTCGCTGCCACGGTCATAGCCACCACACACAAAACCGCACGGAGGGTCACTCTTATTCTCTTCATGTTTACCTCGAACTCCCCCACTTGTATTTGACCTATCAAGCATCTCCGACCAGGCAGGAACCACGTCTCCGGCCCCCATGACGCGGCCACGGTCCTTGCTTCTCTTTAGAGATGCATCCAAATGCTAAACGGTTTGCTTTCAAATGCACTGCAAATCACTGCATTTTGTAACATTTTAGTCATCAGATCACCGTTACGGTGAAGTTGGCTGTCTGCGTAATTCCGTTGCTCATTCCGGAGATCTGCAGCCCAACCGATCCTGAGATGACTTGACTGATGGGCGCCGAACTGGACGGTAACGTGTTTGCATCTCCCAGATAATCCGCGGTCATGTTGTGCACGCCGACCGGCAGGGTCGTCGCCAGAAACGTCGCAATGCCCGCACTTACTTTCACCGGCGTGCCATACGGCTGGCCATTGTCATAAAGCTGTACCGAGCCTGACGGTGTTGTGGCACCGTTCGGTTTCACAGTGACAGTGAAGGTCACCGGGGTCCCAAATCCTGCGTGCAGATTCGTGGACACAATCGTTGTCGTTGTGCTGAACGGCCCCCCGCCGCCCCCCCCACCACTCCCACCACCGCATCCCAACACGGTGCTGGCCACGCAGAACAATAACCCGCAAGTCAGGAAAAAGTTTCGGCCCTGGCGGGTTCCGCCCCCTGCGAAGCCAAAGATTCCTAGGAGCAGCAAGCTCGCGCCGAAGCCTATTCCCCGCAGGCCGCTTGCGTTGTGTCCGGATAGACTGGCCCTCTTTACCGCTGCAGTCGGTGGCGAGGGGGGAGTCAGGCTCAACGTTGTCGTTGCCGTGGCATTGTTCACGGTTACGTTTGCCTGGCCGAAGGAGCACGTATAGCCCGCAGGAACAAACGTGCCACCGGAAGCGCACACGAGCGCCACTGTTCCGGTAAATCCACCGCTTGGTGTAATCGTCACCGTGCCGTTTCCGGGACTTCCCGCAGCAAAGGCGATCGGATTCGGTGAGATGCCAAGAGTGAAAGTGGCCGCTGCCAGTGGCACCATCGCAGAATTGGTGGCTTGCCAATTCGTGTCCCCGCGATAATGGACATATAGACTGTGTGTACCAGACTCTAAAGTGAGGCGCGCTCCCGATACGCTGCTTCCCCCCGGGCCCACGGTCAGCGTCTGTGCTTTCAAGAGTTGGGCCGCGCCGCCGTTGACGGAATCCCAGAATTCCACTATCCCGACCGGCAAGGGAATGAGTGAATTCGCCGGATTTCCTAGAACGGTTGCATTTAAGCTCACCTGTCCATTCGAGGAGGCGCTTGTCGGAGCCACCAGAGTGACTTGCGGCAAGCCTTTTTGAACAGTGAAGGAAACCGGCGCACTGGTTGAACCTGCATTGGTGGTATCACCGGAATAGACGGCGTAGACCGACGTCGTTCCCGCCTGGGTCCACGCGAACTGTACGGTGGCTGTGCCGTTGCCGATCGAGGTGGCAGCCGAGCGCGGACCGACCGCGTCCCACAAGGTCACTGTTCCGGTGGCGCTCGTGGGGTTCACGGTCACGGTGAACACGCCCGTGCCGCCTAGATTCACCGGCGCCGCATTGAGCACTAAGCCTGTCGTGGTTTTGTGTCCAGCCATTGCGCCTACCGTGACGGTTTGCGTTAATTCGTTCACAGGATCGCCGCTGGCCACACTCGTGTAATTTGGGTCTGCACTTCCGTTATAGCTTGCCCCGATGATGTGGGGGCCTTGCGGCAAATTCGGAATCAAAGCGGAGGCTTGAGCTTGAGTTCCGAAAAATCCACCGGTTTGCAGCGAAATGGATGCGCCAAACAGAATTCCGTCGACGGTGAACTGAACGGTTCCGGTAGCTGGAGCACTTCCCTGACCGGCAATTACGGCGTGAGCTCCCAACGTCTGGCCAGCGGACAAGTTCAATGTATTTACACCGACTACGACGAACGGCGTTCCTTTTCCGGTGGTAAACGTGACTGCTGTTGAGGTACTGCCATTGAAGCTGTTGTCGCCCGAATAGGTGGCGGTCAGCGAATGGGATCCCGGTGCGAAAGCGTAACCAGCGCCTCCGCCGGTGAGGAGATAGGCGGTGCCGTCAGAGGCTAGACTGTATGTCCCCAAAACGTTTGCTCCATCCTGAATCGTCACCGTGCCCGTGGCGATGCCCTGTCCCGAGACGCCGGCGATCACTGCTTTCAGTTGCAGTGGCGCGCCGTACTGAGAGGTGCCATTTTGTAATCCGTTCACGGTCATTGTCGTGACGCTGTTTTCCGGAGTTACGCTGAGCACCAGTCCGCCGGACTCGCTCGATGCGTAGGTTGCGTCTCCCGCGTAAAACGCATGCAGGTTGTACTGTCCTCCGGGCAAATCACTCACCGTCCCCGTGAACGCGCCACCGTTCGCCAATGTCAGGTTCTGCTGAGAATCTCCATAGAGATCGGTCTTGATCGACACGAAGCCTGTCGGGGAGCCAGTTCCCGTCGTAGGGGCAACATTCCCATTCAAAGTGATCGCTGTCCCGTGGGCAAACGTTGTGCTCGATGCCACCAAGGTGGTTTGTGATGCCGCCAGTGTGGCGTTCTTCCAATCGTTGGCTAAATTTGTTGCGTTTACCGAACCCAGGCCTGTTGCCAAATCGTAGCCCGTGCCCGCCACCTCACCGGTCAAGAATCCATTTGTGCCACTCTTGGTGGAGGAACATCCTGGAGAACTGCCCGCGCAGGGCACCTCATTGTTTCCGACTGTCACGTCGTAGAACACGCAGGAAGTTTGTGCCGTAGGATTCGTTTGGGTCGAGGAGTTACAACTGTTGCCCTGCATCTGCGCCAGTCGGTAGAGAACGTAATTCACTTGCCCCAGCAGCGCGCCATTCTTCTGTTCGACAAGCGCCAAAATTCCTGCCATTGACGGAGTGGAGACCGATGTTCCCCCAACCAGAGTGAGCCCCACCACAGCTTGTTGCGCGTTGATTTGGCAGGGTGTCCCTCCGAGGCTGGTACAGTAGACCGCCTCGTCGTGTCCAGAAGCGGCTGCCAGCGATACGTCCGGTAGGTCTCGCGCGCTGTCTGCCGGAACCCCCACGGCAGTCTGCCAGGAAGGTTTCGGGTATATCGTGCTCGCTCCGCCGGCGCTGGCGAGCAAGCTGAAATTCCCATTCCCTAAAATGCAATTGGTGCTGCTTGCCGGCTGCGAAGGGTCGCAGCTCTCATTCCACACTGCTTCTGGGATGTACCCCATGGCGGAGGAAAAGTCCGTACCGTTTACGGCGTTCCAGTAGGTGGTTGCTTGCGAACCCTCTGCAAATTGAGTCCCGCCGACGGCGACGTTGTAGGGAGTCGAGGCCACGCCATTGACGGCCAAGCCTTGCGTCGCCGGCAATCCGGCCGTCGGGTTGTCGCAGCCTGCGGCGCCATTGTCGCCGGAAGCCACCAAGACCGTGATGCCTTCGGCTGTCGCTTGTTGCCACAGCGCGTTGTAAAACGCATTTCCCGTTGACCCGAGAGCTTGTTCGCAGCTTCCGTAGGTGTAGGTCACGATGGGTGCGACTTCGTTGTCGATCGCGTAAGCCGCCGCTAGGTCCACTCCGCTGGTTGTGTCGGTGCTTCCTGCAACTACCAGGTTGATGGTCGCGCCCGGTGCCACTGCTCCTGCCCACTCCACGTCAAGCAACGCTTCTTCGGAGTCGGTTTGGCTGGCTATTCCGGGGTCGGGTCCGCTCAGAAGGAAGTTGGGGTCATTCGTCTTCAAGCCGAAAATCTGGCGGAATTGTTGCACATCGGTAAGTTCAATCTGCGACTGGGCTGTCACGGCGATGGCCACGCCTGTGCCGTCAATTCCTCCGCTCAACAATCCCTTGGTGCTGTAGATGGCCGCAAAATCTCCCGGCGCCACATAGTAGGTATTGGTGGATCCGGAGGCAGTCAGATTCGGTGCTAGTTTCGTTTTGCGTCCTTGCGCATCGCGCCCCGCCTCGCCGTACACTTCGCGCAGCGGCGGCTTTTTCCCAAAGTTATTCAAGGAAACTACACCGCGCGTGATGGCGCTGAGTTCAACGGGCACGGCCAAATCTGTGGAGTTCGCCAAATACGTTTTTCCGTTCACGCGGTAGTACTGCATCGTCGTGTGGAACACGTTTTCCACCTGCGAGGCGGTGCCACTGAACTCCACCCAGCGCTTGCTTCCAGAAACGTTTTCGATTGTGAAGCCCGCTGCCTGCAGCCACGCTACTACGCTTTGCAGGTCCGCATCCGCCGCACCAAATTGCGCTCCGAACTGTGCAGCCGTCAGCCAGTGATGGTAGTTTGCCGAATTGCGATTCTGCTGATCATCCAGAAGTTTCCGAAGATTTGTTTCCTGGCTCTCCGAGGGTGCCAAAACAAGCAGCATCCGGTGCAATCCGTGCCCCGCTTCGACTCTCCCGACGGAATTTTCTTCCATGGCTAGAGGATGCCGCGTGTTTTTCAAGCGCACCATCGCCTGCGCGCTTGAGCTTGCGCTATCCGGTTCGGAATTTTGGGCCCGAACAGGGGCACTGATTGTTAGCAGGAATAAAGAAAGGATTCCAGGCAGAATGGTCTGACGTAGAGAAGGCAACTCTATTCCACCCCTTTACGGCAACAGGAAGTGCTTCCAGCGTGCAGGTCGGGTCCGGACGCGTTGCTGGATCGCTTCAGGCCAACCGTAATTCCTTCGAGAGGAACCTTCGCCATAACAAGTCTACACACCGCTCCGTCCGCTTACAATTCCTCCCGACCCATATAATATTACTCAATAGCCTATACTTTTTCTTTTCGCCCATTTCTTCAGGGCTCTCCCTTGCCCCACTTGGCTTGGCCTGCTTACCAATTCAATTCTACATTCCCGCCAGAAAGGATGACTCCGATCTGCGGCCTTCCTTCTCTGCCCCTCACAGCCACGCCAATCTCGTTCAACCCGCCGCTTCGCAGCAGCGGCGCCAAAGCCACCGCGCTCGACGGCTCGATCACGATCTTCATTCGCTCCCAGACCAATTTCATGGTCGCGACCATCTCTTCTTCGCTCACCAAGAGGATTCCATCCACAAGCCTCCGCAGGATCGCAAAGGTACGGGGCGCCAGAGAGGCGCGCAACCCATCGGCGATCGTGTCGCTCGTTTCCAGCGTCTGCAACGTGCCGCTTTTCCAGGAACGATAAGCGTCATCGGCCCGCTCCGGTTCGCATCCATAGACGCGTGCGTCCGGTCGCGTCCCTTTTGCTCCCAGGCAAGTCCCGCTCAACAGGCCACCTCCGCTCACTGGCGCCAGAACGGCCGTGATCTCGGGTACATCTTCCATCAATTCTTTTGCGGCGGTGGCTTGGCCCGCGATGATGCGGTCATCGTCGTAGGGATGCACCATCACTGCGCCGGTCTGAGCCTG
>Ga0181532_10001764_pt1 | contig 20633 bp, 26 predicted proteins | sample PEATcosm2014_Bin_33_FD_119768 | JGI IMG/M metagenome (GOLD analysis project Ga0181532, IMG submission 119768) | Peatland microbial communities from MTU Mesocosm Facility, Houghton, MI, USA - PEATcosm2014_Bin11_30_metaG | ecosystem: Environmental > Terrestrial > Soil > Wetlands > Peat | place... | reverse complement strand
GAAATCTACTCCTATAATGATCATGGTTCGGCTCCTTTCTCCCGAGCCTGTTGGTTGGCTTGAGCACCACCAACTTTACTCGAGCGCGGGAGCCGACATTGTTATGGAATCAATTACACTCATTGACCCTTCGGTCAGTCACTTTTCAATGAGTACAACCGCCCCGGTTTCAACAACTACCCCAGAACCGCCCATATTTCTTCAGATCAATTCAGATAGCTTCACACTGGCTCCATGGACTTCTCCTTGAAGCGGGGGCAACATGGCAATCACTTCAGAGGCTGAACGGCTCTGAAGAATCTCCGGAAAGGAGAATGCCATGAAAACCAAGACGAATGTGAAGGCTGGCCAACGCAAACCCCGATGAACTTTGCGTACAAGCCCTCCCTGTCGGGGTAAATGACCCCACCGGTGGTCAACATTTAACGCAGACTCAATTACACACAATATAAAAAGGAGAAAGGAGAAAAGCCATGAAGACCAAGACAAATGTGAAGGCAGGAAGCATTACGAGAAAGATTGACTAGCGTCAAAGGGCTCTATTTTGTCCTGCCCTGATTCCAGGCACAAAAAATGACCCGCTCTTCAGGGCCATTCACGAAAATTATTTCCTCGCCGCTCGCACCTTTGCCCACCGTGCTCTTTGTGCCGCTGGATCCGTTTCCTACCAGCCGCTGACATTTTCCGCTTTGGTGCCTTGGCCTGTTTCGTTGCTTTCGTTCCCTCCAGCAATCTCACTGCCTGGCTCAATTGTTCTATCTCTGCTTTCAATGCCTGAACAAATCTTCAATCATGCCTGCCCCCCTCGGAATACAGGAATTCGGGAATCATGACGTTCGTCGTCAGCAAGGACTGCACGGTCTACCAAAAAGACTTGGGCGAAAAGACAACCGAGCTCGCCACGGCGATTGGGGAGTACAACCCGGGTGACGGCTGGAACAGCGTCTTCGCTACGGAAACAGCCAAGAACTAGGCGACGACTGGTTCTTGCTGGACAGGAGCTACGCCTGAAGTGCAAAACATCTGAATGTTTGGAGACGTGGACGCCAAATGTTGGACAGCGTGCCGCAACAACGCTCCCGGCTTCGACAGCCTCGGAAAAAACCTAGATTGAACAAAAAAAACTTAGTCCGCTTCACTGCGATTCAGGCTTCTTGGCACCGTCACTTTTGACAGGTGCCCGCACGTGCGCTTGTAGGTAGCATCTGGTTGACGAGCGTTCATTGCACCGTTCCTAACCGGGAGGCGTTCCATTTGTTTCGCCTAATTCGCAGTCTCGTTCGCCCTTACCAGGGTACGCTCTTGATCATCTTGGCGGCAATGCTTGTCCAAACCGCCATGAGCGTAGCAGGGCCATGGCCACTCAAAATCATCCTCGACAATGTGGTCGGTTCCCATAAGCTCGCGCCATGGCTCACCGACCTCCTTCGGCCCATCTTGAGCGGCGGCAGCAAAATGCAGATCGCGGTTGCAGCGGCGCTCTCAGTCGTGATCATAGCGGTGGTAGGCGCGCTCGCCTCTTACATCGCGAATTATTACACGACCAGCGTTGGTCAGTGGGTGGCAAATGATTTGCGCCTGCGGACTTACCACCATCTCCAGCAACTCTCGCTCAGCTACTACGACAAGCACGAAACCGGAACGCTTTTGAGCACGATCACTTCCGACGTCCAGACGATCCAGGGTTTTGCCTCTGCCTCCACGCTCGGCATCGTTGTAGATCTGTTCACGATCGTAGCCATGCTGTTTATTATGTTCCGCCTCAATTGGGACTTCACGCTGATTGCCGTCGCCGTAACGCCATTCATGCTTCTCCTGGTGTCGAGGTTTAAGAAGGCGGTTAAGAAGGCGACGCACGAGGTACGCAAGGAGCAAAGCAAGATTGTCGCGGTCGTGGACCAGGGACTCCAGTCGATGAGAGTCGTGAAGGCTTTCGGCAGGCAGGACTTGGCGGAGCAGGAACTCGCCGAAGTCAGCCAGGCGACCGTGAATGCGTCGCTGAAAGCCCGACGCGTAAAAGCGCTGCTGTCTCCCATTGTGGCGATTACGGTTTCACTCTGCACGGCCATCGTGCTCTGGCGAGGTTCGGCACTCATTATTGCCGGAGCCATGACCGCAGGCGCATTGACGGTCTTTCTCTCCTATCTGAACAAGTTCTTCAAGCCGGTGCAGGATCTAGCCACGATGACCAATGCCATCGCGCAAGCGGCGGTCGGCGTAGAGCGCATCCGGGGGGTTCTTGATGCTGACACCATCATCCCGGAACGACCCGATGCACGCGAACCGCAAACTCTGCTGGGTGAGATCGAGTTCGATCATGTAGCTTTCGCCTACACTCCTGACGCTCCGGTGCTAACGGATGTCAGTTTCAAAATCAAAGCGGGACAAATGGTAGGAGTCGTTGGGCCCACGGGCTGCGGCAAGTCCACCGTCGTGAGTCTGATCCCGCGGTTTTACGACCCTACTGCAGGCGCGGTTAGAATCGACGGCGCGGATATCCGTGAATACAAACATCTAGCGCTGCGAGACCAGATCGGCTACGTGCTTCAGGAACCCGACCTCTTTGAGGGATCTGTATACGACAACATTGCTTACGGTCGGAAGGGAGTCACTCACAAGCAAGTCCTGGAAGCCGCAAAGTTAGCTAACGCGGATGAGTTCATCGCAAAAATGCCCCACGGATACGACACCCTGATCGGCGAGCGCGGAGAAACGTTATCCGGCGGTCAGCGGCAGCGTATCGGGATTGCCCGCGCCATTATTCGCAACAACCCCATCCTCATACTGGATGAGCCGACTGCCGCTCTCGACACCGAGTCCGAACAGTTAGTAATGGAAGCGCTGGAGCGGCTCATGAAGGGACGAACCGTACTTACGATCGCGCACCGGCTCAGCACCATTCGCGATGCCGATAAGATCATCGTCCTTAAGGGAGGAGTGGTCGCAGAAGAGGGTAGTCATGACGAGTTAATAGCTCGCGGTGGTGTTTATGCGGAACTCTACCGAATACAGTTCAGCGCAAACCCGGCAGCTCCGGCTGCGGCGTAGATGTTGCATATTGCGGGCCACGGCCCGGCGGTATTTTGCCGAAAGGCGTCGGCCTCGTTCGCGATGATCTCAGGGAGGATTTATGTCACGTTCCTTAATTGTTCTGCCCGACGATTCGGCCCGGCCGATTCTCGATGCCATAGACGCTGCGACAAAGTCGCTGCGCGTCAAGATGTTCATTTTCTCGGATCCATCACTCTTAAAGGCAGTCATTGCCGCCAGACAGCGCGGCCTGAAGGTGCGGGTCATGTTGAATCCGGCTCGCCGCGACGGCGAATCGGAAAACTCGGAGTCCAGTAAAAAGCTTAAGGCCGGCGGTGTCGAGGTCATCGACAGCAACCCGAAGTATGACGTGACCCACGAGAAGTCAATGGTGGTGGATGACGCGACGGCGTTCGTAAAATCTCTGAACTGGGAAACGAAAAACCTGACCGAAACGCGTGATTACGCCATTGTCACTTCGAACACTCACGAAGTAGCGGAAATCATCGAATGCTTCGAAGCGGACTGGGCGCGTAAGCCCTTTAGCGGAGACGAACACTCTCATCTGATCTGGTGCTGCGGTAACGGGCGAGACCGCACCGCGCAGTTTATCGACGACGCGAAGGATTCCCTCTTTCTTCAGAATGAGCGTTACCAGGACGCCGTCATTATCGAGCGGATAGTTCGCGCTGCGCGACGTGGAGTGAAGATCCACGTCATGGCCCGCCCCCCTCACAAGCTCAAAGAGGAAAAGCTCGTTGAAGCCGTCGGAGGGATGCGCATCATGGAAGACGTCGGTATCAAGATTCACAAGTTAAAACATCTCAAGCTTCACGCCAAGATGCTCCTGGCTGATCATGCCCGCGCGATCGTCGGATCTATCAATCTGGCGCCGGGCAGCTTTGATAGTCGCAGGGAGTTGGCCATCGAGGTCCGAGACGATGATGTGGTACAACGCTTAACGAAAATTGCTCACCACGACTGGGAGCACTCACATCCTCTCGATTTGACAGACAAAGGGCTGCTCGCTGAGTTCGAGGATCACAAGACAAAGGGAACGGACGAATTGGCGCTTCACGACGATCACGACAAGCATGTTGCATAAGAAGGATGGGGCTCCGATGCGACGGATCCTTGCGCCCCTGGCTATGGTGCAATCACAGTTGATGGCGGCGACAGACAGACGACAATTATGATCCGAGTTGAGGGCTGCGCAGTGAAACACGGCAGCGTTAGCCACGGGAGCGGCGGGGGATATCGAAATGTCGAAAGTTAGACCAACCATCGGAATCAACGGACGTGCGCTCCCAATCCTCCCTCCTGAACGCGACGAGCGGGTTTGGGCGAAACTGGTGCGCATAATGTTCTACACCCCCGGTTTCTTAGCCATGCTGCTACTCAAGGCGGGCGAACCGGAGGCCTTCGGCATCTCGGTGGAACTGCTGATGCTGTCCAGCGCGGCTGCCATCGTCGGCGGACTGTACATCGGCACGCAATCATCGGGTGCGGGCGCCGATCGTTCGTCCCAGATCGGCAACTGGAGCGGGGCGCTGGTGCTGGAATTGCTCGCCGTGGTGCCTTTATTGTGTGCGATTCCGGCTCTGTTTCACGAACTGGCACACAGCAGGCTCCTGCATGCGTTGGCCCCAGGTTCCGTTGACATCACGCTGGGTGCGTCCGAACTGCTGCCCATGGTAGCGATCCTGCCCTTCATGCTCTATCAACTCGCCGGCTTTGGCACCCTGCATTACATCGTGCCGAAACCGGTGAACTGGGCCATCAACATCGGCATTTTCTGCTTGATCGTGGCCAGCTATGTCGCCAACCGCGAAAGCGCGTACGGCCTTGAAAAGAGGTTCGCTTCGATCCTGGTTGTTGCCATGGCTTTTACTGTGTTCTACGGCGTGCTCAAATTGAAACAGATGCAGACGACCTACGACGCACAGTGTCCGCCGAAGGCTTCCAAATAGGCGGCCTGAGCGCTCGTTGAGCTTGTGTATCGCTAAGAGTGGCGGTTCTTTACAAGAGCCCTGAACAAAGGACGGGTAGGCTGATTTGGACGTGAGGTTTCTCCTCGACAAGCCGTGGCTCGTGTTCATGATCGTTTTCATCGCACTGTTCACATCGGCGGTGCTCGGCTACCGTCTCGCCTTGTCCACGCGCATCAATGAAGACAGCCACCATCACGAGCACATCACCGGCTTGCGCGACGGACTATTCATTCTGTTAGCCCTACTGCTTGGATTCACCGTGGCCATGGTACTGCCCCGACTCGATCAGAGGAGCCAGCTTGTCATCGACGAAGCGAACACAATCGGTACGACCATGTTGCGGGCGGAAATGTTGCCGGAACCGCAGCGTGACAAGACTCTGGAGCTGCTTCGCGAGTATGTGGTCGTGCGCCGCGATTTTTCCAGACAAACGCTCCTGGATCGCCCGGCGCTGGATCGGGAGACACAACGAACGAAGGATTTTCAGCGGCAACTCTGGCATGAGACGGTTGCGGTCACGCAGCAGAACCAGACCCCAGTGGTCGTGAAATACTTAGAGGCTCTCAACGATATGATTGATGTCGCGGAGAAACGACTGGCCGCGTTTGAAAACCGAGTTCCCACAACGGTGTGGCTGATCATCTTCCTTGTCGCAGTCTTCCAAAGCTTTGCGATCGGATTCAGTTTGAAGCGGAGGTTCTGGTTCTCCCTGATAATGACGCCGCTGGTTGTAGCCGTGGTGATGGCATTAGTCGCCGACCTCGACAGCCCCCACACAGGCCTAATCGGTATCGAACAGAACAGCATGGATCGGCTCGTCCTCGACGTAAACAACGCGAGACAGTAACGTGGAGAGTATTGCCTGAGCCCGGAAAGATATCTGAGCTATCGGCGCTTGGCAGATTGCGGGGAAGCCCGGTTCGAAAGCTTGGTAAGAACGCAATTATCCTCGGCAGCGCAAGATTGCGCGGTATCCCACGTCTCGAAAAACCACGCGACGTGGGCCGCCCGGCACTCTCGCGAGGCTTGGGTTGTTGCTGATCTGCGCCCCAATCGGCGTCCATCCTAGTGTCACTCAGACAATCCCAGGAGGCTTAAACGATTTCTTGCGGACTGGCAGTTTTGCCAGTTTTCGGGGCCGTATGGCTAGCCGTAAATTCAGCGTATTCGTGGGAGTGTGTCTGGGTTGAGGAGTCTGAGCGGGGTGAGCGTTCATACTTCTCTGATTTGACTTCAGGGATATCCGCTCAACCACCACTTCCAAATTGCGGGTCTTCATCGATGACACCCCGGAGGATTACGCGGCATCCGACCCGCTTCACGAGAGTCTGGGCATTTTTGCCGCAGACGAGACGTTTGATACGGGTCGAGAAACGGGGTCACCTGTGCGCGACCCTTAGTCAGTCCCCATTTCGATTTACGGGACAAGCGCGCACATGAAAAAGAAAGAACCAATCAAGGCACACCCTACGCGGACGACTTCGACACAGAGGCCATGCGGTTGGATGGTGCTCGCCTTGGCTGGATTAGCTGCGGTTATGGTGTTCGCCGTTTTCCGTTCGTCGGTTTTTTCGGCCGCCAGCACGGTAGAGACGAGCGAACTGGCGAGTCGACCGATGTCCGCAGCCGCTGAGACCGCGGCTTTCAAGCCCCACGATTCCCAGCACGACGCCGGCTCCAGCACCGTCACCGCATGGGCTGGTGTGGATTTCCGGTGGCGAATTTTCCATGGGCGCGCTGGATCCACCTGCCAGTACTGAAGCTGGCATGCACGCCGCGGACGATGCGCGTCCCATCCATCGTCCTTGGTGGAAATAACACCCGGCACGATAACCGTGCTGGATGGCGCGACCGCGGACCAAGGGCCAGCTCATGACTTGGGAATTGTAAGCCTCACGGGCGAAATCGTAGACAGCAAGTGCTACCTTTCCAGGAAGACTTTCGCCACTTTATCCCGTGGAGGGATACCCAAAGATTTCGGAATTCAGGACGACCCTGGAACGGCTCGATGTAAGGCGGGTGTTGATCTCCTGGAATGGGCGCTATTTTCTCGCGTATACGGGGGCAGACGAGAATGACGAAATCGGCGTGAATTTTCGCGCTCGTGACAACGGAATTACGTTCAACTTTCGTGGCGAAGACTGGCAGTCTATCAAGAAGCTGTTTCGACGCGCGTGGCAGGCTCCGCAAGTACGCCGCCTTTGGGACACGCTGGCTCTTGAGTATGGCGAGTTGTAAGAACCCGGTGCTTCGCACCGGAAGAAGTGGGGACACGTCACCCCCAAGTTGGGAACTGCAGAGCGCCAAAGAGGGCTCTGGTGTTTACGCCGGTTAACTTTCGCTGCATCAACAAAATTCGTCTCTGACTGGGTAACTGTAATATCGAACGGATGATATTTGTTTCGACAAAGTGCTGCCAATCGTCGATCACGTAAACACATTGAAGCGCAAGAGCTTGCGGTGAACTAACAATTGCGCAGTTTAATCGCAGCGGAATCAAGCGTAGTAGTGCAGTAATGCGGTTCGTCCAATGAGTAGTTCCCGCGTTCAAGCTAATCCTCAGTCCAGTTTGCCGTTCGGAGAAGAGGCGAAGCCCAGTTTCCGCACCAAGACCGCGGCCACCCGGCTGACTCCGGACGAACTGGCCGAGATCGTAGCTGCCGCCGAAGGCGCGGGGCAGGCTCTCTCCGAGTGGCTGCGCGGAACCGCTTTGTGCGCTGCGCGACTGCGGCCCGCTGATCCCGCCGAACTGATGTTGGACGAAATCTGGGCGGTGCGTTACGCGCTCTTGAATCTGTTCCATGCAGCCTCTCAAGCGGCATCGGAAGGCGGACAATTGTCACCTGATTCCGTCCTCAACATTCGCGACCAAGCAGACGCACGAAAGCTGCAGCAGGCGCGCAAACTACTTGATGACTTCTTCGCCCGCGAGGACAAGGAAAGAGCTCGTATGCCATGACTGTCATGTCTTTGCCCGGAAACTTTTCGTTCTCAACTGCTCTGCTATGGGTAGGAGCGATGTTCTTTTTGCTACTGGCGGTGCGGAGTGTGTTGCAGAACCGGTCCTCACGTAAATGGTCGGATAGGGAGACGACCGAATGGGGCCGGCCTCGGCCAAGTTTGATCCAGAGATGGAGGATAAAGATGGGCAGAATCCGATTCAGACTGCCGAGATTTTCGCAGCAGCAGATGCCAGAGATCGCGACGAAACCAGCGCCATCAGTGCCCGCGAATGCTCCCGCCGATTCGCTAAAGAAGCCTACCCAGCTGATGCTCGCGCTCTTTGGCTCTACCGACAATGGTTCGACCATCGGTGCGCCCGAGACCAAACCCAAAGAGGCGTTCGCCTGGGAGAAAACGAAGGGAATCGAATGAAAGACAAATTGCCAAGAACACTACTTCACCTTGAGGAACGCTCGGTATGCTGACGATCTCGAAACCGCTGTCAGCCAGCCAAGCGCAGACCTACCATGTGCGGGAGTTTGCCTCGCAGGAACAGAACTACTGGAGCCGCGATCAGCGGGGCCACAGTGAGTGGCAGGGCAGACTCGCCGAGCAGTGGGGGCTGCAAGGTGGCGTTAGTTCCGAACACTTTGTACGACTGAGTGAAGGCCAACATCCGCACACCGAAGAGCAGCTCGTACGGCATCAAGTTTCGAGAACCTATGAAGGCAAATTTGGCAGAGAGGTGACCAGCGCCGAGCATCGCGCCGGGTGGGACGCCACATTCTCTGCGCCGAAGTCGGTATCGCTTACCGCTCTCGTGGGCGGCGATGATCGGGTGCGGGAAGCCCATCGCGAGAGTGTACGCACGGCACTTCAGGAGCTTGAACGATACACGCAGGCGCGGATCGGCAATGTCCATGCCCCGGAGACGACCGGAAAATTTATCGCCGCCACTTTCGAGCATGATACCGCTCGGCCCGTCGATGGCTATGCTGCGCCCCAGCTTCATACTCATACCGTGATCTTCAATATGACCGAACGCGAGAACGGCCCCGCAAACGGAAAACAGATGCGAGCTTTGCAGCCGCACGAGATGTTCAGCACGACCACCGGCCGCGTCTTCGCGGAGCGTAGCAATCGGGGTTCAACTGTCCGTGTAATCCACATATGCAACATATACGATACAGTCGCATATTTTGCAACGCCGTATCGATTCGCGACGCCGCTCTTAACCTTCATGACGCGTCAAGTCCAGAGGCGCAAATGATTTCCGTGCGGACTGGCAGTTCTGCCAGTTCTCGGAACGCCGTGGTGTTCATACATTTACTGTGGGTGTTTCACTTGGATCAAGGACGTTAGCCTGGCTGGCTCTGCTCGCTTTACATCGCAATAAGAAGCGACTGTCAAGAGAAAGATACCAGCCGTTGAGCGGGAGCCAGAGGTGAATAGGCCACCCTGGCTTCTATGGTGTCCGCCCCCGGGCTTTTTGGGGACGATTTGTCAGCGGCCCACGCTCTAGTGCGACCAACAGGAAGAAGAAGAATAGGATGCCGGTACGGAATTTTTCGTCCTTCGAGGCTTTCATCGAGGCTAACCAGCACGCCAAATTGCGTCCGATGGTTCTCGGGCGTGATCGCGGACTGTGGGCGCTCACCCACTTGATGGTTAATACCTTGAGCGTTCAGTGGGGCCAAGCAGGGGGCAAAGCGGTTGTAGAGGGGGCTTCGAGGCTGGGCGGGCTCTCGATTTTTCTTCAGACCCAGGGGGCATCGGCGTTTTCGGGCAATGGGCATCGGTTTGACGACCTTTCTCTGATGGTCGTTGGGCCTGGCGAAGAGTTCTGCCTAGCTGCGGACGGCTCAACGAGACGCTGGTGTTCTCTCTATATCCCAAATGGGGATCTTGTCAGCACAAACGGAGACACGACGACCCTCGGTTCAATGCGGGGTGTTTTTCAATTACCACCCCAACGCATTAAGAGATTTCGCACGCTCATTGAACAGCTCGATGAAGCCGTCCAGCACGCGCCTGGCGCTTTCGAATCCGTTGCGGCGCAACAGGCAGCGAAGCAGAAGCTAGTCCGAGCGGTTCGCAACGTGCTCGCCGAACCGCGCGAAGCCGAACACCCGATTGGCCGGCATGCAGTCCCGCGAAAACACATCATTCACATGACCATGGATTTTGTCGAACAGCATGACGGCGATTTCCTTTCCGTGGAACAGCTCGCCACCGCGGCTGGTGTTTCTGAGCGAACTCTTCGCGATGCGTTTCAACAGTACTTCGGCGCAGCGCCAGTGCGATATTTGAACTTGAGGACACTCCACCAGGTGCGGAGAGCTCTCAAAGCCGCTGATCCTTCGCGCGCGACAGTCACCGAGATCGCCACTCAGTTCGGTGTTTGGCAGTTTGGCCGCTTCGCCCGAGATTACCGCTCCCTCTTTCGTGAACTCCCCTCTGAGACTCTGCGCCACCTGCATTAAGTGGCGGTGACCGCTTCTGCGAAACAGATTCAATCGAAGAAGGGCAAGTGTTACGCATTAGGGAGGTGCGGAGATTGTTATCTCAATTTTGCCGAAAGTGAATAGACACCCGGAGCTTGACTTTCGTACCCTGGCGCAGCGAATTAATTCACGGATGATTCGCAGTGAAAGAAAGGTAATCGGTTCGATGGAGACCGATAGCCATGATCAGAGCCGAGGACATTGGTTCGCTTACCGACTTCAACCGGAATGCCAAGACTCACCTGAAAAGACTCAGGCGGACTGGTCGTCCCGAATTACTGACAGTTAATGGCAAAGCTGAGGTAGTAGTGCAAAATGCTTCGGCGTATTTGCGGCTGATCGAGACTCTGGAAAAGCTCAAGCGCCGTCGCCCGGAAGAATCCGGGTGAGAGGGGAAGTGGCAGTTACCAGACTTTTCAACGGCGCTGGCTTTTATCGAAGAAGACGGAGTGAAAATCTGCGATTCCAAAGGAGGAGCTGAATATGAGCGGTGAAAACAAAGAACAGAACACCGTTGGCAGACGTGACATGTTGAAGACTATCAGCGCCGCTGCGGCTGGCCTGGCGGCAGGGGCCTTGCCCACGGCGGCAGCGGCCGAAGCACAAGCGACCGAGTGTCAGCCAACGAATCCGTATGGCGGAGGGCCGGGCACCGGTCTGCAGTTCCCGCCGTACTACAAGCCGACGCCATCGGTCCGGAGCCGGATGAACTATTTCCCCGGCAGTGAGCCAATCGGGAAGGACGAGATGCGCATCTCGTTCGTCGGCAGTTGCCCCTTCCCGCCTCGTCGCGATCAGGCGGGCACGTGCATCATGGTCGAGCTGGGCAATGGCGACCGCTTCTTCTTCGACTTCGGCCCCGGCTGCGTCAAGAACATTCTCGCTATGGGCGTGCCCGTCCCGGCCATCAACGATATCTTCATTACGCACCTGCACGTGGACCACTACCACGATCTGTCTTACCTGCTTCCATTTTCGGCGTGGGCGGGACGGTGGAAGATGCCACTGCGGGTGACCGGCCCTTCCGGACGCACACCGGACCTCGGGACGAAGGGTATGGTCGCGGGCATGAAGCAGATGCTGAAGTGGCACCTGGAAGCATTCGACGCCTGCCCGATCGGGGACGGCTACGAGGTCGAGGTCAACGAGTTTGACTGGAAAGAAGAGAACGGCATCTGCTATGACAAGAACGGTGTCACCGTGCGCCATTGGCGGCGCTCGCACGTCAAGGACGGTGCCTCGGCCTACCGTCTCGACTGGAACGGCCTCTCGTTCGTGTGGACGGGCGATGGGCGGCCCGACGACCTGACAGCCAAGTACGCTAAGGGAGTCGATGTATTTGTGACCGAGTTGCAGCCCGATCTGGCCCGCATCAACCTGCTCAAGTATGGGCTACCCGAATTCCTTTTCAACTACACCGTGGACATCCACCATACCTTGGGCTATGCCACGGGCTATCTCATCAACCAGGTCAACCCTCGCGTCGGTATGGCGACGCACCTGGCGTTTGACGATGACACTCTCAATGAGCAAACCGCTGACATTCGCGCCCACTGGAAGGGGCTTTTCCTCTATGGCGCGCCGGACGTAGTGACCATCAACGTAACCAAGGACGCGATCTGGCAACGGGACGCCGTGCTGCCAGCATTCGCGGGCCAGGCCATGCCAAATCCCACACTGCTGTTCGGCGACCCGCTTCCGCTGGCTACGGGCCAGGGCGTGGTCCCACAGCCGAGGCTGCCGCGTGAGCAACAGCAAGAACAATTGACGCGCGACCTTGAAATCAACCCGCATAAGTACTATCCACCCAACGTTTACCGCGAGCCGCTCACCAAGCTCCCGAACCCGCAACTGGTCGATCTCATCGAGATGGCGAAGGTGATGGGAATTGACATAAGTCAATTCAAGAAATGACTGAGTCCCGTCGTCCCGCCGCCAGGTCGCGGCGGGGCGCTCGGGGGCCGCGCGACTGATCCGCTTCAGAGGAGCCGTAATCATGGAAATCATAGACGACAACGGCAAAACCACTCCGATAACGATCTTGACCGGCTTTCTCGGGGCGGGAAAGACGACGCTGCTGAATCGCATCCTGACCGGGAACCACGGCCTGCGCGTGGGAGTCCTCGTGAACGACTTCGGCTCAATCAATATCGACGCCGAACTCATCGTCGGGGTGGACAACAATATGATCAGCTTGTCCAACGGCTGCGTCTGTTGTCAGATTCGCGAGGACCTCATCGAGTCGGTCGTCGCCCTGCTCGCTCGCCCCGAGGCCATCGAATACATCCTGCTGGAAGCCAGCGGAGTCGCCGATCCCGCCGGCATTTTCGCGACGTTTAGCGACGCCAATCTGCGCGATCGGATCAGGCTCGACAGCGTCACCTGCGTGGTCGATGCGGACCAGGTTTTCGCGCACCCCGAATATCCCCCGCTGTTGGAACTAAAGCTCCTCCAAGTCGGGTTCGCGGACATGCTGATTCTCAACAAAGTCGACCTTGCCGGACCCGAGCAAGTCGCGAAGGTCAGGGCTTGGCTCGACCAACATTTCAGTCGTCTTCGCATCGTCGAGACGAATTTCTGCGAGGTCCCCAACGAGATCCTGTTGGGTGTTGGGCGCTTCGATCCAGCGCGGGCAGAGCTCGATTCGCACGCCGTCGAACATAACTGCGCTTACCCGAGTTGTCACGACGTGCACCATGGCCACGACCATAGCGGGCAGAACCATTCGAAGGTATTCAGTACGTGGAGCTACGAGACGGACCAGCCGCTGGAGCTGGAAGCGTTGCGAGAAACAATGCGTAAGTTGCCGGGGAGTGTTTACCGGGCCAAGGGCGTGATCTACAACAGCGACGCACCACATCGGAGAGCGGTGCTGCAGGTCGTCGGCAGGCGCGTCGACATCTCGTTACAAGAGGAGTGGGGTGAGCGCCCACCGCGCACGCAGATCGTCGCCATCGGTGCGGCCGGCAGCATCGACGCCAGCTTACTCGAAAAGACATTCGCCTCTTGTATTTCAGCCTGACAGTTTTTCCAGTTTCCGGACCTGCATTGTGCCTATACGATTTGCCGAGGGAAATACGAAAACGCCCTCACCGAGGATGACTGACGCTGGTGCAGCAAAGCATTGAAGAGATTAGGAGGCAAGGCTATGGCACGACAAAAAGCTCGACAACTCGACCGAACATTGTGTTTCTCCCATGCGACAACGTCGACTGGGGTGGTGGGAGGAAGTCTTATGTCTGAAAGACTCGCGCTCATCGGCATACGATTAGCTATTCTCTGTCTTTTAGCGTCCGCCGCGCTCCCGGCACTAAGCCAAGAGCAGGTTCCTGTTTTCGCGATCACGCCGGAAGACAGCAAGATTACGTTTTACGTGAAGGCATCGGTGGTGCTGGTCGGTACTTTCGACAAGTGGGATGCCACCATGACATTCACGTCTCCGGATGTCTCGACAGGCGTTTTGGACATCAAGATTCAGGCTGAAAGCGTGAATACCGGAAGTGGAATGAAGGATGGCAAGCTGAAGAGCAAAGATTTCTTCAACGTCAAGGACGATCCTTTGATCACGTTTAAGTCAACGAAGATTGTAGAGACAGGTCCGAATACTTTTGACGTGCAGGGCGACTTTACGATACGCGGAGTCACCAAGCCCGAGACGCTCACGCTAAAGGTTTCTGGCGCGGGGACAGGCTCAGGCGAGATTAAAGGGACAATGGCCTTCGACCGTAAAGACTACGGGATGAATAAAGGCATTCCCTTCGTCACCATTGCCGACCGCATCGAGGTAACTGTCGACCTCAAAGCGAAGCGAATCAGCGGTCCTCCGGTGGTCCTTAAGCAATAGCCAAGGCCGACATGAGATCACCCTAGCTAGGATGTCTGGACAGCTCATCGGGCAGTCTACCAAGTCTCGTCAGTTTACCTACCAGCGAGGAATTCACGGGCTAGAAGAAGGCACTCCCGAAAACGGCGTGATTGCGAATCAGGCATGGGCCTCTGACGGGGCGAAATGGTGTGCTGTCCGAGCGAACTAATCCCGCCAATCCGCTTCGACAGCTGGGCCAATCGATGCGTCTTGCAGATTGAGATGGAGACAAGGTGAACAGCATTCCCGCCCTCGATCGCCGTGTGTTCTTGCCGACTTGGTTGAGAGTACTGCGTGCGACCGGAACAACAATTCTGTGGCTTATTCTCGTGCCGCTCACTCTGTGGGCGGTAGCTGCGCTTTACGTCGATATTCGGATTGCGGCGCTTGCCGTCACATTGTATGAGGTAGGAAAGATGTTCGACGCTCCAGGCGTGAGCAGACTTCCCACTGACGGCACGGCTGGGCTGATCGTACGGACTGCTCTTGGGCCGGTGTTCCTTGGCGGAAGCGTCGGAGACACCGGAACCGCCAAGTGGTTTTTCGCTCTTGGCCGAGTTTTCTAGCTCATTCGTGCACGGATGGCTACGGGAACACCTGCAACGGTGTCAATGACAACTGGCACGGCTACGCTTACACCGTAACAAGAACCCCAGCAAGGCAAGGACTTCCCGTCAGGACTTTCCCACCCTCTGGAAAGACGCCGACCCGGACATTCCCGTCAGTTTTGACAGTAGCCGAGCCCACCGAAGCCGAATAGCATCCCTGCCAAGGTTGGTGTTTGAATCTGCATATCGAGCTGGCCAAATGCGATTCGGGAGTCTCCAACCCTTGAAGGGAACCTGTGTCGAGCGTGACCATACTCCTTGCCGACGACAATTCTTCCGTCCTCGCCCATGTCAGCCATATTCTTGAAAAAGAGAAAAACTACGAGGTCGTCGCTGCGATATCCGATGGGGCAGTTTTGGTCCGAGAATACTTGCTTCTTAGGCCCGATATCGTCCTTCTTGATATTTCCATGGGCGAATTCAGCAGGATCAATATTGCCCGTCAGCTGCGGGATTCAGGGTGTAGTGCCAAGATCGTCTTTCTCACCGTGCACGAAGACACTGATTATGTGAACGCTGCCATGGGAGCAGGTGGCTCGGCTTACGTTGTGAAACCCCGCTTGAGTGTAGATCTGCTTCCTGCCATCAGTGCTGTGCTTTCCAACAAGCTCTTTATTTCCGCGAGCTTGTTGAGTGAACCTGGCTAGAGCGGGACCCTGTTCTCCCAGATAGGGTTTGTCCTTCTTACCTTGTCGCTAACTAGGATGGTTCTCGCATCCACGACAGATTACCAATGACTCCGGCTAAGCGGCTACAATATGGTTTCTGACGGCGTACTTGAACAGGTCGGCTGTGTTCTTAACGCCCAGCACTGCCATCATTCGGTACTTGTGATAGGCCACCGTCCGGGCGTCTTGTTCAAAATATCGCCAACTTCCTTCATCACCTTGCCTTCAGCTAGCAACTGCAAGACTTCACGCTGTCGATCGGTAAGACGATATTCTTCGACGTCCAACTTTTTGCGTTCCCAGCGTAAGCAATCGATCGTGTCGCGCGACAGGCTCTTGCACAGATAGGTTTTACCTCGCAACACCTGGCGTACCGCCAGCACCATTTCCGCCGCGGCACAAGTCTTCAACAGGTAACCTGATGCTCCGCGGGCAAAGGCTTCGGCAGCTACTTCTGGATCGGAATTCATAGTCAGGTAGACCAACTTGACGGCGGGCAGCAGTTGTCTCACCTGCCGCCCCGCATCCAAGCCATTTAGACTGGGCATAGCGATGTCGACTACAACCACGTCCGGATTTAACTCGCCCGCAGCACGCACCAGGGCGCGTCCGTCACTAACCAGTCCGACTACTTCAAACTCGGTTTCGAGAAGTCTCTTGCACAACTACGCCACAAGATTATGATCGTCGGCAATCAAAATGCGGGAACGGCCGATCATTTTTTTGCCCTCTCACAAAGACGTACGTTGTTATCATGCATGGTGCAGGAACTGATTCAGGGAACTCGTTTCGGAAGGCTTCTATCATGGGCGAGTTCCTCAAGACCGGATGCTGCGACTCAAGCACAATCCTGCGACCTTGGGCGTTCGCCAACACTCTGACCGAGTGATGGTTCGCTCGTCTGGGTACCTTCCGCAAGCAGCGCCAATTCAGTTTCTGGAATGGTAAAGTGCGTAAAGCCACAATCTAAGCAGACCACAAGTTTCGGGAATACCAAGACTGCGGGCTTGTCAAGACCTTCCCGGCCAGGGAAGTGGATATTAATCTCCGAGCCAAATTCTGTCTGGCCTTTCGACTCACACGATTTACAAGTCATAAGAACTTTTTCTCCTTCAGAATGTGAATCCCGCGCTGAGCGGTCGAAGTCTTTGGGGCCGTCAGTCTCCGAGAGCACAGAGAAGCCAAAGCAGTCCAAGCATAGGAATGTCACGCCGAGCCAGCGATGCCTTGCCTCACATCAAGTTGTGACGCTCGTCACAAAATTAGAATACATCTGCGATTTCGCTGCTCTTATCCAGTCGCCCTCGTGGACTCACTCCCTCTCAGAGGCACGCGCGCATGGATCGTAGTGCCCCTCTGCAGTTTCGACTCGATCGAGAACGTGCCGTTCAGGAATTTCACCCGCTCCTCCATGCTGATCAGACCAAGTCCTCGACCTTTCCTTGCCGCTTCGGGTTCAACGCCCGAACCGGAGTCGCTAACCATCAGATGAGCTTCATCCGACGCTCCCCACAATCGCACTTCGAATTGGGGCGCCCCGCTATGCTTTGCGGAATTCTGTGACGCTTCTTGCAGAACTCGGAACAGGCAAAGAGAGATGTCCGGCGACAAAGAGCCTGGTAAATCGCTGGCTTTGAAGTCGATCTTCACGTTCCGCAGCTTCCCGAACTCTTGGCAGAATCCTCTCATCGCCGCAACGAGGCCGAGGTGTTCCAGCTTTGCAGAGTGCAACTAGTGCGACAAGGCTTGGACATCCTTCGATAGTTCCAGGGTCTGCTTCCACAGTTCGTCCACGCACCCACGAAGCTCAACAGCCTGTTCTGGCAGATCGTTTTTGAGTTGTTCGATCCCAATTGCCAGGCTGATTGAGGCACAAGAGCGGGAACGTACCCGGATCGCCAGAGAGCTTCACGACGACACCACCCAACGTCTCGCAATGCTGCGTTCCGATGATCGTTGCGACGACTATTACGGCAACAGGAACAATGACCCTCCAAATTTTCTTTCCTGGTGGCGAAACATCGGCCACCTTCGCCGCTGCGCTCGACCCAGAACTCAGGTTCAGCGCCGGCGAAGAACCGGATGGCGGAGGTGGTTGCTGATCTGTATGCGAGCTAGAATCCCGCGCCACGGGCATGGTTCCGGAACTTCCCGCAAGCCGCCCCGTATCTGTATCCCGCTTCAGACGTAACAACTCGGAACGCATCTCGGCCGCGCTTTGATAGCGCAGCTCTCTGTCCTTCTCGAGCGCGCGGTCGATGACCCGCTCCAGGTCAAGCGGAATGTCACGGTTGAAACGAACCGGAGCGATCGGATCGCGGTTCAGGATGGCATCGAAAAGAGTCGCGCTCGTGTCCCCACGAAACGGCAACTCCCCAGTCGCCATCTCGTACAAAACGGCGCCAAAAGAGAACAGGTCGGTGCGGGCGTCCAATTCCTTGGCCCGCGCCTGTTCCGGCGACATGTAGGCTATTGTTCCCATCGCACTCCCTGGGCTAGTGAGGTCCTGGGCGAGATGAGGCGAAGTTTGCGTAGCCTGGGCGGCAAACTGGCTTGCGGTATTCGCCGGAAGCGTAACCTTTGCGAGGCCGAAATCAAGAATCTTGGCGTGGCCGCGCTTGGTGACAAAAATGTTGGCCGGTTTGATGTCGCGGTGGATGATTCCTTCGGTGTGGGCAGCATCGAGTGCGTCGGCGATCTCGATCGCCAAACCCAGCAAGACATCCGTCTCCATCGGCTTTTCAACGATGCGCTGCTTCAGGGTTACCCCGTCCAGAAACTCCATGACAATGAACCATTGGCTGTCATGCTGCGCAATCTCATGAATCGTGCAGATGTTGGGATGGTTCAGGGCAGAGGTTGCCCGGGCCTCGCGACGGAAGCGTTCCAGAACTTGTGTGTCTCGGGAAATGGCGTCAGGCAGAAATTTTAGGGCGACATAGCGGCCGAGCGAGGTGTCTTCCGCTTTATAAACCACTCCCATGCCACCGCTTGGATGTCAGACACCGACAAGCTCCGCAACTACTTCAATAAGCCTTGGCTGGACTTCACCGGGCGATCTGTTGACGTCGAGTTCGGGAACGGCTGGGCGGAGGGGGTCCACCCCGAGGACCCGCGTAGATGCACGGATACATACATGGAGGCGTTCGATCGTCAGGAAGAGTTCAGAGCGGAGTATCGGCTCCGACGGCACGACGGAGAATATCGATGGGTTCTCGACCTTGGAGTGCCGAGGTTTGATCAAAATCGCTCTTTCGTTGGCTACATCGGGATAGGTATCGACGTTACCGATCGCCGGCGGGCGGAAGAGGCTCTCACAAACATGAGCCATAGTGGGAAGCTACTGCAAAAAGTGATCCCGGGGAACGGCACCTGTTTGGTGTTTATAACAAGTGGGTCCCCTTCTGGCTTTCAAGGTGGACAGGATTCCGGCCGAGTGACGCCATTGCACTGACGTGGGAAGAAGTGTTACTCGCCGCGAAACGGATTGAGCATCAGTGCCATAAGAACAAGAAATGGGTTTCTATACCTATGCTGGATGGTGAGGAACTGACTGCTGTGCTGCAGTCTGAATACGAGTCTCGCGCTCCGCTACAAAGCGAGCCTGTGTTGGTACACCCAGTAACGAGGTGCGCTTTCACGTACGGACAGTTTTATGACCACATGGTTGAATTGGGAAGACTCGCCGATGTCCCGGATGCGAATCCCGATCGCTTTAGGGGAACCTTTGCTGTTGATATGGCTTTGCGCACCAATAACCCATATTATGTTGCAAGCTTGTTAGGGGATACGATGAAAATTGTTGAGCGACACTATATGCCGTACGTGCGCGAACTCCAAGAACACAATCGTCTGCTAGCACAGGCCGGAGCCGGACTCAGGCAGTTTGTCACACCTCCGTCACAGTTAGAGTCCACAAAGCGCTAAGTTCCAGAAAAACCAATCCTCTACGCCGATCGGCCAGACTTGGGTCCCAAGTCTGGCCGGCCTCAGAAATCGAACAGGTTACGGTCCCTCTACAACATGCAACTGTCAGTCTCCGGCATTTAGTCACTCAGGGTAATATCTGCGTCACATCCGCGTCACAATTTCTGCAATATCACAAGACAGGTTAATTTCAAAACCTCACTTTGACTTGTGAAAATAATCCTTTCGGCGTGTAACGGGGCGTATTGATCAAAGTTAGAATCCCTTTGTCCGACTGGTGGATGAACCTGGGTCGTTTACGGTCGCTAATTGAAGGCGTGATGACCACAATGCGGGGTTGGGTCGGGACGCCGTGGCACTATGGCGACTCCGAATATGGACAACTCAGTTCTTGCCGCAGAATCCGAAATGGGCCGGGCGTTACGGAAGCTTGAGTCCGAGGTTCGGGACGGATTAGGGCACGGATTTTTCGAGTTTTCGATCACGTGCGAAGTGATCAAAGACGGTAAGCGGCGACTAACCATAAAAGCCGGGAAAAGCTACCAGTTTGTTATTCCAGAACAGGAACTGTGGATCGCAAAGTGATGACTCTTGGGATTGGAGCATCGAGACTTTGGATATAGCTGGGCTCAGTGATCGGTGGGAATCTGACGCCGGAGCCAATGAGGCAGGCGCAGGCAGCCTGATCTGGTATGTCGGCCTTCGAGCGACATCTCACGCCAAAAGAAATCTCAAACATGTGGGGTTGGTCCACTAAGACCGTGATTCGCCGCTTTCGAAATGAACCTGGTGTACTGCTCGTGAAGCGCGCGGAGAGCCGCACCAAGCGCCCCTACTCGCAGATTACGATCCCTGAATCCGTCATGGTAAAAGTGCACGAACGATATGCGGTCAAGAAGAATTCCTAAGCACGTCCGAGCGACCTTGATTTTTCCTGTCGCTATCCCGCAATCCTGCCTTCCGACTTCCGACAAGCCGACTTATCGGTACTTGACTCCCAGCAGGTGCAACTGTTCGCTCTTCCGCACGTCTATATCAGTTGTTTCTAAAACGTCTTTACCGTTGTCGTCGGGGGTGGTGTCATATGATGAATCCAT
>Ga0181532_10001763_pt1 | contig 20642 bp, 17 predicted proteins | sample PEATcosm2014_Bin_33_FD_119768 | JGI IMG/M metagenome (GOLD analysis project Ga0181532, IMG submission 119768) | Peatland microbial communities from MTU Mesocosm Facility, Houghton, MI, USA - PEATcosm2014_Bin11_30_metaG | ecosystem: Environmental > Terrestrial > Soil > Wetlands > Peat | place... | reverse complement strand
AGGGACCAATGGCAGTATCACCACCACTCAGGCCGTGCTGACCGTGACCGGGCCGCCTGCCATCGTGGCCCAGCCCGCGAGCTTGACCGTGACCCAGAGCCAGGACGCCGCTTTCAGCATCACGCCTGCCGGCACAACCCCGCTGAGCTGCCAGTGGCAGTTCAACAACGCGCCCATCCTCGGGGCGACCACGACGGACTACGCGGTCACCAGCGCCCAATCCACGAACGCCGGCAGTTACTCCATCATCGTGACCAATGCGTGGGGCAGCGTCACCAGTTCCGTCGCGACGCTTACTGTCCTCCTGCCGCCTTCCATTGCGGCGGAACCCATCAGCCTGACCGTCACCCAGGGCCAGGACGCCACTTTCAGCGTCACGGCCGACGGCAGCACCCCGTTGGGCTTCCAGTGGCAGTTCAACGCTGCGCCTATCCCTGGCGCCGCAGCTACGAACTACGATGTTGCCGACGTCCAGCCCACCGATGCCGGCAGCTACTCGGTTGTCATCACGAATGCGCTGGGCAGCATCACCAGTTCCGTGGTGACGCTGACTGTTCTCGTGGCGCCCTCGATTACTAACCAGCCTCAGAGTCAGACCGTCCTCGCCGGTACGTGCGCTAACTTTTCCGTGGCCGCCACCGGCAGCGCGCCCTTATCGTATCAATGGCAATGGAATGGCGCGCCCCAGGCGAGCGGCACCCTCAGCTCCTACACCGCGTGCAATGCCGGCTCCTATTCGGTCCTGGTCAGCAACCTCGCCGGTGTCACGCTCAGCGACACCGCCATTTTGACCCTCACCAACAACCCGTCTCCCCCCTTGGCAGGGCATTTCGACTCGCTCGGTCTGCTTGGCGACGGCTCGCTCCAGCTCAACATGAGCGGCGCGCCCAATAGCAACTACAGCCTGCAGTTCACCGCCGATTGGACGAATTGGACCCTCTTAGCCACGCTCTCCGGCACGAACGGTCTCTTCCAGTTCAACGATCCTTCCGTCGCCACCAACACCGAGCGCTTCTACCGCCTCCAACTGGTGCCTTAACTTCCCCCTCGCAGGAGTGCCCGAATCTCCGCAGGGCTGGCCGTGCCCGTGGTGCCAAGTTTGTGAACGACGACCGACGCCGCTGCGTTGGCGATCTCCAGCGACTCGCACAGCGTCGCTCCGGCTGCCATTGCCGCAGTTAGGTTGGCTGTCACCGCGTCGCCGGCTCCCACAACGTCAATCTCTCCTCGCACGGGCAGAGCGGGAACATACTCGACCTGGCCGCTCGGAGTTGCCCCGAGAATCCCGCGGGCGGCGAGCGTGACCAACACATTCCGGCCATTGTTGCGCGCCAGGCTGGCGGCGGCTGCTTCGATCTGTTCCGGGCTCAACTCGCCCGGCGCCCCCGTCAACGCAGCTACCTCGGCGGCATTCATCTTGAAAACGACTGGCGGAAACCCCCGCAGTCCGCGCCGGCTGTCGGCCAGCACCAGCAGCTCCGGCTGGGCCTCCACCAGACTCTTGAGCGCCGCCAGCAGCTTTTGGGTCACAACTCCAGTTTCGGGAATATCCACCTGGTCGAGCACAATGACGGCGTCCACCAGGGCCGCCGCCTCCCGGAGTTCATTGACCAAAAGCCCTTGCAGCCATGCGGAGGTAGGCGTCCAGTTCTTAAGATCCAGGCGGTTAAGTTCAACCGGCGGCTTCCCCGCCTCGGTCATCAGTGGCTTGCAATAGGTGAAGGTGCGCCGATGTCTCGTATGCACGAGGTGGGTCAGCCGCACCCCTGCCAGCCCCTTCAGTGCGTTAGATAGCTCGTACCCTTCTCCATCATCGCCAACCAAGCCGACCGGGAGGATCGTTCCTACCCCCAACGCCGCCAGGTTATTGACAATCGTCCCGGCGCCTCCCGGCTGGGCCCGCACGGCGATTACATTGTGTACCGGCAGGCCGGTTTCAAGCGAAACCTCCGCCTTCGCCGGATCAATCTCCAGATAACGGTCCAGGCAGAAGTCGCCAACCACCGCGACTCGCAGCGCGGCATACTTCGCGCTGATCTCGCTGAACCGGGCGCGCGTCATCGGCCACCAGCAGGGTTCGGCCCGGAGCGCCGGCATGCTGCCGGCTTAGGCCGTTCGGATAGTGTAAGCCGGCAACATGCCGGTGCTCCAGGCTCGCAAACGTCACATCTCCGAGCTAGCATTGCCAGTCTCATCTTTTTCCAGTGCGTGCAGCAGGTTGTGCAGGAACGCCACGTTGTCGCACTGCACGTAGCGCATGCGGCCTCCCATGCGTGAGAAGCTCTTGCAGAAGCGCAGGTAGTATGCAGGATTGTCCTTCGGCGGCTCCCCTTTCGACCAATCCCAGTTCCCGCCGTCCTGGATGTCCACGACGTAAATCGCATGGCCCTGGACAATGCTACGTCCGCCTTGCAGGCGCAGGTTGTTCACACAACTGATGCTCTTCTCGAAGACCTGCGGCGCCATGATCGCCGAGCCCACCGACATGACTACTCCTCCGTCCAGCCGTTCGACCGCTGCACCGATTAGTCCGAAGTCCAGTGCGGCGGCGCGGCCAATCGCCGCGCCATTGAACATCGGATGGTTGCTGATGATGTCATAGCCGATGCCTGGGTGGACGGTCAGCGGGACCTTCTGGCGAAACGCCTGCGCCAGGATCGAGGTTTCCTTCCAGGGATGCCGCACCTCGATGCGCCCCGCGGGAAGCTTGTGCAGCACCATCGCCTGAAGCAGTTCCGCCCGCGCCGGCGTGAAGGGGTGCGACGGCTCCGCGCGCAACGACTCTGCCAATGACACTGTAGTGGGCAGCGTGACCCCATCCTCGCAGATAAACCGGCCCAGGCTGCAGCCGTATCCCTCGCCTCGGAGCGCGCCGGCCAGCAACGCCAGCTCAATGGCCCGGCCTGTCTCCTCCCACGTCCCAAACGTTCCCCTGGCGACATTCTTCCTTACGCTCTCCTCGGTGCGGCCAAGGTAAGCCAGCTCCCAATCGTGAATCGTGCCGGCCCCGTTGGTAGCCAGGTGGGTGAGCCAGCCCAGCTCCATCAGCCGGTTCACGATCCCCATCGCACCATTCTTGATGAGGTGGGCGCCATACATCAGCATCACACTCGCCCCGCCCTCGCGCGCCGCCGCGATACTCCGCGCGCACTCCTGAATCGCCCTGGACGCCGCGGCATCACAGGTTCGGGGCCGTTTGCCTGGCTCAATTAGGATCCGCTCAAGCTGGCTCAGGCTCTCCCGCTCGGCCAGCGGATAGACCTTCACCTTCCGCACGTCAATTGGTTCTGGATAGTCTTTCATCACGTCAACTCCTCGCCTCTGACTCAGCCTGCGGACACCGCTATAAGCCGTTCGAGCAAGGCGTCCCCGTCGCGGTAATCAGGGATCACTATGTCCGCACCGGCGGCGGCCAATTGCTTGTATTTGTGCAAGTCCACCTTGCCGGAGCCGTTTTGTCCCTCGTCACTGGCCACGGCCACGGCCAATCCCCCGAGTTCTTTGGCCACCTGGATCTCGACTGGCCCATCGCCAAACGCCACCAGGTGTTCGCCTGTGATCTGTTCCTCTCCCAGCAACCGGCTCATCACGGCGCGCTTGGACGACTGGGCGGCGTCAGCCGTGCCGCCGTAAACATGCTCCCCGAAGTAGCGTGCGAGGTCCAGCAACGCAGCCTCCTCCTTGACTCGCGCTTCAATCGTGCCGCTCAGGATAATCAACGTCAGCCCTCGCTCTTGCAGCCTTTCCACAAAACCCCGCGCCCCCCACACGACGAAGTCGTCGCGCTGCGCCTGGGCACCCCGGATCAGCTCCGTCCGCTCCAGGATGACCAGGTCCAGGCGCCGTTGGTACTCCCACAACAACGCTTCCGGTTCCGGCGCCTCACCTCCGCGCTCCCGCACCAACTCCGCACAGCGAATCATCTGGTGTATCGAGGCCTTGCCGTTGAGCGAGAGAATCTCATCCAGGAGCAATTCGCTGACATCCTCGCGGGGCTCTCCCTCCCGCGCAGGCCAATAGGACTCAAAGAGGTCGCACATGATCCCCGGCCAGCCATGTCGCAGCCACGATAGCGTGCCGTCAAAGTCGAATACTACGTGGCTGATTTGCGGGCGGGGCGTAAAGCCCGGCCGAATCTCGACCCAGCCGCTGAACGACGCCACGGAGCGCATGTGCCCCTCGCCGCCACTACACGTCGCAGATCAGCACGCACTGCTTCAGCGACGCCAGGGCATCCGCGCGCTTCGGCACAAATTCCTGCCCCACAAATCCTTTGTACCCCATGGCCACGATCGCCCTCATGACCGCCGGGTAGCAAATCTCCTGCGTATCATCAATCTCATTGCGCCCCGGCACCCCGCCGGTGTGGAAGTGGGCGATGTATTCACGGTTCTCGCGGATGGTGTCAATGAGATCCCCCTCCATGATTTGCATGTGGTAAATGTCAAAGAGCAGCTTCACGCGCTCCGAGCCCACGCGCTTGATGACCTCCACACCCCACGCCGTGTGGTCGCACATGTAATCCTTGTGGTTGCGCTTGCTGTTGAGCAGCTCCATGCACACCGTGACCTTGTGCTTCTCGGCGATCGGCGCCAGCCGCTTGAGCCCCTTCACGCAGTTCTCCAGCCCCTGCTCGTCGCTCATGCCATTGCGGTTGCCGGAGAACGTGATGATGTTCGGAAAGCCCATCTCCGCCACCTGCGGAATGGTCTGCTCGAACTTCGGCAGCAAGTCGTCATGATGCTCCACGCGGTTCCAGCCGTAAGGGATGCTGTCCGGCCCGTTGCACATCGCGCACGTCAGGCCCGCCTTCTTCACCGTCGGCCACTGGGCCGCCCCGAGCAGCTCCACCGACTCCAGGCCCATGTTCGCGCACGCGCGGCAAAAGTCCTCGAAGCTCATCCTGGCCGGCTTGTCCTTGCCCGGATTCAACAGGCTGCCGTAGCACCACGCGCAAGCGGATTGATGAATGTTGCCTTTGAGCTTGGGTCGCTCCACTGGCTCCTCCGACTGGACCCGCCCCGCCAACCCCGCTGCCGCTGCCAGCCCGAGCGTGCCGCCGCCGATTTTGCCAAGAGCCGAACGCCGAGAGATGCGCTGATTCATGGCCGAGAGCTTACATCCGCGCCGACCAGCCTCAAGTTCTAACTTCCGCAGCCGTCGCTTCACCCTGTATGGGGAATGGCGCTTACATAATGAGTAAAGCTTGCAGCCACAGATGTTTACAGGCCTGACTAGAGTTACGGTCCTTCGGCCTGCGTTCCCGAGGCGAGACCCGCCATGCCCAATCTCGAACCGATCCCTGCCCTCCTGCGACTCGGATACGGAAGTTCCTTGGTCATCGGTACTTCCGCTTGCGCACTCTATCTCACCGGCACCGCACCGTATCCTCTCCGTAGCCCCTCCCGACACACACCGTAGGTTCAGTTTCAACCTACGGTGTGTGTCGGGAGGGGCTACGGAGGGGATAGGCAGAGGCTGGGGCGGGCTGGTCAGTCCTAAAACGTGCCTGCTGGCTTCCACCGAGCTAATCAGACCCCGATTTGCTGGCGGGAAGGTGAGACTTTGATTTCCACCTGAAGTGACCACCCCTCATTCCAGACCTCGGCCTTACGGGAGAGCTCGGCTCTGTTCCTTATGAAAGCGCCATTCCCCTGTATGGGTCCACAGCGCGGGGCTTCCACCTTTCTGTGTGGACGCCATCACAGGCGCAGGAGCGCCGGCAGGTTGCCGGCTTACACGCGCCGCATGGTCCGCGCCGTTCTGTCAGCGCGGCCCGCTATTCGCTCAGGATGGCATAAAACGCGGCGTCTTCCGTGCCCACGTTCTCGATGGAGAACGAGCTGGGCGTGGCGGAGTTAGTGGCGACGCGCTGCCAATGCCAGAGGGTGGTGGACTTGAGCAAGACAAAGCGCACCCCGCAGCCGCCGGAGTATTGGAGGGCCGTGCCAGAGAAGCTGCTGATGCGCACGGGTGCCGGTCCAGAGGTAGAGAGGAGTTGAATGAATCGCACACAATCCGTGTATTGACGGGTTTGGGTGGGACCGCCGCTGACGTAGTGGAATTCGATTTCCGGGTTGGGGACGCCCAGAGTGTTCGTGAGCCAGCAGACGAAGCCCCACTTGTCCACCGAGCAGGCGGCTTGAAACGCGGTTGTGTTGGTGGCGTAGCCGGCGCCGCCCGAGAGGCCGCCAACATCACAGTTGGTCGAACACACACCAAAGATGGTATCCGTGGCCACCGGCAGATAGCTGGGCTGGGTCACGTCAACTTGATAGACGGAGTTGGGACCTCCGCTGCGAGCGGTGCAAACGACACCAAATCCCTCGCCTGGAGAAAGCACGAAGGGCGTGTGGACGTAGCTGCCGGCGCGCGACGCGGGCGTGCCCGCGGCGGTGCTTTTGCCGATTGAGGTGCTGTAGACCGAGCCGCCGGCGGGTATCCACCAGAAGGGCGCGTCCCAATTGGTGGTGTCGTTAGAATACATGCGCGCGCAATATACGTTAGTGACCTGCGCCAGGGCGGCGGTGGCGCCCAAGGCGGCGAGGCCAAGGGCAATGAGCATTGCTACGGGACTAATGAAGTGGCTTTCTGTTTTCATGGGATCAGCTCACGGCGTTGAGGGTTGGAGACAAGGAAGGTTCCCTATGCTGACGGCGGGAGCAGCCAATGATTCGCGGCCTGGGACAACCAGGGCCAGGCAACTGAAAGAAACACCCATGCCGAAAACTGTAATGGGCCGCCCGCATTGGCCGCATATTAGTGCGCCTGTAACCAGGGGCAAGCCCATTTTGAGGCGGCATGGCAATAAAAAAGGGCCAAGTCTTCCGACCCGGCCCTTTGATCAAAACCCCACCCGCCGCCTCATTCTACTGAGTGATCGCTCGGAAGTATTTACCCTTCTCGAAGCCTGGCATGACGGTGAAGCTGAACGAGCCTGTGCCGGCGGTATTGGTCTGCTCCGGCGTCCAGAGGTTCAGGGCCTTGCTCGCGTTGGTGGAACTGACCGGCGCGAAGGGGTGGCTCACGGGGCCCGTGCCGGCGATAGTGCAAGGATGGCCGTAAAGGATCTGCGTGATCCGGGCCGGCGTCACCGGGGTCAGGAGGCTCTTGGGGGCTAATTCGTAGGCCATGGTCCCGTTCTGGGTGTCGAGGACAAACACGAAGGCCCCGTTCGGCGTAAACACGACGGAACCGGAGCCGTTCGGGTTTGCGTTGCTGGTGGGCACATAACTTGTACTCCCAGGGGAGTTGATCGCGTTGGTGAGGGCGTTGAGGTCAAACAAGTTCACCGTATGGGCCGTGCCGGCGGTCGTGCTGGTCGCCAGCGCAATGACGCGTCCGTTGACCAGATCCACTCCCAAGGGCCCAAGAGACCCGCAGGGCGTCTCCAATAGGTAAGAGGCGAGCGCACTGCCGGTCTTGGTGGGGGCATCGTAGCCCACGTACTCCAGCACTGTGGCCGGGAATCCCTCGGCATAGAAGGTGTTATTGGGGCCGAAGGCGATCCCTCCGTAGAGGTCGTTATTCGCACCGGTGATGGGCCCGAGGGTGGTGGCCGTGAAGTTGGTGCCGTCGGCGGTCGTGAACAGGACCGCGTAGGGCGAAGCGGCGGAGCCATTGCCGGCGCCGACGATGATCTGGGTGTTGGTCCCCGCGCCGCGGACGCGGAAGTCCCAGCCGAGCTGGAAGCCAAACTTGCTGCTGCTGTCACTGAAAGCCACGGATACAGCCGACGTCTCACTGCCCCGCGCAGACGCCCAGCGCCATTGACCCTTACGTGCGCGCGGTCCAGTTGAAGCCCCACTACGCCGAGGCCTGGGTGAATCTGGCCACTGATTACCTCAAGGTCGGCAAGAGCGCCGAAGCGTTAGCCGCGGCGCAAAAGGCGCTGTCCATCGCGCGGGCGAAAGGACAAACGAGTGTGGTCCAGGACATAGAAGCCTGGCTAAGCAACCGCCAGGCGCTGGTGCCCGGGACGCCGTAAGCCCTGCCGCCCTTGCCTGATTGGATCATGAGAAGGGGCCGCAGGCCGGGCGAGGGGAGAATACCGGCTCGTTTCCCGAACCGGTATGGTTCATTCCTACTCGCTCTTAATCCGATAGAACACTGGCGCCGCGGTGCCAACCGCCGGAATGGTGAAGGTGCCCGGAGTCGCGGAGTTGGTCGCCGTGCGCGTCCAGTTGCTGAGGGCAGCGGTGGCGTTGGCGGATTTGAGCAGGACGAACTGTGAGCCGGCCCCACCGCCGTAGGTGAGGGTGGTGCCGCTGATTTTGCTGATAGTCGTGGCGCTCAACGCGGGCGCTGTGACGGTCAGTTTATTGGCCGGAGTATTCAGCGTGTGGCTGGAGTTGTAATAGACACGGGCCGTGATGTTGTAAACGCCGGCCGCAGGCGGAGTCCAAGTCTTGCTGTAGGGCGGCGGTGCGTTCGCGGTCCCCAGGAGGTTAGTGGCGTTGTTATAGAACTCGACCTTGTTAATGGTAGCCTCCTCGGGCGTCACGGTCGCAGTGAGCGTGATTGGTGTCGGCAGGGTCGCTGTTGAGCTGTTGGTTGGGGCGGTCAGTTTGGCCAGCGGCGGCACGCCGGCGCCGGGATCGGCAGCGCACATCTGTGCAGGCGGGATGGCCCCTTTGGCCACGCTGAGGCTGTCCCAGGAGAGGCTCACCGAGGCGTTGCCCGTCTGCTCGAAGTATTCGAGGATCAGATCAACCGGGCTGCTGCCCAGGGCAATCGAGCCACTCCATTCGGTTGCACCCTGAGGGACCCACTGGTCTATGAGCAGTTGGCCGTTGACCCAGAGCCGCACGCCATCGTCGGACGTGGTGTAAAAGGTGTAGGTCTGGTTTGGATAATAAGGTTGGAGGGTACCGAGCCAGCGGATAGTGAAGTAGTTGGTGCAGGAATCCCACGGACTGGGGAACGGGCCGGCCTGCGCCCAGTCGTAGTTGATGCTGTAGTCGTTATTGGTCCATGTCGGAGGACCGGTAAAGGCGTTGGCCGAGGTCTGGTTGGTCCAATACAAGCCGAGGAGCCCCAAGTTGCCGGCGCAGGTCGCGTTCATCGGGGTGACCGTCGGATCAAACACATACAGCTTGGCGGCGGAGCTGAGCAGCGTCGCGCCGTTGCAGGTGTTGCTGACGAGGACCGTGTAGCTCCCGCCATTGGTCATCCAGACATTGTAGATTGGGTAGTACGGATCGGTCGCCCCGGGGATGGCGATGCCGTTGAACTGCCACTGGTAGCTCAGCGGAGTCGGACCGGCGCACGGGCAGGTGGAGGGCACGGACGCACCGATGTTGAACCCGGAAGAGCTGGAGCCGTCACCGGGGTACGGGCCTTGCGACGTGGGCTGTGTATCAACGGAGATCGTGGGAACGACCGTGAGATTCATGCTGCGGGTCGCCGTGCAGGCGCTGCCGTCGCCGATCACCAGGGTGTATTGGCCGGACGCCGCGGCGGCGGCGTTGTTCATGGAGTAGGTGGTGGTCGTGGCTCCGGCAATATTGGCGCCGTTGTACTGCCATTGGAACGTGTAGGGGCCGGTGCCCGTGCCCGGGGTAGCCGAGACGCTCAGCGTGATGTTGTCGCCGGCGCAATTGGTCTGGTCGGCCAGGAAACTGATCATGCCCAGGCTATGGCCCGCGCTGGCGCCGACCGGCAGCACGAGGAAGTCCGCGATAATGGGCTGAGTCAAATCCACCACGGGGTTGGGAGTAGCCGTGGCGCCGCCGCCGGTGTTGGCCGTGTTAATGCGCACCCATTTGCCGGCGCCCAGACCGTTGAACTGCCAGGTGATGTGGTCGGAGTTGGTTCCATTGGCGGAGTTGTTGGTCGAAATCGTCGAAGCGTTGGGCGTGTTGAGCAGGTTCCCCGAGGTGGAGCCGGAGTAGCTGGGCTGGTAGAACATGACGTAGCTGCCCGGGGTTTGGCCCTCGAAATCCTGAATCATCGTGGTGCCATTGCGGATGTTGTCTATGTAGATTTCGAAGGGGCCCGTGTCCGTGAGGTCATCCATGGCGAAGGCGAAACCTTCGAGCGTGCCGTATTGGTTGAGGTCGGGCAGGATGAGCGTGCCGTTGTAAACATACTTCGGGTCCGAGGGGTAGAAGGCGACGGTTTGCCAGCAGGTGCCGGGCTGCAGGACCGCGCCGCCGACGGGAGCGCCGCTGGTCGTGCCCGTGGCTTTGATCCAATACAGGTTGGCCGCGGAACTGCCGCCGTTCGACCCGATGGGCCCGGTGTTGTTACCGGGCTGGCGAATCGAAGCCGAGATGCGGATGCGGGGATTGGCGCCGCCGCCCACGATCGAGCCACTGTTCTGGACGCAGCCTTCCTGGCCGCCGATGGTCTGAGTGGCAGAAACCAGCTTGCCCTTAATGAGCGGTGCGACCGTGACGGCAACGGTCGCGGCGCCGGCCGGTGCGGTATTGGTGCCAATGGGCAGCATGGTGGTGCCGTCGCCCTGATACACGGTGACCGCGCTGGCATTGGCGGCCACGCCCCCGACGCTGACGCTGGTCTGGCCGGCGGCGAAGGGGCCATTGGTCAAGGGGAACACGATCGGCGTGCTCAAGCAGGGAAGCTGGGCGGGCGGCACGTATTCCCACATGACCGCATGGAATCGCTGGCCGACGTAGGTAGCGTTAATGGGCGCGGAGGTTACCCAGTAGGTCGTGCTGGCGTTCAGATAAATCTCCGCCATCAGCCACCACTTATTCACGGCCGGCACTACCGACGGGGCGTTGTTGTTCTGATTGACCGCGGTATAGACGACGTTGTTGGTCGCGCCGACCGTGGTGATCGTGGTGCCGCCGGGATCAACGTTGGCGGAGGAGATCCAAGTAGCGTACACGCGGTACTTGCCGGAAGCGCCGCCGCTGGCGCCACTGGCATAGACGTTGGTGCTGCTCCAGTTGGTCCACGTCGAGCCCAGTAAAAGTCCTGGCGAGGGAACATAGTTGTCCGTGTCCACGCCTGGAGTGTACTTGAACGTGTAATAAGCGTTGCCGGTGGGGCCGAAAACGCTATGGGTCGCCTGGCAGCCCGGTGCGGTGGAGGGTGTGCTCGCGCCGGGAGTGCCTGATTGGTTGGCGAAGTTTGCATTGCCTTTGCCATCCGAGTAACACTCGACAACGAAGGCGGCATGGAGTTGGGGCGGGACGAGGGCGGACAGCGCCACGAGGCCCAGGAGCAGGCGGTTCTTTCTATTCATACTAATCACTGAGTTCGTCAGGGGCAGCGGCGCCGTCAGGGCACAGTACACTGTCCCAAGTTGAGCCCATCTTCCTGGATGTAGTCAGGCGGTCAATGCACATGAACATGTGGGGCGGTCGGGGACCAGGTCCAGTGACGAGCGTTGGCAGGATGCCCTGTCGAGCTGCGTCCGCTAGAGAACAGCATTGATTGAGTTGCCCGCGATTGATATTCCCACCCCCGCAAACGTGTGAGCAACTACTTCAATGCGGGCGACTGGACCATCATCCTCCTCTACCTGCTAGGCATCATCGCCCTCGGGCTGTGGTTCGGCAAAGACCAGCGCAACACCCGCGATTACTTCCTCGGCAGCAAGAACGTCCCCTGGTGGGGCATCGGTCTTTCCATCGTAGCCGCCGAAACCAGCGCTCTGACCATCATCGGCGTGCCCGCCATGGCCTATGGCGGCAACATGGCCTTCCTCCAGATGATTATCGGCTACGTGATCGCGCGCATCATCCTGGCCGTCGTCCTGGTCCCGCACTACTTCAAGGGCGAGATCTACTCACCCTACCAGCTCTTCGCCAACACCTTCGGGGCTTCAGCGCGGCAGACCGCCGGGGGCTTCTTCCTTATCAGCGAAACCCTGGCTGCGGGCGTGCGCGTCTATGTCGCCAGCATCCCGGTGAAGCTCATGCTCGGCGACAAGGTCCTCGGCTTCGGCACCGGCGATCCCATCCTGGGCGCCATCCTGCTCTTCGTGATCCTCTCCCTCCTTTACACCTATGTCGGCGGCGTCAAAGCGGTGATCTGGACGGACGCCGTGCAGTTCGCCCTGTTCCTCCTGGGCGGGGTCTTCGCCCTCTGCTACATCCCCTCGCTGGTGGAGGGCGGCTCGGGCGCGGTCCTGTCCAAAGCCGCCGCCGCCGGCAAGCTCCATTGGCTCAACCTCACACCACCTCCCGGCGTCTCACTCACCAAGTTCCTCCTCGATAAGCCGTTCAATATCTGGATGGGCGTCATCGGCGGCACCGTGCTGGTGTTGTCCACGCACGGCGCCGAACAATTGATCGTGCAACGAGTCCTGACCTGCAAATCCGTCGCCGATGGCCGCAAGGCGCTCATCCTCAGCGCCGTCGTCATCTTCCCCCTCTTCCTGATCTTCCTGATGGTAGGCGCAATGCTCTGGGTCTTTTACCAGGGCCACCCGATCCAGATCGCCCTGCCGGAAACCCGTCCCGGTTCGGGCATCACCGCCAACGATTTCGTCTTCCCCATATTCATGATCACGGAAGTGCCGCACCTGCTGAAGGGCTTCCTGATCGTCGCCATCCTTTCCGCCGCGATGTCCTCGGTTAGCTCGGCCCTGACGGCCCTGGCGTCGGTCTCCACCATGGACTTCGTCAAACACGTCATCCCCGCACGCAGCGAGAGCTTCTTCCTGCGCTTCAGCAAGGTCTCCACCATCGCCTGGGCCGTGGCCCTGATCTGCGTCGCCTCCCTAAGCCGCCGGGTCTCCTTTGTCCTCAATGCCGCCTTTGCCCTGCGCGGCCTGACCGGCGGCGCGCTTGTAGGCGGCCTCGCCCTGGCCGTCTTTTGGAAGAAAGGCCGCAGCATCCCCGTCATCACCGGCATGCTCGTCTCGCTGGCGACGATGACCGCGATTCAACTCCTGCCGGCCTTTGATCGCACCCGGCCCCTCTGGATGAAGCTCGTCGGCGCCGAAATCTTCTGGCCCTGGTACACCCTCATCGGCGCCACCATTACGCTTTCGACGGCGTGGCTGGTTCGGAAGCTTTTGCCGCGGGCTTCCCTTTCAACTCCAGATAGCCGATGTCCATCTTCAGCGCCAGGAGCGACAGATTGATATCCCTGATAAAGGTCACCAGCGACGCACTCAGCGCCAGCATGCACGCAATGAACAGCAGGCTGATCACCAAACCCGCCTCCAGTCTCAGCAACGCCGTCAGGAACAGCACGACGATCAGCACCGACACGAGCAACACGCTTACTCCCGCTTGCAGGATGGACAGCCGGAGCAGCCGCGCCCGGTGGTAGAGTATCTCGATTTGCCCCTCCAGCGGTTTGCGGTGGGCGCCGGCGAGGTCGCGCAGCTCCCGCACGATCTGCCGAGACCGGTCAATGGTGCGCCCGTACCGGTTGGTCAGCGTAAGCAACAGCAGGCCCACGCCCGAGATCAGGATGACCGGGCCAATGGCCACTTGCAGCACAGGAATCAATTCATGCAGCGGCGTCGAAGGCATATCCCACCCAAAGCTAAGGCCGAACCCCCATGAATCAATCTCATTCGGCTGCGAAACTGGCTTGCGTTCAGGCGCAACTTCCGCACATCGTAGAGCATGCCATTGCCCAGTCAGCCCGTTACTTTGAGCGCCGAGCAGATAAAGGAACTGAACTCGAAGCTGGCCACCATGCGGCACGACATCAATAACCAACTGTCGTTGATCATGGCGGCCGTGGAGCTGATCCGCTACAAGCCCGAAACAAGCGAGCGCATGATGGCAATGCTGGCCGAGCAACCCGCGAGAATCTCGGCCTCCGTCGTCCAGTTCTCCCACGAGTTCGAGCACACCCTGAGCATCACCCGCCCTTGATCCGACCGCGGCCACAGAGGCGCCCTGGCCGGGATGTTTGATGCTCAGCGCGAAATACCAACCGTCCGGAGCGTCGGCATGTTGCCGGCTTAGCTCATTCGGACACGGTAATCCGGCAACATGCCGGTGCTCCGGACTTGGCGTTATGCGGCATTCGGGCTAGGGCGCGTTGTAGAGCAAATCGCCCGAAGGCGAATTGATGCGAGCCGCCGCCCGGCCACCGTTGTCCACTCGATCAGGGCCGACGCTGTAGAGCAGCCAGTTCGTGCCTTGCAGACGATAGATCATCGGCTGCCCGGTGAAGGGGTCCTGCGGGACCTTGGAGAGAAAGCCCGGCACAAGCTGCTCGAGGCGCGCGGGAGCGCACGCGTTGTCAGAGTAGTAGCAGCGCAGGGCCATCTCCGTGGCCAGCAAGCGCTCCTGGGCGATAGCGCAGTTATGCCGGTCCGAAGCCCGCTTCCTCGCCGCAATATTCTGCCACCATCCGACGGCCCACAGGATCGGATTAACGTTTGCGCTCATGTAGTGGCGCACATAGCGGCGTTCGCAGCGGCAGACTTCCTCCCAGGTGACACGCGTGGCCTCAATCTTCTCCAGCTCGGCGACTACGTGGCGAGCTTCCGCCGTCGTGAGGCTGGGCGCCAGTTTGGCCAGCGGAGCCCGCCCGATGGCCTCGCACGCGACGCCTACCAACCGCTGGATCAGGACCCCGCCGCGGCTGATTTCATTGCCGAAGCGGATGGCGTCGAGATAAGTGCGGACAGCCTCGCCCCGCTGGTTATCGAGTTGGCGCACCAGGCCCTCGGCGGCCAGCAGTTGGGCGAGCCGTTTCATGCCGGACAGCTCGGCGAGCAACCCGGGCATGTTGGTCAGAGCGGTATCGGGCGGCGCGGCGCATTGACGGGTCAGGCCGAGGCGCAAGAGGCGGAGGGACTCAGCGTTGGTCGAGACGAGTTCGCGCAACGCGTCGTTGCTCATGGTCGTATAGTCGCCGACGTTGGCCGAAACTGCGGCGCCGGCCCTCAGGAAGTCGTCGTAGCCATTGGGGTTCGGCAGAGGCGCAGGCGCAGGTGCCGGACCCAGCGTGACAAACAGCAGCGCCACTACCGCCAGCACGGCGACGACGCCCGAAACGACCAACCACCTGCGAGCGCGAGCGAACATATCCGCATTAGACAGCACGGCCCGGCTCTCGTGTCAGGAGGCTTTAGCCGGTGGCGCGCGTTGTCGTCATTGGGCCGTGGCTCCCTATCCAGCGGCCAGCCTGGCGAACTCGTCCAGGACCCCTTCGAGCCTGGCGTTGGTCACACCTGGCCGATTCTCGGTGAACAAGGCCAGGTAAACGCCGTCGCCTCTCAAGGCCAGATGAATACGCGCGTGCTCGAAGACCCAGCAGAGCCGCACCGGCTGGATGCCGTGATAGCCCAAACCATCGGCGGAAAGCGCCAGGCGCCCGAGGGTTTGCTCGACCTGCTCGGTCGAAAACCAATCGCTGTAACAGTGACTCAGGACCGTGCGATCGGCCAGGCGCGCGCCCCAGGCCGCCACGCCGGGCAAAGGCATGCGCCGGCTCAGAAACTCCTCGATGTCTTGTTTCATGCAGGAAGGGTTGGTGTTCCGCCACTGCGGACGAACAGGCGCCGGTCCGGCTGCACCTGGCACACGATGCGCCCCTCCGGCGTGAGGATCTCCAAACGGTCGAACCGGCCCACCGAGGCCATGCCGCTCAATTCGGCCGCTTGCTGCTCAATCTGCTCCAGCAGGCGCAAGCGCAGTTCAAGCGACTTGCTTTCCCACTCGTGCAGGACCTCGCCCGCGCCGGAACACAGCACAACTTCTTCGATGCGCACCTCGCCGCCCGGCAGCGCCGCGAAGTCGCTCATCCCGGGCTCCACGGTCTTCGTCTCAGGGGTCCCAGACTCCTCCGGTTCGATGAGTCTTTGGCCTTCGTCGGTTAGCCGGGCCGCCTCCATCAGCAACGATTCCCACTGGCCCTGGATCGTCCGGAGCGGCGGCTCCGCGAAGGGCAGCAGGTTGAACTCGCCACCGCGCAAAGCCAGCAGGCCGTAAAGCGCCACCTCGCCCCGCAGGCTGCCGGACTCGGCGTGAACGATTGCCCCGTCGCAAATAACGATGCGCCCGCGCACCTTGCCGGTGAAAACCTCCAGCACCGACGATTTGCGCCCCAGGCATTCCATTTGCAGCACCTCCGGCAAGCCCACCCGCCGCATCATGCCGCGGAACCCGCCCTGGGACCGCGCCCCGGCCAGAGCGTCCAACGCTGCAAACACCGCCGCAAAACCGTCGGGCGTGACGGGCTTTTCCAGGAAGAGCGCCGCGCCGCTTTCCAGGCAGGTCTTGCGGTTCTCCTCCGTTGCCAGGCCGCTGAGCATCACCACCCGCTGGTTGGGGTAGGTGCGGCCCAGCAAATTGAGGAATTGGATGCCATCCATCACCGGCATGCCGATGTCCAGCACCACCACGTCCACGCGGAACTTGGCCAGCATCGCGAGCGCCTGGGCATGGTTTCCGGCGGCGGACACGTCCCATCGCCCGCCGCTCATTTCCGAGAAAAGCTCCTGGACGCCAGTGAGGAACCCGGCATCGTCATCCACGAAGAGGAAGGATTTACGTTTAACGGTTTCGCCTGACATGGCTCGGGGATTAGACTGGCGACCGGGCGACGGCGATTGCCTGCAGCGCCCGCTCCGCCGCGGAGCGCACATAGGTGTCGGGGTCCCGCAAGGCGCGGACAAGTCCCGGCTCGGCGCGCCGCTCCCCCAGACGGCCCAGGGCTTCCGCCGCGGCCTGCCGCAAGTCGCGGTCCACATCACACAGGATGGCCAGGAACAGGCTCACCGCGAGTTTGCGGCGTTTCTCGTTCGAGGCGACCGATACCTCTTCCGGCGTGACATCGGCAGGGGTCCCCGGCTCCATCGCCCCGAGCCCCACCAGCAGGTGCCCGACGAAATGGCGCACCTCCGAGTCGCGGTCATAGAGCGCCGGCTTGAGCTCCTCGACCGCGGCTCGCGCCTCGGGAGAGGCGCTCCAGTTCTCGTCAATGCGGGACAGTGCGGCGGCGGCAATGCGCCGGACCCCGCTGGTCGGGTCCTTGAGCGCCAGGACCAGGGGGCCGATCGCGCTCCGCTCTCCCAGGCTGCCCAGCGCGATGGCCGTCGCCTCGCGCACATCCTCGTCGCCGTCTGACAAGGTGCGAGCCAGGGCTTCGACGGCGCGCGTGTCCTTGAGACGGCCCAGCGTCTCGACCACGGCGCGGCGCACGTCCCACAGCGGGTCGTTCAACAGCGAGCGGAGCGACTCGACGGCGCTGGCGGCCCCGAGGCTGCCCAGGGCTTCGACCGCCGCCAGGCGCACCTGGCCGTGTTTGTGATGCAACATGCTGATGACTGGCTCGGTGACCTCGGGCCCGCCCTCTTGCGCCAGCGCGTTGACCGCAGCCACGCAGACCGCGGTGTCGCTCGATTTGAGCGCCTTGAGCAGCGGGCGAATCACGCGCTGATCCTCAATTTCCCCCAGCGCGCGGACCGCAGACACGCATAAGCTGTAGGGGCCGGAATTGATAACCGTTTCGAGGGGGACAAGGGCCGCCGGGCCGAAGGAGGCCGCGCGGGAACATTGGCCCTTGGCCACGAATAACCAGATCTCGTCTTCGCGATTGGCGGGGCGCCAGCCGGCGGATTCGAGCACCTGCGCCGCGCTGGCACGCACCCCCGCATTGGGATGCCGCAGCATTGGCACCAGCGCGGGAGGGATTCGATCGTCCACGGTCTTTCTAAGGCCCATGATGGCCGCCTTCAGGACGTCCGCATCCTGGTCGCGCAAGGCGAAGAGCAGCGGTTCGATACGGGTCTCGTCCTCAATCTTGCCCAAAGCAGTGGCCGCCAGCCGGCGGACCTCGGCGTCTTCGTCCTCCAGCGCCTCACGCAATGCGTCTGCGGCGCCAGGACCAGGGGAGTTGCAAAGCTGTTCCGCCGCTTTGCGACGAGTGGCGGTATTCTTCGATTTAAGCCGGCGTTGAATCAGCCAGAGCATGTTGGCAAGTTGAGGCTAAGTCAAACGACGCGGCTTGTCACGCCTGAACCGCTAGCCGCCGCGCTCACTCAGGAAGGAAACCACCTTGCCGATTAAGTGGATTGCCGCCCGGGTGCAAATCTGCACGGCCAAAGGCGCCAAGTCCGTGCTCCATCATTTGGCCCGGCGCCAACACCAAGGCAACCTCGCGACTAGCCTTAAATCATGCGCACAGCTCGAATTTCAATCTACGGTTTGATCCCATTCAGGATGAGCGGCCACGAGCGCATCCGGAAGCTCACGAGGTGCTGCGGTTGTGTCAATGGTGAGGACTGGCACTTGCATGTCACAACCAACGACCTCCCTCAGCCACAGCCGCCGGGGGGCAAAGCCTCGACGAAGCCAAGGAGCAGCGAATCTCCCGCAACCGCTGAAAACAGAAGGGGCGGCGGCTGTTGGCTGCAGGGAGCGGGTTAGCCAGATAGGTGATCATTTGTCCAGCAAACCTGAAAGCCAGTGCAATACGTTCAGGATAAACTGTGGATTCTGTCTTGCCTCGGGAGTATTCATTCCAAATGGCACACGCTTGGGGCCATCCACTTGGGCCGAGAACATCCCCGCCTCACCGAAGACCGCCAGCCGCCCTTTGCCGACACGCATCACCGCGCCCTGATACCAGCCTGTGACAGAAACGCGAGGCGAGTTGGTGTCGAACATCCAGAAGTTCGTAGGGGTAAAGGAAACGATGCCCGGCCCGAAGATCAGTAGCCCCTCGCCGCCTTTGTCCACGCGAAATGCCGACCCGGTGAAAGTAGCCACAGACTCCACTCGTTCATTGGCCGCTCGCCCCCTGGTTATCCGATGTTCAGCCAGTGTTCCATCAGACCGCCTGAAAAGCATTGGGTCGGCGAGCGTCCTTTCGTCGAGAGCGTGGCCGGGACTATAGTGAACACCGAATGCCGATGCGAGGTTGTCCGCCGCTGCAGGCCAAGGCAAATGGTCGGCGATTAACAAGAGCGCCCCGCCTTCTTGGACCCAATCGTGCACCGCCTTGATTTCTTCGTCCGTAAATGCCGAAGGATAAGGCGGCACCCAGTAGTCGTCGTTGAGTTTATTCAGTGCGTTGGCAATGACGAGAATGTTCCCCGGCTTCAGCCCTTCTTTGCTGAACGGGGATTTGGAAGCCCGGACCACATAACCGTCACGCCTGAGCAATTCCGCGAACGGCAAAAACCGGTTGCTTGCTGTATGCCAATTGTGGTGGGCTTCATCAATCATCACCACCGGGCCTCCATCTTTCGAATAGGCTGGCTTTTCAACGGGAGGGTTGAACTCTGTGTCCGGTATCGTCTGGGCGCGGACACCGGCGGTCACAAGAACAGCTGCGATAAGGACAAGCTGGTGGTTCATACTAGCTTAACAGACACCAACAATTGCCTATTCTGTATAAAGGCCCTCGCGTGTGCGGTTCACGCTGCTGGCTAACGCAAAGCGCAGCCACGCCGGGCCAGCGATGCCCGATACGCCACGAGACCAACTCCCGGCGTTGGCTGCCGCGACTGGTTCGGCGGCGTCTCTCTCATGCATTCTGGACAGATGGCTGTGCTAATAGAATACCAATGACGACTCCGATGCCTAGGAAAATGCCCAGCATCACCGCCAAATCTCGTGGTGCCATTTCTATGACAAGAGCAGACTTATTTGTGGTGCGCCAAAGGTGGCGAACATACCAAGATGCGAATATAAACGCGAAAGGGAAGATCAAATGAATAGGCTGAAAACTCTTTGGGTGAACATATGGAACCGACGCAACGAAACCTGTGCCGACACCGATAAACATGGCGAGTGCTGCGAAGGCGAGCCCTGGAATCGTCCGCTTTGGAAAGAGCATCATGGTAATAAAGCGTGCGCCGCCGAACGAACAAGGTCAGGCACGGCGCGAAAAGGAATGACTATGGAAAACACGACCAACACAAAAGCACCAGCGAGCCCGCCGTTGCCTGCACCGGCTGGTTCTGCCGCCGGGAGGGAACTGGCTCGGCGCATGGAATACTGCGGCCCGGTCTTCGAGGCCCTACAAGCAGAGGTAGCGGCTGGCCGATACTCCAACGCACTCGCACACGCCGAACCGCTCATAAGAGAACTGAAGCTCTGCGAACACGACTGCCGCTGCCTCGTAGAAATGCGAAAGCGGCATAACAGTATGTTTGGGACAAAGTCACAGGTATAAAGCCAAAGTCAAAAGCCAAAGTCATCCATTAGCCGCAGTCTGCCGGATTGGCGGCAGGGAGTCAAGCCCGTAATGCAAGATTCTCGGTAATGCAAGGTTCTTTTGGGGCAGGCAGGGAGCTAAGCGGCATCGCTGGAGCACCTTAGGCTGGCCTCGGCAGGAAGACGCGGTCGAATCACCCGGCTGGAGCGCCAGGACAGCCGCCTCGCCGAGGCGTCCTTGGCCGAGGTTGCTGGGGCTGGGCGGCAGGAGAGGACACTTTGCGCTTGCGCGTCCGCCCCCTTTTCATGCAAAGACAAAGACATGCCGAACAGCCCGTCCAGGCCGCCGGGTCACTCCCTCAACCCGCAGACCCCGGCCGTCATCTCAGCGCGGCCCGAAGGGGTTCCCACGCTGGGCCGGGCGGACACGGGGCGAACGCCTTGGGAGAGCCGGCTGATCGAGCGGCTGCGGCTCAAACACTATTCCTGGCGCACGGAACAGACCTACCGGGAATGGGCCTGGCGGCTGGCCCGCTTTGTCGGCGCGCGGGGGCTGGAGAAGGCCACCAGCGAGGACGTGAAGGGATT
>Ga0181532_10001762_pt1 | contig 20657 bp, 19 predicted proteins | sample PEATcosm2014_Bin_33_FD_119768 | JGI IMG/M metagenome (GOLD analysis project Ga0181532, IMG submission 119768) | Peatland microbial communities from MTU Mesocosm Facility, Houghton, MI, USA - PEATcosm2014_Bin11_30_metaG | ecosystem: Environmental > Terrestrial > Soil > Wetlands > Peat | place... | reverse complement strand
GTCGCGAAAGTTGGCTTGCAGGGATACATCGCGAGCGCGGGAGCGAACGGCGTGCTGATGTTGTATCCGAAGGAAGTTCGCAACTACCGCGACTGGCTGGCGATTGACGTGGATCTGTGGCGGCATTACTGGTTCGGCATGGTGAATCGCGGCGTGATGTGCCAGCCCTACTGGTGGGACGAGCAGTGGACGATTTCCGTGCAGCACACGGAGGCCGACATTGACAAGCACCTGGCGGCGTTTGCTGACATCGCCGGATCTCTTGCGGCCGCGCAGCATGAACGACTGGGAGCGGTAGCAATACACTAGCGGGATCGGGTCATCGGGCCGTCGGGTCATCGGATGATTGAAAATCCGAGATCCGGACGGGGCCGATGGCCCGATCACCCGATGACGCGATCATCCGATGAGTTCCGATCTCAACCAGCCGCACCTGAAGCGAGTGCTCGGACGCTTTGACCTGGTGTTGTTGTTTGTCGTTGCCGTATTCAATCTCAACGTTGTGCCGAGCATTGCCGCCAACGGGGGCGTAACCGTCTGGCTGTGGTTAATCTCGCTGCTCTTGTTTTTCTGGCCGCAGGGGATCGCGGTGATTGAGCTCGCGCATCGCTATCCGGGCGAGGGCGGCGTGTATTTATGGGCAAAAGAAGTGTTCGGCGATTTTCACGGCTTTCTCTCCGGATGGTGTTACTGGACGAATAACATGCTGTATGTGCCCACGGTGATGCTGTATTTCGTTGGAGTAACTGTGTTTGCCATGGGCCCGGGCCATGCCGGGCTCGCCGACAACAAGAATTTTGCGATGACCGCATCTCTGGCGCTGCTGACGCTGCTGACGGTGGTGAACATCGTCGGATTGGGAGTCGGGAAATGGCTTAACAATCTGGGTGCGATTGGAACTTTTGTGGCGGCAGCGGTTCTGATCGGGCTCGGAGCTACGGTCTGGTCGCGGTTTGGCACGACCGTGACCGCCGCCGATTTTCGTATACCGCCGGATCCGCGGTTTGTTCTGAATTCTTTTGGCGTGATTTGCTTCGGCTTGGTCGGGCTTGAACTTGCTTCGGTGATGGGCGACGAAATCCGGGATCCACAGAAGACATTGCCCGGTGCGGTGGCATGGGGCGGCATGGTTTCCGGATTTCTTTACATCGGGGCGACACTCACCCTGCTAGTTGCGGTCGGAAAGAACGACATCAGCGTGCTGCAGGGCATCGTGCAGGCGGTCAGCCATATGGCCGGTAAAGTTGGCGTGGCGTGGATTATCACTCCATTCGCGCTCATGCTGAGTCTCTCGATCGCTGGGATTGGCTCGGCGTGGATGGGCGGATCGGCGCGCATTCCCTTTGTCGCCGGCCTGGATTCCTATATGCCGTCGTGGCTGGGAAAGGTACATCCGAAGTACGCGACTCCTTACGCGGCACTCATCGTTCAGGCGATCGTATCGCTGGTGTTGATCGTCATCAATTTCTACGCCTCGGGCGGCGTGCAGGAAGCTTTCCAGACGATGCTCTCGCTGGCGGTGGTTCTGCAGTTGGTGCCGTTCCTTTACGTGTTCGCGGCGCTGCTGAAGTTTGCTTTTGGCAGCGACTTGGCCGGTGCGCGCTACAGTCGCGGCACATTGATGGTTTCCGGATTCTGCGGCTTTGTGACCACGACGCTGGGAATCGTGTTGGCGTTCTTTCCGGCCAAGCAGATCACCTCGGTCTGGAGATACGAAGCGAAGATGTTTGGCTTTACGTTGTTTTTCCTAGTACTGGCCGCATTTTTCTTTTTCGTGTACGGGCGACTGAAAGAAGCACAGGCCGTAATAGTCGAATAGAATCACTGCTTGGAGGACTTATGCCTGGTGGAGTTACAACTGATGTCAAGACCTATTCGATGCTGATCAACGGCGAGTGGGTCGCGAGTAAGTCGGCCAAGACCTTCCCCGTCTACGATCCTTCGACCGAAGAAGTCATCGCACAAGTTCCCGACGCGAACGCGGACGACGTGCACCGCGCCGTGGCGGCTGCCAAAGCCGCGTTCGAAGAAGGTCCGTGGGCGACCACTACGGCGCAGGATCGTGGCCGCATTCTTTTTCGTTTAGCCGAAAAGGTACGCCAGAACCTGCCCATGCTCGCCGAACTCGAATGCCGTAACTCGGGCAAGCCGATTGTCGAGGCCGAGTTCGACATCAGTGATGTGGCTACGTGCTTCGAATACTACGGCGGGCTGGCTACGAAGGTCGTTGGCTACGTGAATCCTGTTCCGGACAATGCAATGAGCCTGTCGCTGAAAGAACCGATGGGGGTTGCCGGACAGATTATTCCCTGGAATTATCCCCTGATGATGGCCGCGTGGAAGCTGGCTCCGGCGCTGGCTGCGGGTTGCACGTGTGTGCTCAAGCCAGCGGAGCAAACGCCGCTTACGGCGCTTGAACTCGCGAAGTGGTTTGAGGAAGTCGGCCTTCCAAAGGGCGTGGTGAACGTGATCACTGGATTCGGCGAAAGCTGCGGCTCGCCTCTGGTCAGGCATCCGGACGTAAACAAGATTGCCTTTACCGGTTCAGCCGCTGTGGGCAAGATCATCGTGAAAGAGGCCGCAGACACGGTGAAGCGCGTAACGCTTGAACTGGGCGGCAAGTCGCCCAACATCTTTTTTGCCGATGCCGATTTCGAAGCCGCCATTGATGGGGCGCTGTTTGGCGTCTTCATCAATCAGGGTGAGGTGTGTTCGGCGGGCAGCCGCATCCTGGTGCAGAAATCGATTTACAACAAGTTTGTTGAGGCCATGGCGGAGAAAGCGAAGAAGATCAAGATTGGTCCGCCGCTGGAGCGCGAAACTAAGATGGGAGCATTGGTGTCGAAAGAGCAATACGACCGCGTCTGTTCCTATCTCGAGATAGGCAAGAGAGAAGCGAAAGTAGCCTCTGGCGGCGGGCGTGCTGACAAGTTAGCGAAGGGTTATTATGTGCAGCCGACTATCTTCTATAACGTCGATAACAGTGCCCGCATCGCTCGCGAAGAAATCTTCGGCCCGGTCGCGGCGGTGATTCCGTTCGACGACGAGAAGGACGCGCTGAAGATCGCGAATGACACGCCTTACGGGCTGGCAGCCGCCGTCTGGACCCGCGACATTTTCAAAGCCATGCGCGCGGTGAAGGCGCTGCGCGCGGGTATCGTATGGGTGAACCACATGCAGCCGACTTATGTGGAAGCGCCGTGGGGCGGTTACAAGCAGTCGGGCTTTGGCCGCGAACTCGGGCCGTGGGGCATCGAAGAATATCTTGAAACCAAGCAGGTGTACATCAACCTGAACGAAGCTCCAATTGGCTGGTACTGAAAGACAGTGATTAGTGGCCGGTGGTTAGCAAACCCGGCTCTGGCGCAAGTACGAACTAACCGAGAACTGACAGCTCAGAACTGAGAACTGACTTATGTCTACTATTCAACTGCGTACGTCCATTCCTGGGCCTCGTTCGCAAGCCCTCATGAAGCGGCGCGACGCTGCTGTTGTGCAGGCGGCTTATCACGCCACGCCGGTCTTTGTTGCCAAGGCTGAAGGTGCGGTCGTCGAAGATGTTGACGGCAACCGCTTGATTGATCTTGCGGGCGGCATCGGCTGTCTCAACACCGGACATCGCGCGCCGGCCGTGGTTGACGCTGTGCGCCGCCAGCTTGATCGCTTCCTGCACACCAGCTTCAACGTGTTGCCCTATGAGAGTTACATCGCTGTTTGCGAGAGGCTGAACGCGCTGGTGCCCGGCAAGGGCCCTAAGAAAACTATTCTCGTGAACACGGGCGCCGAAGCGGTCGAGAATGCGATCAAGATAGCACGCTGCTACACGAAGCGGCCCGCCATCATCAGCTTCGAAGACGCGTTCCACGGCCGTACCTATATGGCGATGGCCGCGACCAGCAAGACACATCCTTACAAAGCGGGGTTCGAGCCGTTTCCCAGCGAGGTGTACCGTATTCCGTATGCATACTGCTTCCGCTGCTCGTACTCGATGACGTATCCGTCGTGCGACGTGCACTGCGCGCGGCACATCGAAGATACGTTCAAGCGAGTGGTGGCAGCCGAATCGGTAGCGGCGGTGATTGTAGAGCCGATCCTGGGTGAAGGTGGATTTGTCACTCCGCCGGCGGAGTTCTATCCGACGCTTGGCGCGATCTGCCGCAAATACAGCATTCTGCTGATTGCTGATGAGGTGCAGACTGGATTCGCACGCACGGGCGCGATGTTTGCCTGCGAGCGGCTGGGATTGGAACCCGATCTGGTCACGATGGCCAAATCGCTGACGGGCGGCATGCCAATGGCTGCGGTTACGGGACGCGCTGACATTATGGATGCACCCGGTTCCGGCCAGCTTGGCGGCACGTTTGGAGGCAATCCCGCGTCCTGCGAAGCGGCGCTGGCCGTGCTCGACATTATCGAAAAAGAAAACCTGTGCGCCCGAGCTAATGTGCTTGGCGAGCGTTTCCGTAAGCGCGCGGCGAAGTGGCAGACGCAGTGGGAGTTGGTCGGCGATGTCCGCGGACTTGGCGCCATGCAAGCGTTGGAACTCGTGCGCTCAAAGACAACACGTGAGCCCGCTGACGAAGAGACCAAGCAAGTGTCACAATACTGTTACGAGCATGGTTTGGTGACAATTACCGCCGGATCATACGGCAACGTTATGCGCCTGCTCATGCCGTTGGTGATCACCGACGCGCAGATGGACGAAGCCATGGACGTGCTCGAAGCCGCTCTGGCTCACGTTGCCGAAAAGAAAAGCGCGTTGACGGCGCAGCTCACGTAGGGACCGGCGAAGGCGGCTGTGCCTACGGGTTTCGTTATTTATCAAGTTTTGAAAACTCTTATGACTACTTCAACCGCAGTTCCCGCCATGACTGGCCAAGAGATCGTCGATCTCACCAGGAAACACACACTGTTCGAATGGTCGGCGCAATCCAAGGTCGATCCTATCCCGGTGGCGCGGGCGAAGGGCATTTATTTCTGGACGCCGGAAGGGAAACGCTTCCTCGACTTCAACAGCCAGTTGATGTCGGTGAACATTGGACACGGCGATGAGCGCGTCATCCGGGCTATTGCGGAACAGGCATCGTCGCTGGTCTATGCGAATCCCTTCATGGCGACGGAACCGCGGGCGCGACTGGGGGCGAAGCTGGCGGAGATCACGCCGGGCGATATTGACACCTTCTTCTTTACGAATGGCGGCGCTGAAGCCACCGAGAATGCCATCAAGATCGCGCGCTTCTTTACCGGACGGCACAAGATCATGGCACGTTATCGTTCGTATCACGGCGCGACGGCCGGCGCCATCAGCGTCACGGGCGATCCTCGCCGATGGGCGGTTGAGCCGGGACTTCCGGGAGTGGTGCGGGTGCTCGATCCTTATCATGGCATCGAACGCGGATGGGAATCGGTGGAGACGTCGCTGGCCATGATCGACGAAATTATCCAACTGGAAGGCCCGCACACGATTGCCGCCTTCATTCTGGAGCCGGTGACTGGGACAAACGGCATTCTTGTGCCGCCAGATGGATATCTGGAAGGCGTGCGCAAACTGTGCGATAAGTACGGAATTGTAATGATCGCCGACGAAGTAATGTCGGGCTTTGGCCGCACCGGTGAGTGGTTTGCCGTCGATCACTGGAAGGTTGTTCCCGACCTGCTTTGCATGGCAAAAGGACTTACTTCGAGTTACCTTCCTCTTGGTGCCGTTGGTATGCGGCAACATATCGCGAGGCATTTCGACGACAAAGTATTTTATGGAGGACTTACTTACAACAGTCATCCGATGGGATGCGCGACGGCGCTGGCGACGATTCGCGTTTATGAAGAAGATCATCTAATTGAGAACTCGCGGAAGATGGGCGCGATTATGAAGACGCTGGGCGGGGAGTTACAAGCGAAACACCGGTCGGTGGGTGCGGTGCGTTCGATTGGGCTGTTCGGCATTGTTGAGTTGATTCGCGACCGGAGGACACGGCAGCCCATGGCTCCGTTCAACGGTACTTCGGATGAGATGGTTGCGCTTGGCAAGTTCTTCCGAGAGAACGGGCTCTATACGTTCGTTCGTTGGAATACCTTCTTTACCAATCCCCCGCTGTGCATCAACGAGCAGCAACTGCGAGAGGCGTTTGCGATTATCGACAGAGGACTTGAGATTACGGATAAAGCGGTGAAAAATTAGAAGCTATGGAGCTATCTCGTTGCGAATCGCCGCCGGCAGTTCTTCGCGAAGTTGGCAACCGCTCGTCTGAGTCTTCATCATCGAGGCTGCCAGGTTCAGAATCCGCTGGGCGGCTTGCTCCGTGTTCACGCCGCGAGCGTGAATGTTCGAGATAAGGTTACGGTTAGCGTCAGTGTCCGATGCTTTGGGGTGGTACGCCATGTAAGCTGACAGGCTTTCTGCTGTTGCCAAGCCCGGACGTTCGCCGATCAGGAGGACGGCAACTTTGGGACGGAGTAATCCGCCAATTTCGTTGAGAATGCCTACACGGCAGTGACGAATTAGAAACATTTCGCCGAGACTCCAGCCTTGACTTGTTGCTCCTGCACACAGGAGGGGCAATAGTCGAGGGACCTGCATGGCGACAGCGGTTACCGAGAGGCCGTCGCCGATCACAACTTGCAAATCGTGTCCTGTGCTGCAGCGCCTGCTTATTTCGGCGCGGGACGCGTCACTCAGGCGACGGCCCAAGTCGGGACGCAAGAGAAACTCATCTTTGCTCGCGGCTCGGGAGCAAGCTTCAAACAGGTCCCACTTCCGCACGAAGTCTTGGCCGAGATTGGTGAGGAGATCCAACTCCGCGCGCACGGCGTCGCGGGCGGCGGCGTGCGCCTCGCGCAGCTCCAGTTGAGTATTGGTTCGATACGCTGCCCCGCTCCTGCCTGCCAGCAGGCGCGCCGGAGTCCGTGCGCGCACCTTCTTTATGAGCTCGGGCAGGTCGTATTCGGGCAAATCGTGCCCAGGCAAGTCGTGTTCGGGCAAGGCGTGCTCGGGCAGGTCGGGCCGGTCGGGCCGGGCGAGTTTGTCATCGTGATTCTCTTCTCTCGCAGCCATTCAGACAGCCCTCTCCAGCGACGCCTCTAAACCGTGCATCAGTTGCCGCCTGGCGGACGAATCGAGCGGGGCTGGTTCGGCACCGTGATAGATGCCCATATTCTGCAACCAGGCGAGGAACTCCGGTGCCGGACGCAACTGGAAGAGGCGTCGTGCGGCTAACGCGTCGTGATAGCTGGTGGATTGGTAGTTGAGCATCACGTCGTCGGAACAGGGAACGCCCATAAAGTAGTTACAGCCGGCGGCTGTCAAAAGCAGCAATAGGTTGTCGGCAGAGTTCTGGTCGGCGGCGGCGTGATTGGTGTAGCAGACGTCGCACCCCATGGGTAAGCCCAGCAATTTACCCATGAAATGATCTTCGAGTCCAGCACGAATGATCTGCCTTTCGTCGTACAAATACTCAGGGCCGATGAAGCCGACGACACTGTTGACGAGAAACGGCTGGAAGGCTCGTGCGACTCCGTAAGCTCGCGCTTCGAGCGTGAGTTGATCGACGCCATGATGCGCCTCGGCGGAGAGAGCGCTGCCTTGACCGGTTTCGAAGTACATCACGTCGTCGCCGGCCCAGCGGACGTTGAAATTGACATTGCGTTGGCGATGGTGCTCGAGAACTTGTTCGCGGCCCTCGCGCAGCATGTTCAGCGTGATTCCAAAGCTGCGGTTGGCTGCTTCCGTACCGGCTACGGACTGGAAGAGCAGGTCAACCGGGGTTCTGCGACTTAACGCGGCCAGTTGAGTTGTGATATGTGCCAGGCAACAGACTTGCGTGGGGATTTCGTACGCGTCCACCAGGCGATTCAATGCCAGAAGAATCGCACTGACTGTCTCCACAGAGTCGGTGGCGGGATTTACACCGATGACTGCGTCTCCGCAGCCGTATAGCAATCCTTCGAATGCCGCCAGTAAGATCCCGCCGATATCGTCGGCAGGGTGATTGGGTTGCACACGGATGCCCAGCACTCCGCGCTCTCCCATGGTATTGCGGCAGCGCGTGACGTTGCGAATCTTGGCGGACGCGAGCACGAGATCCTTGTTGCTCATCAGCTTGGTTACGGCGGCGGCGATTTCAGGGATGATGGCCTTCCGCAGTTGCTGGAGCTGAATGCCAGTGGTTGCATCGTCCAGGAGGAACTCGCGAAACTCACCGACGGTCATGCTTCGTATCGCGCCAAATCCCTCATGGTCGAATGTGTCGAGGATGAGGCGGGTGACGTCATCCTCGGACGGATCGATCAGGGGGCGACGGACGATTTCGTCGAGCGTCATGTCCGCAAGTTTGCGTTTGGCGGCGACTCGCTCGCGTTCCGATCGGGCGGCGATGCCGGCTAACTGGTCGCCAGACTTTTCCTCGTTGGCTTTGGCAAAGAGTTCGCGGAGATCGGAGAAGTCGAATTGCTCGATCATACGATGATGCCCATGCGATGGCGCCCAGTAGGAAACACCATGTTACCGAAAAAGTCATGGATTCAAGGTGCCTGGGAAACTTCGTGGACTAGCTCCAGCTTCGCTGCTGACCGTCGGAGGGGGAAACTACCAAGGGCTCGTGGTGAGATTTGGTGGCGTGATCGTTGATGGCGGTTGCGGCCTGAGTGCGTAGGTTGCCGGCCTTGGCGTCAAAATCCAGCGTGGTCACGCTGTGGGCACAGTGCGTGCAGATGAACTTAATGCCGCCTTTGACGCGCTCGATTCGGTAGGCTTTCACTACATGAATTGTAGTCCTCTGCGAGGCAGGGGCGGGAACGCGATGGTCGGGCAGCGAAGGTAACGCGATATGAGTTATAGGTGTGGAGCGCCGGGCGTCCCCACCCGGCGGGACGGGCGAGGCGCCCGTCTCTCCATCTGCGTCATTTTCCCAGGCGGTTGTATTTCTTTAGGGCCTCGCGCAGTCGGTCGTGTGGGAGGGCTATGGCGGTGTGGCCGTCGATGCCGGTCATGGTTTCCGCGGCTACCATGGCGTTGACTACGGCTTCTTCAGTGGCTTGGACCGTCGCGAGGAACAGGGGATCGAGGTTGTCGTTGGGTAGCATTTTCAGGTCGTGGACTCCCTTGGGAGACGCCGCTCCGGGATTCGCGGTGGAGAAGGCGACGAAGATGTCGCCGGAACCGTCGCCGGAGTAACTGCCGTCGCGGCCTAGGCCGAGAGAGGCTCGGCGTGCGAGGCGCTTCAGTTGTGTCGGAATCAGTGGCGCGTCGGTCGCGACGACGATGATGATTGAGCCGGTGTCTTCGTCTTCACCATAGGCGGGGTGATCGGGAATCTCCTTGCCTACGGGAACTCCGGCGATGCGCAACTGGTCGCGGCGACCGTAGTTGCACTGCACGAGCACGCCGATCGTGTAACCGCCTGCTTTCGCATCGAGCACGCGCGACGCAGTTCCGATTCCTCCCTTGAATTCGTTGCAGATCATGCCGGTGCCGCCGCCGACGTTGCCTTCTTCGACCGGGCCTCCGTGGGCGGAATCTAGCGCGTGGAAAACGTGTTCGGGTTTTACGTGAAATCCGTTGATGTCGTTGAGAAAGCCGTCCCAGGTTTCGGCCACCACGGGCAACGACCACCAGTAGCCTTCCATGTCAGGCTCGCCGCGCTTCACTTTCCAGGCAATGACGGCATCGCGCACCACGCCCACGCTGTGCGTGTTGGTGATCATGATGGGGCCGTTGAGGAAGCCGGAGTCTTCGAGCCAAGTCGTACCGGTCATCTCTCCGTTGCCGTTGAGCGTGAACCAGGCGCCGAAGACGGAGTCGTTTGCGTCCTTCCCACGCGGATGAATGGCGGTGACGCCGGTGCGGACCGGGCCTTCGCCGACTTTGAGCTTGCCGCTGCCGGAGATGAGCGTGGTGTGTCCGACTTCAACGCCGCGGACGTCGGTGATGGCGTTGTTCGCGCCGGGGTTGCCGTCGAAGGGGACGCCGAGGTCGCGGGCACGAGGCTTGGTTTGGCTGAAGGTGAGAATGCCAGGGCAAAGAAGTGCGAAGACAAGCACGGTCAGGAACGGGAGCATTCGAAATCGCATCATAAGTTTTGTTTGGCGGAGTGCCGGCGGCAGTATAAAGCATGGAGCCGGTGGTTTAGAATTCTGCTAGAGAAAGCGGTTTTCGTTCGGGACAGGGCGTCAGAATAGATGACGTCAGGAGATGACATGGAGAATTGGAAGCGGGCGGCGATTGCCGGATCGGCAGCAACGGCGGCAGTGTTGGCGTTGCGGGGGAGGCGTCCGGCGGCGGTGCTGGTGGGAAGCTTAGGATTAGCGGTGCTGGCATCGGAGTATCCCGATCAGTTCGTACGGATTCGCGAAGAGCTGCCTTCGTATGTGCGCCAGGGAACGCGGTTTCTGGATCTGGCGATGAAGATCGGCGGCAAGATTGAGGAGTTAGCGGAAAAGCGCGCGGCGCGGGCGTTTGAGGAGCTGGGAGAGTATTAGCTGTTCGCTCTTCGTCGTTCGCTGTTCGCTATGCGCGGTATGGCGATTGGCGAAGAGCGATCCGCGGTCTACTCGATGCCCAGTTGTTTGCGGGCTTCGGGGCTCAGGCGTTCGGGAGTCCACGCAGGCTCCCAGACCACATTGACGTTGGCGTTGCGGACGCCGGGAAGTTGCTCGACGCGGGATTTGACTTGGGCGCTGATGTTCACGTGCTCGGGGCAGCCTTGGGCAGTGAGGGTCATATCGACGGTGACGTCCTGCCGACCTTCCGGTACGTCGTCGAAGCGGATGTTATAGATCAGGCCGAGATCGACGATGTTGACAGGGATTTCGGGATCGTAGCACTGCCTAAGTGCATTCAGAACGTCATCCTGGACGATGGGCATGAAATTTCCTTTGCGGCTCGTTGAATACTAAGGCTTGGACAGCTTAGTCACATTCTAACTGATCAGCTCTGTCTGAGTGCGCGCGATGAAGGGACACGGCTTTTAGATCATGGCTTTCAATGCGGAGGTTCAGAAAAAACTGCAAGTCTTTCTCGTGGCCGCCATTGTGCTTGCGGGCGGCCGCGCGGCGTACATCGTGTACGAACGGCACGAGGCGATGAAGGAAGAAACAAGGCCCAAGCAGGAGGCCTTGCTCAAGGCGGACTATTATGTTTCGCCGAAGAAGCTGCATGCTTATGACCTGAAGTCGGCGCGACAGTTGACCGAGCAGCCTGTGTGGGTGAAGGTCGGATATCAGCTTACGTACTATCCATACGATCGGGAGCGCCGCAAGACAGATTTCGCGCATGAGGCGGGAATGCTGCTGCCTTTGCAGAAGCTTGCGATTCAGGACGTGGTGACGGATGTTTCTCCTCGGGCACCTGGGATCAAGCAGGTGCTGGCGGTCTTCTCACTGGAGGGTAAGGGCTACGCGGCTCCGATTGGGGCGGAGAAGGGCGGCGACTTCAAGATTTACTCCGACGACGTTTTCTTCATCGAGGATCCGCGCGATCTTTACAAGCACTGGCCCACGCAGGTCTGGAAAGAGATTGACGCTCATGAAGTGCAAGCGGGGATGAGCGAGTTACAGGCCAGCTTCGCGATTGGACTGGGCATTCCGGAAGGTTCGGGCGATTACGGTTCGCGAACTTTGCGCTACCCGAATGGTGGGAAGCCGCTGGTGATCAGCTTTGAAAACGACAAGGCGATTGAGATCAAACCGGGCTCGTAAGCTACAATGCCGGTCGTAGAATGAGAGTCATGAAACGAGCGCTCGGCGTTGTTATCGCCTGTCTTCTACTCGTAGTCGGGTTCTTCAGTTTTTCCACATCCAGTTTCGCGGCGGCGCGCACCCTGCGCGTCGATTATTATCACACTGGAAACTCGCACGAAGAATGGTTCAGCCTGGATCGAGTCGTGCTGGAGCCGCTGGAGTGGCCGGGAAATCTGAGCAAGGTGATCGATGAGAGTCAGCTGGGAAATTACTTGTTTGAGGTACGCGAAAAAGCAAGCGGGAAGCTGTTGTACTCGCGCGGATTCAATTCGGTGTTTGGGGAGTGGAAGACGACGGAGGAAGCGCTCCATGGGAACCGGACATTTTCGGAGTCGCTGCGCTTTCCGAGCCCTGACGCGCCGGTGGAAGTATCGCTGAAAGAGCGTGATGGGAGCGGCTTTCGCCAAGTTTGGAAAGAAGTCTGGAAGACGGTGGTCGATCCGAAAGACAAGTTCGTCGACCGGTCGCGGCCATCAACGCCGGGGGCGTTGATGGAATTGCAGAAGATGGGCGATCCGGCGACAAAAGTGGATTTACTGGTGCTAGGCGATGGATACACGGCGGCGGAACGCGGGAAGTTTGAGCGAGACGCCCGGCGATTCATGGAGGCGCTGTTTTCGACATCGCCGTTTCACGAGCACCAGAAAGATTTCAACGTGTGGGGACTGTGTCCGGCGGCGGAGGAGTCAGGCGTGTCGCGGCCTTCGAGCGGAATTTATCGGCGGTCGCCGATGGGAGCTGCGTACGACACGTTCGGCACTGAGCGCTATGTGCTGACTACGGAGAACCGCGCGCTGCGGGATGTGGCATCGTTTGCGCCTTATGAGTTCATCGAAATTCTGGTGAATGGGCAGACTTACGGCGGCGGCGGAATTTTCAATCAGTACGCGACGGTGGCGATCGACAATCTGTGGGCAGCGTATGTGGGTGTGCACGAGTTTGGACACCAATTCGCCGGGCTGGCGGATGAATACTATACGTCGGATGTGGCGTATCTGCCGCCGGCCGATAAGACGGAGCCATGGGAGCCGAATGTGACCGCGTTGCTCGATCCGGCAAATTTGAAGTGGAAGGATCTGGTCGCAGCGGGGACTCCGGTGCCGACGCCGTGGGATAAAGACGAGTTCGATCGCTTTGAGCGAGATATCCAGCGGCAACGGAAAGAGCTGCGAGCGGCGGGAAAGTCCGAGGCGGAGATGGATGAACTTTTCCGCAAAGAGCGCGAGAAGGAAGACGCGATGCTCGGTTCGCAAGAGTACGCGGGCAAGGTCGGGGCGTTTGAGGGCGCGAACTACGAGGCGAAGGGGTATTACCGTCCGGAGGTGGACTGTATCATGTTCACGCGACATAACAAGTTTTGTGCGGTGTGCCGGAGGGCGATTGAGCGGGTGATCGGGATGTATGCGTAGATTCACCGCCGAGACGCTGAGGACGCCGAGGAATTCGCAACCTACTCCCCCGTTGTCATCCCGAGCGACCGGGGCCCCCAGCCAGCCGCTTTTGCTGGCTGGGGTGGGGGAGCGAGGGATCTGCATCTTACGCGGCGAACTCCCGATCCTTCGTTCGCTCAGAACGACAACGTTTTTGTTTGTTTCCGTTGTCGGCGGGGCTGCGGAAGGGTGGGGCACACGCCTTTGGTAGCTTCCAGGTCAATGAGCGTAATGGGGATGTTACGCCAACTACCAGAGAGTCACACATCTTTGGGAGGATGTTCGACCGTGCCGAACTCCTTGCGTATATCTTCGAAAAGTCCAAATCCACCTTCGGCGGCAAAGAAGTCAATGTACTCGTCATGACTGAAGAATGCGTTTAGGTAGTCCGCCTGAGTCAAGATGTATCCGCCCCAGCCGTTCAACATAGCAATTTGCAAAAACGATGTTAAGTCTTCCGATTCGTGGCCGAGAAACAGGTGGCCGGGTGCTTCATGAAGCAGGCGAAGATCACCGTAACTTTGCCGGAGTTTGTAATACAGATGCCAGTTCTCGCTGCTTCCCCAAATACCCCACTCCGTAATCCATACCAACGCCGGACTGCGGTACATCAATGAGCTTCCGATCCAATGCGCAAGATAAAAAATGCGGCCTACCGTAGCCGGATAGTGAACGTGCGCTCTATGGATTTCAGGGATCGCGTCGGGCTTTACCCGGCCTAGCCCACCAAGCCATTCCTCGCATTCGTCTTTAGTGTAAAAGCGCATTGCGGCTTGATTCTATCAGCGGGATGCCCGTCAGTTGACACTATCAGGCGATTTCACGTTTTGACCGCTGGCCAACGAGTGATAAGGCGATTTATGGATAAGCTCCGGGCCAGGATGACAGGAATCGATCGGCTTGCGCATTGCCGGAGATTACGCCAGGCGGGCACGCACGAGCTCTACGACTTCTGGCGTCACGTAGTTCGGGGGGTGGATCGCGAAAGTCGGGCGATCGATTACTGGCTTTAGGGAGACTTGCTTCCAGGCTGGACTCGTGGAGTCTTCGACGGAGTGCAATAGCACCGCATCTGCGCGGTCGAGAAAAGTTTGCGCGGAGGCTTTGAAATCGGCGGTGGCTGGGTCGAGCACGGTGAGATAGAGATCCGGTTTGATGAAGCGCAGGATGCTGTTCGACTCGATGATGGCGTTTTGGGCGCCGTCCAGGATCTTGCGGATGCGAGGCATGGCTTCCGCAAGGTGCCCTTGTTGCGTGCGGACCCACCAGGAATGATCGGCTCCGGCGAGCAGGAAGCGCGAAGTGTCGGATTCGCCGGAGCGGTCTTTTTCTTCCGATACAGCCCAGGAATGATCGGCGGTGGCACAGTCGCAGGCTTCGCCGTTGGCGGAGCAGACGCCGTGTCCGTATTGGGTGATTTTGAGAGCGGTCCAGTGGAAGCCGGGCAGGGCGGCAATGAGACCAGCCACGACGCTGGTCTTACCGACGCTGCGGGTGTGTCCGCCGATGATGATGATGGGCATGAGATAGCAACTCTCAGCGCTTAGCCGTTAGTTTTTGGCGCTGGCCGAGCCGCGGCAAGCCGCGTCTCTACAGATACATTCGAATCTTGAAAGCTCAGCGTTCCTTCTTGGCCGAGCGCGAGACGAACGCCAGTTCTTTAAGATACTCCCTCACGGGGCGCGCCGGGGTTCCCCAGAAGACGACGCCCTTTCCGCGCAGTATTTTCTTTGGCAGAATGCCGCATTGGCCTCCGAGCATGGCTCCCGATTCGATGCGGGCGTGATCGCCGATGCCGACCTGTCCGCCCATGATGACGTTGTCTTCGATGGTGACGCTGCCGGAGAGGCCGGTTTGAGCGGCGATGACGACATCCTGGCCGATCTGGACGTTGTGGCCTATGTGCACGAGATTGTCAATCTTCGTGCCGCGGCGGATGCGGGTTTCGTCGAGAGCGCCGCGGTCGATCGTAGAGTTGGCTCCGATTTCGACGTCGTCTTCGACGACCAGGCGTCCGATTTGTGGGGATTGCTCGTAGCGTCCGGTTTGGAAATCGCGAACGTAGCCGAAGCCTTCACTGCCGAGGACGGCGCCCGCCTGTACGATGACGCGGTCGCCGAGGGTTGTGCCCGAATAGATGATGACATTGGCGTCGAGGCGGCAATGGCTTCCGATGACAACTTCGTCGCCGATCACCGAACCGGCGCCAATCGTGGTTTCATCGCCGACCTTGGCGTGTTCGCCGAGAATCGCGCGTGGGCCGATGGCTACGTTTTTGCCGATCTGGGCGCTTGCGGGCACGATGGCGGAGGGATGGATGGCGCGATTGGGGTCGGGATCGCGCAGCAGCCGGGCAGCCCGGGCAAAAGTCAGGCGCGGCTGGGGCGATATCAAGATGGGCTTGGAGGTGGCGCTGGCGGCGAAGTCTCCGGCAATTACCGCGGCGGCGGATGAGCGGAGCGCGGTGTCGAGATGCTGCGCGTCCTCCACGAAGACGAGAGTGTCGCTGGTGGCGGAATGCAGGCTGGAGACGTTGGTTACGGTGATGGAACCATCTCCGAGGAGATGGCAGCCGAGCTTCTCGGCTAGATCGCGCAAGGTTTGCTTCATGGTTGTCTATTGTCGCTTTCCGGGGCGGGTGTGTACAACGCGGATGCCTTTGCCAAAATCGGCTTGGACGGCCGAGGGCGGCCGTCCCTACGCCAACCCTCGACGGGCGAGGACGCCCGTCTCTCCACTAGCTAATACAGCGGCGGTTCGCCGGGCGGGCGGGTCTTCCAGCGGCGGTGAACCCAGAGCCACTGGTCGGGATAGCGGCGGATGAAAGCTTCGATGACTTTGGTGAATTTTGCGGTGTTGGCTATGATGTCGGCCTCGTTATCGTTGGTGCGAATCAACTCGACGGCGGGATCGAAGCGCAGGATGTATTTGCGCAGTTTCGCATCCCACACGGTAAAGCCGGGGACGACCGCGGCGTCGGTGCGCAGGGCAATGCGGGCGAGGCCGCTGGCGGTGCAGGCGGGGATGCCGAAGAAATCTACGAACACGCCTTGCGGCGGGGTCATGTTGGTGTCCATTAGGATGCCGACGGTTTCGCCGGCACGCATGGCTGCGAGCAGGCCGCGCACGAAATCGTCTTTGTCGACGGTACGGTTTCCGTGCATGGTGCGGTAGCTTTGGAGGAGCGCGTCGATGTAGGGATTGTCGAGCGAGCGCATGACGATTGACAGCGGATGTCCTTGCAGCGAGTGCGCGAACGCGGACAGTTCCCAGGCTCCGAGGTGGCCGGTGAGAAAGAGGACGCCTTTACCGCGATCGTAAGCGCGCTCGAAGTTTTCAAAGCCGTCGTAGACGACTACGCGCGACACATTTTCGCGAGTGTAGCGGGGAAAGAGGCAGACCTCGGCGAGCTGGCGTCCGAGGGAGATGAATTCTCCGCGAACCAGGCGGCGGCGCTCGCGCGGTGACATTTCGGGGAAGGCGAGAGCCAGGTTGCGCAGGCCGACGCGACGCAGGCGTCCGTGGACCGCGTAAACGGTTAACCCTAGCGTGATCCCGATGGCCCGTGCCACGGGACGGGGCAGCGCGCCAAGGAGCTTTATCCAAGGCCAGACTAGAGCGTACTCAAGGCGTTCTCGCACTGTGCCGGAGTGTAGGGGGTGGAGGCGGGATCACGCAAGGTGGGTGGCGGCCTCAGGGGCTGAAGCCCACGTACTTGTTGGTTCAGGGCGGCACGGCTGAAGCCGTGCCCTTCCCAAAGCCATTTTGAAGAGAACTCTCACTTTGCTGCCTGCTGGGCCCATTTGGCAAGCGTGCTCAAGAAGGGGTAAGCGTCTTTGGGAGCTTCGATATCTCCCTTGAGAGACGTTTTGAAGGGCACCATGCGGCCGTAAAATTCGCGAGTGCTGCCTTTGTCCTGCTTAATGACGGCGCCGTTGAGTTCGAGTCCGGCGAAGAGGCCACGAGAGCGCGAGTAGGTCAAAACCTCTGCCCGCATCTTCCAATCGGTGTCGGCGGCGGCGTGGCGTCCGACGGGGCCGGCGGCGGCGCTGGCATCGGCGCCGAGTTTGAACTGGCTGGAGAGCAGGTTGTTCATTCCGCCCTTGTTCATGATCAGCATGACGACATCGGTTGCCTGGCCGCCGATCTGCAGGCCGAAACTGCCGCCGCCGATGGTGAAGAAAGCGGGAGCGCTCCAGCCTTTTTCAGTGCGGCAACTGGCGACGCCTTTGCCATAACGGCCGCCGAAGACGAAACCTCCATTGAGCAGTGACGGAACCACGGCCACGCATTCCGCCGATCCAAGAATTTCTTCAGGGATACGATTGTCTGGGGCGGCCTGGATTTCGTCGAGCACGGTGCCGGCAGCCTCGACTCGTCCGGAAGCCTTGGTATTGGGTTCCGGAGCCTTGGTGTCTTCAGTCTTGGTATCTTGAGCGGTGGAAAGAATCGGGGTCATCAAGCAACAGAGCAGCATCAGAACGAGGGAATTTCGCATCATGCCTCACTTGGGAGATCGGGGTATGGATTCTATTATTCTTAATTCTATTCGATGCGGGGCGTGGATAGGGGGATAGCCGGGGAGTGATCAGGGTGAGTCAGGCTTTGGGGCAAAAAAATGCGGGGCTGAAATCGGCGACCCTAATCTCCGTTTCCAACCCCGTCTCCCAGGTTCTGTGGTAGGTGAGGCGAGTATGCGGCAGGTGGCGGGAACGGACAAGATTACGCGGGTCACTGTACTTTGGTAACCGAAGGAGTTCACGACGGGCAAAGGCCCGACCTCAGCGGCTAAAGCCAAACTCATAACAATGCGGTGACCGCAGCGCTGAAGCGCTGCGCCACCCAAAATCAAGTGCAACAAGGATCAAGTGCAAAATAGGTTTTTTCCGCAGGCTGCGGGGAACTACTTGGCCGTCACCAGCGAATGCGTGATGGCATGGACCGATAGCGCGATGCGGTTCTGCACTCCTACTTTGCGCATCAATTTCGCTACGTGCGCTTTTACTGTGCGCTCTTCGATGCCGAGGGCTGAGCCGATTTCTTTGTTGGATCGGCCGGCTACCAGCATCTCCAGAACTTCTTTTTCGCGGTCGGTAAAGGTGATGCGGCCGGCGGGGAAGATGCGGCCTGGGGACGCGCTTACGCGTTCGATGAAGGTCGATAGCACGCGGCGCGGAGCCCACACGGAACCCTGATGCACGATGCGGAGGGCCTGGATGAACTCGGCTGGTGAGGCAGCCTCGTCCACGTAGCCTTTGGCGCCGGCGGCGATGGCTTTGAGGACACTTTCATCGTCCATGCCGGAGCCGGTCACGATGATGCGCAGGTCGGGGCGAATGGCTTTCATGCTGGCCATGATGTCGTACAAGTTCTGCCCACCGCGATTGCCTAACAACACGAGATCGATGCCTTGCAACTGGCCCAGGTCGGCCAGCGAGGCGGAGACCAACTCCAAATCAGGTTCGGTATCGAAGAGGGCCCGGAATCCGACAAACCGCAGCGGATCGCTCTCCACTACGGCGACACGTATAAGCGGCTTTCTGGCGACGGCAGCTTTCATTAGGGTTTCCCTGTTAGGATTGCATCCTGTTCAAGCTTGCCTGATCCTGCGCGGAATTGAAACGATTGCCGAGCGAGACAAATTACGGGGGTAACCCCTTAAGATCAGGCAGCAGAGGAGGGTTTCGCGGTGAACAGAAGGCGGATGCAGCGGTATTGGGCGGGGATTCTGGCGGTAGGCATGATGGGTGGGCTGGCATTGCCGCAGTCGCAACCTTCAGGGCCTTATAAGCCACAGTTTCCGGGCGATCCGGCGCGGTCGGATTCGGAAGCGCAGGCACTCGGCTACATGCGGGTGGTGCTCCGGGCGGAGAACATATACAAGAAACGCCATAGCAAGTATGCGGATTCGTTGGAGGCGCTGGCGGGCACTGGATCCTTCACCAAGCGGATGGCGCACACCACTGACCGCGGGGATTACACGGCCAGCTTCCGTCCCCACCATGTTGGTCCTAATCATGACGGCTTCGTGCTTACCATGACGCCGAAACAGCTGGACAGCGAACATCGCTCGTTCTATGCGGAGGAGGATGGGGCAATTCATGCGGACGATCAGAAGGCCGCGGACCTGGATTCGCCGAAAGTGAGGTGAGAAGCGGGCGAGCTGCATTCGCCCGGACAGCCGAGGGCGGCTGTCCCTACGCGAGTCCCCGATTTATAGACAATTGGCTACCCCTGGTCACGAACTGATTGCAGCAATGCGAGCAGACCCTGCTACCTCAAAACACCTGCGTCTTTACCACCTTGCCATTTTCAAAGTGCACCACCCAGCGGTGGCCGCTCTTCAGATAGAACCAGGTCTCACGGAGATTCGCATCGGTGCTCTCATCGACCTTTTTCTGATCGGGATCCCCGAAGCTCATCAAGACCATTTCGTAGGTCATGTTTTCCGTAACCGTGTGGGCTTCGATGGCGGCGCGAAGGTCCTGCGGCATCTCCTGCTCCTCGATCTTCTGCTGGATGCGGCTCACATCCAGCAGTCTGGCCATGAAGGCGAGGATGTATTGCGGAGCGATGTCGGTGTCGTTCATATCCTTCTGATACTTCAGATTCAGCCGTGAGCCCCCGGCGCGCTTGTAGGACGCTCCGACTTTATTGGCGTGATTGCTGCCCCGCCGGCCTTCGCCGCCGCCTTCCAGATGGATCTCCACCTTGTCGCTGTCGATCTTGACATTGGTGATCGTCACCCACTCATCGCGCTCCACGCCCACTCCCTTGTCCTTGAGCCATTTGGTCATCTCCTCCAAATCGACTCCGCGGTCATCGGTGCGCTTGTTCGACCGAGGTACGTAGTACACGTCGACGCCATCTTTGTAGGCTGGCAGATCCACCAGAGCTCTTACGTCCTTTCCGAGCAACAATGCAGTTAACTGCGCCTGCGCGTCTTTCGACGTGGAAGCTTGCGCCGACCCCGGCAACCCCACTGCGACGGTGAGCAGCGCGATCCACAAAATCCATAGCTTGTTCTTACCCATGGTCATCTCCTCTGTCGCCCTCATGCCAGCCTGCATAGATAGCAGAACATGGAAAGGCAGAATTTTTTCCACAATAAGCCGCAGAATCACTTAGCTCAGAAACCAAAATTCGAGGGAGTAGAACGGGGATCGGTCCTCGCTTTAGCCGCTGAAATGGCGGGTGAACGAAGAACCGTGAAGTCATAGGTTAGATGGCTCCAGATTTCTGGTAAATAGCTCTTAGGTGCCAATACCATTGGCGGCACGGCTGATGCCGCCAGGCTTCTATTGTTCAGCCGAAAATTCAGCCGATTTGGATGGGCAATATCATTCGGAGCTTGTAGCTCGCAGCCGACCTTGGTTTGCTATTCTGATGCGTGCTTAGAATCCATCGCAGCGCATGGGGACTCGTCCTACTGTCGGCAGTCCTGCAGATTGTGATCTTTCCGTTGCCGGGACTGTATGGGCTGGCTTGGGTCGC
>Ga0181532_10001758_pt1 | contig 20730 bp, 18 predicted proteins | sample PEATcosm2014_Bin_33_FD_119768 | JGI IMG/M metagenome (GOLD analysis project Ga0181532, IMG submission 119768) | Peatland microbial communities from MTU Mesocosm Facility, Houghton, MI, USA - PEATcosm2014_Bin11_30_metaG | ecosystem: Environmental > Terrestrial > Soil > Wetlands > Peat | place... | reverse complement strand
TTTCACCTGCGCGCGATAGGGAATCTTGTCCAGGTAGCCAAACGTGACTTTGTTCTCTGCCTCCACCCACTTCGCCGTCTCCGCCGAATTGTCGTCCTCCAGCCAGCGATACGGGTCGGCCACCTTTACGCCGTGGTAGTCGTCCACCTGATCGCCCTTGCGAGTTTGTGGATAATCCAGGCTCTGCGCGAACAAAGGAGCCGCGCCAATCGCAAGGCTTAGCACAGCAAAAGTAATTCTCATCAGGCGCAGGTGAATCCGTTTCATGTACTTGATCCTTTCAAAACAGCTGGGTATGGAACGCAGGATGTCTCATTTGGACGCGGCAGCACGCGAAAGAGTATACGACCGTAACGCTTTTGCGCCCAATCTCCCCTTCCCGGCCGTTTATAAAAGAAGGCTTGACATTTCTAGTTTGTATGGCAAACTAGTCTGCGGAAGGAGGCCAGATGACTTCCACCCTCTCCCCCACTCTCCAAGCCGAACGACGCTCCTGGCATTATTGGTTCGCCGACGGTTTGCCCTCCCTCGTCACCGGCGTCGGCTGTTTGCTGATCGCATTCTCCATGCTCTACCCGCGGCACCACTCCAAATCCCTTTTCCGTGCGGTACTCACCTTGACTGCCGCTGTTCTCTACGGGGTGATCCTCATCTTTCAGCGGCCAATCCTTGACTGGCTGAAAGCCAGAATTACCTATCCGCGCACCGGCTACGTCAGCCCTCCCTACTTCGCCGAAGATCCGGCTCCGCCACCGGAGTTGACGACTCTTTCGCTTCATGGAGCGGATGCCCAATCACTCGAGGATGACGTACGTTTGCACGCCGACCCTAAGCACCGCCTCTGGATCACCGTCGCCCTAACTCTGGTCGCCGTTGTGCCCACGATGTTCGTCCGCAGTCCGTGGATCTGCTCCGCAACCGGCGTGTTGCTGGCCGCCGCGTTGTGGTTCGGCGCTCGCCACGAACAACGCCTCTCCTGGATCGTCCTCGGCGGCTTTCCCATCGTGGGCTTCTGGATGTCCATCTTTCTTTCACCGGCAATCATCGGCCCCGAACGTATCGCCTATTTCCTGGCCGGCGCAGGCGCACTTTTCTTCCTCGACGGTGCAGTCAGCCTTCTCCGCTATCTCCGCCGCAACCCACAGCCAAGTTCCGCGCAAAATGCAGGCCATCCCCATGACTGAACTTTCCCCCACGCTTCAGGCCGAACAACGCGCCCAGCAACACTGGGCCGCAGACGGCTTGCCTTCGATCATCGCTGGCATTGGTGGCTTGGTGCTGGCCTTCTTCATTCTCTACCTCAAGAATGGCCACTCAGGATTCAAAGTCCTTGTGCTCCTTTGCGCGCTGACCCTCTATTGGGTATTCACGCAGCGCAACACAGAAATTGTCGATTGGCTTAAAACGAGACTCAGCTATCCCCGCACGGGCTACGTGCGCCCTCCCTATAAGCCGGAAGACAAAAGCTTGCCGCTGGACTTCAAGATGCTCTCCATGCAGGGAACCGATACCGCGCCATCGGAGGAAACCAAACGGCAGCGTGCAGCCACAATGAGGCAAGTCTGGATCGTTTTATTCCTCATATTCTCCACATCTTTTGGTTTGGCGTATTTCCGCCCCACCTGGATTCACTCTCCCTGGGTCTACTCTGTGCTGAGTTTTTCTTTGATCGCGATGGTCTGGCTCTTTGCACGCATCGAACATCGTCCGGTGTCTTGGATTCCGCCAGCAGGGCTCGCGCTCGTGGGCTTTAGTATGTCGGTTCTGCAACTTCGCGGAATCATCGCCCCTGATCAGTTCGGCTACTTTCTGGCAGGCATCAGCCTTGTGAGCATTTTGAACGGCGTTGTCAGCCTGATCCGCTTTCTCCGCCGCAATCCGCACGGACCTCTCAGAGCGGACAGGCAAATCCCATGAAGGACCTCTCCCCCACACTTCAAGCCAAGCTCCGCTCCTCTCTCCATTGGTCCGCCGACGGTATCTCCCTACTCGTTGGAGGCCTCGCTTGCCTGCTTTTTGGCTCGGGCATGTTCCTGAGCAGGTACGGTACAGAAACTCCGCTCCGGATCTTTCTCATAATCCTCTGTTTCGTTCTTTGGTTCCCCATTTCCCTCCGTCACAGTCAGATCGTCGAATGGCTCAAGTCGAGAATCACGTACCCGCGGACCGGCTATGTTCTTCCTCCCTACCTCGCAGAGAACAAGAGCCATCCGCTGGCCCTCGCGGCGCCGTTGGGTTGCGAGGATGCGATGCCGCCCGGCGAGTGGCAGCGAGTGCGCAAAGATCGAAACCGACGCGTCCTGTTAATGTTCGCTTTGATAGCTCTCCCGCTCTCGGCAATGACGTACGTCCACAACCGGTGGATTCTTTTTGCCGCAGGAATAGCCATGTCAGTGGCGCTTTGGATTGGCACTTGGAACGTGCAGCGGCTTCCGTGGGTTCTGCTGCCGGGTTTTCCTTTGCTCGGACTGTATATGACCATTTCAGCGCCGGAGTTCGTTGGCGTACAACGTTTCGGGTTGTTCTTCGCCGGCTCCGGCGCGCTCCTCGTCCTCCAGGGTGCGCTCAGCCTCTTCCAATTTCTCCACCGCAACCCGCGGCCATTCTCATTAACGCCATGAGCGACAACGGCATCAAAGATCTCTCTTCTCTTGACCGGCTGATCCACGAGCCGGCCCGGCTGATGATCATGACCATCCTGTACGCCGTCAAGGAAGCCGACTTCGTCTATCTCCAGCGGGAATGCGGACTGACGCAGGGCAATCTCTCCAGCCATCTCTCGAAGCTCGAAGAGGCCGGCTACCTGCTCATCTCCAAAACCTTCAAAGGCAAATACCCGTTGACGCTGTGCTCCTTAACCCGCGCCGGCCGTCAGGCTTTTGAGTCCTACCTGGCCAAGATGCGTTTCGTCACCGGCCAGCCCTCCAACAACTCCCGCTAAACCAATACTTTACGCGCACGTCCGCCCCTGAGTCTTTTCCCCCCACTTCCGCGTATTCAAGGTAGTATGAGCGCACAAGCATTCACCCTGATGGCTGCAAGGTCCCCGCTGCTGTTCACGGGAATCATGACTGACGATCGGCAAACCATTGCTTTCGGCCTGCGCCGCCGCGACCCCGACCTGCTCGACCAGCTCATCGAGCAGTACCAGCAGCGCCTTTATCGCTATCTCCTTTTCCTCACCGGCAACACCGCGCTCGCCGAAGACTTCTTCCAGGAAACCTGGATCCGCATCCTCGAACGCGGCGACCAATACAACGCCAAATCCAAGTTCGAGTCCTGGCTCTTCGCCATCGCGCGCAATCTGGTGATTGACGCTTCGCGCCGGAAGAAATTCGCCAGCCTCGAAGCTCTGGCCGATCCGGAAACGCAGCAACCCTACGAGCCGCCCGACCCGCACGCCACATCCGCGCTGCAAATGCTCCTCTCGCGCGAAAACCAGCAAGCCGTGCAAGTTTCCCTGCTGAAGATTCCCGTGTACTACCGCGAAGTTTTGCTGTTGCGTTTTCACGAAGAGCTTGGCCTGGAAGAAATCGCCGCCGTCCTCGCTACGCCTATTTCCACCGTGAAGTCCCGGCTATATCGCGGACTCGCCGCGCTGAAATCCGCTCTAACAGAAGGTGCCGCATGAACGAAACACTTCACCAGCGTGCCCAAAGACTCCTGGCGGAATCCCTTGTGGAAGGCATCGCCGCGCCCGATCAATCCTGGCTGGCGCAACATCTGCGCGAGTGCGCCGATTGTGCCCGCGAAGCCGCTGCTTCGCAGGACGCCCTGCAGGCTCTTCGCAGCGTTCCCGTTTCCGTACCGCGCGACCTGGTGGCACGCACGCAGATGCGCGTTCGGCTTCGCGCCCAGGAAGCCGGCGAATCTTCGCGCGCCAACATGCTTCTCTGGATCATCACCGGAGCGAGCTGGCTACTCGGTGTCTTCAGCGCGCCACTGGTTTGGCACGGCTTCGCGTGGTTTGGCGGCCATTTCGGTGTGCCGCGTTTGGCGCTGGAAATGGGTTTCGCTCTCTGGTGGACCGTTCCAGCGCTGTTCGCCGTCGCCGTTGTATTGTATCAGCGCGCCGTGGCACCCAATCTAGCGGCCTCGCGTCAGCATCGCGCAGCGAAGACGCCGCGGTGATTTTGTTTTGTTGGAGGCTGTGTCATGAGCATTTTCGCTGTGGGCCCGTTGTGGAAAACGGCAAACCTCCGTCATTCCGAACGGATTCTGCGGAGTGAGGAATCCCTCTGTTCTTGGGTTTCCTCAAAAACAAGTTTGCAGTGAGCGGTCTAGAAATCGAGGCAACTTATGTCTGACACATGGAACGATCGTATGCGGCGCATCCGCTTCCGCAGGAAGCGCGAGCGCACCAGATTTCGCGAGGAACTGCGCATCATCCCCAAGTGGCTGGTGTGGACCTGCACCGTACTCTGGCTGCTCGCGCTTATCATCGGCCTCTCCATAAACCTCCACAACTTTGGGACGCACGAAGCCATTTTCCCGGACGATTCCTTGCGCGATGAGCCTGTCCTTTCCTGTTTAGGGCTCGCCGGCATCATTACCCTCGCTGCCATCTGTTTCTCGGCCTCGTTCTTCATGCTCGGCTACGTCTATCGCGACGCCAAACGCCGCGGCATGAGTCCCGTCCTCTGGACACTGCTCGTGCTGATTCTTTCTCCCTCGACCGGGGTCATCGGCCTGATCATCTATCTCTTGGTGCGCGAGCCGCTTCCCTTCACCTGCCCGCAGTGCTCTGCAACCGTTTCCGCGCGCTTCAATTTCTGCCCCAGCTGCAAATACAATTTGCATCCGGCATGCCCGCACTGCCAGCACGAAGTCTCTGACACGGACAAGTTCTGCCCCTATTGCGCCGCGGAATTGGCTCCGCCAAATCCTCCTACAGCACTCGCGCCAACCGATTCGGCAAGCTGACGCCTTATTACTTGGCCGAAGAATGGCCCAAGCTGAACCGGATTTCCTTACAACCTGCGATTCTCTCGCATTACATTAACCACGATAAGAGCGCTGTCATCCTGAGGGGCGCGTAGTTTGCGCCTCGAAGGACCTCACCGAATTTCGAGGACTTAGTTTGCCAATCAAGGTTCTGGCGTAGCGGCTAAGGCTTCGGATGGCGGATGACGCAACGAAACGGGCATGGTAATTTGGTCGCAGGTGTAAGGGAGTTAGGCATGAAACGCAGGCTGGACCGTGCCTTCAAGTCAGGCCGTCATGGGAGCATGGACGACATCCACGCAATGGACGATCTGAATGTGGTCACGAAGGGCGGAGCCTCCGAGGAATCAAAGGAATCCGACCTCTTCGGTTTTATGTTGGGTGAATTCACTGTTGCTGGGGATATCGAATCTTTCCTGGTTCCCCTGAAAGAATGGAAGCTCCGGCAAAAGTGATTCCGCTGGATACTCAAATAGCGATATGGAATTGATTGGGGGCGAAGCGAACTCCGCCCCCGAAGGGAAAACCAAAATTAACTGGCCGAACCAGCGGAATTTGCCTGCGTCTCATCCGCGCTCGGCCCATAAAGCCCGGGCACAGGAATGCCGAGCACGCGATAGTACATCGTCAATTGCCCGCGATGATGAATGATATGGTTGAACACCATGCCACGAAGACAGGCTACACGCGGCATGGCAAAAATCGTCTTTCCACCCGCCAGCAGAGACCAGTCCTTCATCAGGTCCGCATCGCTGGCCTTGGCGATCGCCGCGCGTGCTTCCGCCACATTCTTATCGAACTCCGCGAGTATCTGCTGGCGATTCTCCAGTTTTGGCGGCTGGTAGCCAGATCCGCCGACGGGAGCGTAGTCGAAGTTCTCGGTGTTCAAAGTCATCGTGGCCCACCCGGGCATAGTAGCCAGATGGAGGCCGTACCACCCCACCGTGCCGCACTTCTCGTGGAGCTTCCAGTTCCATTTGTCGTCGGGTAAACGCTCCAGCGTCTTCCGGGTGTTGGCCATCTCTTGGTCGAATTCGGGAAGTATGGATTGTGCAATGCTCATTGCGATCTCCTTTGCGGTAAGTGGTTGCGAGGCCGGTGCATCATAGGCGAATAAAAAGCGAATGTCAAGCCCATTTATATTACACTCGCTCCGCCTCTCCGTCCGTCCCTTTCCCCCGCACTCTTAGTTGCCGGGACAACCGGTGAGGTTACCTCGATCCCCAGCGCGGTCCGCAAGCACCTGCAAGCTGGGATTGACACGCCGCCCCGGAAGGACAGAATGTCCCTATGGCACACCAATTCCTGACGTCCTATTTGCAAGACTCCATCGAACTCTTCCGCTACTACAAGAAACTCGCGGAACGCGCCATGGAGCAATGTCCTGACGAAGGGCTCTTCGCCACTCTCGATGGCGAATCCAACTCCATCGCCATAATCGTCAAACACATGGTGGGCAACATGCGCTCGCGTTGGACCGATTTCCTAACCAGTGATGGGGAAAAACCAGATCGTCATCGCGACACGGAATTCGAGGAGCCGCCAAAATCGCGCCGGGAACTTCTGGAATCGTGGGAGCGCGGCTGGATGTATCTATTCGACGCGCTGGAAGCATTAACCGACGCCGACCTGACCCGCACCATCACCATCCGCACGGAGCCGCACTCCGTGACGCAAGCCATCAACCGCCAGGTAGCGCACTATTCCTATCACGTAGGCCAGATCGCCTTCCTTGCCAAGCACTACGCCGCGCAATCCGGCAAGTGGACGGCCATCACCGTTCCTCGCAAACAGTCCGCCCAGTTCAACACCAAAGTCGCCGCCGGCCAGGCCTCCCAGCGATGACCAAAACTTTATTCGAGATGGGCAAGCCCGATGGCGGCGAACTAAAACTGAATGACGCGCAGCGCCGCGCCATCACCCATGGCGAAGGGCCGCTGCTGGTAATCGCGGGCGCGGGCACCGGTAAAACCCGCGTCATCACAGAGCGCATCCGCCACCTGCTCGAATCAGACGCTTCCCTGCTCGGCGAAAACATTCTTGGGCTTACGTTCACCAAGAAAGCCGCGGGCGAAATGAAAGCGCGTGTAGTGAAAGCCGTCGGCGATCGCGGCAAAGATGTCGTGCTGGCTACGTTCCATTCCTTCTGCGAAACACTGCTGAAGGAAGTGGACCCCAACACCCTGCCGCTGGAAAAAGTGGATCACTGGATCCTGCTCCGCCGCAATCTGGCACGCCTCAAGCTTGAAAAATACCGCCGCCTCGCCGAACCCGGCCAATTCCTTAGCGACTTCATTACATTTTTTTCGCGTTGCCAGGACGAGCTGGTCTCCAGCGAGGAATACCAAACCTACGCCGATCAACTCGCCGCGGAGCTTCAAGCCGAGAAAGACGCGCTTGACGACGACACGCTGAAGGAGCGCACCGAACACGTCGCACTCCAGCAGGAAATCGCCCGCGCCTATCGCGCCAGCGAAGAAATCCTGAAAGAAAAGCGCGCCGTTGCCCTCAATGGCCTGATCACCGAAGCCGTCGCGCTTCTCAAGAAAGACGCCAAGCGCCGCCGTCAACTCCAGGACCGTTACACGCACATCCTGGTCGATGAATTTCAAGACACCAACATCGCACAACTCGAATTGCTCCATCTCCTGAGCGCCGAACCCCGCAACATCGTCGTCGTTGGCGACAACGATCAAGCCATCTATCGCTTCCGTGGCGCCTCCTTCGGCAGCTTCAAACTTTTCCTTCAGCGTTTCACCGGCTGGCAGGAAGGCCAGGACTCCACGCCCTATCGCGTCGCCATGATGGACAACTATCGCTCGACTCCCAACATCCTCCGCGTTGCCACTCAGGTTATCGGTCAGAACGAAGTCAGCCCCGAATTCCCCAAGAAAGTTTTGCAACCCAACAAAGCCGAAGGCGAAAAAATCCGCATCGCGGAATTGGAGACGCCCGAAGACGAAGCCAACTGGGTCGCAGATGAACTCGAGCGCCTGCACAATGCAGGCCGACGCTGGAAAGAGTTTGCCGTGCTCTACCGCCAACACGCGCACCGCGATCAACTGGTAGAAGAATTGTCCCGGCGCAAGGTTCCTTTCGTCATCAGCAAACTCTCCATCCTTGAGCATCCGCTAGTCCGCGACGTCCTCGCCTACCTCCATCTGATCGCGCTGCCCTTCGACGATATCGCCTGCGCCCGCGTGCTCTCCGCCCCGGCCTGGCATATGACCCCGGAAGATCTTGTGCGCCTGGCGGAACGCGCAGCCAAGAAACGCGGCACAGCTCTTTACGACGTACTGCAAGCACCGCAATCAGAGCTGCCCTTTGACGCGTCGCACACCGCCCTGCCTGTGCTCCTGGAATTTCTGAGCGCCCAACGCAAAACGATGCGCCGCCGCACGGCCCGCGAAATTCTTGGCGACCTCACCGAATGGTTGGAAGTGCCGCAGCGCGCCGCAGCGCAAGATCGGAAATACGTCAACCAGCTCGGCCAATTCATAAAGGACTGGGAGCCGAAGAGCGAAACGCGCGGCCTGCCCGAATTCCTCGAGTACCTGGACTATTTTCAGCAAGCCGGCGGCACGCTCAGCCTCGAAGACGACGCGCCCGGCGATGCCGTGCAACTCATGACCGTGCATGGCGCCAAGGGCCTGGAATTCCCGCACGTCTTCGTGCTGCGTGTGAACTCGGGCGCCTTTCCCCCGCGCAATCGTTCGCCGCTTTTCGAATTCCCCGACCGCCTGATGAAGGAAGAATTGCCCGAGGGCGATTTCCACATCCAGGAAGAGCGCCGCCTTTTCTACGTGGCCCTGACGCGCGCCGAAGAGCGCCTGACCATCACCACGCTCACCGAGAAAAAAGGCAAGGTTCCCGTCTTCGTCGAGGACATCGTCATGGAGCCCGCCATCAAGCGTCGCGACGTGTTGCAACTCGCCCCGAAAAAAAAGAGCGCTCCAGCCTCCGTCATGAATCAGCAAGCGGACGCACAAGCGGGCGAGCTGTTCGGCATAAAAGAAGGGCCTCCCAAAATCTTTTCGCGCATCGCCAAGTGGGCCGAGGACTTTCATCCGCCAACGCCAGAGCCATTGAAGCTCAGCAGCTCTGCCGTCGAAAATTACCGCAAATGTCCACAACAATACGCATTCAGCTATCTCTGGTCGTTGAAGGAGGGCCCGCGCGCCACGCTGAGCTTCGGCAGCGTAATGCACACCACCATCAAGCGCTTCCTGGAGCAACTCAAGAAAGGCGCGAAGCTTCCCTTCGCGGAAGTGCAGCACATCTACGAAACGGAATGGAGCAGCGCGGGCTACGAAGACGAGTACCAGGAAGCCGAATACAAGAAAGATGGCCTAGAACAGTTAAAGACCTTTTATGAAACGATGCTGCAAGCTCCCCCGCAAATCCTCGAACAAGAAAAAGGTTTCGAACTCCCGCTGGCCAACGATGTGATCCTCACCGGCCGCATGGATCAGGTGAACAGCCTGGGCCGCAAAGACGTGGAAATCGTGGATTACAAAACGGGCAAGCCTAAAAAAGAAGCCGACGCGCGAAAGGATTTGCAGCTCAGCATCTATGCCCTGGCGGCGAAAGAGATTTTCGAGTGGAATCCCGTGCGCCTGGCCTTCCATTACCTGCAGAACAACCAGATCCTGGTGACCACCCGCGATGCCAAACAGCTAGACGAAGCCGAAAAGATCGTCCAGGACACCGCCGGCAACATCCGCGCCGGTGAATTCCCCGCCAAAGTCGTCTTTGCGTGCCGCACCTGCGCCTACAAACCAATCTGCCCGGCCCACGAAGAGTCCTTAACCGGCTCCGGCGGGTAAGCTACCAGCACTGCAAGACTCAAAAGCAAAGCGCCCTGACCAGGCCAGGGCGCTTCGCCAATCCAGACTGAACAGGACCCCGATTATTTTCCCTTCTTCGCCGGCTTCTTTTCCGTCTTCTTCGCTTTTTTCATAGTCGTCGTTCTCCTTCTATGCTTCATTACTCAGTCTCGAACCGGGCGTGGAATGCGTGCTGCACGCCGTCCTCACCCTTGACCCTCGTATATGGAGGCGCGAGTCGGCTGTCAAGAAGAAACCGATGAAGAGGAGCCACGGCCTCTACTGGGGGCCTTCGGTGGCGGCCGACCCGCTGTAATAGCCCTTGCGAGTGAGGATGGTCATGCCCTCGCGACGAACGCGGACTTCCAAGCTATGGTAGTCAACCTTGCGCTCGCCGTGGGGTTCAAAGGACAAGGTGTACTGGTTGCGAGCCTCTTCCGCGATGCGGGAATAGAACTCCTCGAAGGTGTTGCTCTTCACCCCGAAGAAAACGTCGCCGCCCGTATCGTGCGCGTACTCCACCAGCCGGTTGAATTTCCGGTCAAAGTACGCGCTGCCCACAGCCACACTATAGACGGCAATGCCCTGGCGAAGGAGCTCGGCGCGGGTATCGTCGTACTTGTGCGTATTGAACTTGGCGCCATTCCGGCCATCCGAAATCAGCAGGATGACCTTGCGGCGGTCCTTCGGCGGGCGATCCTGGAGCAACTCCGCGGCATTGTAAACAGCGTCGTCCAGCGCCTTGGTGGGCTGGCCCTTGATCGCGATTAACGATGGGTCATTCATCGGCGCGCCCGGTGCCGGCGCGTTGTTGATCGTAGGTCCTTCAAACGGGCCACCAACAGGGCCAGTGGACGATCGCGCATTGGAGGAAACGTCTTTGCGCTCCAATTCGGTGATGAGTTTGTCCTGATCGCGGGTGAAGCCGTGGCCTTCATGAAAATACTGGTCAAATGTGCAGATAAACGCTTCGTCGCTGGTGCTCAAGCCAGCAACAATGGCGCGCAGACTGGGTTCCACCTGGTCGGCGTCCTTGCGCTTCAGGTCGTTGTCAATCAACACGACGAGCGAAATCGGATAGGCATTCGCGGTAAACGAAGTGATCCTTTGCTCCACATCGTCATCAAAAATCCGGAATTCGTCCTTCCTCAGGTCGGCCACAAGATTGCCGTTGCGATCTTTGACGGTGACCGGGACGAGTACATTGGTGGGATAGAGTTTGATCGTGGGGGGAGCTTGACCAGTGGGCGGGGCACTCGGGGCCTGCGCCGCTGCCGGGGGCTTGGCCGGTGTCGTGGCTGGGGGCTCCTGAGCAAGAAGTAGTGGCGTCAGGAGAAATAAGGACAGCGCCAAGGCAAGCTTCCGCGTTTTTCGTGGACAATTCATGGTCATCAGGCCAAACTTTCTTGGGCGAATCCTGCGTCTTACCTTCCAATGCTATTATACGACGCATCCCCGGGGCAGGCTGGTTGCATCGAACTCGGTACTGATGGTTCATGGCAAGGAGCGCAGCGCCAATACGGCTCCGGCCAAAATGCCAGACGATCGCAGCTATAAGGATAACGGAGAATCTTGAAAATCGAGAGAGAGAATATGCCGCTGTGGAATAGAACCTGGAAGCAGGGTCTGGCGCTCTGTGCGGCGATTGCCTTGGCGGTGCCCGCCTTGCCGCAGACCCAATCGCAGAACCAGGGCCAGGCCCCGCCGGTTATCAAGGCCGAAGTCACCTTGGTCAACCTGTTCGCCACCGTGCGCGACAAAAACAAGCGCGTCATCACGGACCTCAAACAAGACGACTTCAAGGTATTCGAGGATAGCCACGAGGAGAAGATTTCCTTCTTCTCCAAAGAGATGAACCTGCCCATCACCCTCGGACTCCTGCTGGATACCTCGGGCAGCGAGCAGCGCAATTTGCCCACCATCCAGGAAGCCGGAAGCCGCTTTATCCGCCGCGTCCTGCGCAAGGGCGATGAGGCGATGGTGATGTCGTTCGACTCCGACGTGGACCTGCTCTCCGATCTTACCGATGACCGCAGCCAACTCGACCGCGCCATCAACAAGGCTCGCATCAATATTCCCGGTGGCGGAATGATTGCCGGAAATCCCGGCCCCATCGGCGGCCAGCAAATTACCGGTACAGCGCTGTACGACGCCATCTACCTGGCCTGCGGCGACAAACTCAACGGCGAAGCGGGGCGCAAAGCCCTCGTCATCGTGACTGATGCGGATGACGAAGGCAGCAAAGTGCGGTTGGAAGAAGCCATCGAGGCCGCCCAACGCACCGATACGGTGATTCACATCCTCTTGGTCGTTGACCCGCGCTACGGTGGGAACGCCAGCGTGGGCCACAAACTGGCGGAGGATACGGGCGGGCGGATGATCTCCGTGCGTTCCGAAAAAAATATTGAAGAGGCGTTTGACCAGATTTCCGAAGAACTCCGCAGCCAGTACACCCTCGGCTACTATCCCTCCAACAACGCCAAGGACGGGAAATTCCGCAAGATCAAGGTGGAGACGAACAACGGCGAATTAAAGGTTCTGGCGCGCAAAGGCTATTACGCGCCCAGAAGCTGACGCGGCCTATTCGTCCTCCTGGCAATCCAAAAAGATTCATTCCACTGGCGTTCCCGCTAAAGTTAAAATGATTCATCAGCGGACACGCATTGACCGCCGTGTGCGCCTTGGCTAGTATCGCAAGGCGACGCAGCACGACTCCGGTTCAGCCTTGATGATCAACGATACGATTGGGCATTATCGCATCCTGCGACAGTTGGGCAGCGGCGGCATGGGTGTGGTGTATGAAGCTGAGGACACCCGGCTGGGCCGCCGTGTGGCCCTGAAATTCCTACCTGACACTGGTAAACCCGATCCCGCGGCCATGGAACGCTTCTTGCGTGAAGCGCGCTCCGCCTCCGCACTCAATCATCCCGGCATTTGCACCATCTATGCCATCGAAGAGGAAGATGGGAAGACCTATATCGCGATGGAATTGTTGGAAGGAGAATCGCTGGATAAAGCCCTCGCTCGCGCTCCGCTTCCCATTCCCAGGACCATCGAGATCGGTATCCAGGTTGCCGAGGCCCTCGACGCTGCCCACAAGAAGGGCATCGTCCATCGCGATATCAAGCCCGCCAACATTTTCCTCACTGAACGCGGCGCTGCTAAACTCCTCGACTTCGGCCTTGCCAAATTGATGGAGCCCGAAGGCTCGATGGAAGGTGAAACGGTCGCTCCGTCGAAAGATACCTTCCTCACAACACCCGGAACCACTGTCGGCACGGTCGCCTACATGTCCCCCGAGCAGGCTCGTGGGGAAGTCCTGGATGCGCGCAGTGATCTATTCTCATTGGGCTCCGTGCTCTATCAAATGGTCACTCGCGCGCTTCCGTTTCCCGGCGCCACCACTGCCGTCATCTTCGGGCATATCCTGCATAGCGCCCCCATTTCCCCTATCTCCTTGAACAGCGAGGTTCCTCAGGAACTCGAACGCATCATTAATAAACTCCTTGAGAAGGACCGCGAACTTCGTTGCCAGGTAGCCGCCGAAGTGCGCTCTGACCTCAAGCGCCTGCAACGTGAAATGGATCCCAACCGCGTCAGTTCTGATTCCTCCGTATCCGCCAGCCGGGGTTCTACCAGCGCAGCGCAAGCGTCAGGGACTGGCGCCGGTTCCACAGCGCAATCCGGAGCAATGGCCCGCACGGGAAGCGGCGCGGTGCTTGCCCAAGCGGCGCCGAAAAACAAAATCGGCGTGAGCATCACTCTGCTCGTGATACTCGCGGTCCTTGGCGCAGCAGGCTACGGTGTGTACACCCTGCTGCCGAAAAAACATCTGGCGCTTGTCGAGCAGAAGCCACAACTTGCGCCGTTCGAGAAATTCACCATCGAAAACGTCTCCAATAACGGCCATATCACGCAAGCCGCCATTTCCGCGGACGGTAAATATCTTCTACAGGCGCTCGAGGACAGCGGCTCGCAATCTCTCTGGTTGCGACACATCCCCACCGCGACCATGAAGCAAGTGGTTGAGCCCGCTCGTACGCGCTATCAAGGGCTCTGCTTTTCCCCCGACGGCAACTACATCTATTTCCTGCGTCGCGATGAAGCGAACGAAGAGGAATCACAGTTGTACAGCGCCAGTGTGTTGGGCGGAGAGCCGCGGGTGATCATTAAGGATGTGGACAGCCCCATTTCGTTTTCGCCCGATGGCCAGCACTTCGTGTTTCTTCGCGAACTCCACGATTCGCCGGCTTGGGATTTGTGGCTGGCCAAAAGCGACGGCACCATCGAGAAGCCGGTCTTCAAAGGCCGCAATTTGCAAAGCGATAGTTACGTCCCGGCGTGGTCGCCCGATGGTGCGACCATCGTGATTCCGGTCGGACTGCCAACCTCCGACGCCATCGGCGGTTACCTCGCATTCGACGTCGCCACCGGTCAAGACCACGTCTTTGCTCCTTCAGCCGACCGCATTTATTACGGCCCCACATGGATGCCCGATGGCAGCGCGCTTATCGTCACTGCCTCTCAGCTCAACGCGGCACACATGCAAGCGCAAATCGGGTACCTGAGTTTTCCAGGCGGGGAATATCGCGCGCTAACGCAAGACACGAATGATTATGGGAAGCTGGGCATTTCCAAGGACGCCAAGACAATCGTGGCCATCCAGAGCAAAGTTCACTTTTCCCTGAGCATTGCTCCCGCAAGCGACCCGGACGACTTGCACCCCATTCCTTTGGTTTCACAAGTACTCCCCTGGCGCTGGGATTGGATGCCGGATGGCCGCCTGGTTGTACCGCAGGCCGGCAGCCTGAAAACCGTTGCCCAAAGCGGACAGGAAACTATTCTGTTCACCGATTTAAAGCACACGCCCGACCAGGCTGCCGTTTGCGGCGATGGGCAGTACATTGTGTATCGCCAACTGGGCAGCAGTGGAGGGTCATCCGCCAATCTGTGGCGCGTGGATCTGACCGGTACGAATCAGAAGCAGCTCACCACGGGCAGAAACGAGCAGGAGCCCACCTGCGCGAAAACCGGAAATTGGGTCTATTACGTGGACAACAACGACAATCGTTACGTGAAGCGCATACCGGTTGACGGTGGCTCGCCGGATACTGTCGCTAAACACGCGGTGGGAGCTTTTGCCCTTTCGCCGAGCGGTAACGAAATCGTCTCTCTCGATGTCCGCGAACTCGATCACAAACTGATGTTGCGCATCGACAATGTGGAAACGCATCAAATGACGCTCAGCGACATCGATCAGCGCGCTTTGCCGGATCACCTGAGTTACACGCCGGATGCCAAAGGCGTCGTCTACGTCGTGCGTGAAAAAGGCGTAGACAATCTGTGGCTGCAGCCGCTCGATGGCACCATGCACCGCCAACTGACCCACTTCAAAAAAGACCGCACCTTCCGCTTTGTCTATTCTCGCGATGGCTCGAAAATCGCCATCGAGTCCGGCGCACAGGAATCCGACGCCGTCCTTTTGCGCGACAATCGCCCCTAATTTCGAAATCTCGCACTTGGCCCACGCGAACAAGCCTCATTTCATTCGAACAACCGCGCTCCAACTCCCTCATTCCAAAAGCCGTTCCCGCTTTGCAACAAATCCCCCCTTATTCGAATCTTGGCTGAACATAAATTTTTTTGAATAATGTCGGCGCGCCGACATTTTTCCCCGCGCCTTTTCTCTCGGGTTTGTCCCTGTAGCGCAGGGCGATTCTTCGAGTCTGCGGCTTTTTCTTGGGTTGTTCTTGCCTGTGTAGGGGCCGCCTTCTGCCTGCCCGCCGCAGGAGGGAGGCGGGCGCCTTTGCTCTTCAATGACAGTAAGAAATCGTTACTTCACCGATCCCGCGGGGATGGTCGCGTTCGTCCGCGCATAATATCCGCGGCGCGCGCGCACCTGGAAGCCCTTGTGCTCCGGCGTATCCACGCGGATCTTGTGGTACCGGCCATCGAGCGAGTGGTTCGTCGGGTTGTAGGCGATGGAATATTGATTGCGCAACTCCTCGCCAATGTCCTGGAAAGACTGATCCAGATCGTCCACATGATACGGGAAAAAGGCGCGGCCGCCGGTTTCCTCCGCAAGGCTCTTCAGGATCTGGTCGCCATCGGTCAGGTGATATTTGCGATTGCCGGATTGTGCCTTGTTCGGATCGTCGAGAGTGACCCACTGCGTGCTGGTGCTGATCGAATAAATCACCACGCTGGTGCGTTGCGCCATCTCGATGGCTTCCGAGCGCGTGTGCGTGGACAAATTGTCTTCGCCGTCGCTGATCAGAATCATGACGCGGCGCACCACGTCCGGTTGATCGCCCGGCGGCCGCGGCGGATGGCTCAACTCTTTTTCGCAAGCCTCGTAAACGGCGTCGTACACGGCAGTGCCGCCGCCGGACCGCGTGCGCAGAATCTGGTCGCGCAGGGCTCCGGTATCATTCGTAAAATTCTGGATAATCTGCGGCTCGTCGTCGAAGGTCATCACAAACGCTTCGTCCTTGCGGGGCCGCAGCACGCTGAACAGGAAATTGTTCGCGGCGTCCTGCTCGAATTTCAGCCGGTCGCGAATGCTGTTGGAAGTGTCCAGCAGCATGCCGATACGCAGCGGGAGATCGCTTTGCTTGCTGAAGTAGCGGATGTCCTGAAGAACGTTGTCGTCAAATACCTGGAAATCCGGCTTTTCGAGCGAGGACACGAGTTTATTGCGGCGATCCAGCACGGTAAATAAAACGTCAACGAGGTTGACGTAGGTGATGAACTGGGTGCCGCTCTGCTGCGGCTTCTCCTGGTCCGGCGTGACAACTGGCGGTGCCGCAGAGGGAGTGGCGGGGTTTTGTTGTTGAGCGAATACCAGCGCGCTGCCCAGCAGCACGGCAATCAGAAGTAGTCCTATGGATAGTCGTCGCATGTTCATTGATTATAAGAAGCCTTTCAGCGCAGCGTCAATTCGTCGCTGCGGCTCGCCCGCCGCGGCAGCCAATTTCTGCAGGTACACCACCAATTCCCCCGGCAGCGGCGCCATCAAGTGAATCGGCTGGCCCGTTCGAGGCTGCGTGAACGCGATTTTTGCGGCGTGCAGGAAATTGCGGCCGAGGACGGGCAGTGTGGTACGGCCGATGTGCAACTGGCCCGCGGCGCCATATAGCGTGTCTCCCACCACGGGGTGGCGCAGCGCGGAGAAATGCACACGGATCTGGTGCGTGCGTCCGGTGTGCAGTTGCACTTCCACGAGCGTCGTTGAATCGATGCGCGCAAGCGCCCGCCAGTCCGTGCGGGCCTCTCGCGCATTGTGCAGCAGCGCCGCGCGTTTCGCGGTCATGCGCGTGCGGCGATTCGGATCGCGCGCAATGGCCAGCTCGATGCGTCCGCTCTCTTCCTTCAAGATTCCCTGCACCAGCGCAACATAGATTTTCTGGATGGAGCGCAGACGAAATGCTTCTGCCAGCTTTGCATGCGCAAAATCATTTTTTGCCACCAGCAAAATGCCGGAAGTTTCCTTGTCCAGGCGATGCACGATGCCCGGCCGCAGCGGATCGCCGGGCTGTGATAGCGATTGCCCGCGCCCCAGCAGCGCGTTGACCAGAGTTCCGTGAGAGTTCCCTGCCCCGGCGTGTACCGTCATGCCTGCCGGCTTGTTGATCGCGATGACGTCTTTATCTTCGTACAGCGTATCTAAGGGAATGGATTCGGCTTCCGCGCGCAACGCCGGGCGCGGCTCGGGAACAATTTCGATAGCGTCGCCTGCGTGGACCTTGTGCGCATCTTTGACGCTCTTCCCGTTCAGCAGCACCAGTCCGCCCGCGATCAGTTCCTGCACGCGAGTGCGCGATAGTTGCGGGCAGCGGTTTGCCACCACGCGATCCAGCCGCAGCCCCGCGTCGTCCGCCTCGACGGCAATCTTCAAATGCTCAGGTTCGCTCACAAGGAGAGTCTATCGCAGGTTCGGTCGGACAAAGCGCCCGCCTCAGAAGGCGGTCGTTACGAATGCCCGGCCTCACTTTCATGATGATGGTTGCGGCTGATGCCGGACGAAGAGTATTTCCAGGATGATCAAGCACGCGCCAACCGTGATGGCGGAATCGGAGACGTTGAATGCAGGCCAGGGATGAAAAATGCGCAGTGGAATAAATCGCACCCACACTTCCACGAAATCGGTTACCGCGCCATGTAGAATGCGGTCGGTGACATTGCCAGTGGCGCCGGCCAGCAGCAGCGCCAGCCCCGCCGCTTGCAACGCGCTTCCGCTGCGGCTGGCCACCAGCAACCACGCGATGAATGCAATGATAACCAGGGAAACCGCGCTCAACAGCACGCGAACCGCAGACGCCGGATAGTTCGCCAAGAAACTAAAAGCGATTCCGGGGTTCCGCGCATAGACCAGGCTCACGACGTTCCCGATAATCGCATGGGGAAAGTAATCTCCCGGCCGCGATTCGATCCAAGCTTTCGTGGCGCGATCCAAAAAGACCACGCCGAGCGTTAGCCACAACCAGCGAAGGCGCCGAGGCAAAATCATGAGTGGCTGGCTTCGATCTCTGCGATGGCTTCGCTGCAGCGCTCGCAGATGGTGGGATAGCGCGTGTTCTCTCCCACATGCGTGGAAAAGTTCCAGCAGTGTTCGCACTTCTTGCCATCCGCGCGCTGCACGGTTACTTCAAGGCCCGGCACCACCTCCGAACGGTACTCTCCGGTTCCCGCGCTGATGAAATCCACCTGCGACACGATGAAGAGGCCGGGCAGAACGGGCAAATAATGTTTGAGTTTGGCCTTCAACTCCAGATCGGCGTTGAGCAGCACTTTCGCCTCGAGCCCTGAGTTGATCAGTTTCTTTTCGTTGCGCGCGGTTTCCAGAGCCTTCAGCACTTCGCCGCGAACTTTGCCAAGCAATTCCCATGTGTCGGCTTTGTCCGCGGGAATGCCGCTTTGCAAATCGGCTTCCTGCGGAAACAATGCGATGTGCACGCTCTCTGGTTCTCCGGCCGCCTTTGGCAAATACTTCCAAAGTTCCTCAGCAGTGAAAACAAGGATGGGCGCGGCCAGGCGCACCAGGGCGCTGGTGATCTTCCACACCGCCGTTTGTGCGGAGCGGCGCGACCTGCTGTTGGGCGCTTTGGTGTACAGCCGGTCCTTCAGCACGTCGTAATAAAACGCGCTTAAATCCACGACGCAGTAATCGTGAATCGCGTGGTATACGCGGTGAAATTCATACGCGGCATACCATTCGCGGCAGCGTTTGACGAGGTCGGCGGTGCGCTCGAGCATCCAGCGATCCATCTCCTCGAGATGCTCGTTGGCCAGCGCATCTCGCGAGGGATTGAAATCGCTCAAATTCCCCAGCGCGAACCGGAATGTGTTGCGGATCTTGCGATACGCTTCGCTGAGCTGCGTCATCACCCGCTCACTCATCTTTACGTCCGCCTGGTATTCCTGCGAAGCCACCCACAAGCGCAACAGGTCCGCGCCCCACTTGTCGCAAATCTCGGAGGGCAGCACGATGTTGCCCAGTGATTTCGACATCGGCCGGCCCTGCTCGTCCAGCGTCCATCCATGCGTCACCACGCTGCGATACGGCGCCTTGTCCCGAATGCCCACCGCGATCAGCAGCGAACTGTGGAACCACCCGCGATATTGATCTGGACCTTCCAGGTAAACGTCGGCGGGCCACTCTTTACCATGCAAAACGGCGAGGTGCGACGATCCGGAATCGAACCACACGTCCAGAATGTCGTGTTCCTTGCGCCATTTGCCGGCGCCGCAGGAGCACTTCGTTCCCGGCGGCAGAAGTTCTTCAGGTGTATGCGTGTACCAGGCGTCGGCGCCTTCCTTTTCAAACCATTTCACGACGTTGCGCAGCGCCGTGAAATCGTCGAGCTGTTTTCCGCAGGCATCGCAGAAAAACACAATAATCGGAACGCCCCAGAAACGCTGGCGAGAGACGCACCAATCGGGACGTTTATCGATCATTTCGTAGATGCGATCCTCGCCCCAGCCGGGAATCCACTTCACGTTGTGAATTTCCTGCAGCGCTTCCTGGCGCAACGATTTCTGCGCCCCGTGCGCCACCTGATCCAACTTCACGAACCATTGCTCCGTGGCGCGAAAGATCACCGGATTGTGGCAACGCCAGCAGTGCGGGTAGGAATGTTTGTACGCGTGATGGCCCAGCAACGCGCCGCGGTCCCCGAGAAGTTTTACGATGATGGGATTCGCGGTGAACACATCTTTGCCTTTGTATTCCGGCAAGCCTTCCTGATACACGCCCTGGTCATCCAAGGGCGCATAAATTTCCAAACCGTATTTTTGGCCGGAGATAAAGTCATCTGCGCCATGGCCGGGTGCCGTGTGCACGATCCCGCTGCCTTGATCCAGCGTGACATAGTCCGCCAGAATGCCGGGCACCTGAATCGGCAGGAAGGGATGCTGGAATTTCATGCCCTCAAAATCGCGGCCCTTGAATGTGGCAAGCACGTCGGCTTGCTTGATATCCGCCTCGGCTTGCAAACCAGCGATGCGATCCACGGCCAGCAGCAACTTCCCTTTCTCCGTCTGCACCACGGCGTACTGGTAGTCCGGGTGAAACGCCAGTGCGCGGTTGTGGGGAATCGTCCACGGCGTTGTGGTCCAGATCACCGCGGAAACGTCGGATCCAATCTTGGCGGCATCGCCTGTGCCGCCGCCCACAACTCTAAACGTGACCCAGATCGAGGGGCTGGTGTGGTCTTCGTATTCCACTTCCGCTTCCGCCAACGCGGTGTTGTCGTAAATGCACCAGTAGACCGGCTTGCGCCCGCGGTAGACATAACCCTTTTCCATGAACTCCAGGAAAGCCTCGGCAATGGTGGCCTCGTATGGACGGCTCATGGTGAGGTACGGATCGTTCCAGCGGCCAAAGACGCCGAGGCGCTTGAAATCGCGTTTGTGTTGTTCGACGTACCGCGCAGCGTAGTCGCGGCAACGTTGGCGGAAC
>Ga0181532_10001753_pt1 | contig 20758 bp, 22 predicted proteins | sample PEATcosm2014_Bin_33_FD_119768 | JGI IMG/M metagenome (GOLD analysis project Ga0181532, IMG submission 119768) | Peatland microbial communities from MTU Mesocosm Facility, Houghton, MI, USA - PEATcosm2014_Bin11_30_metaG | ecosystem: Environmental > Terrestrial > Soil > Wetlands > Peat | place... | reverse complement strand
CGGCGCTTGGGCGCAGCACCTGCAACAGACACAGATGCGGGCGATCGAAAATGACCGGTGGCTGCTGGCCGGGACGAATACGGGGATGACGGCATCGGTCGATCCTTATGGGCGAATCGTGGCGGCGACTCCGCGGAAGATCCGCACAACGCTGGCGGCGCCTTACGCGCTGATCTCGGGAACCACGTTTTACACGCGGCATGGCGATTGGTTCGCATATCTGTGTGCGATAATTTCAGCAGGCGCGCTGCTGCAGCGATTTGTATTTCATGAGCGCGAGCCGTGACGACTGCGTCGTTGGTCGTTAGCAAGACCTCGCGAACGACTAACGACTAGCGACCAACGATCGGCGGAGTAAGACATGCCGGGTGATCAGCAATGCTAGATGAACTGGAACAGCAATACACTTCCTTAAAGACCAAGGTTCACGACCTGCGGGAGTATCTTTGACGCGGGTAAACTGCGCCAGCAGTTTGCCGAAATCGAAAAGCAGGCGTCGGATCCGAATTTGTGGTCGAATCCTGAAAAATCTCAGCAGGTAATGCGCGAGCGGAAGCGCCTGGAGAGCTTGTTGTCGCTGGAAGGCGATTTGGCGCGCCGGACCGACGACATCGCCACCTATTTCGATCTGGCGGGTGAAGGCGAGAACGTCGCTGCTGACTTGCAGCGCGACTTGGATTCTCTGCGCGAACTGGTGGATCGGGTAGAAACCGAGACGCTGCTTTCGGGACCGAACGACGGGCTGAATGCGATCATGACGATTCATCCCGGGGCGGGCGGAACGGAGTCGCAGGACTGGGCGGAGATGCTGCTGCGCATGTATCTGCGCTGGGCGGAGCGGCAGGGATTCAAGACGGAGATGTACGACTACCAGCCGGGAGAAGAAGCGGGAATCAAGTCGGCGACATTCTCGGTGATCGGGCAGTATGCGTTTGGTTACTTGACCAGCGAGATTGGCGTCCATCGGTTGGTGCGGATTTCGCCCTTTGATCAGGCGAAGCGGCGGCATACATCATTTGCCAGCGTGTACGTTTCTCCGGAGATTGACGACAGCATAGAGGTCGTCATTAAGGCCGAGGATATTCGGATTGACACTTACCGCTCGAGCGGCAAGGGTGGGCAGCATGTGAATACGACGGATTCGGCGGTGCGGATTACGCATATCCCGACGGGGCTGGTAGCGGCCTGCCAGAACGAACGATCGCAACATAAGAACAAAGATAAAGCCATGAGCATGCTGCGCTCGAAACTTTACGAATTCGAATTAGAGAAAAAGCGCGAGGTCACGAAGAAGATCGAGGATTCGAAACTGGACATTGATTTCGGTTCGCAGATCCGGTCGTATGTGCTGCAACCTTATCGCATGATCAAAGACCATCGCACGAAACTGGAGATCGGCGACGTGGATCGCGTGCTGGATGGCGATCTGCGGCCGCTGATGCAGGCGTATCTGCGGATGCGGCGGGGCGAGAAAAAATCATGAGCACGCGCGCGGCAGCCATCCATCGCGGCTTGAGTCTGGAGTACTTCACAGTAGCGTGGAATCTGCTGGAGGCGGCGGTGGCGCTGCTTTTCGGCGCTCTGGCCGGCAGCATTGCGTTAACCGGTTTTGGGCTGGATTCGCTGATCGAGGTGTCGTCCGGGGGCGTTTTGCTCTGGCGCCTGCGTGCAGATCACGACGAAGAACGAAGGGAACGGGTGGAGCGGAGCGCCGTAAAGTTAGTTGGGTGGAGTCTGCTTCTGTTGGCGACCTACGTTGCCGGAGAATCGGTGGTTAGCCTGGTCCGGCATGAAGCTCCGGAGAGGAGTCTGCCGGGAATCGCATTGGCAATTGCTTCGTTGATTGTGATGCCACTGCTGGCGCGGGCAAAACGTCGAGTGGCTTCGGCGTTGGGGAGTCCAGCCCTGCAAGCCGATTCGCGGCAGACCGATATCTGCGCTTATCTTTCTGCCATTCTCTTGCTGGGGCTGCTCCTGAACGCCGCCTTGGGGTGGTGGTGGGCTGATCCGGTGGCCGGTTTGGTGATGGTGCCTCTGGTCGCATATGAAGGGAGCGAGGCGCTGCGGGGAAAAACTTGCTGCCAGCACTGCGGGTAGAAAACTGCGGACAGGTTAAGTGCGGAAGAAGCCCATGGAGGTGCCGAAGACAAACTCGCTGAAGCCGCCGGCTCTTGGGCCCCGGCTGCAGCGTGCTTTTCGGTATGCTGCCGAAAAGCACGACGGGCAGACGCGGAAGCAGACGGCGGTACCTTATCTGTCGCATCTGATGGCGGTTGCTTCGCTCGTGCTGGAAGCTGGCGGGGACGAAGACATGGCGATGGCGGCGCTGCTGCATGATGTGGTCGAAGATTGCGGCGGGATGCCGAGGCTGCGCGAGATCCGCAAGCAGTTTGGTTCGCGGGTGGCGAATATCGTGGAGGGTTGTACGGATTCGTTCGGCGAGCCGAAGGCGGAGTGGGTGGAACGGAAGAAAGATTATCTGCGCGAGGTCAAGCATGCCGATGTTGAGACGCGGCTGGTTTCGGCGTCTGACAAGCTGCACAACGTCCGCACGATTCTGGCGGATTACCGGAAGGATGGGGAAGCCATCTGGACGCGATTCTCGGGGAAAAAAGGAGGCACGCTCTGGTACTATCGCGCCTTGAGCGACGAATATCAGCGGCGCAATCCGAACCGCATTACGCGCGAACTGGAGATTGTAGTGGCGGAATTGGAACGGGCGACGGGCCGGAAGCCGCGGGCGTCGAAAGAGATCGTAAAAAAAGTTCGCAAAAGAGGTCGCGCAGAAGTGTCGCGAAGAGAAAGCTAAAGCCAATTCTGGGAGATGAATGATGTCCCGAATGCTGGATATGATTCGCAGCTCGCAGGTGCCATCGAACCTGATGCAATCGGCTGCGCGCGGAGCCCTTTCGGTGCCGCCGGAAGAGACGATTGAGATCCTGGTTTATCTGGCGCTGCACAACAAATTGTTTGCGGAGCGGGCTCGTCTGACGCTGGCGGGCTGGGATGAACAAGCCAGCGTGGCGGCGGCCGCCGATCCCAAGACCAGCGCCGAAGTTCTGGGGTATTTTGTTTCGCGGGAGAATCTGAGGACTTGTCTGCTGTCGGCCCTGGCGGAGAATCCATCGGTAGGCGAAGAAGCGATTGACGCGCTGGCGGTGTCGGGATCGCGCTCGGTAGTAGAACTCTTGTTGGCGAGTGCGCGAGTGATGAGCTCTCCGCGGCTGTTGCAGGCGTTGCAAACCAATGCCAATTTGCGTCCCAATGAACTCGCTGATGTGGCAAAGAAGATCGCTGCCTTGGAGGCAGGTCCGGTGGCAGAGGCGACCGCATCCGAGGCCGCATTCCAGGCGGATGAACACGACGAAGTTGTCGAGGTCGCGGTCGTAAAGTATCTGGAAGAGAATGCGGCGGAGCTGGCGGCCGAAAAAGACAAGCCGTTCCAACCAATAGGGACGATCCATGAAGAGACGGGTGGCGAGGGGGCGGGCGGCGACGCTGAGCCGCCGGCCGCTGCCGCGGCTGGCGAAAGTGCTGAGGCGGCCAAGATCGCGGCGGGAAGATTGGCGGCGGCCGCGGCGGGAAAGTCAGCGGCGGCCTTAGCCGCTGCTCAAGCCAAAAAGCGCCTGGCTCCGGGTCAGGCGGAACGGCGCGACAGCACGCTGCAGAAGGTTTCCAAGCTCGACATCAAGGGCCGAATCGCGCTGGCGATGCGCGGCAACAAGGAGGAGCGGTCGATATTGATACGCGATTCCACGAAGCTGGTAGCGTTGGCGGTGCTGGACTCACCGAAAGTTTCGGATGCCGAAGTGGAAAAAATTGCGCTGCAGAAGAATGTGCTGGAGGCGGTGCTGCGCGCGATTCCGATGAAACGGAAATATGCGAAGAACTACAGCATCATGCGGAATCTGGTACAAAACCCGCGCACACCGCTCGATCTTTCGCTGGGGTTGATGAAGAACCTGCTCATTCATGACCTCAAGAATCTGTCGGGAAACAAAGAGGTTTCGGATACGATTCGCAAGTTGGCGCTGCGGATGTTTAAGCAGAAGTTGGAAAAAAAAGGCTAGGGCTCAGTACCCGGTACTCAGTACCCAGTGGCACCAGGATGAAGGAATCCGATCCAATTTACGAGCTGTTAGCGCGGGCGAAGACGATCGCCGTGGTGGGATTGTCAGAGAGTCCGATGCGGCCGAGCCACGGCGTTTCCGCGTACATGCAGGCGGCGGGATACAAGATTATCCCGGTGAATCCGCAGATTGCGGAGGCGCTGGGGGAAAAAGCGTATCCGTCGTTGCTCGACGTGCCGCGCGAAGTAGCGGCGAAGATCGATCTGGTGGACGTGTTCCGGCGGCCGGAGTATGTGGATGAGATCGTGGAGCAGGCTATTCAGTTGAAGATTCCGGCAATCTGGCTGCAGGAAGATGTGATCAACGAACGCGCGGCGTCGAAGGCTCGCAATGCCGGAATCTTTGTGGTGATGGACCGCTGCATTTTGAAAGAGCACCGGGCGCGATTCGGGTAGCGTGCTTTCGGTGAAAACGGCTAACCACGGGGGGCACGGAGGAACACAGGGGAAAGAACACGGGGGAAACCCTTCGATGCTGGGTGATCCCGTTGGTCAAGCGTTCTTGGTCGAGACTGGTTCCGTTCCGCGCGCCCGCACCAGAATTACCGTGGCATCGTCGCGCAGCCCGGCTCCATTGGAAAATTTCCGGACATCGGCGAGCAAAGCTTCCGGCGTTACGTCTGGTGATTGCATCTGGGCGAGAAGGCGCTCGGCACCGTATTCTTCGCCGGAAGGAATGTCGGCTTCGGTGATTCCATCGGAATAAAACGCGATGCGCGAATGCTCGCCTAGCGTCACTTCCGTTTCCGAGAATTTGCTGGCGGAAATTCCGAGAGGCATCCCGTGCTCGTGATTGATCCAGCGATGGCCGGAAGGCTCGACCAGCAGGGGCGACAGATGGCCAGCGTTCGCGATCCGCAGAATGCGGCTGGATGGGTCGAGTTCGGCATAGACCATGGTGACGAAGCGGCCGCTGGGAAAATCCTCGATCATCATGTTGTTGAGGCGGAGGAGCACTTCGGCGGGTCCAGAGCCGGTTTGCGCGAGCGAGCGCAACATACCGCGGGTGGCGGACATGAGCAGCGCCGCCGCCGTGCCCTTACCGGAAACATCGGCTAGAACCAGTCCCCACCGTCCGTTGCGGAGCGGAATGAAGTCATACCAGTCGCCGCCTACCAGACCTGCAGGAATCGAAAGCCCGGACACCGTGAACCCCGGGATCAGCGGCGAGCTGCGCGGCAACAGAGCCTGCTGAATCGAGCGAGCCTCTTCAGCTTCGCGGCTCATGCGCTCGCGCTGCCCGCGTTCGTCACCAAAGCGGCGGGCGTTGTGTACTGCGACGGCGACGTGATCGCACAATCCCTGCAACAGACTTAGTTGATCGGAACAGAAAGCATTTGCTTCGCAATGGGAAGCGGTGAAAACTCCGAGCAGTTCGTCGTCGCGTTGCAGCGGGATGGCGACTTCGGAGCGGGTATCGGGCTCGCAGGCCATGTAGTAGGGGTCGCGGGTGACGTCGGGTGCGTAGTGCATCTTGCGAGTGGCGGCGACGTGCCCCACCATTCCGACGCCCATCTCGATGCGATGGCCCTTGCCGTGAACGCTGCAGCCGCGAACGCCGGCCAGGATGAAACCAGATTGCTCAGGATCGCGCAGGTAGAGGTTGATTTCGACGCAACCAAGCGACGTGGCAACCTCGTCGACAATCCTCGGAACGAGGTCTTCAATGTCGAGAGTGGAGGTGATGCGCTGCGCGAACTTTTGCAGGCGCACCAGTTCCGCGATCCTGAGTGCGGACGGATCGGGCAAAGGCTGAGTGGAAAAGCCGAAATCCATGAGCGGGCTGGTGGCCACGACGAAACCCTCCTGCCGGTCGTTTACAGTTACATTGCAACTGTTTATGAGATTGCGGGAATCAGGGTTCAGATTCTCTTTTTGTTCGGCTTTTTGCCGGGCTGGATGTGCGGTTGGAGGTCGGCTGCTTGAGGCGTTTGATCTCTTCCAGGCGTTCGCGAATACGCTTTTCGACTCCTTCATTGGTGGGGCGATAGTAGACGCGGTCGCGCAGGCTGTCGGGCAGACATTGCATCTCGGCGACTTTGGCTTCGGTGTCGTGGGCGTATTGATAGTCCTTGCCGTAGCCGAGGTCTTTCATCAGGCTGGTGGGGGCGTTGCGCAGGTGGAGGGGGACGGGCTCGGCGGCGGTTTGCTCCACATCCTGCTGAACCGCGCCGTACGCGGTGTACAGCGCGTTCGACTTTGGCGCGACCGAAAGATAGACGACCGCTTGCGCCAGGGCCAGGTTGCCTTCGGGCATGCCGATGAAATCGACGGCATCGCGGGCGGCCATGCACAATGCGAGGGCGTTCGGTTCGGCGAGGCCGATGTCTTCGACCGCCATGCGAACGACGCGGCGGGCGATGTAGAGAGGATCTTCTCCGGCTTCGAGCATGCGCGCGAGCCAGTAGAGGGCGGCGTCGGGATCGCTGTTGCGAACCGATTTGTGCAGCGCGGAGATGATGTTGTAGTGCTCCTCGCCGCCTTTGTCGTAGAGCAAAACCCGCTTCTGAAGGGCTTCCTGGATGGTGGCTTCGGATATCTCGGTGGCTTCGGGCGGAGACGCGGCTAGCCGCGTCTCTACAGAGGTTCCGGTGGAGAGCGCGGCGGCTACTTCGAGGACGTTGTAGGCGTTGCGGGCGTCTCCGCTTGAGTAGGCGGCTATTTTGCGCAATGCATTCTCGGACGTTTCTAGATGCATCTGGCCCAAGCCGCGTTCGGTGTCTTCGAGGGCGCGGCGCAAGAGCACGACAATCTCATCTTCGGTCAATGGCTTCAACACATAGACGCGGCAGCGCGAGAGCAGCGCGGAGTTGATTTCGAAGGACGGATTTTCGGTGGTGGCTCCGATCAGGCGGATGCTGCCTTTCTCGACGTGGGGAAGGAAGGCATCCTGCTGCGCTTTGTTGAAGCGATGAATTTCGTCGACGAATACGATGGTGCGCGTGCCGTACTGGCGGGCGCGGTCGGCATCGCTCATGACCTGCTTGATTTCCTTGATGCCGGCGAGGACGGCGGAAAACTCGATGAAGTCGGCTTTGGTGATGCGGGCAATGATCTTCGCGAGCGTTGTTTTGCCGGTGCCGGGCGGGCCCCAGAAGATCATCGATGTGGGGTCGTCGCGCTCGATCTGCACGCGCAGCGGTTTGCCGGGGCCTACCAGGTGCTCCTGCCCGACGAATTCATCGAGCGTGCGGGGGCGCATGCGATCGGCTAGCGGGCGGGCGCCTTGGGAGGCGGGATCGTCGTTCGGGACTGCCGCGAACAGGTTCATGAGTTCACAAGATCATTTCACCACAGAGGCACAGAGGCACAGAGAAAACCAAGGCAATTTCTTAGTTTTTTCTCATGTCTCTGTGCGTCTGTGGTGGGAATTGTCTTTGTCTCGGTCTCCGCGATTTCTCGCTGCTTCGTACAACACGATACTGGCCGCGACTCCGGCGTTTAGCGATTCGACTTGCGGGGCCTGCGGGATGGCCAGGGTTTCGTCCATTTGACGCGCGAGTTCACGGGATAGGCCGGCGCCTTCGTTGCCGATAAAGATGGCGAGCGGCAGGGTCCAGGAAATCTGGGGCAGTGGAGTTCCCTGGTGCGACGAAGTTGCCAGCAGGCGAACGCCGCGGGCGCGCAGAAGCGGGAGCAGTTCCCCGGAAGTGATCCGCACGACGGGCAAGCGAAAGATTGAACCCGCCGAACCACGCAGAACTTTTGAGTTGTAAGGACTGACCGTGCCTTCCGTCAAAAAAACTCCGGCCGCGCCAAAGGCTTCGGCGGAACGAAGGATCGTGCCCAGGTTGCCGGGATCCTGCAGCCCGGCGGCCACCACGAACGGGCCGGTGCTGCCGCGGTCGAGCAGTTGAACGGAAGAAAAAGCGGACAGCTTGAGCAAGGCCGCCACGCCCTGGGGCGCATCGCTCGGCACGATCGAGTTGAAGAGCGCATTCGGCAGGACCAGCGTTTCGGTGCGGGTTTTGATCTGGGGCAGAATCTTTTCTGCGAGAGGCCGCGCCGATTCGCTGAAGAAAACGCTCTCCAGATGCTGGCCGCTGCGCAATGCTTCTTCCAGCAACTTGACGCCTTCGATGGCGCATTCACCCTGCGGAGTGAGCTCGGCGCGGCGGAAGGCGATCCGCAATTCTTTCAGCCGCTGGTTGTGGCGGCCGACGACGGGGCGCAAACGGTCGGTTTGACTGCGAGTTCGCGCGGCCTTCGCGTCTTGCTTCATGGGTTGGTCTCAAACTTGCGCATATGACCAGGGTACGATCAGGATAATACGACTAGCCGGTCGGGCTTCGGCCGAAGCTCGTGGTATGGTACATTTCATTGTTTAACCCCACAATGTTTATGCCGGCAAGATTCACTCCGGCAATCAGGAAGGAACCAGAGTGCGCGCGGAAATCCTGAAAATCCATGCCGTAACCCCCGAAGCTTCGCTGATCAAGTACGCCGCCGAACAAATTCATGCCGGGCAGGTGCTGGGCATGCCGACCGATACGTTTTATGGTCTGGCGGCGGACCCGTTCAACCTGCGCGCGGTGGAGCGAGTCTATGAGATCAAATCGCGTCTACGGCACAAACCGCTCTCGCTGCTCATTGAGCATGTGGACCAGGCGGAAGAATTCGCGGGTCCCTTGCCCGATGATTTCCATCTTCTGGCGCGGCGTTTCTGGCCAGGGCCGTTGACCATGATTGTTCCGGCCGCTTCGCATCTGCCGCTGAAGGTGACGGCGAATACGGGGAACGTAGCGCTGCGCGTGCCGGCGTGCGAAATCCCACTGGCGGTGGTGCGGGCCGCGAAAATTCCGATCACGGCGACCTCCGCCAACCTGAGCGGCGCGGCGGAATGCACTACTGCAGAGGAAGTGCAGGGGCAATTGCAGGGGCGCATCTCGCTGATCGTGGACGGGGGGAAGTCTCCGCGGACAATTTCATCGACGATCGTGCACTTCAAACAAGACGGCACCTGGCAGATTCTGCGCGAAGGCGCGATCCCCGCCAAGGATATAGTCGAAGCGTTGTCGTAAGGCAGCATTCAGCACTCAGCACTCAGCAGTCAGACACAACGGCTGAGTGCTGAATGCCGCAAGCCTTGAAACCTGAGTTCACATTGAAGATGGCTGAAGATCACGATCCATCTGACCAAGACAAATCTTCATGGAGGCGTCCCTGGCCGCTAGTGTTGCTGGCGGTGGTGGGAGCGCTGCTGTTATTTTTCGGCGTGACCGGGTCGCGCATTGCACGTGCCGCGGCCGAGGCGCCCGCGAAACCAGCGGATGTGATCGCTATTTTCGGGGCCGCCGAGTACGCGGGACATCCTTCGCCGGTGTACCGGGCGCGGCTGGATCACGGCTACGAATTGTTTCAGCAGGGAATGGCGCCGGTGGTGATCACGACCGGTGGAGCGGCACAGGATCCGGATTTCAGCGAGGGCGGCGTTGGCCGGGATTATCTTTTAAGGCGCGGTATCCCGGAGCGGGCTCTGATCGCGGAGACGCAAGGCTCGGATACGGCGCAGTCGGCGGCGCGGGTGGCCAACATCATGCGCGCGAATGGCATGCGCAGCTGCATTGCAGTGAGCGATGCTTATCATGTATTCCGCATTCGCGCATTGCTGGAGCATGAAGGCGTGCAAGTGGAGCTGGCGCCCAGGCCGGAGTCGCGTCCGCACGCGATGTGGGAACGGTTTGTGGCGGTGATGCGCGAGGCGGCGAGTTATCTGGCGTGGAAGGCGGGGATGACGTAAACGAGCCGTCAGCACTCAGTGGTCAGCAATCAGCCAAGGCGACCGAAATGCTGATTGCTGACGGCTGACTGCTGACTGCTGAGGACTACCATCCCATCTTTTCGCGGAGAGTCGTGACGTGCGCGACGTGATGGCGTCCGTGCCAGGAGTAGAGGGCGAGATTTTTTTCCAGCGACATCGGGCCCAATTCAGGATGGCGGAAGGTGCGTTTCCATTCCGCGTCGGTGAACTTGCGCAGCATCAGCATCCAGCGCTGGTGCAGGGAATCGATCAACGCCAGCGACATTTCAATCGGGGCGTGTTTGGCCTCGGGCAACTCGGCCCAGAGATTTTCCTTGTAGGGCTTGATGGTGGGCTCGTCCTCGGTGAGCGCCAGCTTGCAACGGATGTAGGAGTTCATGTGACTGTCGGCGACGTGATGCGCCACCTGGCGCGGCGTCCAGCCACCGTCGCGGTAGGGCGTATCCAGTTGCTGGTCAGAGAGGCCGCGGAGGGCGGCGCGTAGGCGGGCGGGAGTCTGCTCGATGTCGTTCAAGCATTGCTGCTTTTGTTCTACGGTTAGCGGGCCGGTGTAGGAAAATTTTCCGATGGGATAGCGCGGATCAGACATGGAATCGCCTCCGGTGAATAGATGACGGCGGAGCGAACGGCGGTGCGGGAAAAACGAGAGGGAGTTGGCTGGCGATGCCACTCTTGCCGGCGGGGTGGCGGAGCGGGCGAGGCGCCCGTCGCTCCACTATCGGTATCCAGGGACTACCGCACCATCTACCGGACCATGGCTAGGATGCGAACCGGGGCGGCCTCACCCGGTTTCCTGATCATCTTCTTTGACGGGGCGACGATGATGAGCGAGCCGGTTCGCGGAAGCGACGTGAAGCGCGCAGCTCCTTCGACCACGTAGTCTCCGTGGAGGGCGAGTTGACGCGCGAGGGTGCGGTCGGAGGCCAGGTTTACGGTCGTCTCGACGGCAAAGCCGATCGTGTAACGGGCGTCGATGAGGAACAGGGCCGCGTCGCGAGCCATTGGAAGCGGAGTTGTGGACAAATCGTCGGACGCGACACGGGACGCGACGCCGGACGCGACAGGGGTGGAGATTTTGTGCGCTGCCGCGCGGCGAATGGCAACGACGGCGCCTTGCGGAATCATGCCGTGGCGCGCTTCCCACGCCGCGATATCGTCGAGAGAAATCTGCGGGCCCTCGGCCGCGTTCAAATCCATAACCACCAGCGGGGCCACGAGGCGCTCGGGCGGAATCTGCCCAGCCGCCCAAGTGCCGGGAATGAGTGCGCCGGGGGCAATGATTCGGGTTCTGGATTCCGCAGCCGGGGCGTCGGGCGTGGTCGCGCTTTGGCCATCGGTCAGATCCACCACGTGCGAATAGCGATCCTGCCCGGTGGAAGCGGGGCGGCGGTCGGCGAACAGCAGAATGGCGAGCACGAGCGCGTAGGCGATGATGAAACTGCGAATCCGCATTCAATTCCTGGTGGAAAGTAAGTAAGACGTAAGTCCTGCTGGTATTGTTGCCCGGCGGGACGCGAAGTTCAATCCTCGGTTGGACATGGCCGCTTGATTGGCTCGAAGTGCCGCCCGTGGAGAGCCGGGCGTCGCCGCACGGGCCGCCTCTGCCCAAGGACGGGCGAGGCGCCCGTCGCTCCACTAGAAAACTTTCGTTTCCGTGGCAATATTTGGTAGTGGTGCAGTTTGAACTTGGCAATCTGGCGGAATGGCAGGATAATTGCCTTGATGGGCACTGAATTACAGTGCCGTCGATGCCACGATAGCTTAAACGAGAATGGAAGCTGCGCACGCTGCGATGCTCCTCAGGAACAAATTGAGGAAGTAAACGGCGAGTTAAAAGTGATTCACGTAATATCTGTGCTCGACGGGACTTTTCCAGAATAAAAAGCCCCGATTCGCGGTCGGAGCTTCGTAGGTCTGCGTTAGGACACTCAGATCATGCCATAGGAGTGTGCCTCGATGCAAGACTGTACCAAAGTTGTCAGCATCAGCGGGGAACCCCAGACAATTCCAGGCGATGTCCTAATCAGGCGAGAACAAATTGCGGCTCAGGTGGTGGCTGTGATGCGGGCGCATTTTAGCCGACCTGAGCCGCAAGAGATGAAAGAGATTTTGCATTGTGCTGAGGGCCAAGTTACTGCCCTACAGCTTTCGCCGCCTCCTCTTTCTTGAGCAAAAAGTGGACGATCTCTTGAACGGCTTCAAGTCCGTTCTCGTTCGACCACTGGAGTATTACGTTGTTGTAAATCTGCTCTTGCTGAGACTGTGGTTGTGGCTGCGGCTGCGGCTGCCCAGTCCGGTAGACTGGCACAGGCTGCCCAGGTTGAGGTTGACCTTGGTGCTTCGGCACGAACGTAGGCTGCATCTGCTGTGGGTTGAAGTTTAACGAATGCTCGTGGCGCATCTTGACTTCCAAGATTTTCACGAGTTCCGCGTCGGTGATCCCGTTTAATACGAGATTGCCAGTGGGGTTAACCATCTGCCACCTCCGAGTCCATTGTTTTAAGCTGCGGTTGATTCGGCCTTTACATCAAGCAGGGCTATCAATTCTTCAAAAGACCAAACGTGATCCGTAATCCCTGCTTCCATTGCGGGAGTCACGCGAAGGGTCTGATGAATCTTGCAAAAGTTATAGTGCATGAAATATAAGGCGACGGCGTGCCCGTGGTTCTCTAATTTCTTGCTGAATCCGTTTGTGAGACGCGTGAATCGGCGCATCCCCATTCTCATCGAAAGATTCTGCCGTTCTACGTAGCTAGTGGAGATGTGCCTTGGATCAGGATTGCCAGCGAGCACCCCTGTGCGGCATCCGATGCACGTTGCGGGGCTGTAGCGCGATTCGCCGTCATTCGATGCGCCGTAGATTTTCACCAGCATTGCATAATCAATCTCGCTACCGAATGCGTCCTCTACAGCGTCGGCGTATACGCGGTGTCCGTCTGTCGTTAGCTGAATCCGATTGCTGATCCGCGAAGCCACGTCTTGCATGAACTCGTGCGCTGTCTCTGCTCCGCGCTGACCTAATGTGTAGGACACGATCAGCTTTGTTGCAGCGTCAATCGCCGTCCAAGTCCACACATCACCCCAACCCTGCGCGATTTTTTCGGGGCTGGTATTCTTCATCTTCGCGCCTACGAACTGCCAGATTTCATCGCACTGTAGATGGCGCACGCGGAGATTGCGGACATGGGCATCATGGTATGAAGCACAGGCGCAGCCAATATCCTTGAGCAGTTTTAGAACGGTGTGCTTAGCAACTCCGGTCATGCGGCAAGTGGCATTCACTGAAGTTCCTTCGACTAGTGCTGCAACCACTGCGGTGCGTTTGTCAAGAGTGAGGCGATTCATGTTATTCACTGCTTTCTTCGCGTGGGTTTTCAGACTCTTTGCTACTGATCTTCTTTTTGCGCTCTGGATACCATTCGCGCAACCCCCAGGCCTTACTGCCGATCCGCTCAAATTTTGTGCTACGCTTTAGGGCCGTGTAGAGAATTGTGGGCGCATTCTTAGAGTTCACATCCATGCCGCTGTTTCTGAATGCCTCTAAAATCTCCGACGTTCTAAGGGCTTGACCGGGGTTCATTCTGAGCAGTTTTTCGGCAGCAGCAGCTTGGCTCAGGTTGTGGAAAAACCCCATCGGCACGGCGTTTGTTGAGGGAAGTGGTCTACGTTTTTCGTCATCATCTGATCCGCTTCTTTGCGGAGTGCTTGCGATTCCGGACCTTTCTTCCAGTGCTTGTATGAGAACGTCGAGTCTTTCCCGCTCCCCCCGAAGTTCCTCAAGCAATTCAGCCACGCTCTTATTGGAATCAACCATTTAACCTCCTCTTTCCATGATAAGCAAAATACTCTAAAACATAATCTTTTGTCAATAGAAAAATGATCATAGTAATCATATAAGCAATCTAATCTGATTAGAAACCGAGGCAGTGCCGCTTAAGTTAATAGCCAGAAAAGCTTATAAGTCTTTTGTATTGACAAGGTTGCAAAGAAAGTATATAAAGAACTTGATTTTGAGTCTCTAGCGAGGACGCTCGCTAGAGACTCAATACAAGCCATGAGGTGCCGGTCGTGAACAAGATTACTACTTTGCAACTACTTGACCCGTTGAAAGTTTTCGTTGAGTACGACATTCAATACGAGATTTATGTCGCACAGTGTTTACAGACGGGACATTTGGTGACCGCAGATGATCCCGACACCGTGAAGGAAATGATTGCTGAACTGTTGGAAGACGAGGTCTCTTTGGCAATCAAGAACAACGATATTTCCGGCCTGCTCGCGAATCCTGCTCCCTTGGAATTGAGGGTTAAGTGGGAGTTGGCAGCAATGACCGCGCCGGAAAAGCTTGAACGCCGTACAATCAAAGTTGTCCACGGCGAAGTGCCACAGGAATTGAGATTGTTGCTTGGTCAAGCGGAGGTGGAAACTGCCGTCACCATCGTTACCGGAAGAACAGCCAGAGCAGCTTAGAGTCCCTGAACTAGAAGTAGGAGTGGTCATCCGCGTCATGAAAGACCACTACTCCGTTGTTTGTGACCGAGTGGAAAACAGGGAATATTACGTCCGGTTCAAGCAGCTATCGACTGGCCTAGCCGTTCAAGGGATGACCCACGCCAAGGGTACCCTCATAAGCCCGCGATTCCTGCTCCAATTATTGGAGCGGTTTCACATCTCTATTCCAGATTTCTTGGAATCGCTAAACGTGGTCCCGATCAGGAAAAAACCGCGATCTTCCATCTGATTATTTGTTCTCTGTGGCTTCCTTTACGATGCGGGCAGCGGCTTGGCTCACATCCTCGTGGCAGTTGTGTTCCCTGAATTTTTGAAGCATGTTCGGCTCTGTAAACTTATGCCCACATGCAATACACTCGCCGGGTTCTTTGGAATCACGAGGAACCCGCAAAAGTCTCTCTTTCTTTGTCATGCCCACAGTTTCCCACAGGTCGGTTCCGAACGCTACCCTGTGGAAATTCAAACTGCACCACTACCCAATATTTCGGACAAGACCGGGCAAGGGTTAGAATAGAGTTAACTTGCCAGTAACGTTCCAGTAGGTTCCAGAGGATAAATGTTCGGCCGCGAAGAAAAAGTTTCCGCCCTCCGGCTCACCGCCGTGCAGTACGTCGTACTGTTTATTTTTCTTCTGCTCGCGTACGGACTGTGGCGGCTGCAGGTGATGCACAGCGGCGAGTACGCTCTGTTGGCGGAGAAGAACCGGGTTCGCAATGTGCCGATTCTGGCGCCGCGCGGCAAAATCCTGGATCGCGAAGGCCGGATCATTGTTGATAACTACCCTTCATTTTCCGCGCTGCTGTTGCGCGATTCTTCGCGCGATCTGAACGCGGACGCGGACGCCATCGCGAAAGGACTGCACTTGAATCCCGAGGAAGTGCGGCAGCGCGTCCGGCGTTTCTCGTCGATGCCGCAATACCAGCCGATTTTCTTGAAGGAAGACATCACGCCTGACGAGCTGGCCTTCATCGAGGCGCACAAGAACGAGCTTCCGGAACTTGAAACCATCATGGCGCACCGGCGCTTGTATCCGCGCAACGGCTTCATGGCGCACCTGATCGGTTATGTGGGCGAAGTCAGCGAAGACATGCTCAACCAGCCGCAGTTCGAACTCTACACTGCCGGGGACGTGGTCGGCGTGAGTGGAATCGAGAAGCAGTACAACGACATCCTGATGGGCAAGAACGGATCGCGGCGCACCATCGTGAATAGCCATGGGCGGGAAGTGAGCCGTCTGGATGAAACTCCGGCCGAGCCTGGCAAGCAGCTGAAGCTGACGCTGGATCTGGATTTGCAGATCGCGGCGGAAGAAGCGATCGAAGGAAAAAACGGTGCGATTGTGGCTATGGATCCGCACACCGGTGAAATCCTAGCGATGGTGAGCCGGCCGACATTCGATCCCAACGATTTCGCGGTGAAGATTTCACGGGACGAGTGGAACAAGCTGGTCAACGATCCCGACAAGCCGCTGCTGAACAAGGCGATTCAGGCCCAGCTCGCGCCCGGCTCGACTTTCAAGGTCATTATGGCGACGGCTGGCTGGCAGGAAGGGGTTGCCCAGACCCTGCACGTGAACTGCAACGGAGGCGCCACGTTTTACGGCCGGCGCTTCGGATGCTGGGTGAAGGGTGGCCACGGCCCGGTCGATTTGCCGAAAGCGATTTACCAGTCCTGCGATGTTTTCTTTTACACTCTGGCGGAGAAGCTCGGCATCGATCGCATCGCAAAGTACGCGACCGCCCTGGGATTGGGGCAGAAGACCGGTATCGATCTACCCAACGAAGTGACGGGAGTGATGCCGTCGGAAGAATGGAAGATCCGCAATTTCAAGCAGAAGTGGTTCGCCGGGGAAACGATTTCGGTTGGCATCGGCCAGGGTGCGGTGGCCATCACGCCGGTGCAACTGATGCGTGCGGTTGGCGCCATTTCGATGGATGGGCGCATGGTGGTGCCGCATGTGATCAATCCGACGAACCTGCCGCAGGGGTTTGTTGAGACTACTCACTACACGGAAGTGACGAACATTCCGATTGACCCGACGGGATGGAACACGATCACCGACGCGTTGAGCCGGGTGCTGTTGCCGGAGGGGACGGCTCCCTCGGCGCACATACCAGGAATCGACATCGCGGGCAAGACCGGGTCGGCGCAGATTGTTTCGCTGGCCCTGCGGGCGAAGCATAAGAACGACACGGATTTCGCTCAGAACGGATGGTTTGTGGGGTTCACGCCGCGGCGTAATCCGGACATTATTGTGTGTGTGCTGTTCGAAGGCGGCGAGCACGGAAAACTGGCGGCGCGTCTGGCGACCCAGGTGATCAAGGCTTACGTCGACAAACAGCGACGACAGCCTGCGAAGATGGCGGGCGGCTCCGGCAAGGTGGAAGTCGGCGGCCTGTGGACCGATCCTGGCGGCACGGCCGAAGACGGTGCGCACGCGAACACGAGTGCAGACCATTTGCAGGGTGGACGTTTCCTGGTTGATGTGGCGCGCAAGCGTGCGCCGCTTGCGGTTGCCGCGCCTGGCATGCACTAACTTTGTTGCGAATACAGAGTTGTTATGGCTGCCAACAGCAGCCGAGCTGCGCTCGTCTTGGACGGGCGAGACGCCCGTCCCCACACGGCCCGTTTCAATTCGCTCCGTAGATCTAATCTCGTGATACGTTAACTCTGCAATGAAGAATGCTGCCCACCTGGTTCTGGATGCCGCATCTGTCGGCGGAGTCAGCTATGCCGATGCGCGCGCGGTGTCGATCCGCAACCGCTCGCTTACCACCAAGAACGGACGCGTGGGGCATGCCTCGGAGTCGGAGTCGCTCGGCATCGGAGTGCGCGTGATCGCGGACGGGGCGTGGGGATTTGCCGCGTCCGCGGATTTGAGCCGCTCCGCGGTGGAAGCGGCAGCGGTGCGTGCGGTTGAAGTCGCGCGGGCGTCGGCTCGGGTGAAGCGGGAGAATGTTCGTCTGGCGCCAGAACCGGCGGCGGTGGCGGAGTGGACGACTCCTTATAAAGTCGATCCCTTCACCACTTCGGTGGAGCAGAATCTTGATCTGCTACTGAAAGTTGATGCGGAGATGCGCGCGGTGGGCGGGGTCACGCTTGCCGAAACTGGCATGAACTTCCTGCGCGAAGAGTCTTGGTTTCTTTCTTCCGAAGGCTCGGATATTCATCAGACAAAATATTCGACGGGCGCGGGATATACAGCATATGCGTTTGCCGGGTCGGAGATTCAGAAGCGGTCGTATCCGAATTCGTTTGGTGGACAGTGGCAGAACCGCGGCTACGAATTGATCGATGAAATGAAATTGGTGGAGAATGCCCGGCGCGTGGCCGAAGAAGCCGTGGCGCTGCATCAGGCTGAGCAATGTCCGGAAGGCACGGCCACAATTATTCTGGATGGTTCGCAACTGGGCTTACAGATTCATGAATCCATCGGGCATCCGATTGAACTCGATCGCGTGCTCGGCATGGAAGCTAATTTTGCGGGCACCTCATTTCTTACGCTCGAAAAACTGGGTCATCTGCGTTACGGCAGCGAGCTGGTCAACGTCGTGGCCGACGCCCGGCAGGAACACGGGCCGGGCCTGGGGACCTTTGCTTACGACGACGAAGGGGTGGCCGCGCAGTTGACGCCGATCATCACCAAGGGACGCTTTACCGGGTATTTGAGTTCGCGCGAAACCGCTCATACCATCGGCGCCGAGCGCTCGGGCGGAACGCTGCGCGCCGAGGGTTGGAACCGGCTGCCCATGATTCGCATGACCAACGTCAGCATTTTGCCTGGGGAGAAGCCGCTGAGCCTCGAGCAGCTGATTGCCGCTACCGACGATGGCATCTACATGGAGACCAACAAGTCGTGGTCGATTGACGACAAGCGCTACAACTTTCAGTTCGGGTGCGAGATTGCGTGGGAGATCAAACACGGCAAGCGGGTGCGGATGCTGAAGAATCCTTCGTATTCGGGGATTACGACTGAGTTTTGGAATTCAATGGATGCGATCTGCTCGCGCGACGAGTGGGCGATTTGGGGAACTCCAAACTGCGGCAAGGGGCAGCCGCAGCAGGTTGTGGGCACGGGACATGGGGCGAGCCCGGCGCGATTCCGGAATGTTCGCGTCGGCTCGGCATATTCGTAGTGACGGGGCTTGCTCTGTTTTGCCGGGGTGACGAAGCAGTCGCGCGGGAAGACGCGGCAAGCCGCGTCTCTACGGGAAATTCGGGAATGCTGACTCAAGAACAGGCCGCTGACATCTTTGACCGCATTCGTCGTTTCTCGTCCGCTGACGAGGTCGAAGCCATTTTCACCGGCTCTCGCTTTGCTTTGACTCGCTTCGCCAACAACACCATTCATCAGAATGTGGAGGAAGAGAACTCCATCGTTTCGATTCGTACGAATTTTGCGGGGCGGACGGCGCGGGCTACCACCAATCAGTTTGACGATGAGAGTTTGCGGCGGGCGGTTACGGCTTCGGAGAAACTCGCGCGAGTGCAGGTGGCGGATCCGGATTTGCTGCCGATGCCTACGGCGGACGAAGCAAAGGCCGCGGGCGAGGGCGCCCGCGCTACACGGTTTTTTGAGGGGACTGCGGCCATTGCTCCCGCCGATCGCGCCGAGGTGGTCAAGAGCGTCGTCTCCGTTGCCGCGAAACATAAGCTGACCACAGCTGGCATCTGCTCGAATTCGGAATCGCGGGAAGGAATCTTCAATTCGCGCGGATTGGCGAAATGGCATCATCAGACGCTGGCGGAGATTTCGGTCACCATGCTGGCCGAGAATTCTTCCGGATGGCAGAAATCGAATTCGCCCGATGTGCGTAAGCTCGATGCCGCGCGGTTGGCGGAGACTGCTGCGCAAAAGGCGGTTGAGTCGGCCCATCCGCGGGAGATTGCGCCGGGGAAGTACACCGTCATTCTGGAACCGTCCGCTGCGCTCGACATTGTTGGTTTCATGTTCTGGGACTACAGCGGCGTGGCCATTCTGGACCAACGCTCGTTTTTGAACGACCGGATCGGCACCAAGCTGTTTGGAGAAAACATCAACATCTGGGATGACGCCGCGCATCCGCTGCAGGCCGGTTCGCCGTTCGATGGCGAGGGCATGCGGCGCCAGCGGGTGCAGTTGGTCGAGAACGGAGTGGTCAAGCGCGTGGTGTATGCGCGCGCCACGGCCCGGAAAATGAAGAATTCGGAGTATGCGGCGAAGGTCGGCCCCATCGAACCCACCGGGCACGGATTTCCCTTGCCGAATGAAATGGGCGAGATGCCGATGAACATTGTTTTCGAAGTACCGGAGCAGGTTTTTGGTGGGACGGAGAATCCAAGAAGTGTCGAGCAAATGATTGCTTCGACCGAGCGCGGTGTGCTGGTCACGCGGCTGTGGTACATCCGTGAAGTCGATCCCTACGAGAAGATCGTGACGGGCATGACGCGCGACGGGACGTTTCTGATTGAGAATGGCAAGGTGCAGTGCGGAGTGCGCAACTTCCGCCTTAACCAAAGCCTGATCTCGATGTTATCGAATGTCGAGGCGATGAGTGTGCCGGTGCGCGCCTGCGGAGAGGAATCGTTCGACATGGTGGTGCCGGCGATGAAGGTGCGGGAGTTTAATTTTACGGAAGCGACGAAGTTCTGAAACGAGCACTCAGCATTCAGCACTCAACACTCAGCAATCAGAACACCTGCCGATCGGATTCCACCTTCTTAATTAGACCGGACAGCATTCTCTTGACCTCAACAGTGGACTCGTCGAGCTTTTTGTATTGTTCGAGGTTCAGAAAACCAAGATCCTTGGCGAGCAGGAAATGGTATTCGAGCTCGCTGGCGGATCCGGTGGCGATGTGCAGGAAACGCTGGAACTCGGCATTGCTACGTTTTCCGCATCCCTCGGCTATGTTCGCCGCGATCGAAGCCGAACACCGGCGGATCTGGCTCATGAGGCCATAGATCTCCTGCCTGGGGAACTCCGCAGTCCCTCGATAACTAGCTAGCGTGAGTGCATGCGCCTTCTGCCAGACCAATAAATCCCGAAAGTTCTTCATCGCGATCTCCGTTTCATTGTCAGGGCTAAAAAGACCCAAAATGGCTGAATGCTGACTGCTGACTGCTGAATGCTAGCTGCCGAGCACCGAACGCCGCAGTGACGGCCCATACAGCGCCTTTGGTCGGCCCGTAAGTCCCTGTACCACCGGCACTTCGCCGCCTTTGTTCCATGACTTCCGTAACTTTGCGTTGCTGGTGCGGGGGTGTAATCTCGGCCTGAAATGTGCATTTGCTCAATTGGAGTGGTGCACGGCACGAACCGGAAGGAAGGTCGTCGCAAACGTGTCTGAAACCGCCAAGGGAACCGCTGCTGAAGT
>Ga0181532_10001752_pt1 | contig 20769 bp, 16 predicted proteins | sample PEATcosm2014_Bin_33_FD_119768 | JGI IMG/M metagenome (GOLD analysis project Ga0181532, IMG submission 119768) | Peatland microbial communities from MTU Mesocosm Facility, Houghton, MI, USA - PEATcosm2014_Bin11_30_metaG | ecosystem: Environmental > Terrestrial > Soil > Wetlands > Peat | place... | reverse complement strand
ACCCCAGGAATTGTCGTTGAAATCATAGATTCAGCTTCGTTCAAATTATGATTATAGCCAAGGGCGGTTCATACCCGTCTGCCCGCCAGCAGCGCCAGTTCCCGCCATTTCCAGTGACAATCCACGTCGATGAATCCAATCTCGCGAAGCCAATGTAACTGGGCCTCCACGTCGAGGAGCTTATTGGAAGCATCTTCGGTTTCAGGTGTAAGGCCGGCCGCGCGCAAGAATTCTTCGTGCAGGCGCGGTGTGGGAGAGGCGACGTGTTCCAGATTGCAGAAGACGCCGCCGGCATTCAACAGTTCGTGGATTTCGGAGTAGAGTGCGCGCTTGCGCTCGTGCTCGACATGATGGATCGCGAAGCTGGAGACGACCGCATCAAACTTGCCCAGGTCGGGAAGCGGGTTATCGAGATTGTGGGTTACCACAACAACCGAAGAATCGCCGGCAAAGCGCTTCTTGGCGGCCTCGAGCATGGCAGCGGAGAAGTCAATGGCGACGGCTTCCGTGTTCGGATGCTCGCGTTTCACCAGCGCCAGCAGCCGTCCATCTCCCGTGCCCAGATCGAGAATACGGCGTGTGGTTTGGGGAATGAACTCGAGCAACGACGATTCGCCTTCTTTGCGATGCGGAATCGAGTCGGCTCGTTCGAGGTAGTCGAGGGCGTGTTCGGTTGTGGTCCAGAGATTGGTGGGCATGAAAAAGTATAAACTCGATTCCAATGGATAATGCCAGGATGGTTGCTAAAAAGTTTCGAAGATGGTTTTGCGAACTTGCTCTGCTTGTTCTGTTGCTGGGCACGCTCTGGGGTCAGGCAGCGGGTGGGGCGGTTGGAGCGTCGCAGGACCAGGCAGCGCAAAGTCAGACGCCCGCGGGCGAGGACACTCGCGCCACACGGGAAACCACCGTCTCGTCCAAAGAAGCGAAGGAACTTTTCCGCTCGGTGGATGAGATCTTGCAGTTTGCCAGCCAGGACACGGGCCTCCCGATCAAGCACAAGGTGAAGCGCAGATTGACCAAGCGCGATGAGGTGCAGTCCTATATCGAGAAGAGCATGAAGGACGACAAGGACGCGAAGCGATTGGAGCGGTCGTCGGCGGTGCTGAAGAAGTTCGGGTTGCTGCCGCGGAACTTCGATCTGCCCAACTTTCTGGTGGCGATGCTGCGGGAGCAGGTGGCGGGATACTACGACGTCAAAACAAAAACTGTGAATTTGCTGAACTGGGTGGACGTCGAACAGCAGAAGCCGGTGCTGGCGCACGAACTGACGCACGCGCTCCAGGATCAGTCGTTCGGCCTCGAGAAATGGGTTAAGGGATCAAAGGAAGATATTGATAAGAAGGACGATCCAAGTCCGGACGACATTGAGGGCGACGAAGAATCAGCGGCGCGGCAAGCGGTGGTTGAGGGGCAGGCGATGGTGGTGCTGCTCGACTATTCGCTGGCGCCAACCGGAAAGACGCTGCAGGAATCGCCGCAAATTGTCGAAGCGCTAAAGCAGGGCATGCTGGTGGGGACGGCGGATTCTCCAGCGTTTCGCGATGCGCCGATCTTTTTGAAGGAGGAGCTGACCTTCCCGTATCGCTTCGGACTCGACTTTACCGCTGCGCTCCTGCAGGCGGGCGGGAAGGAACTGGCCTATGCGGGCGCGTTCAAAGATCCGCCAAAGACGACGCGCGAGATCATGGAGCCCGAAACTTATCTTGCGCACGAGAAGCTGGAGCCGCTGAAGTTGATCGACATGGAGAAAGACTTTAAGGGCTACAACGCTTTCGATATCGGCGCGATGGGCGAGTTCGACGTTGATGTTTTGGTCGAGCAGTATGCGGGCCGGGATGAGGCTACAGCGATGTATCCGGAGTGGCGCGGCGGCTATTATTTTGCCGGCAAGCCGAAGGGGGATAAATCAGCCCCGATCGGAGTGCTGTACGTTTCCCGCTGGTCGAGCGCGGCGAAGGCAGCGGAGTTTGCGGCGGTGTACGCGAAATCGCTGGCCAAGCGATACGAGAAGCGGCAAGGGCTGGGAGGGGATGGCAAGGTTGCGGAAGACGCCCCGCCGGTGGAATCCTGGCGAACCTTGCGCGGACGACATGCCTGGATGACAGAAGAGGGAGTTGTGATGATTGAAGTCCGCGGCGATACGGTGCTGATCAGCGAAAGTCTGGATGACGCGACGACGAAAAAAGTTGAAGAGGATTTCTGGCCGGAGGAAAAAGCCAAGCCCGTCAAGCCATGAGTGTCCGTCTTGTATAATCACGAGTTCCGCAGTCATCATTCATTTCCAACCCAATCAGGAGCGCATTTGCAACAGGCAGAGATTGGCATTATCGGCGGCAGCGGTCTGTACCACATGCCGGGCTTCAGCGACGCGCACGAGGTCGAGCAGCAGACTCCATTTGGAGATCCTTCGGATGCGTACATTCTGGGGACGCTTGAAGGGCGCAAGGTGGCGTTTCTCGCGCGCCATGCTCGCGGGCACAAACTTTTACCGAGCGAACTGAATTTCCGGGCCAATATTTACGGTTTCAAGCAACTGGGAGTGGAGCGCATCGTTTCGGTTTCGGCTGTGGGGTCGCTGAAGGAAGAGCACAAGCCGCTCGATTTCGTGATCCCGAACCAGTTTTTCGACCGCACCCGGCACCGCGTGGACACTTTCTTCGGCGACGGAATTGTGGCGCACATCGGATTTGGCGATCCGGTATGCGATGAAATGATGAAGGTGGTTCGAGGCGCATGCAAGGCTGCGGGTGTATCCGCGAAGCTGGGAGGCACTTACGTTTGCATGGAGGGTCCGCAGTTTTCCACCAAGGCCGAGTCAAACGTATACCGCAGTTGGGGAGCGGATGTGATCGGCATGACTAACTTGCAGGAAGCAAAGCTGGCGCGGGAAGCGGAGATTTGCTACGTCACCATCGCCATGGTGACAGACTATGACTGTTGGCATCCGCATCACGATTCCGTAACGGTGGAGCAGATTGTTTCCGTGCTGGTGAAAAATGCCGAGAACGCCACGAAAGTCGTGACGGCCACGGTGTCAGCGATGCCGAAGGAGCGCTCCTGCAAGTGCGGGCGGGCGCTGGCGAACGCGATTCTGACCGACCCGGCCAAAATTCCGACAGCGACGAAAGAGAAGCTCCAGTTGATATTGGGAAAGTATCTGAAATAAGTCGTTGGTCGTCGGTCGTTAGTCGCTAGCATCGATCTGCGCAAATTCGCCAACGACCAATGACCATCGACGAACGACTGACTTATGGAGACTCATGAGGATTCTGGTAGTAGGTTCGGTTGCCTTTGACACGATCGCCACGCCTTCCGGCCAAGTGAAAGATATTCTCGGCGGGGCTGCGACTTACTTCGCGCTGGCCGCGAGTTACTTTACTGAAGTGCGAATGGTCGCGGTGGTGGGCGAAGACTTTACACCCGAACACGAAGCCGTGTTGAAAAATCGCGGCGTGGACACGCGCGGCATCGAGCGGGCCCAGGGGAAAACCTTTCGCTGGGGCGGGCAGTATCTCGACAACCTCAATGAGGCCAAGACCGACTTCACGGAACTGAATGTATTCGAGAAATTTCAGCCGCGCATTCCAAAGGAGTATTTGGATACGCCGATTCTGTTTCTTGCGAACATCCACCCCTCGCTGCAAGCGGCGGTGCGCTTGGAAATGGATGGCGTGCGCCTGACCGGCGGCGACACCATGAATTTTTGGATTAAGGGTACGCCCAGGGAATTGACGGAAACGTTGAAGCTGGTGAACGTTCTCCTGATCAACGACACCGAGACCAAGATGCTGGCCGGCGACAAGAATCTCCCGCGCGCGGCGAGAAAAGTTCTTGCCATGGGGCCGAGCGCGCTGGTGGTGAAGCACGGCGAGTACGGAGCGACCATCTTTTTTCGTGAGGGCGCCTTCGGCATTGGATCGCATCCTTTCCGCGCGCCAGCGTTGCCAATTGAAGAGGTCAAGGACCCGACCGGAGCCGGCGATTCGTTTGCCGGCGGATTCATGGGATACATCGCGTCGCAGGATGAGATCAATCGCGAGGTGCTGAAGCGCGCCTTATTTTACGGCGGAGTGATGGGATCGTTTGCCGTGGAACGTTTCGGTACACAGCGGCTGCAGAATCTAACGCGCGGGGAAATTGACGCACGCTTTCAGGTGTTCCGCGAACTGACGCACCTGGAATAAGCCATGACAGAGCGCAGAGTGAGTAGAAAGACAGCGTGAAGACAGCCGCCGTTCCCGAGCGTAGCGCGACCCGCGTGGCCCTCGTAGCTGTCCTTGTGTCTCTATCTTCTTTTCTTTATTACTTTCAACGTAGCGACCTTCTGCTTTATGGCGATGCGGTCGCGCACATCAACATTGCACGGCGCGTGTTCGATTCGCAGACTCCCGGTTTGCTGCAATTGGGGACGGTCTGGTTGCCCCTGCCTCATCTGCTGATGATCCCGTTCATTTTCTCGGACACCATGTGGCGGAACGGGGCGGGTGGTTCGATTCCTTCGATGATTGCCTACGTGCTTGGGGTGGTGGGAATATTTCGCCTCGTGGGCGGCATGGTGGAAGCCAGTCTTTATACGAAGCCGGACACGAAGGCGGGCACGAAAGCGGCGGCTGGCGTGGGCGCATGGGTCGCCGCGTTAGCGTATGCAGCCAATCCGAACCTGATCTACATGCAGGCCACGGCCATGACGGAGTCCGTCTACCTGGCGCTATTTGTCTGGGCCGTCGTGTACTTTGCGGAATTTATTCAGACTCTGCAAAAGAATGATCTGCAAAAGAATGGTCTGCAGAAGAATGATCTGAAAAAGAATGCGCTGCAAGAAATTGACGACGCCGATGGACGGCCAACGCAGTCGGCGCGCACTCCCCTGATGCGCTGCGCCTGGTGTCTGGCGGGCGCGGAACTTACGCGTTACGACGGATGGTTTCTAGCGGGTGTGATGGGGGCTGTGGTCGTCGTCATCGCGCTGCGGCGATGGCAGAATCGGGAATTGCGGCGAACCATAGTGAAGTTCGTGTTGGGCATTGCGGCGGTCCCGGTCCTGTGGCTGGCATACAACGGGGCGATATACGGGAACGCGCTGGAGTTTGCCAACGGTCCGTACTCAGCGAAGGCGATTGAGCATCGCGTGGGCGCGCCGAATCCAGCGTTCCACAATGTCGCCGTTGCGGCCATCTATTTTTTGAAATCGGCGCAGTTGAATATGGCGGTTGGAAACTGGGGCCGACTCTGGCTGGCGGCGGCACTCTTGGCGCTCGCGATTGCAGCATGGAAACTGCGGGCGCAGTCGGCTGAATTGCTGCTGCTGTTGTTGTGGGTTCCGCTCGTGTTCTACGCGCTTTCGATTGCGTACGGCTCGGTGCCGCTTCATGTTTACACCTGGTGGCCGTTTGCTACCTTCAACCAGCGTTACGGACTCCAGTTGCTGCCGATGTTCGCAGTGTCGACCGGATTGCTGACTGCGTCGATATTCCTCGTGGTCGCGGGTGGGCGGCATGTCTGGAAACTGGTCGCGGTGATGTTGGCGCTGGTTGTGGCCAGTTATGCATCGGTGTGGAAGGCGGAACCTCAATGCTTGAAGGAGGCGCGGAGGAACTGGGAAATCCGCAACACTTTGAATTCCGCGGTCGAGCGCTTCGTTACTCAATTGCCGCGGAATTCGCGGTTCCTGATGGACCTCGGAGAACATGTGGGCGTGATGGAGCAGGCGGGCATTCCGCTGCGTCAGGTGGTGAATAACGAAAATCACCGTCCGTGGAAACGGCCAACGGATCCCGAAGGCCTGTGGGAGCGTGCGCTGGCCGATCCGTCGCGCTACGTGGACTTTGTGATTGCCTTCGATGGCGATGCGGTGGACCTGGGCGTGAATCGGACCAATCTCACGGTGCTGGCGGAAATTCACGCGACCGGACAGCCGCATGCGCGCATCTATGCGGCGAGGAGCGTCCCGAATCAATCGCGTTAACCCTTCCCGCCAAGCGCACAGAAAGCGCGGGACGGGAGTGATAGAATCCGCTCGAAGCCGGGGTCCCTAGACCGCGCGCTTTTCGCGGGCTGGGGTGGTCGAAGCCCCGTCGCGTTGCTATGAACCCAACCCATCAAATCGTCGTTCGTCCAACCATCGAACTGCCCTTTACGAAGGCGTCGGCGTGCGGCAACGATTTTCTGATGGTGGAAGGCGCGCACGCTTCCGGCGATCTCGGTGTGCTTAGCCGCCGGTTGTGCGACCGCCATCGCGGAGTGGGCGCCGACGGCGTGGAATGGCTGTTTCCGGATGCGGAAGCGGACGTGAAGGCGCGCCTGATCAACGCGGATGGGTCGGAGGCGGAAGTTTCCGGCAACGGCACGCGCTGCGTGGCGGCGGAGATTTGTTCGCGCGAGCACAAAACGAAGGTTGTGGTCCGCACCGGCGCCGGGCTGAAAACCTGTCGGCTGGCTGGCCGGCAAGGCTCCACGTTTGAGTTCGAAGCGGATATGGGCCGGCCCGAGGTCGGCGGCCAATTGTCGATTGAGACGATGTGGGTGCGGGCGGTGGGGACGAAAGTTTCGGTGGGCAATCCGCACTTCGTAATTTTCGTGGAGAACTTTCAGGACGGATGGCAGCGGCAGGCGGCGCTGATCGGCACGCAGCCGCAGTTTTCGCAAGGCACGAATGTTGAGTACGTGGTGGTGCGGGGCGAGAGTGAAATTGAAATCCGGCTGTTTGAACGGGGCGTGGGAGAGACCGAGTCTTCGGGCACGGGATCATGCGCGTCGGCGGTGGCTGCGATTGCGAGCGGGCGGGTTGCTTCGCCGGTGACGGTGATTGCGCCCGGAGGTTCGCAGACGGTGCGCTGGGAGAATCAAGTTTATCTGCGAGGTCCGGCGACTCTCATCTGCCGCGGAGAATTCTACGTTTAAGGTCGGGTCCAGTTAAGATCGAGTCCAGATGATTCCCGCTTCCCAGAATTCGCGACTCAAGCCGCGCGCGCTCCGTCGGGGCGACAAGGTGGGAATTGTTGCGCCCGCGTCGAACATTAAGCGCGAACTGCTGGAGGCGGGCTGCGACGGGCTGCGACGCGCCGGCTATGAGCCGTTTTATTTCGAGTCGATTCTGGAACGCGATCTTTACTTTGCCGGGTCGGCAGAGCGCCGGGCGCGCGAACTGGAAGACATGTTCCTGCGCGACGGTATCCGCGCAATTGTTTGTGCCCGCGGAGGATATGGATCGAACTACCTGCCGCTGGCGCTTGATCCGACGAAGATCATTTCGCATCCCAAGATTCTGCTGGGCTACAGCGATATTACGACGTTGGTGTGCTGCATCTCGGACTCGGCGAATTTCGTGACCTTCCATGGCCCGATGGTGACTAAGGATTTCGCCATTGCCGACGGTGTGGATCTGGAGTCGTGGCAGAACGCGTTGGGCGGAGCAGAAGAGTGGGCGATTGGCGAGGGCTCAGGCGCGAAGCCGCTGGTGGCGGGAGAAGCGGAGGGAATCCTCTATGGCGGGTGCCTCTCGATGCTGGTGGCGTCGCTCGGCACTGAGCACGAGATTCGCACCGCGGGCACGATTCTCTTCGTCGAAGACGTTGCGGCCAAGCCTTACCAGATCGACCGTATGTTGATGCAACTGAAACTGGCCGGCAAGCTGAAAGACGTGCGCGGCATGGTCTTCGGCGAAATGCTGGATTGCCGGCAGAGTCCGGATCAGGACTACACGCTTGAGGAGGTAATTCTGCGGATTGTAGAAGGCTTGCGGATCCCGGTGGCGTTCGGACTGCGGTCGGGCCATGTCTCGCGCGCGAACATCACTCTACCGATCGGAGTGCGGGCTAGACTGACCGTCGACGACTCGGTGGAACTGCGGATTCTGGAAAGTGCGACGAGCAAATGAGTAAGTCAAACGAGTAAGTCTTCATGACCAAAACCAGGCACATTCATCTAATCGGCATTTGCGGGACGGCGATGGCTTCGCTCGCCGGAATGCTGCAGGAGCGCGGCTTCCGCGTCACGGGCTCCGATGCGGCGTCATATCCGCCGATGTCGACGTTTCTCGAATCGTTGGGCATTCCCGTAGCGCAGCCGTTTGCGGAGGCGAACCTTGGTTCGCACTCCTATCCTCGGCCCGATCTGGTGGTTGTGGGCAACGCACTTTCGCGCGGAAACGTGGAACTGGAGCGCTTACTCGACGAGCGCATTCCGTTCTGCTCATTGCCGCAGATTCTGCATGATGAATTCCTGGTGGGAAAAGACGTTCTGGTGGTTGCTGGAACGCACGGCAAAACGACCACAACCTCGATGCTGGCGTGGATCTTCGAGACCGCTGGCCTTCAGCCTTCGTTCCTTATCGGCGGTATTGCGGAGAATTTCGGGCGCAGTTTCGGGCTGGGCGAAGGCAAGCACTTCATCCTCGAAGGCGACGAGTACGACACGGCGTTCTTCGACAAGGGTCCGAAGTTTATGCACTACTTTCCGGACTCCGTGATTCTCACCTCGGTTGAATTCGACCACGCCGATATCTACAAAGATCTGGACGCGGTCGAGACCGCTTTCAAGCGGCTGGTGAACCTGGTTCCGCGACGCGGGCGGATTGTTGCGTTCGATTCGGGAGCGAGCATCGACCGCTGCCTGCAGAAGGCGTTTTGCCCGGTCGAACGTTACGGGGCTTCGGATCGCGCAGGCTGGAGAATCGCCAATCTGAAGTTGGACGAAGACCGGACGAAATGGTCGGTGGTGCGCGATGGCAAAGCTTGGGCGGATTTCGAATTCCCGCTCGGCGGAGAATACAACGTCTGGAATGCGACGGCCGCGGCGGCGCTGGCGGCGAACTATGGAATTTCGAAAGATGTGATTGCGCAGGCTCTCGCATCGTTTCGCAGCGTGAAGCGGCGGCTCGAAGTAAAGGCGGAGGTCAACGGAATTACTATCATCGACGACTTTGCGCATCATCCAACGGCTATCGAGCAGACGATTCGGGCGTTGCGGGCGCGGTATCCGCAATCGCGCTTGTGGGTCGTGCTGGAGCCGCGCTCGAACACGATGCGCCGCAACGTGCTGCAGGACGCGCTCGGTCGCAGCCTGGCGCTCGCTGACCAAATAGTGATCGCGGCCATCTTCAAGTCGGAGGCGATTCCTGAGGCGGAACGGCTGGACCTGAATCGCGTGGTCGGCGAGATTCAAAAGCGGGGAAAGCCAGCGCGCATCTTCGCCGACGCCGATGCCATCGTGAACGCAATCACGCCGGAACTGCGCGAACGCGACGTGGTTGCCATTCTCTCCAATGGCGGATTCGGCGGCATCTATGAAAAGCTTCCACAACGATTGCGCGAGCTCGAAGTGAAAAAGTCTGGAGTGAAACAATTCGGAGTGAACAAGTAGTGTTTCGCACCATTCTCATGCTGTTGTTCTGGGCCGCTGCGCTGCCGGTCGCGGCGCTCGTGGGGTTTCCCTGGACCTATCTGACCAAAGACATCAACTTTTTGTACCGTATCTCGATGGGGGCAGCGTTCGCCGGCGTGCGCATTGCGGGCGTGAAGGTGCGAACGCTCGGCCTCGAAAAAATCGATCCGGCGCGAACGTATATCTTCATGTCGAATCACATCTCCAATCTCGATCCGCCGGTCACGCTGCCGCTGATTCCGCGCCGGACTTCGGTGATGGTGAAGAAGGGCTTGTTCAAGGTCCCGATTCTCGGCCAGATCATGCGGATCGGATCGCTTGTGCCGGTCGACCGCGGAAATCGCGATGCGGGCATTTCGGCGGTGCGCGACGCGGTCAGGGCGATTACGCAGGGACTCAACATGACCATCTACGTGGAAGGGCACCGCTCGTTCGATGGCAAGCTGCTGCCCTTCAAAAAAGGACCGTTCTATCTCGCCGAAGAGTGCAACGTGCCGGTCGTGCCCATCACGATTTCTGGCACCGAAGCAGTTATGCCGAAAGCGCGGTTTGCGATTCGTCCGGGAACGGTCACGGTCGAGTTTCACGATCCCATCGAGCCCGCCGATTTCGGAGAACGCGATTGCCTGATGGCCAAAGTTCGCGCGGCGATTAATGGCGGGCTGCCGGCGGAGTTGCGCGAGTAGGAAATTTTTCCTGTTATCGACTCGATATCACAATTAATACGGTTGGCAAGGATTGCCAACGTATGGGGGTACCCCCCCTCCCCCCTGCCGTTTGGAATCATTGGGTTAGGAGGAAATTCACGCTAAATATCTGAATTTAAATGACTTAGAGGTAAGGTCTTTATTCCTCAGTGGCTTAGATGGCTTTTTCGCTTGGCGCTCGGCTTCGGCAGCGGGCTGACGCCCGCTTGTCGCTCCAAATTGGTGTTTTCAAAGAGCGCGACAAGTGGGGCTGCGGCAGCTTCGAGGGCCGTCCTGGTGGACGGGCACACCTCGGGCGTGCTACAGGTCGACCTCTATTCTCGCCAACGTCCGGTTCGATGTCTGTGATGGCGCTCACTGCGCGTTTGTGATGAAAAAAAAGTCAAAGGCCCCGCCCTTCGCTTCGCGATAGGACGGGCCGTCCGGCCCTCGCTCGTCACGAGCCGCTGAGAAGCCCACTCATCGCTAAGTGCGCGACGAGTGGGTACCGCAATAGGCTCAGCCAACAAACATCAATTGACGGGAATTTTGGTCACGGTGTTGTTGTGTCCATTCGCGACCCAAATGTTGCTCCCATCGAAAGCGATCCCCCCCGGTTCGGACCCAACGGAGTAGGTGCTCACCAGCGCGCCGCTGCTGGCCAACAGCTTGGTCACGTTGTTGCTGCCCCCGTTCGTCACCCAGATGTTGGTTCCATCGAACGCTATCCCTAACGGATTGGCCCCAACTGAGTAGGTGCCCACCACCGCGCCGCTGCTGGCCAGCAGCTTGGTCACGTTGCTGCTCCCATGGTTCGCCACCCAAATGTTGGCCCCATCGAACGTCAATCCGTACGGACCTGTACCGACGGTGTACGTACCCACTACCCCACCGCTGCTGGCCAACAGTTCGGTCACGGTGCTGCCGCTGCCGCCTCCAAAGTTTGCCACCCAGATGTTAGTCCCATCGAAGGCCACCCCGGATGGACCCGTCCCAACGGCGTAGGTGCCCACTAGCGCCCCGGTGCTGGCCAGTAGCTTAGTCACGGTGTTACTGCCATCGTTCGTCACCCAGATGTTGGTTCCATCGAAGGCCACCCCTGTCGGAAGGTTCCCAACGGTGTAAGTGCCCACCACCGCGCCGGTGCTGGCCAATAGCTCGGTCACGGTGCCGGGGTTGTTGTCGTTCGTCACCCAAACGTTGGTCCCGTCAAAGGCTACACCGTCCGGGTCGCTCCCGGCGGCATAGGTGCCCACCACCGCGCCGGTGCTGGCCGATAGCTCGGTCAAGTTGTTGCTGCCAGCGTTCGCCACCCAAATGTTGCTCCCATCGAAGGCCACCCCGTACGGAATAGTCCCAACGGAGTAGGTCTGGGAGTACCACCGCAAAAGCGCCGCATTCATTGCCCCGAGAGTCACCCCCGCAGGCCCAACGGGGCCTTGTGGGCCCTGTGGTCCGGTCGCTCCGATAAGCCCTTGCGGGCCAGTCGCGCCGGTCGCTCCAGTAGCACCCGTCAAACCGATTGGACCCTGTGGGCCAGTTGCGCCCGCCGCGCCTTGCGGGCCTGTTGGTCCCGTGGCGCCGCTGGCGGCAATGAGTTGCCAGTTGGGATTGAGGGTCGACGGCTCGTTGCCCAGATTCGGAGCGACCGCCAGCCAGAATTGCCCGCCGTCGGTCACGGCATCGCCTATCTGATAGTTGAGCGTGGAAACCCAGCTTCCCTGGTTGTTGATCCCCGGAGCTGCCAGCAATTGCCAATTAGCGTTGGTCGCGTTTGGAGTTGAATTTGTATTTGCAGCCAAGGCGATCCACGATGAGCCCGCATAACTGACGGAATCGTTGATGTTATAAGCCGTGGTCGAGACCCAGGCTCCGCGATTGTTGATTCCGGCGGGCCCAGTCGGACCCGCAGGGCCGGTCAGTCCAATGGGACCCTCCGGACCTTGTGGACCCTGAGGGCCTTGAGGTCCCTGCGGTCCCTGCGCGCCGCTATTAACGTACACAATGTCCAACTCGGGGGGATGGCTGGTGGCGGTGTTCTCCTTGCTGTCAAAGGTTGCGACAAGCGGACTGTTTGCTACGAGCGCGATGCCGTCATTCGGTTCCTCGTTCAGCCACCCGGCAACGGCAGATGTGATGTCGATTTCCACGTATGTTCCCTTGCTGGTGGTTGCGAGCGGAACGCTGGCGGCAATCGTCGATCCGAGCGCCGGCACGGTACTGTACTTGACCGTCTTTTCGGTCCATGTGCCGTTGACCAGATCGACGTTGAAGCTGCCGGCCGTGGTAACGGAGTTCACATAAAGTTTCAGAGTCGCCTTGGCGACCTGAGAGCCGGTATAGGTAGAGGGTACCGCGGTCAGGTCAAAGCGAATGAAGCTGGTGTCGGCGCTGCTCAAGTCCAGCGTGGTCGCGGTGCCATAGTTCGTGGTGGTAGCCGCCGAGTTGACGTAGGAATCGTCGCTAGGTGTGATCTGGGCATAAGCAAGTGCTGCCATGAACAGCAGGAGCATCGGCACTACTGCTGGGCGGGACAGATGGACAAAAGAAATAGAAGCGCGCATAAATATCTCCTTGTTACATGCGAATCGGGGGAAGCCAATCGCCGGATGATGGCCTTGAGCTTGCGAGCCGGGAGTCCGGCAGCCTGGGGGGGAACAAGCTGGCTGGGCGCTAGCTTAAACGGAAATCTATGAAAAGATAGGTGACGAAGTTCACGCCTCGATGTGACGGGCGGGCCAGCAGCGCGGAGTTTCCGCGTTCGCGTGACTGAAAGTTTCGCTCAGGATGACAAATTTGTTGGGGGCAAAGAAGCAGATCCCTCACTTCGTTCGGGATGACAAACGACTGCGGGATGACAATTTATGGGTGGGCGGACGGACTGGAATCCTACGCTTCAAAGGACGAAGGGCGGGCACGCGGCTCTTGCGCGGAGCCAAAACGCGCCCAGCCCTTACTCCCTTGGAACCGACTCAACCGACCAGCTAGGGCCCTCGAGGGGGAAGGCAGGCCTGGCGAGACCGGAGAGCCGCGAGAGATGCGGGAGACGATACAACAATCCTTTCCCTGTGGAGAACGTTCGCCGGTTCTGTTCGGATTTCGTAACAGCCGCCCGGGACGACGGCTGGCGCGGCGGCCTCAGCTCATGCCCCCGATTTCTTTCTCTCGTCGGGCTTTCTCTCGTCCACCATCAACTTCCGCAGGGCGCGATTGATCCTCGTCTGGTAGCCCGGGCCCTGTCTTTTGAACCAGGCTAGAACGTCGGCGTCCAGACGCAGGGTGACTGGCTTTTTGATCGGGCGGTAGAGTCCGGGCGACTCCGGCAGCGGCTCTAGCGGACCCTTGCTCGCGCTGGCCGAAGCCCGCAGGCGGGAGACCTTCTTTGGCTTCGACTTTTGCTTTTGCAGTCGGCGCGGTGTTACTCGTTTTCTTGGTTTCATATGCAATTAACGTATGTATATCACCATACGTACATAATCGCCAGTACAAAATGTTTCACGTGAAACACTTTTCACAAAATGGAGAGGCGACTTACTCACGCTCGGACAACTTTCTTACTGCTTTGGCAATCTCGGGCAGCCGGGCGTAGGCGGCGCAGCACTTTAGCCACAATTTGTGATCGATGGCGGGAGCGCCGCTTACCATGGCTCCTGGGGCAACGTCGTGCGGGATGCCGCTTTGCGCTATGGCTATGGCGCCGTCTCCGATCTTGACGTGGCCGCTGACGCCTACTTGTCCGGCCAGGATTACGTTGTTGCCTACTTCGGTGGTGCCAGCCAGGCCTACCTGGGCGCAGAGCAGGGTGTCGTGGCCTATGGTGCAACTGTGGCCTACGTGAACCAGGTTGTCGATTTTCGTGCCTCGTCCTATGCGGGTCTCGCCTATGCTGGCGCGGTCGATGCAGGTGTTGGCCTGGAGTTCGGCGTCGCTCTCGACTACTACGTTGCCGGACTGGACGATCTTGTGCCAGCGGCCGGCATTTTCTTTATCGTCATCGTTTTCGTTGTGCTTGGCGAAGCCGAAACCGTCGCAGCCTATTACTGCTCCGTTCTGGAGCAGGACGTTGTCGCCCAGACGGCAGAATTCCCGGACTACGGCGTGGGCGTGAGCGAAGAAATTGTGGCCTATGGTTACTCCGCGATAGATGACTACGTGGGCCAGGAGGACGGCGTTGTCTCCGATAACGGCGTTTTCGTCGATGACTACGTAGGGGCCGAGGTGCGGGTTCTTGCCCAGCTTGGCCTTTGGATGAACTACGGCGGTGGGATGGATTCCGGGGGCGTAGGTTGGCGGGTGGTGGAAAAGTTCTATGGCTTTCGCCCAGGCTAGATATGGGTTCTGGGCGCGCAGCATGCCGGTGGATATGGCGGGAAAATTTTCGGCTACGATTACAGCCGAGGCTTTGGTGGTCTTCGCGGCGTTGTTGTACTTGGGGTTGGAGACGAAGGTTAGCTGGCCTGGGGCGGCTTGTTCTATGCCGGCTACTCCGGTGATTTGGGTTTCGGGATCGGCGTTTTCCAGGCGGGCGTTCAGGGCTTTGGCTATGTCGGATAGTTTCATAAGCGGCGTCTCGGAGAATTGTAGCGGAATGCTGGCGCGGGGATGTGGCGGGGTCTTGTTTTGCGGCTGGGGCCAAGCTGCGCCCGGAGACGGGCGAGGACGCCCGTCGCTCCACTAACTTGTTTACTGTTCGAACAGCGTTACCTGCCTGGTATCGGGCTGGCCGCCTCGGCGGCGGCGGTTGGCTGAACCTATTACCGCGAGGACGGTTACTGACGTCAGCGCTTCTCTGGGCACGAATACTCGCTGCGTGTTCGAGCGCAGGTCGGGAGGGTTCATCAGGAAGCCTTCGGCGGGATTTTGCGTCAGGTCGTTGGGCAGGATGCCTTCAATCACTTCGCTGTCTTTGAACTTCAGGCGCACCCACAGGCCTTCGGTGCGGGGACGGGTGGTGAAGGTCTTGCGGAGCATCAAGTCGGTGTCAGAAAACTCACGGACAAAATAAACGGCCTTGATTTCTTTGAGGTCGATGGCGACAACGTTGCCGGAGGTGTTGAGCAGTTCGAGCTTGCCATCGACGACAAAGTTGGCGGGAGCGACGTAGCCGCTGATGGAGTCGCGGTCGTGCTTGCGCACGATCACTTTTTTGTGGGTCGAGGGCATGGCGCCAGAGCCGCTTCAAAGGCCGCAGCTGACAAGGCAGTCGGCGGCGGCGATTGAAGCTTCAGATTGGATTCTCGCACTTTCCCGAGGAATTCGCGCAGTTTGTGGCTTCACAGTAGCCAAACGGTAAACCTTGTGTTATTTTCTGTAGTTTACTGAAATGCAAATCTGCTGTATAAGTCTAATGTATAGAGCAAGTTAGATTCCATTGGCGGGGAGCTTGCCGAGTGGCGAGCGGTTTCCCTGTGGAAAAGCTGTGAATAACGCCCCGGTCGAGCCACAGAAGGGCCACCGCACGGCGACTAGGAAGGCATGGCCGATTACATATATACGCTGGAAACCCGGCTCTCGCCGGGTCAACAGAAGGCAGTCACACTCGTCCTAAACGCCGCCAAGGCGGCGGGGATGAACCTATATCTCACCGGCGGCGCCATCCGCGACATCATTACCGGCTTTCCCATCCGCGACCTGGATTTTGCCGTGCAGGGCAACGCGCTCAAGCTGCAGAAAGATCTGGAGCGCGCGGGAGCGGTGGTGGGCGATGCGGACAACGAGACGCGGAGCTTGCTGCTGACCCTGCCGGGTGGGGTGCGCGCAGAGATTGCAATGGCGCGCTCGGAGCGCTATGACAAGCCCGGCAAGGCTCCGCAGATGGCTCCGGCGACAATCATTGAAGATCTGCGGCGGCGCGATTTCACGGTGAACGCGATGGCGCTGTCGCTGAACGAAGGATCGCGCGGGCTGCTGATGGATCCGTTCAATGGTGTGGCCGACATCGAGGCCAAAGTGATTCGCGTGCTGCATAACTACGCGTTTCTCGAGGATCCGTCGCGGATGATCCGGGCTACGCGCTTTACCACGCGCTTCCACTGGCCGCTCGAGGAGCGGACGCAGGCGCGTTATGAATCGGGGAAAGAGAACGGGTACATCGAGTACATCCGGAGCTCGAGCATCGGATATGAGATCGAGCAACTGGCTTACGAGGAAGATGCGCTTGGCGTCCTGAAGGCGTACGAAAAAGAGGGATGGCTGAAGGTGCTGAATCCGCGCTGGAGCACGGCCAAAGCGGACACGGCGGGGTTGGGCGCGCTGATGAAGACGCGGCAGCAGATGAACGAGCTCGGCTATGCGCCGGAGGTCGCGCCGGCGGTGTTGCATTTCCTCACCGAACGGCTGGGCGAAAAAGATATTGCGGATTTGCGCCGGGCGATTCCGCGCAAGGATCTGGTCGAGGCCTGGAAGGATCTGGATGCGAACGCCCACAGCCTGGCAAAGAGGTTGACCGGTAAGGAAGCGGCCACACCTTCGCGGACGTGGCAATTGCTGTCGTCGGCGCGTCCGGAGATGATTCTGTTTCTGGCGATTACGGCGCGGCAGCAGACGGTGGCGCAGAAGATCAAGAATTTCTTTACGAAGTGGCGGCAGGTGCAGCAGAAGATTCCACTGCCGGAGATGACGGAACTGCATATCACGCCGCAGATGCCGGCGTATCCGAAGATTGCCCACGATGTGTTCCTAATGTTGTTGGATGGCAAGCTGCGTTCGCGGACGGAGACGCTGAAGTTTCTGAAGCCGCTGGCGCCGCCACCTCCGCCGCCACCACCGCCTCCGCCGACTAAGCGGGGCAGAGGCGCCAAGGCTGCTGCGGGCGCTGCTGCCACTCCCGCAGCGGTGGCCGGCAAGCCTGGCGCCAAGGGGAAGGGAAAAGCTGCCGCAGTCTCGGCAGCTCCGGTCGTCCCGGTGCAAATGAATAAGGACAAGTCCGTCGCCCCGGCGAAACCCGCATTGCCGGCGAAAGCTGCGGCCGTTGAAAAACCAGTGGCTCCCGCAAAACTTGCCGTTGCTGCCAAGGCGAGCAAGCCAGCCAAGGCTCCAGCCGGCAAAAAGCCGGGAAAACCTGCCAAACCCTCGAAGCCAGCGGCTAAAAAGAAGACAAAAGCCGGCACCAAACCTAAGACCAAGCCCAGGAAAAAGGGCAAAAAATAAGGCGGGTTCGGGTGCGGTTCGGCTTTATTCCGCGGCGGCTGAGCGCATTTTTCTTCGCGAGAAGGCAGGTCAAACTGCGCTATAATGTGGGCATGCGGCGCTGGTTGTCCATAGCGACGTTTAGCCTGATCTTGCTCGCGCTGCCGATGTGGGCACAACGGCGTGGCGGTGGTGGCGGAGCGCACGGCGCTTCAGGCGGCAGTTTTGGCGGACACTCGTTTGCCGGAGCTTCCTCCGCCAGACCTTCCTCTACCAGGCAGTCTTTTGCCGGACCTTCCTCCGGCTCGTTCCACAGCGGAAATGTTGGCCGCAGCTCCGGGATTCGCCTGCAGATCGGGAACCCTTATTACCGGCACCGGACCGTCTATGGTTCGCGCTATGGTGCGCGGTTCTATTATCCTTACGGGGCCTATTACCCTTACTACGGCTGGTATTCCGATCCGCTCTATTATCAGAATGACGATCAGACGGCGGATGCGTACGCCGGCACGGATTACCAGGGCCCATATCGCGACGACGGATTGCAGCGCGACGTGCAATCGCTGAACGGAAAAATCGACCGGCTGCAGGCCGATGTGGAAGCGCGCAATCGTCCGAAGACAGAGCAGGAACCCGCGACGGCGCTGGTTTTCCGCGACCAGCATGTTGAAGAAGTGCGGAACTACGCGATCGCCGGTGGAACGCTCTGGGTGCTCAACGACACAGCCGCGAAGAAAATCCCTCTGGCCCAGCTTGATCTTCCGGCCACGGTCAAGATGAATGACGAGCGCGGGGTGGATTTTCAGGTGCCGAGATAAGGCCGTCGTTCGTCGTCGGTCGTTAGTCGTTAAACTCTTCGCGCAATTTGCCCACGACTGCAATTTGCCCACGACTGCAATTTGCCCACGACTGCAATTTGCCCACGACTAACGACCATCGACTGACGACCAGGAATTGCACCACTTTCAGGCGTTGCACGATTTTCTCCAGCCATTAGAATGAAGTCGATCCGCTAAAAGCCCATGGCTAAACTTCCAGTCGCCAAGGCCAGCGCCTGAAGGCGCTCTTGTAACCACTGAACTTGCGGTATGCCTGAAGGCATACCCTGATACAGATCGTCTGATACGAATCGTACTTGAACCACGGGCTGAGAAGGGCCAACAGCTGAGAGATTCATGAGCCAAAACCAATTCGTCCACCTGCATCTGCATAGCGATTACTCCCTGCTTGACGGCGCTTGCGACGTTGAGAAACTCGTCGATCGCGTCAGCGAACTCGGCATGCCGGCGGTGGCTATGACCGACCACGGCAATATTTTTGGCGCAGTGCATTTTGTGAATGCCGCGCACAAGGCCGGGGTCAAACCGATCGTGGGCTGCGAACTCTACATCTGCAAGAAAGACGACCACGACATCGCGCGCACTCCTCCCGACGGCGACACTTATAACCATCTGCTGGTGCTCGCCGAAAACGAAGAGGGCTACCGCAACCTGGTGAAAATTACGTCGGAAGCCTCGCTGCATGGCTTCTACTACAAGCCTCGCGTGAGCAAGAAATTTCTGGCGGAGCATTCGAAGGGGCTGATCGGGCTTTCCGGATGCCTGAAGGGCGAAGTGGCCGAGCGGCTGACGGAAGGGAACTACGACGCGGCGCGGGCGGCCGCGGGATTCTATCGCGACCTCTTTGGCAAAGAGAATTTCTTCCTTGAGATTCAGGACCAGGGCCTGGAGATGGAGCACCGTATCCATTCTGGGTTGTTCCAGTTGGAGAAGGATCTCGGGCTGCCGCTGGTTGCGACCAACGACAGTCACTACCTTTGCGAAGACGACGCACACGCGCAGGATGTGATGCTGTGCATTCAAACCGGGAAGTCCATTCAGGAAACGAACCGGATGAAGTTCGAGGGCACGCAGTTCTATGTCAAGAACGGCGACGAGATGTTGCGCGTGTTCAAGGACGCGCCGCAGGTGCTCTTGCGCACGCTCGATATTGCCGAGCGTTGTAACCTTCGACTGGAAAAAGTCCCCAGCCCATTTCCGCACTTTGATGTTCCCGATGGATTTACGCTCGACAGTTATTTCGAACACATCACGCGGCAAGGATTCGCGCGGCGGATGGAGAACCTGCGGAACTCGGCAGCGAGCGGACGGCTCAAGCATTCGCTGGCGGACTACGAACAGAGATTGGCGCGCGAGATCGGCATCATCCAGCAGATGAAGTTCTCGGGTTATTTCCTGATCGTTTGGGATTTCATCCGCTACGCGCGGGAGCGCGGCATTCCCGTGGGCCCGGGGCGCGGATCGGCGGCGGGCGCGGTGGTTGCGTATTCGCTGGGGATTACGAACATCGATCCGCTGCAGCATGAACTTCTTTTTGAGCGCTTCCTCAATCCGGAACGCATTTCCATGCCGGATATCGATATCGATTTCTGCATGAACCGGCGCGGCGAAGTGATTGAATACGTCACCCATAAATATGGGCGGGAGAACGTGGCGCAGATCATCACGTTCGGCACGATGGCGGCCAAAGCGGCGATCAAGGATGTGGGGCGCGCCATGGACATGCCCTACAGCGATGTGGACCGCATCGCGAAGATGGTGCCGACCACGCTGAACATCAAGCTGGACGACGCGCTTAAGGAGTCGGTGGCGCTGCAGGAGGCGTACCAGAAGGATCCGCAGGTGCGGCAGTTGCTCGATACGGCGCGGAAGCTTGAAGGCCTGGTGCGGAATTCCGGAGTACACGCCGCGGGCGTGGTGATTTCGCCGCGTCCGTTGATTGAACTGGTGCCGCTGCATAAGACCAAGAACGATGAAATCGTCACCGCCTTCGATATGGTGGCTATCGAAAAGATGGGCCTGCTGAAAATGGATTTTCTCGGGCTGACGACGCTGACCATTCTCGACGACGCGTTGAAACTGATCGCGCAGAAGGGGACGAATCTTAAGCTGGACGACATCCCGCTCGAAGATCAGGAGACGTACGAGAAAGTTTTCCATCGGGGATTGACCTCGGGCGTGTTTCAGTTTGAATCGCACGGAATGAGAGATGTACTGCGGCGTTATCAGCCGAACTCGATCGAAGATCTCACCGCGTTGAATGCGCTGTACCGGCCCGGGCCGATCCAGGGCGGAATGATTGACGACTTCATCGAGCGCAAGCATGGGCGCCGCAAGATTGAATACGAATTGCCGGAGCTGAAAGAGATATTGCAGGAGACGCTGGGCGTCATCGTTTATCAGGAACAGGTGATGCAGGCGGCGAACAAACTGGCGGGCTACTCGCTGGGAGAAGCGGACCTGCTGCGGCGGGCGATGGGCAAGAAAAATGCCGAGGAGATGGCGAAGCAGCGCGAGCGGTTTGTGCAGGGAGCGACGCAGCGCGGTTATCCGCCGAGGAAGATCGAAAAGATTTTCGATTTGATGGCGCAGTTTGCGGGATACGGGTTCAATAAGTCGCACTCGGCGGCGTACGCGCTGCTTGCATATCACACCGCGTACTTGAAGACGCACCATCCGGTCGACTTCATGGCGGCGCTGCTGACTTCGATCACGGGCGATACGGATAGTGTGGT
>Ga0181532_10001745_pt1 | contig 20806 bp, 18 predicted proteins | sample PEATcosm2014_Bin_33_FD_119768 | JGI IMG/M metagenome (GOLD analysis project Ga0181532, IMG submission 119768) | Peatland microbial communities from MTU Mesocosm Facility, Houghton, MI, USA - PEATcosm2014_Bin11_30_metaG | ecosystem: Environmental > Terrestrial > Soil > Wetlands > Peat | place... | reverse complement strand
AGTAAGTGTCGGCTTCTATCAGGGTGATGCAATTGGATTGAGACTCGGGGAAGAATGGCACCATAATCGTCCCGATTTGATTTCGAGCATGGGCGTTTGGAGTTGCCCTCATCGGGATTACCCTCTCTGGACACGCCAACGCGTCACTGATGAAGTGCGCGATCTGCTTTATGGTGGGAAGCTGAAGACCATGCAACTATTAACGCATCGAGTGGATTTCCGAGATGCGCAGCGAGGGTATGACCTCATCATGTCAAACCGGGCGGAGGTCATCAAAGTGGCAATCGTCTTCGATGGATACTACGCCCACATGGCAAAGGTCGGACATCTGAATGCGGTCTCGTAGGAAGTACCGCGAGGATTTGCGATGACAGTCCGATGTACCGTATGGGGAGAGAACGTGCATGAGCACGAGAATGAAGTCGTTGCATCCATCTACCCCAATGGTATGCATGGAGCCATAGCAGCAGCATTGAACTGCGATCCCGCTATCACGGCCACCACCGTCACGTTGCAACAGCCGGAGCATGGGTGCTCAGAAGGGAGACTTGATGAGACGGATGTGCTCGTGTGGTGGGGGCATGCGGCGCATGAAGCCGTTGCGGATCATGTGGTGGACCGCATCATGCGCCGCATATGGTCGGGCATGGGCTTGTTAGTACTGCACTCCGGGCATTTCTCCAAATTGTTCACGCGACTCATGGGCACTCCATGTGCGCTCAAATGGCGAGAGGCGGGCGAGCGCGAGCGGGTGTGGGTGGTAAACAGAACTCATCCAATTGCGCGTGATCTTCCAGAGAGTTTCGTGCTCGACATGGAGGAAATGTATGGCGAGCCGTTCTCAGTACCGGAACCACTAGAAACGGTTCTTATTTCCTGGTTTCAGGGCGGTGAAGTTTTCAGGTCAGGGCTCACGTACCAACGTGGCGCCGGAAAGATCTTCTACTTCCGGCCTGGACATGAAACATACCCAACCTATCACGACGCTAACGTCCAACAAGTCTTGCGTAACGCAGTACGTTGGGCCGCGATATCCCAGCGCTGGAACAGCATCTGCGATGCGCCCAATATCCCCGCGGAACTCGCACCGGAGCCGATTATTGAGCGAGGCCCGAAGATTCACAAAAAAGGTGAGCCCGGCCTGCGATGATGTCATCGATCGAATGGAAACGCGCAGGAAATTGCATGCGTCATCACCTGAGAGTCATTGGGAATTAGAATGACCAGAATTCGGCTCGGGATGGTCGGTGGCGGCCGGGGCGGCTTCATTGGTGAGATTCATCGCATTGCTGCGCGCCTCGACGATGAGTTCGAGTTGGTTGCAGGCGCGTTGTCGTCGGATCCGACACGTGCGCTTGAATCGGCCGTTGCCATAGGAATTGCCGAAGGGCGAGCATACACCAGCTATCGGCAGATGGCGGAGATGGAGTCAAAACGGCAGAACGGCATTGAAGCGGTAGCGATCGTGACGCCAAACGATTCCCATGCGGACATTGCGACGACATTTTTGGACCAGGGCATCCACGTTATCTGCGACAAACCTTTGGCTGTGTCTGTGGAGCAGGCACGCACGGTTGGCGCTGCTGTAGCAAAATCGGGAAAGATTCTGGCTGTTACCTACAACTACCGCGGTTATCCCCTAGTTCGTCAGTCGCGGGCGATGTGCATTGCGGGCGAAATCGGTCGGATACGAGTCGTGGAAGTTGAGTATCTGCAAGACTGGCTCGCTGAAGGTATCGAGGCGCTTGGCTCTAAGGGGGCGCAATGGCGAACCGACCCTGCTCGGACCGGGGGCGCAGGGGCGATAGGAGACATTGGCGTCCACGCCTTCGATTTGGTGCGCTATATCACCGGGCTGCGGCTCGATGCGGTCAGCGCAGAGCTCACGGGTTTCGTTCCGGGGCGACGTGTCGACGACGATGCGCGGGTTCTTCTCCGGTTTGAAGGTGGTGCAAAAGGGCTGTTGTGGGCCAGCCAGGTCGCAATCGGTAACGAGAATGGTCTCGCCATTCGAGTGTATGGTGATCGAGGCGGCCTGGAGTGGCACCAATCAGAACCGAACGAACTCTGGTATTCGCGACTCGGAAGACCAACGCAAAAGCTTACGCGGGGCGGTCCTGGCTTAAGCGTCGCTGCCGCGCAGGCCACACGCCTTCCAGCAGGGCACCCTGAAGGTTATCTCGAGGCGTTTGCCTTAATCTATAAGGAAGTCGCGGCGGCGATTCGAGCGCTGCCGTACGCGAACGATCTAAATGAAGAATCCGCTTACCCCAACGCGATCGATGGCCTAGCCGGTTTGGAGTTTATAGCAGCCGTCTTGCAGTCGAACGCGCGCGGGGGCGCTTGGGAAACCGTCGAGAAATTCTCCTGAGGTCTTCTGGCAAGCAAGAGACTAGGAAATCAGCGGTGATGCCTCGCCGATATCGACCCGTATCATGGTCTTCAGTTCAAGGCTGCCTTCCGGCTCGAGCATTTGGACTCCGGTTCCCCCGATTCCCCTCGCATGTGCATTTATTCCGTCATTGACGTGTGAAACTGGCTCAACACATACAAAGTCCGCACCAGCCGGTGAAAAGACAACTAGCGCCGATGCGGAAGCTGAAGACTGTATTGAGAGTTGCACGCCAGCTTGCGGCCAACGCAAAACAGCAAATCGCGTCCAACCGACAAAACAATCGTCAATCGTTTCTTCGGGGAGTTCCTCTTCTGTCAGGAACCGCCCATCAGCGACGACTGCGGAACCCGTCCACCGCCCACTATGCAGCATGCACAGAAGCGTGCCCGCCGGTCTACGGAAGTAAGGGTGAATGCCAAGTCCTGCTGGCATAGGTCTGAGGTCGGTATTGAATAGTTTGAGCGAAATCTTCAGTTCGCCGTCGGCCAATTCAATTGTTTGACGCACTCGATAGCTGAAGGGGTATCCCTTCCTCGAGTCATGAGCGTAATGGCTTTCGAGTGACTTATGCAAAATACGATCCACCGTCCACCGACCAAGCCACGCATCCCCGTGAATAGGCAAGCGCTCCGATGGATGATTTGGGGCGAGCCAAAAAAATCTCTCGCCGTACTTGAATTGGCATCCTTCGATGACGTTGGAAAACGGTGCCATAATGAAACAGGCCGATTCGAGCGGATCAGATCCATTGGTCCTGCAGGGGCGCAACAGGTGCAGGCCCTGTACCTTCCAATGAGTCAGCGCACAACCGTGCATGGGAGCGACCCCCACCTCTGCATTCCCGGATCGCAGCAGGAGCAATTCACGCTTATCTTCTTCGCCTGAGCTCACCGTCCGATTTTCCTCTGAGGTAAGTAGATGGTAGGATTGTCGACAATAATACATTAGAATAGTCGCAGCACGAATCCTAAACGGTGTCACATATGAAGATCATCGAGGTTGAGGCCTTGTATTTGCGTTTGCCGGTTGTCGATGAGACGCGTACCGATAGTTCACAGGACGCCCTGATTATCAAAATAAGCACGGACTCGGGGCTTGTAGGATGGGGCGAGGTGGACGGTTGTCCGGCGGTTGCGAAAGCCATTATTGAGGCGCCCGTATCTCACACCCAAGTAAAGGGCTTGCGACACATACTGCTGGGTGAGGACCCAATGCAGACTGAATATCTGTGGAAGAAAATGTATGAGTCGACGAGCTATTACGGCCGCGCCGGCGCCGTCATTCAAGCGATGGCTGGCATTGACCTCGCCCTGTGGGATCTCAAAGGTAAAGCACTCAAGCAGCCTATTTGGGCCCTGCTAGGCGGCCGTCCAACGAAACTGCGCGCCTATTCGTCAAATATGTTTCAAATGACGACAGAAGCTACCGTTGTGAGAGCCAAGCAAGCAATCGATGCGGGGTTTACAGGGATAAAGTTCGGCTGGGAGCCTTTCGGGCGCTCGGACCTTGCTCTTGATCTGCGATATATCGAAGCTATCAAGGGAGTCACCGGTTCGAGCGTGGATTTCATGCTCGATGTGGGGCATGTATGGGACGCCAAAACCGCCATTCAACGATGCCGCGCTTACGAACCGTACTTGTTAGCCTGGATTGAAGAGCCGCTACACCCCGACGATTATGTGGGTTACGCGGCGCTGTCAACGACAGCCGTACAACATATCGCCGCGGGTGAGCAAGAATGCACGGCGGCAGGCTTTGAAACGCTCATCGAGCGAGGCCGCATCGACATCGCGCAAATCGATCTGACACGTTGCGGCTTCACTCAATCGATGAAGATCGCCGCGATTGCGGCGCGCAATGGAATCAAAGTCGCTAATCATTGCTTTACCACTGATATCAATGTCGCCGCCGCATTGCACCTGCTAGCGTCAATCCCCAATGCCCTGATCCTCGAGTATGGCGTTGAGCCGGGAGAGATCGCCCGTTCCCTCGCTCGTAACCCAATTCGCGTGGAAGATGGGCACGTTGCAGTTCCTCAGGAGCCCGGTCTTGGCGTCGAGCCAAATCAGGAGGTCATCGAGCGGTATTTGGTACGTGCCTGAGTAGGTTGATCGAGGGCGTCCACCCCCGACTTCGGGCCAAGCGGCCGATTGGTTGGAGCACCGAAATGAGGGATCTGGGTTTATAGTTGCAACTTAGCGAAGGGGCGGTGCGAATGGGAGATTTGAGCGGGCGATCCGCGGTCGTTACGGGCGGTGCGCGGGGCATCGGGCTCGCTATTGCACGGCGATTGCTGGAGCAGGGGGCTTCAGTGACGATCGCGGATCTAGATCAACCCGCTCTCGCGGCTGCGCAGGCGAACCTGCGCGAATTTGGTAACGAGCGGGTTGCCGTTCGTTGCGCCGACATCAGTGACCAGAATGGTGCTCGGCTGCTCAACGAACAAGTGCAGGATCAGTTTAAGGGCATAGACATCCTCGTCAACAATGCCGCCATTCTTGATTGGACTGCAATAGAGGATCTGACACCCTCGACCCTTCAACATGTATTGCAGACAAATCTTTTTGGCGCAGTTGCCTGCATACAGGCGTTTCTACCGGCGCTCTCGCAAAGCTTACACGCTCGAATCGTTAACATTTCCTCTGTCAATGGCCTCAGGGGCACGCCGAATTCAACCGCGTATAATGCGTCCAAGGCAGCTCTCATCAGCTTGACTCAATCGATGGCAATCGAGTTGTCGGATCGCGGCATTACGGTCAACGCCGTGGCGCCCGGGTTTGTGGAAACGCGCATGTCAAAGCTGCCTGATGGGAGCTCCGAATATGAGACCGATTGGTTCAAAGAAGTCTATATCAAGCACGGTCGGTTACCGGCGGGCCGGCCGGCCTCTCCCGCCGATATCGCCGGTCCCGTGGCGTTCCTGTGTTCGGACGATGCCCGGTACATTACTGGCCAGGTGCTGGTGGTCGATGGCGGGGTGACCGCGTGCTTATAGGACGAACTCAAGGCACCTTCATAGGTATTCTGTATTGAAACTCGATGATACTAGCTTGCTGGGTTGGCGTTCCGGGGCGGTAATCTTTGATTGCGACGGGACATTGATCGATAGCGAAATGATAAATGCTTCGGCACTGCAATCCGTCTTAGCGCCTCTGGGTGTCAACATTCCTTTAGGAGACCTGCATCAGCGGTTCACCGGCATCGACAATGCGTCAGTTTTGCGACAGCTGAATGATGAGGCCGGCTTTCGCTTTCCTTTAGATTTTGAAGCTCAAATGCAAAGCGCCACGTACGAGTTCGTTGCAGGGTTAGCTAACCCGATGCCTTGGGCGAATGAGGTAGTAACGGCACTCTCAGAAGCTGGGATCGTGCTAAGCGTCGCGTCAAACTCAACTTTTCGAGACGTGGAAAGGATGTTGGCAAAAGCTGATTTGCGGAACTACTTTGGTATGCGTATCGCAACGAGGGACGGGGTTGCTGCTCCAAAACCCGCCCCGGACGTATATATTCTTGCTGCAACCCTGAGCAACGCCGCGCCTCGGGAGTGTGTAGCAATCGAGGATTCGCCCGCAGGAATATCGGCAGCCCGTACCGCGGGCATGAACGTGATCGGATATAGGCCGCCCACGAGTCCCTTTAAGCCAACTGAGCTACATACGGCTGGGGCGTCATTCGTCATCCACGATCTACGAATGCTGGTGGGAAGAGGTGAGGGCTATAGCTAGCACCGGCTTATATGCATGCAAAGACGCGCAAGTTTGCATTTTCACCGCCAGGCCAGTAGCTTCATCGAATTCTAAATCCTGATTGTTCTGTTAAGGCAAAAACGTTTATGGCGTCCCGCGCATTACAAGACTCCAGTAAAACGGCAGCGATAGGTCGTCTGCAGCCACGAACCTATGTGGATCTGGTCATCGATGTGGTGGTCGCGCAGGCGGCGATGGGAAAGATACTCCCTGGAGATCGTATTAATGAGGTAGACCTAGCGCGCGAGCTTGGCATTTCTCGCGCACCCATCCGAGAGGCGTTTCGCACTCTGGTGGTTCAGGGGGTCGTACAAAGCATTGCCTACCAGGGTGTGCGGTTGGCACCGATGACAGCAGAGCGAGTGCAACAGATCAATGAAGTTCGATTCGAACTGGAAAAATTGTCGCTCCGCAAACTTTCGGCTGCAAAAGACAACAGTGCGTTGCTGTTGGCATTCGAGCATATTATTGAAGATATGAAGGCAGCAGCACGCAAGGACGACCGATTGGCCATTGCAACCCTAGACGCGGACTTTCACCAGGCGATCGTAAGCGCTGCTCAGAATCCGGTGCTGCTTACGTTTTGGCAAATGCTAAAGCCACAGTTAATCATTATGTTTGGATTGGGCGCTTTAACCAAGCCGCTACGCAGGATCGTTGATGAGCATCGTCGAGTATTGAACGCGTTTGCAACCCATAAATGGAAGGCAATTGAGGAGACGCTTTCTGAGCATATTCTCTCGGACAACACGGGCATCGACTTTGAAAGTATTGCGAAGGCCGGCGCAAGCAGGCCCGATATGGCATCGAAGCCGGGAGCTAAACCTGCGCGACAGGAAAAATAGTGCCTGGGACACTCAGTCTCAATTGGAACAAATGTCCGCCTGCATCGCTAGACGGGTCGCTCCCGGCGACCGATCGGCTCGCAGTGGTGATGAACAATGTTTCCAAATCGCTGTTGCCGAAGGCGCAACTGGTGACATATCGGGCTGGCATGGCAATGCGATCCAATAGCTTGCCGGCGGTCGAATAGCGCACTATCGCTGAGCCACCCCAACGCGCGTTCCAGATGCACCCCTCGGTATCCACGGCTAACCCGTCTGGATAGCCTTCGGCCTCGGGAACGGTTGCAAACACGCGCTTGTCCAGTAGCAATAACGGGTTGAGTTCAAGGCGGTAGGCATAGATGACACCGTTCGGACTATCAGCCAGATACAAGGTTTGTCCATCGGGCGATATGGCTGGGCCGTTTCCGACCGTGATGTCTCCACATAGTCGGCGCCAACCATGGCCGATCTCGAAGGCGAAGAGACCACCAGTCGGTTGAACCTCCAGATGGTCGGCGGTTGCGACGAGCACCTGTCCATCGGGAGCGACTTTCACATCATTGGGAGGCGCGAAAGAGAAATCCTCATGAGGGGGCAGGGCCGGTGCAGTTATCTCGAGCACAGAATTCATGTGGTGGGCACCATCCGAATTAAATACGAGATAGCCACCTTGGCGGCGAAGGCACAGGCCGCCAAGAGGCGGTCGAAGCGGAAGTGGCCTCTTAATGGTCGCGCCACTCGCCACATCCACCGCAAACACATGCGGATCCGAGTAATCCAGATATAGGACGCGCCTTTGCTGAGTATCCCAAATGGGACACTCGAGCAACGTGCCCCCTGCTTGCGAGAGCTGTACAGGGTTCAAGAGTCGTCAAGCTCCGGCATCGCGGTGCGAGGATCGGGGGCCGAGCCCGGTTGGCGAATGATCACACTGGCGACCCGGTTGGCGTATTGCGCAGCGCTCAGGCGAGAGCGACCAGAAAGGCGGGCCGCAATGTATCCGGCCAGATGGCCGTCTCCAGCACCAACGGCACTCATACTCGGTGAGGGCCACACCGGAATGTGTTCCCAGTTGTCAGACCCACCTATCCAACACCCGTCTCCACCGGCTCTAAGAATGACCTCACACCCGCTGCATCGGCTTCGATCCAACGCGCTAGCGATGTCTTGGGCATTCCACAAGAGCCTTTCGTCTTCCGCGCTGGTGGCTACGACCGAGGCAAGCAGTTCCATCCTGCGCGATCTGCACCGCGCTTCATCTGCTTCGGGCCACATCGCCGGCCGAAAATTTGTATCAAATATCACTCGACACTTCGGCTTGGATTGCTCGATCCACCGACAGAGTTGTTCGTAACTATCCGCCGAGCATAGCGCCAGCGTAACTCCAGTTACGATGAGGATATCCGCCTGGGGAACGAGTTCGGTCAGCTGTGGACCGGTGATCGCACTAAACAGAGCTCGGGCGCTTGAGCGTTCGCGCCAGTACGAAGATGCAGGCTGACGTGACGGGTCCGGCGAGATACCGTAAATCCCGGGTTCCCCGGGTATTATCGCCTCGGCAAGTCTTAGTCCCGCCGTCGTTAGCCGGTGCCTAAGCCATTCCGAATACAGGCTGGTCCCTAACGAAGTGACCAGTGCTAGATCGAATTTCGTAGTATCGAGGATGCGCGACAAACAAAGCATCACGTTTGCCACGTCACCGCCGATCGAGACGCCAAAGCCATCTATGCCATCGGGTTGCAGCTCGATCAACGGCTCTCCGAGCGCGACAATGTGGCGCGCATGTTCCCACGGTTCCTCGATTGTCGACATGTCAACAATACTACAATACCATCCAGACTAACGCACAACTCCGAGTCAAAAGGGAGCGGTATGCAAAATTGGCGAATCAAGACATCGCTGTACCTCAACTTTCTTTTCTTCGCAATTATGATGAGCAGCGACGGCATCTTGATCCTGCAAGTTCAGAAACACTACGGAGTCGCGGCGAGCGTTGCGGGGCTCCTTGGCGGGTTCCGAGACATGAGTGTCGCTGTGGCCGCTCTCCTGTTGGCCGCCTACGTGGCACGCATTGGCTACAAGCGGTCCATGTTGATAGCGCTGGCGATGGTGGCTCTTATTTGCCTGCTGGTGCCGGTTGGCAACAGTTTTACGATGATAGAGATGCTGTTCCTGGTGACAGGTGTGGCGTTCGCGTTGATGAAAGGCTCCATATTCTCAGCGATTGGTTTGCTCGCCCACAACATCAGAGCTCACGCGACTTTCATGAGCTATTTGGAGGCTATGTATGCCGCCGGTACGTTTGCCGGCTACTTCATATTTAGCGCCTACTCGGAGGATGGGCGGGGATCTACCGATTGGCTCCTGGTCTACTACGTGATGGCGGGCGTGTCTGTCCTGGCGATGCTTGCCCTATGGTGGGCGCCGCTTGACGAGTCAGAAGTTAAAGATGTGCAACCGCAGCCATTGCTCAGTGATCTGACCTCGATGTTCAAGCTTGCCACCACCGCCGTCGCGGGTGCATTTGTCGCATGTGTGTTCACTTATGATCTGCTTGCTGAAGGCATCAACAAGTGGCTTCCGACGTTCAATAACGAGGTGCTACACGTACCGGTCGCCCTAAGTATCCAGTTGGCGAGCATCATGGCGGCCTCCGCAGTGCTTGGTAGAGTATTGGGCGGCCTCGCCCTTCGGGTCGCCTCGTGGCTCACTGTGCTTCTCACTTGCCTGGCTTTATCAGCTGTCCTGGTGTTGATCACCTTGCCGTTGGCTGAACGAGGGGGAATGCCGCCGGTGACTAGTTGGCGTTCCGCGCCACTCGCTGCGTTCGTTTTTCCGTTAATCGGTTTGGTCACCGCGCCCATCTATCCCGTCATGAACTCGCGTGTCCTCATCGGACTACCGCCGCGACAACAAGGAGCAATGGCGGGGTTAATCATGCTCTCCTCAGCTCTCGGGGCAACCGTGGGATCTTTCATTACCGGTAGTATCTTTCAGGCGTACGGGGGCACCATGGCGTTCTATTGGTCTTTGGTCCCCATCGGCTTACTCGCTGGAAGTTTGCTCCTCTTGAATGCGTTAGAAAAGCGCGCTGCGGCGATCGCTCCAGAACTTCGTTCTGCATAACTGACCGTGCCGAGGGTGGACCGCGGTCTGGCCATTGACTGATCGATGGGCTGAGCCTTTCGGAGCCTCTCAGCAGAAAAGACCGCCAACAGCTGAAGATCCCTCACATCGGCGACTTGCTGGCAGAGGAGCGGCTGAATCAGTATCTCTGGACAGACATATCTGTATCAATGTAGGATTGTCGACAATACAGATGGTCGGTCGCCTGACAGTGAAATTAGTGGGGAGAAGGGGATCGCTATGAAGCTAGATACGAGAATCCATTCCTTCCGCGTGATCTGCCTGACCACACTGGTTTCATGTACGGCACCCGTCTTAGCCGACACCGCCTCAGATCAGGGGCAGCTGACCGAGATCGTGGTGACTGCAACGCGACGCCAGGAAGACATCCAGAAAGTGCCGATCAGCGTCAGTACGCTCAGCAAGGCCGACTTGATCGCCGGCGACATCAAGAATATCGCCGATGTTGCGGCCGCGACCCCGGGGCTGCAATTCGTTACGCCGGTTGCCCCATCCACCATCACTACCGTCAACATTCGTGGCATCAATGCCAACACCGGCCCGGCAACGGTCGGCATCTATCTCGATGATTCACCGCTCATTGGACGGCTCTCGAGCTTTGGCAATATCGGTGGTCCTTTGCCCCTTACAGCCGATCTGGATCGTGTGGAGGTGGAACGCGGTCCGCAGGGAACCCTGTTTGGGGCAAGCTCGGAAGCAGGAGTGGTGCGTTTCATTACCAACGATCCAGATCTGCAGAACTACAGTGGGAATGTGGAAAGCGAGTTAAGTAACACCCGTTATGGCTCGACGAGTTACGAATACGGTGGATCTGGGGGCGGACCGGTTGAGCAAGATACTCTCGGCTTTCGGGCCAACGCCTGGTACCGGCGCGATGGAGGCTATGTGAATCTCGAGAGCCCCTTGCCCGGCCCGTCGCCGGACAACGCCGTCGTGGCGCCAAACATTAATAGGGACTACGAGGAAGTATTTCGGCTGGCGTTTGCGTATAAAATCGACGACGTCAGGATCACACCGGCTATCTATTATCAATCCGTCGATAAGGACGATAGCGGGCGGTTCTACCCTGCTTATTCTGATACGTCGGCGGGTCAGTACAATGATGCTGCGTTCCTGCCAGAACACTCGATCGACCGCTGGACGCTACCCACACTCAAAGTCGAGGCCCAGCTATCCTTCGCCGACCTGACCTTCGTGTCGTCTTACTTGCATCGTGATGTCACGGTCACGAATGATTTTGGTGACTGCTTCGTCTGCTTTGGTGGCTCCGGTTACGGCAGTCCCCTTGGGCCCGATGTGCCAACATCAACGGGCGATGCGGCTCCGACGTTGACGGGCCAGAGGGATCAGGCCTATACGGAAGAACTGCGACTAGCTTCCAATCAGGATGCCTTCGTGACCTGGGTGGGGGGCATTTTCTATGACAATCGTCGCCAACAGGACTATCAGGACACCATTCCGACTGCGGGTAATCCAGGTGGTTTCGTTGTCAATCAGCAGTACAAGGATGTCCAGGTCGCAGCGTTTGCCCAGGGTGATTTTCATCTGAGCAAGCAGTGGATCGCGACGCTCGGGTATCGCATCGCGCACATTGACACGCATTTCAACGCCACTTTGGTAGGCTCCGCCCCCTTGAGTGCCAATCCTACCGCGAATCCGACCACACCTCGCGTGGCGCTGTCTTTCCAGGCCAATGCCGATAATATGGTCTATGCATCGGCCAGTAAGGGTTACCGCATTGGTGGTGGGAATTCGCCCCTCCCGGTCGGCTGCACGGGGGCCGGCTTTAACCCGGCCGGATACAACCCGGATTGGGTTTGGAGCTATGAGATCGGCGCAAAGGACAAGCTGTTTAACAACCGCGTGGAAATTGATTCCAGCGTTTATCACGCCCTCTGGTCCAATATCCAGCAGCTCGTCATAGCATCTCCATGCGGAATAAGCTATGTGGGGAATACAGGCCACGCGGCAAGTAACGGCTTCGACATGAGCATCCGAGCACTGATCACGGAGCAGCTGCGAATGGATGCGAAGGTTGCCTTTACGAACGCGTACTTCACTGAAACTGTTGTTAGCGGTGGCGTGACAACGGTCCAAGAAGGTGACAAGGTCGGGTTTTTACCTCAGGTCGTTGCGCCGTGGAATGTAGATGTCTCGGCGGAATACAAGATTCCCCTGCCGAACAGCGACACGGTTCGTATTCGTCTTGAGGAACAGTACCACAGCCAAAATCCCGGTCCGTTCGAGAACGGAATTGTCGGAGGGGCGAATTATGTACCGCTGGATCGGCCGGATCCGGCCACTCATCTCCTCAACGCGCGGATCGGTTATACGATGGGCAAGCTAGACATGTCTCTATTCGCGAACAACGTCTTCAACAGTCGCCCGCTAATTGGAACATTGTCGTACTTTCCCGTCTCGTCGACTTACCGAATCCAGAACAGCACATTTCGTCCGTTTACAGTGGGCATAGGGGCGAACTACGCATTTTGAGAACCCGCCGTTCGCTACGGGATAATGCCGGATGGCGCTGAAATCGTTTCAACATTCCCGTGACGATATTTGAGCGCGTTGTGCTGACTCCACGAACTCCAACCGAGATGGCTCGGGAAGATGTGTCCGCGCGCGCGGCCTGCGTTGACCACTCTGTCAGTACTCCCGCACCTCCTGAAAATATTCGGCATGGCCGGCGCTATATTCTGAACTTTCTTTCCCTCGTCACCGCCTTCATGGTTTTCGCATCCCTCATCAACAGCGTGGGCGTAATAGTCCTGCAGTCGATAAGCACCCTCGGCATCACTAAGCAACAAGCGGGAGCGCTCCAACCCTTCGTCGATATGCCGATGGCTTTCAGTTCGTTGATGATAGGCGCGCTTTTGCCAACACTAGGTCTAAGGCGAGCGATGATGACCGCACTGGGGCTTTCGGTCATCGCATGCGTTCTCATGCCGCTGTTTGGGCAGTTTTGGGTTTCCAAACTTCACCTCGTCATCATTGGCTTGTGCTTCGCCGCAGCGAAAGTAACGGTGTACACGGCGATAGGAACGATGACCACCGGTAAAAAGACGCATGCCAGTCTGATGAGCATCGTGGAAGGACTCTTCATGGTCGGAATATTGAGTGGCTACTGGCTGTTTGGTAGCTTCTCGGAAGCCGGTGCGGGTGCAAGAGGGTGGCTGGATACCTACTGGGTATTTGCCATCCTTTTGGCTTTCTCGTTTGTTGTATTTTCACTAAATCCCATACCGGAACAGCAACCGGTTCACGTTTCCAAAGCCAATCCAATCAACGAGCTCTTGTATGTGGGTAAGCTGGCGCTGAAACCGCTGATTTTGGCGTATGCGGTTTCGGATTTTCTTTACGTGCTCCTGGAACAAGGGATCGGAGCGTGGCTGCCGACCTTTAACTCCGAAATCTTGCATCTCCCAACGTCGATAAGTATTGAGGTCGCCGGCGGTTTTAGCCTCTGCCTGGCCGCTGGCGGCTTGTTGGGTGGCGTCGTGCTGAGGAGGTTTACTTGGTTTTCAGTCCTCCTGCTGTGCCTGATGGGCGTTGCGTGTGTGATATTGGCGGCATTGCCATTGGCTGCTCACAGTCTGGCGAGCAGCATTCAGACTCTGTCGGACGTGCCGGCGATCGCGTTTTTATTTCCCGCGGCTGGACTATTTATGGGACCGATCAATCCGGCCATCAATTCGGCTGTCCTCTCATCACTACCCACCGAACATCAATCGGCCATGTCGGGTCTCATCATCGTGTTCTCGTCGATTGGTGGGACAACCGGCGCTTTAGTTACTGGTAGCCTGTTCCAAGCACGCGGTGCGGAGGCGTTTTACTTTCTTTTGGCGCCGATCATTCTCTTGTGCGTAGTACTTTGGGTATTCAAAAAATCTATCGATAACGCGCCCGGATTGAGGCGCTAGACGATATTGCAAACAGCTCTCTACGTTGGGAGATCTTAGTGCCGAATCTTTGGAGATGTCTATTATGACGCAAGCTACTACGGCGAATCACCGCTACCTGGTGTGCAGGTGAGCCACTCGATGACGACGTCGACTGGCGCGACGTCGCAGCCACGGGATTGGTGGAAGGGCGCCGTTGTCTACGAAATCTATCCCTTAAGTTTTAAGGACTCCAACGGCGATGGGTACGGAGATCTGCCCGGGATAATTGAAAAGCTGCCCTACGTCGCCTCACTTGGAGTTGACGCGGTTTGGGTGTGCCCGTTTTTCAAAACTCCGATGCGCGACTTTGGATACGATATTTCTGACTATTATGCAGTGGATCCGATATTTGGCTCCGCGCAAGACGCTACGCGTTTGATCGATTTAGCGCACGGGCTTGGTTTGAAGATCATTTTTGACATGGTCCCCTGCCATACATCGAACGACCATCCTTGGTTCAAGGAGAGCCGTGCCTCAGCCGACAACGGGAAGCACGATTGGTACATATGGGCGGATGCTAAACCGGATGGGTCACCCCCCAACAACTGGCTATCCATTTTTGGCGGCTCCGCCTGGACATGGGAACCCCGTCGGCGGCAGTACTACCTCCATTCCTTCCTTTCATGTCAACCGGCTTTGAATGCACGTAACAGTGAAGTATTGGCTGCGCTGCTTAGTGTGATGAAGTACTGGTACGACAAGGGTGTCGATGGGTTTCGTTTGGATGCGATTACGGCTTTGGCCCCCGATGAGGACCTGCGCGACAACCCCCCGATTCCAAAAAACGAGCCGCCGCCGTATATAGATGGCGGCGGCGGCAATCCATTTCTCAAACAGGTACATCTTTTCGATCGTGATACGCCTGGGGTGCTGCCCATCCTCAGAGCCTTTCGCGATCTGGCGGACGGTTACGATCCGCCCCGGTTTTTGTTTGCCGAGATTGGCGATGTGGATGGCGCGGTTGTCGGTGCCAAATACGCACAGCCCAAGCACGTGCACGCCGCCTTTATCCAGGATCTCATTCTGTCGGAACTCACCGCTGCACGAGCGACGCAAATAATGTTACGCCTTTCGAAAGTCATGGGCGAAGCCTGGACTTTCAATGCGTTTGGAAGTCAAGACATAGCGCGGCAAGTATCGCGCTGGGGTGCTGTTGGCGGTCAAGACGGGGACCCTAAACAGCTTGCGAAATTGCTGATGGCGTTGTTGCTGAGCATGAGGGGTTGCGCGTGCATTTATCAGGGAGAAGAACTTGGACTCACAGATGTGGATTTGCCTTATGAAGCAATCAGAGACCCCTGGGGTCTAACGTTTTATCCGGACTATAAGGGGCGCGATAGCTGTCGAACCCCGATGCCGTGGACGGATACCAGGCCCAATGCTGGGTTTAGCCCGGGTAGCTCTTGGCTGCCGATCGGGGAAGCCCATTTTGAGATGGCCGCTAGTTTGCAGGACTCGAACCCAGACTCAGTGCTCAACGCCTACCGCAAATTCATTGCTTGGCGGAAGCGCCATCCGTCTTTGATATATGGTGCGATGGAAGTGTTGGAGGTCCCGCCGCCATGCTTTGCCTTCCTTAGGACGCTTGGACACCAGAAGATGTTGTTGATGTTTAACCTAAGCAATGAACAAGCCGAATGGAGATTGCGCGGCAGCTGGCAAAGTGCCGAGGGGCATGGCTTGAAATCCGCACGTGAAATTGGTGGGCGGTTGCACTTCACTGGTCTCGACGTGTACTTCGGCTACCAGGAAATTTGATTGTGCGTTGCGCGACTATGGAAGCGGCGTGGTACTCCGGCTCACTTGATCGACGAGGCTCAAGTGAACATACGTGAAATTGTGGGCCTCACGCCGGTGATACCGGTATTGACTATCACCAAACTCGAACATGCAGTGCCCCTGGCCTTGGCATTGACTGCGGGCGGCCTGCATGTACTGGAGATTGCGCTGCGTACCCCTGTCGCGCTAGCCGCCATCGAAGCGATGCGTCACGCGGTGCCAGACGCCGTCATCGGCGTAGGCACGCTGACTCGCGCGGTCGAGTTCGCAGCCGCCAATCGAGTGGGCGCTCGGTTCGGGGTGACGCCCGGATTGACACCGGAACTTGCAGCGGCATCCCGCGGTGCGCGCTTCCCACTGCTTCCGGGGGTCATGACGCCGACGGAATTGATAGCGGCGCGTAATGCGGGATTTAATGTACTTAAGTTATTTCCAGCGCAGCAAGTGGGCGGTGTCGGCATGCTTCAAGCACTGCACGGGGCGTTTCCGGATGTGGTTTTCTGTCCGACGGGCGGAATTACGCGTGCCACGGCGCCCGACTATTTGGCATTATCCAACGTCGTTTGCGTTGGCGGTTCCTGGGTGGCGCCGCGAGACATGCTGGCAGCTGGCGACTGGGCCGGTATCGAGGCGCTGGCGCGGGATGCGGCTGCGCTCAGGAGGACTCTTTAGCCTGCGGCTTTACGTCTGAATTCGCGGCCTGTCGCCCCCGGAATTTAATGATCTTAGCTGCTGCGGTCTCTTGCGGCGGCAAGGGTGTCTTTTCGCACTCTTGCCCGGCGGCCACTCGCGCCCAGTACCCGCGATCGGGAGTGGGGATATTTGCCCGCCGACACGCCTTGGCAAGACCGACATCCGACATGCCAAATTGTTTTGATAGGCTTCGACTCGACTCCGACCATACCAGCTTATACAACGCCTCTCGCGTGAACGAGTGAAGTGGCCCACGATTGGACGGTAAAGTGGCCGGAGGCGCGGATAACTGTTCCGGGGCATCTGCGGAGCCCGCGGTCACCCGCGATGCGAAGTCGACAACGTTCCTGCCATGTTTGTCGAGCGCCTTGTGCCGCTCCTTGGTCTGAAAATACGCGTAGCCGGCGGTCGTCTTTTGATCCTTGTGATTGAGCACCGAGCCGACCAAATGAAGCGAGGCGCCGTCTCTGACGAGCCAAGAACCGACTGTGCGCCGTAAATCATGGATTCGTAAATCGTTGAGTCCGGCGGCCTTGCGGATTCGACCCCATGCGTCGGTTAAATTAACGAGGTGCTGCCCCGCCTTCCGGCCGCAGATGATGTAGGGATTGTTTTGAAGCTGGGGAATCGCTTTGAGGCGCGATATGGCGGCGTGACTCAATGCGGCGAGAAGCGCCTCGCCATTTTTGGTCTTTGGGATCGAAAGCGTCCGTTGCTTCCAATCAATGTCGCTCCACTTGGCATTCAGCAGCTCTCCGCGGCGAAGGCCCGTTAAGAGCAAGAGCCAAACCGCATGGCGAACGTACTCGTCAGCTTCCTGGTTGATTGCTTTCGACAACCGGGGCAGTTCATCCGGGGTCACGAACCGACGCCGCTTGGTCTCGGGGAAGCGCTCGACCCCAGAGGCCGGATTGGCCTTATCGGCCGGCACAAGGCCCCACTTACGCCCCAGGTTGTACATCTTTCGCACGATCTCGAGCAGCCTGTTGGCAGCATAGGGATGTTTGGAACCGATCTCTGCGTGCAGTGCGGCCATGTCATCGGTGGTGATCGCTAACGCCAATCTCGTGCCGAATCGAGGGAGGAGATGACGTGCCAGATACGACTCATCCTCGACCCAGGTGTTCTTTTTGAGCTTCGCGTGTCGACCGATGTACGCTTCGGCAAGCGATTTCACAGTGCCGGCTGCCTTGAGGACGTCTTTCGGCGCCTGCGGATCGAGCCCTTCGGCGACCTGGCCCAGGTATGCGACCGCCTTCTTCCGCGCCACGTCGAGTCTTAATACATCCCCTCGACCCAGGGTCGCCAATCGTTTGCGGCCCTCGACTCTATAGGAGCAGACAAACACGCGCCGGCCGTTCGGGTATACCCTTACCCCGAAGCCGGGCAGCTGCTGATCCCAGTAGATGCACTGCGCATTATTGGTACCGAAGTAGGGGAGGGGCTTGATCGTATCTTGGCGCAGGTTTTTCGTTGGCATTGGGCCTTTCAGTCCGTTGAGTGACCAGGACGTTACCACGCGCGATCGTACCTCCCACATAGCGTGCAAGCAAGAAAGAAAAACCCTAGAAATAAGCCATTGAAACTGCGTACTCCAGCGTAGCCAGGAGAGCTCAGTAGTGGGGCTCTGGTATAACTACGAACCAGGAGGTCGGGAGTTCGAATCTCTCCGGGCGCGCCAATTTCAGCGGATTTGAGAACGTCAGCCCACACCGGCCGCTCGACGCATTAGTTCGAACTCCCGACAGGCAGATAAGCCGAGTTCGACAACCCGGCGTCCGCGCCGGGTTGGACGCTGCCGCGCACAGCGCGGCGGCGGTCCGGAGCGAAGCGGAGGACGAGCGGCGTAGCCGCGAGCAATCTCTCCGGGCGCGCCAATTATAATAATCAAGAACTTAAGTGCGGTCGAGCACCTGGCGCCTGTCTAATATCGTAAAGCGGCGTCCAGAAATCCGTAACTCGCCGCTTTTAAATACAGCGACGTGCAGCGCCGATCCTGGTCTCACCCTCTCACTGCCGGTCGGCGGCTCAGCCGCAGTCATCCGTCTCTGATGTGCCCGAAGCTGTCCGCAGTCAGCGTCCGCTCTCCGGCATCGAAACCGCGATATTTAATTCGTTGAATAAGTGTAACCGGCGTTAGTGAGGCGAATTTTGTATTGGTCCAGCGGCGTACAGAACTCGTAGAGAACAACGCCGCCAAGTGTCTTCGCCACGAAGTTGAGCGCCTGGTCCACGGGTACATTCGTCATCACGGCAGGAAGGTGGGGCAGTAGCTGTTCGCGCGATGAATGCGCAAATTAAGCGGCGCCAGACAGGTAAAAGAAAGGCCCTGCGTAGGGCCTTCCGGTACACCTTAAGCGCCAATCAACCGACGTTTTAGGCGGCGGCTGCGAGCAATTGCCAGTTCCTCGGCATAATAACCGCGTCGATGGCGTGGATGACGCCATTCGATGCAGTGATATCACGCTGCCTGACGTGCGCTCCATTGACCTGCACGTCCGACGAGGACACCACGGCCGCCAAGGGAGTACCCTGCACGGTCATCACATCGCCTGATTTTACGTCCTGCGCCAGCACATGGCCGGTGATCACGTGGTAACTCAAGACGGCCTTAAGCTTTGCCGTGTCCTTGAGCAACGCATCCCACGCACCAGTGGGAAGTTTCTTAAAGGCTTCGTCGGTGGGCGCAAAGATTGTGAATGGGCCCCCGCCATTGAGCGTATCGGTAAGACGAGCTGCTTTAATGCCAGCCACAAACGTGGTGAAATTGCCCGCTGTAATCGCCGTGTCGACGATGTTCTTCGATGGAGCCGCACGCGAGGTGCTGGCTTGTTGATTCGCGGAAGTGTTTTTTGACTGTTCCATAAATAGTGACCTTGACGTATAGCCCGCAAGAATTTGCCGGCCAACTCAGCTCGTATTCGGCTGAGGCGATCACTATGGACCTTATGTGGAGCGTGTGCGGGATTCGGTCAAAAGAAATTGCGAATGGTGCAGCGGCACTTGCAATAAACGTGCATGACGTGATGGCGTCAGGCAATTCAATTGAGCAGCTAGGGGCCGCGCGCGGATCGTGCATGCGGATTCCGCTTTGGATTGAGAGCATGGGAACAAGAGGACTCATTCTCGCGTGGACACCGCACCTCGGAGCCGCACTGAGATGCATTCAACTTGGCGACCGTCATCCGTCCCAGATCGGACCCGTTGCGGGCAGTGGTGATAGTCGGCATTTGGGAAAGCTGATTGCCAACGCAATTTAAGATTGCTCGGTGGTCTTCTGGATGACGAATCCCTCGAATACGCCGTCCCACAATTCATCGCCGAATGTATACGTCTCCAAGCATTTTGGTTGGTCTCCCTCGCAAAACAGGACGGCACCCATTCCGTTTTGAACTTTTGGCATGACTATATGGCCATCCAAGCCGATTCGCTGTTCAACGATTTCAGGGCCCTTATCTTCGCACTCGAAATTGGTGTAGCTACCGACACCAGTAAACTCGCGGCTCAAAACATGCAGTTTTCTAAGATACGTACGAAGTGACGGACTCCTCGCTGCGATCCGCTCAAGGATAGCCAGTTCAAATTCATTGGGTTCGATCTGCCGAGGCCGATTCACAGTGCGTCTCTAATCATGGATTGCACCCTTCCTTCAATTCCCGGACTCGACCCAAACGCGCCGGTGGTGAACGACAGGTATCGGGCAACCAATCAGGTGCGCGGCGTCTTACCCGAGGACTTACTCGTGGGCGAGGGAGGAGGACAGATCGCGGTAGGCATTGGCCTGGGCGAGTAGAGTCTTCGCTTTGCCTTCGAAAGTCTGCAGCGCGTCAGCGCCTGCGGCGAATCGAGCGGGAGGTTCCTTGAGCTCGGCGAGTTGCAAGATCGCGTTGGCGAGCTTGGCCGGATCGCCGCCCTGTTTGCCATTCATGCCGCTCCACGCGATGACGGTCTCCCTAGTGCGCTCGGCGTAATCGTCGATGGAGGGCTTCGCATAAGTGGTGGACTGAGTTGAAAGCAGTTCGGTGCGGAAGAAGCCGGGCTCGACTAGCATCGTGCGGATGCCGAAAGAAGCGATCTCCGGGGTGAGCGATTCAATCCAACCTTCGATGCCGAACTTCGCTGCAGCATATGCTGTGCAGAACATTTGGCCGGTGATGCCGGCGGTAGAGGAGAGAGTGAGGAGCAGCCCGGAGCGCTGCTTCCGCATCACCGGCAGGGCGGCCCGAGTCACGTTCATCGGGCCGAACAACAGCGTCTCGATCTGATTGCGAACCT
>Ga0181532_10001741_pt1 | contig 20845 bp, 16 predicted proteins | sample PEATcosm2014_Bin_33_FD_119768 | JGI IMG/M metagenome (GOLD analysis project Ga0181532, IMG submission 119768) | Peatland microbial communities from MTU Mesocosm Facility, Houghton, MI, USA - PEATcosm2014_Bin11_30_metaG | ecosystem: Environmental > Terrestrial > Soil > Wetlands > Peat | place... | reverse complement strand
TTTCTGTGGCACTTTCCGTCGATTGGTCTCCCACCCTGCGCAAAGAACGCGCAAGGATGGGCCACCCGCCTCCCGGACGTTATCCGGCACACTGCTCTGCGGAGTTCGGACTTTCCTCTGTCTTGCGACAGCGACCGTCCGGTCCGGCTGCCAACAATTCATTATAGTGCAGAGAGATCGCGCAGACGGATGGCGCATTCTCTCACTCTGCCTCTTTGGGTGCGAGGAGGAACGTGTACGTCAACATGGCCAAGCCGATCAACAACGGAATCAGTCCGGCGAGATACACGGGCTCGTCGCGCACCAGTCCACGCAGAAGCGCCATGACGCCGATGCCGACGACGGCGGTGATCAATCCGCCCAGCTTCATGCCTTCGCGGCGACGCTTTACAGCGCTCTTTTCCTGCTCGCGCAGCAGTTCGATCGCGGCCTTGGCTCCCTCACCTGAACTCTCCGCGATTTTCTTCAACGTTTCACTCTTGTAGTATGTTTCTCTCTCTCTGCGGCGTGCATCGGACCATGACGCCACGGCCAGGAATGAGAACAGGGCAATGCTTCCTACGACGGGTATCGCGACTGCTACGACCGCGACCATGCTGTCACCTGAATCGAATGCCATTGTCAGCTCCTTGATGTTTTCTTGCTCACGTCAGGTAGGACCGGCGGTTTGCGGTTCCGGTTGCATTTTCTTCGTCCGGGGTCCACTTTGGAAATAATGCAACCGTCCGTAGATTCTTAGTGTCCTACCGTTGAGGCAAATCCATCGTGAGTGCGACCGACGACCAGGCCGATGTGGAAAGAGTGCTGGCGGGCGATATTCCTGCTTTTGAGGGGATTGTCCACCGTTGGCAGGGGCCGCTGATCAACCTGGCCTACCGGTTCTGCCGCGATCGCGGCCGCGCGGAAGAGATGGCGCAAGAGGCGTTCTTGCGCGCTTACCGCGGGCTCAGCCAGTGGCGCAGAGATGCGGTTTTTTCCACCTGGCTTTTCGCTCTGGCGACCAACCTTTATCGTTCGGAACTGCGCCGCATCCCGGCGCGAACTGTTTCGCTTGATGATATTGCCGAGCCAGCGGACGCGCGTGCCTCCGACGGAGGCTTTGAAGATCGAGACCGCGATTTGGTCGTGCGGCGCGCGGTTGGGGCTCTGCCGGCGAAGTATCGTGAGGCATTGATTCTTTTTTATTTTCACGACATGGACGTGACCACTGCGGCGCGGAGCCTCGGCCTGCCCGAAGGCACGGTGAAGGCGAGATTGTTTCGCGGGCGAGAAATCTTGCGGGCGAAGCTTACGCCCCGGGTGGCTGCTCCGCGTTTGAAGGAGGCGTTATGAGACGCTTGATTGAGGACGACGAAAACCAGATTAATCGCATTCTTTCCCGCGAGGATGAAATCCTCCCGTCGTCGGGCTTCGCCGTCTCCGTCATGGATGCGGTTCGACGCGAAGCCGCAGCACCGCCGCCCATCCCGTTTCCGTGGAAGCGCGCTGTGCCTGGCCTGGTGGTTGCGGGTTTGGCAGCGGTTCTGGCTCTGGTTGCAGGAGTTGTGGCCATCGGGCAGTTGGGGAGAACGTCGACAAGCGCACAGTTTCCCTCGTTCTTGTCATTGCCCTTGTCCTTGCCATCCTTGATGCCGATCAACTTCCATGGGGGTATGGAGTCGGCGGCGAGCTGGACTGTGCTGGCGCTGCTGGTGACGTTTGTGTCGGTGAAACTCTCGATGCGTCTGGCTTCCGGCAGGGTATGAGGCCGCTTCTTCAGGCCTAATTCCGCCACATAACACGATCGCACTGTAAATGCTTCCCGACGCGGGTCCGTGCCCTCGTCCTGCTAAACTCATTTGGAGAAAGCCCGCTGCCGCAGTCCAAGGTCTAATGGCCTGCGGTGAGAAGCTCGAGCCATCGACTCATGAACATCACCGAGGCGATCAAGATCGCGTTCCTGTCGTTGTGGGCGAACAAGCTGCGCTCGGCGCTCACCTTGCTCGGGGTGGTGATTGGAGTGGCGGCGGTGATTGCGGTGGTCACGTTCGTCAACGGTATCAATGGATATGTGGCGACGAAGATTTTCAATCTTGGCGCCGATGTGTTCATCGTCTTCAAAAATTCACCCGCCGTCACCAACATCGACAAATTCCTCGAGGGCGAAAAGCGCAAGAACCTGACCATGGAGGACTACGAAGCCGTCCTCGAAGCCTGCAAGCATTGCGAATGGGTGGGAGCCTCGCTCTATAACATTACCGGGCACGTTAAGTACGGCGAGCAATCGATCGGCGATACGATTGTGCGCGGCTTGACGCCTTCGATGGTAACGATTCTCGACATCGATCTCACCGCCGGACGCATGATCAACGATGTGGATGTGAGGAACAACTCCGCCGTGGTCGTCGTCGGACCGGACATCACTGACAACCTGATGCCCGGCATGGACCCGATTAACAAGGAGGTCCGTATCGACGGCTGGGTCTATCGAGTGGTGGGCGTCGGCAAACGCAAGGGCAAGACGCTCGGCCAGACCATGGATAACTATGCTCTGATGCCGATCACCGCGTTTCAGAAGCAGAATGGCTCGCACCTGGATATCCACATCTCAGGCAAGGCGGCGGCAAGCGGCGCGGGATTCGACGAAGCGATGGACGAGACGCGCGCCGTGCTGCGCGCGCGCCGCCACGTCCGCCCCGGCGACGACGACAATTTCGACATCGAGACCAACGACAGCCTGCTGAGTATCTGGTCGAACTTCAGCGGCACGTTCTTCTACGCCATGATCGGAATCGCGGCCATCTCGCTGGTGGTTGGCGGCATCGTGATCATGAACATCATGCTGGTTTCGGTGACGGAACGGACGCGGGAGATCGGCATCCGCAAGGCCATGGGCGCGCGCCGCAGCGACATCCTGATGCAATTTTTGATTGAGTCCGTCACCCTGGCGCTGCTCGGTGGCGCGATCGGAGTGCTGTTCGGGATCGTTATCGCCAAGGGGGTTACGCTGGCAATCGGCATGCCCTCAGTGATCAAGCTCTGGGCAGTATTTGCGGGGGTGTTCGTGGCGGCGAGCGTGGGCATTTTTTTCGGCGTATATCCCGCGAAACGCGCTGCCTTGCTGGATCCAATCACGGCGCTGCGCTTTGAGACGTAAACGAATTGCAACCACGGGGGACACCGAGATGCACAGGGACTCACTGGGGCAAACCAAAAGAGAATGGATTTTCTCGGCGCACGCCGCGTCTTGGCGGTGAAAAGGTTCTGACGCAATGCTGGTCAAAGGCGAACTCGGCGAAGGGCTGAAGATGGCGGTCGACACGATACGCAGCAACAAAATGCGTTCATCGCTGACCGTGCTGGGCATCGTCATTGGAGTGGCCGTCGTGATCGGGATTTCATCGATCGTGCGTGGCCTGAACGACAACGTAAGTCAGGTCATCACCAGCCTGGGTTCCAATATTATTTTCGCTTTCCACCTGGAACCCTTCAACTTCGGACGTCCGACGGAAGAAATGCGCACTCGTAAGGAACTGACCTTCGACGACGCCATGGCGATGAAGGACCTGCCGCACGTAAAGGCGGTCTCGGTCGCCGTGCAATACGTCCGGGAGGAACTTGGCACTGGAACCTATGCGGTCAAATACAAAGATCGCAAGGCCAAGCGGACTATTTTGGAGGGTGACACAAGTTCCTACAAAGACGTCATTGACCTCGACATGGACTCCGGGCGCTGGTTCAGTGATATCGATGAAGAGCGTCGCGCTCCGGTCATCGTCATCGGCCACGATACTGCGGAAGAACTTTTTCCGAGTGAACAGCCCCTGGGGAAAGAACTGGACATCGAGGGGCAGCTATTTACTGTGATCGGTGTCGCGAAAATCCGCAAGAGTGTGTTCGGCGGAGGGAAAAATCCCGATGACAACAAAGTGTCTTTCCCGCTGACGACGTTTCGCAAGCTGCACCCCGAACTAAAACAGTACTGGATCATGGTCAAGGCCACATCGCACGATGACATGCCGAAGGCCATGGACGAGATGCGTGAGTTACTGCGCCGCCGGCGCAGGGTTGCGACGGAGAAGCCCGACAACTTCGCCGTCTTCACGCAAGATTCGATTTCCGACGTGTGGAATCAGATCACGGGCATGATCTTTGTCTTCATGTTCGCGGTTTCGAGCGTCGGCTTGATTGTGGGTGGCGTGGGGGTGATGAACATCATGTTGGTTTCGGTGACCGAGCGTACTCGCGAGATCGGAGTGCGCAAAGCCATCGGAGCCCGCAAACGCGACATCCTCGTACAATTCACGCTCGAAGCGGTCATGCTTACGGCGGTTGGCGGAGTGATCGGGCTCTTGCTGGGCGCCGTTATCACGGCGATTGTTCCGGTTGCGTTTCCCTCGCTTCCGGCCACTATGTCGGTGGACTGGTCGATCTTCGCGTTCGTCGCCTCGGCTGCGGTCGGACTGATCTTTGGAATTTATCCCGCGTGGAAAGCGGCCAACCTCGATCCGATCGAGTCGCTGCGCTACGAGTAACATACTGTTAATGCCACCCCTGACGGCAAGAGCAGTACTCGAAGCTGTGGCCGTGATTGGAACCATCGGTAGTCTGGTTTTCTATTTCCTCTCCGCGCTTGGGCTGGCCAGCTTTCTGGGCGACAGGCGCAAGAAACTTCGGCAAACGTCACTGCCAGACAATCCGCTGCCGCCGATTTCCATCCTTAAGCCTTTGAAAGGTATCGATCCCGAAATCTGGGATTGCTTTTGCAGTCACTGCGAGCAGGAGTATCCCGAATTTCAAATCATCTTCGGGGTCGGCGATCCCGGCGATCCCGCCATCGAGGTGGTGCGTAAGCTGCAGGCAAGATATCCGAGCATTCCGATTGAACTGATCGTGTGCGGTCGCGTTCTGGGCGCGAATATCAAAGTCAGCAATCTAGTGCAGATGCTGCCTGCGGCACGCCACGAACTCCTCCTGGTAAATGACAGCGACATTCGCGTCCCGGCGGATTACTTGCGCAAGGTGATTGCGCCGCTCGCGGACGCTTCCGTGGGATTAGTGACCTGCCTCTACCGCGGTGTCGCGAGTCCAACCGTCTCTTGTCCAACCGTCGCTAGTCCAACGCTGGGCTCTCGACTGGAGGCGTTGGGCATCAGCACCGACTTTGTGCCGGGCGTCGTGAGCGCAAGGTTTCTGGAGAGAGGATTGCATTTCGGATTGGGCTCAACCCTGGCATTTCTCCGTCGCGACCTCGAGGCCATCGGCGGATTCGAAGCCTTGCTCGACTATCTCGCCGACGACTATGAACTCGGTATGCGCATTGCCGCGCGCGGAAAGCGAGTTGAACTGAGCGCCGCGACCGTCACCACATTTCTGCCTGCTTACACGCTGCGACAGTTTGTCCGCCATCAACTGCGCTGGTCGCGGACCATTCGGGACGCTCGTCGCTGGGGATACGCGGGACTACTTTTCACCTTTGGCCTGCCCTGGGCATTGGTGACGCTGCTGGCGGCCAGAGGCGCCGCATGGGCGTGGGGCGTGCTCGCGCTGACGTTTGTGGCGCGCGTGGCCCTTGGGCTGGTTGCTGCCGAGGTCGTGCTGCAGGACCGGCAGGCGCTACGCTACATTTTCTTGCTTCCACTGCGAGACCTGATCGCACCGTTCGTCTGGGCCGCAAGTTTTCTGGGCAACCGTATTCATTGGCGAGGCCATGTCTTCGATCTGAAAGACGGGCGACTGACTTGCGCTGATCCCAAGCAGCTGTGATCACAGGCGCGGCCTGGACGGCCGAGGCGGCCGTCCCTACGTGAGCGGGGGCACCATCGGCCTATTGGAGAAAATAATCTTCCCTCCGCCTCGCGCGACGACATAGCGTGTCAATCCGCGCAGGGCTGGCGGATCATCCTCAGCCCACAAAAAAACGCGCTGCGGTGCCTTCCACATTTCGACGAACGAAGCCTGCGTCTCGAAGCCCCGCGGCGCCCCTGGAAACTGGGTGCCATACCACATGTTTCCGGCAGGCTCGCGCAAACTGTGTAACGAGATACCGGTGTAGAAATTCAGAGCGGACGCATTTTCATACAGTCCTATTACAGCATGTAGCTTGTCGCCATGCCCCAATACATCAGCGGAGCTTTTTCCAGATAGCGGATGCCGTTGGCGTAGAGCGTGACCCAATCGTGCCGTTGGAGCATTTCCTTCGCCGCCTCGGCATGGACGGTGTCAGCATCATCGAGCAGGGCGGGACGCGAGAGTCCGGCCATGTAGATGACCGCCCACAACCCGGTCAGAACCAGCACGCAAAGCCGCCAGTCCGAAAGCAGACGGTTTGGACGGGAAATAGCCGGGGGAGTCATTGCCGGATGGACCGCGGTCTCAATTGTCGACTGTTCTAGAACGGGCGTAGCGCCGGAATTCATCGCAGAATTTCTTGATTATAGGGGAGTTGGACAATCGTCAGTCCGCGGCGACCCCGCGAGCGACGCGGCTGTCGGCTACTTCGCGGTAAATCTCGAGGATTCGTGACACCGAATTGGTCCAGGAAAATCGCTGTGCCTGCTCATAGCCACGTCGTTTCATCTGCTCACGCAACGCTGAATCGAGCAGCGCGCGCTGCAAGCCGCGCCGAATCTCAAACACATTTTCCGGATTCACCAGCAATGCCGCGTTGCCCACAACTTCCGGCAGGCTGGAAGTGTTCGAAGTGACCACCGGAGTTCCGTGGGCCATGGCTTCGAGTGGTGGCAATCCAAATCCCTCGTAGAGCGATGGGAACACGAAAAGTTTGGCGACATCATAAAAAATGCGCAGCACTTCGATGGGCACGAATCCCAGAAAGCGCACGTCATTCTGCACGCCGCTGCGCACCACGGTGCGGCGCAGCCGTGGGTGGCTCGAAAGATCGTCCCCGATGATGATGAGCTTCAGGTCAGGGAGTTGCTGCTCCTTTTGCAACTCGCTCTTCAGCGCCGAAAACGCTTCGATGATGCGCACCACATTTTTGTGGGGCCGAATCGCACCGGCATACAGAATGAACGGATAGTTCACCAGATAGCGCTGGGCAATCAGCTCGCGATCCGCTTCGGTGGCATGGCCATGCAGAAAGCGCTCGTCAATCGCGTTATAGACCACCTCGATGCGGGCGTCTGGAATAGCGAGCAGCTTTTCGATTTCGTTCCTGGTGAATTGGGATACAGCGATCACGCGCGCCGCTCTGCGCAAGACGCGGCGCGTCAGATAAAAATGCAGGCTGCGCCGCAAACTGGAAGCGTTACGCGACCCGTACATGTGCTCCAACAGGTCGTGCACGGTTAGCACATAGGGACAACCAAGTCCACGCGGAATCCAGAACAGGTGCGGGATGTGCACAACGTCGCAGGCCAGGCGCCGCACGATGGCGCGGAAAGCGAGGGTTCCTTTCAACGTGTCATCGCCACCGTCGAGCGTCACCGCGTGAAAATTCGGCGGCAGCGGACCGCATTCGGCCACCCTGTCGGCCGATCCGATGAGGAAATACTTGCTCACACGGTCCAGCCGCGCCAGCGTGCGAACTACATTCCGGATGTAGGTACCCACCCCGAATTCCGTCATGCGACGGATGTCGATGGCTACTTTCACAGCTTGGATTTAACCACAGGGGATGCGGCAGGACACAGGGAATTCGCTAGTCATCACTAGACTTTGTCATCATGGCTCTGAGCTTGTCGAAGGGGAAGGACCTGCTTCTTACGGCAAACAGCAGGTCCTTCGCTTCGCTCAGGATGACAACTCATACAAGACCAAGACATCGCTCAGCACGATCCACCAAGTGTGCTTATGCTCTGACTTCCGCCTGCGTCCGCGACCGGCGCTCGGCATAGAGCGGGAACTCCTCTGCGAGTCCCAGCACTTGCTTGCGGATTTTCGCGAGCACGGCGTCGTCGGTTCGATGATCGAGCGCCTCGGCGATCCAGTGCGAGATCTGCCGCATCTCCGCTTCTTTCATGCCCCGCGTAGTCACCGCAGGAGTGCCTATGCGCACGCCGCTCGGCTTCATCGGCGGATTCGTATCGAACGGAATCGCATTCTTGTTGACGGTAATGCCGGCCTCGCCGAGAGCTTTCTCCGCTTCGCTCCCCAGCATGCCCTTGGCGAACACGTCCACCAGCATGAGGTGCGTGTCCGTTCCGCCGGAGACTATGCGATAGCCGTCGGCGGCCAGCGTCTCAGCCATCACCTTTGCGTTGGCCACAATCTGCCGCGCGTAGTCGCGGAAACTCGGTTGCGATGCTTCGAGGAAGCACACCGCCTTGGCGGCAATGATGTGCACCAGCGGCCCTCCCTGCATTCCCGGGAAGACCGTCTTATCAATCGCCGCCGCAAATTCCTGCTTGCTCAGGATCATGCCCGAGCGCGGTCCGCGCAGCGTTTTGTGCGTGGTCGAGGTTACGATATGTGCGTGCGGCACAGGCGATGGATGCGCTCCACCCGCCACCAGTCCTGCGAAGTGCGCCATATCGACGAGATAGAGAGCGCCGACTTTGTCGGCAATCTGGCGCATGCGGGCGAAATCGATGATCCGCGGATAGGCGCTGCCGCCGCCAATAATCAACTTCGGATGCTCGGCCGTGGCGATCTTTTCCAGTTCGTCGTAATCGATGGTCTCGGTTTCCCTGGTCACGCCGTACGGAACGATCTTGTACGTCTTGCCCGAAAAATTCAGATGATGTCCGTGCGTCAGGTGGCCGCCATGAGCCAGGTTCAAACCAAGAATCGTATCGCCGGGCTGCAGCACCGCGGCGTAGGCGGCTTGATTGGCCTGTGATCCCGAGTGCGGCTGCACGTTGGCATGCTCCGCGCCAAAGAGCTTCTTGACCCGTTCGCGCGCCAGATTTTCGACGACGTCGGTAAACTCGCATCCGCCGTAATAGCGCTTGCCGGGATAGCCCTCCGCATACTTGTTGGTGAACACGGACCCGGCGGCTTCGAGGACGGCTTCGCTGACGAAGTTTTCGGAGGCGATCAGCTCCAGGCCTTCGTGCTGGCGGCGGACTTCGTTGTCGATAGTGTTGGAAATTTCGGGATCAACTTCGTAGAGCGGGCGGGACATCGAGGAATTGTTCATAGGGACTCTCGGGCTATTTTACTCCGAGCGGGGGTGAGTTCCAGGGTGGCGCACTACCTTGTGGTGAGGTGGATTCCCGACCGGCCCGTGACTCGATGTTTAGGCGTCACAGACTCGCCTGAAAAGCTTGTGTTATATCTTAATCGCAGGCTGGATATGGCCTTGGGCGCGTTCTGGCGGGCCAGGGCAACAGACTGCGGACATGCTGGCGCCGGATAAGGAGTGGCGCATGTCAGGAGTAAGCGGCAAAGCTCCGGGTTTAGTGTTGATCGCGCTATTGTGCGTTTTCGGGGGACAGTTCGCCCCGGCGCAACAGACTCTCCCTCCAGAAGCAGTTCCCCCCACTTTTACCGACGACGCTGCCTTCGCGGCGCGGGTTCGGTCTTTGCTGCTTCCCTACACTGAACCAGCAACCGGCCAGTATGCGGTTGGCAAGCAAGTGATGGAGACGCTGCTGAGGCAACTCCCGGCGGACCGCACGAAATTCTCCTGGGACTTGCGCATCGCAAAGGGTGCAGGAAATGTGTTCTCTTCTCCTGACGGAACGATCTTCGTCGACGAAGAAGTTGCTCGGGTCATTGGATCGAGGGCCGGATCGAGGGCCGGCTCGAGCGCCGGACTGTGGGCGGCGGCCCTTTCCCATGAAATCTCCCACATCATTCGTCGTGACTGGGCGCGCCGGTATTTGTTCCAGAAGTGGTTAGAGGAAGCTGGTGCCTCTCAAATTACGCTTGGTGATGCTGGCGCGCTCTCCGGTTCCTGGGTGGACGCCCGAGGCGCTTCGAGCCAGCTTGCGAGGTTCTGCCAAGACATGGAACTGCAAGCGGACGCCGAGGGTCTGAAGTTGATGACGCGCGCTGGGTTCGACCCCGATTTCGTGCCAGCGCTGCACCACTTGCTCGCAGCCCAGCCGGGACAGTCGGACGAAAATTTCTTTGATCCCTCCCACCCCGGTTGGAACGAGCGCGAGCAAAGACTGCAGAAGCTCTATGTCACGGTTGGCAAGGAGTACGATCGGCTGTGGCCGGATCGCTATGCGTCCCCGGGAGGTAATTCGCCCATCGTGGTGGATGCGGGATTGCCCAGCGCAAGACGCGGCAGCGCCGGAGAACTAGAAGTGTTGATCCCATTGCGCTGCCGAAATCTCGTCGGATCGGTGGAGGTGGTGCTGCGCTTAACCACCGGAAGCTCTGAGTCTCCCATCGAACAACGCCAATTCACCGGCTGCACATCGAACCGGACGTTGATCACGTTCACTCTGCCCAGCTCTGAGCCCCGTAGAGGCGGCTCACGGGTTCGAGCTGAGATCTCGGTGCTGGACGACAGTGGGGCGATCCTGACTCACTCACTCGCTAACTTACCGGCCCGCTGAATTTAGCTGGGTTGGGGAGAATCGTTGATCTGAGATTCTCATCCGGCAATCTTCTTGGTCGGGCGATCTTGGTCGGACGATCGGATTCTCGACATCTGGCCCATCGCCAGTTACTCAAACGCCGTCCGCAGAAAACGTCAAGCGAGCAATAACGGACCAGATTCCCAATTTTCTTAAAGTGAGCAATTGTGAACAGATTCGTTACAGGCCGGCTAGTTATATTTTTTTCAAAATTCTGGTTCCACTGTACGGCAGCAGTTAGGCCGAGAGGAAGAAGGATGACGGTCATGCGCAGATACTACAATCATAAAATCTGGTCCATAGCATTTCTACTGCTCATCTTCAGCTTTAACCCCGGATGTTGCAATCCCGGCGCCAACCCAGCCCTAGCCCCGCCTACAGTTTCCGTGGTCCCTCTTGCGGGTGCGGTTGGCGTCTGTCCGAGCGCGGCGGTGACCGCCACCTTCAGCGTGCCGATGCAAGCGGCCACGATCAACGCCACAACCTTTACGTTGACAGCGGGCACTCCGCCTGTGGCAGTGACAGGAGTAATTACCTCCGATCCGACCAACACAATTTTTACCTTTACACCATCAAGCGCTCTCGCACTGAGTACCCTCTATACAGCCACGATTACGACCGGAGCCATCGACGAGTATGGCATTCCGCTAGCGAGCGACTTTGTATGGACCTTCACAACCTCCAGCGAACCATGCGCCGCTCCCACCGTGATTTCCGTGACCCCTCTTGCTGGTGCGGTTGGCTTGTGTCCCAGCACGGTAGTGACCGCTACCTTCAGCGAGGCGATGAATCCTGCCACGATCAATACCACAACCTTCACGTTGACAGGGCCGGGCACTACGCCCGTAACAGGGGTAGTTACCTACGCGCTGTCAACCGCGACTTTCACACCGTCGAGCGCTCTCGCACTAAGCACCCTTTATACCGCGACCATTACCACGGGGGCCCAGAACGTCAATGGCAATGCGCTGGCGAGTAACTATGTATGGACCTTCACCACAAGTGCCACAGCATGTGCTCCGCCCACTGTGGTTTCCGTAGCCCCGCCTAATCTCGCTGCCGGTATATGTCCTAACACTCTGGTCGTTGCGACCTTCAGCGAGGCGATGAATTCTTCCACGATCAATAGCACAACTTTTACTTTGACGGCGCCTGGCCCAACACCTGTGACCGGGACAGTTACCTATGACGCGTCGAGCTATGCCGCGACCTTCACCCCAACCAGCGCTCTTGCATTGGACACCCTCTACACGGCCACCATTACCACGGGAGCCCAGGATCTCGCCGGCGATGGACTAGCAAGTGACTATGTATGGACCTTCACCACATCTGCCACGGCGTGCACCACCGTACCCATCGTCCCGTTGGGATCGGCCTGCAGTTTCGGAATACTGGGTGGCTCCGCGGTCACCAACTCCGGAGCGTCCACGTTCGTTAGTGGGGATATTGGCGTGTGGCCAGGAAGCGCGATCACTGGATTTACGCCGTCAAATTATAGCGGCACGCTACACGCGGGCGATGCCGTCGCCCAGACGGCCCAGGGTGACTTGACCACGGCGTATAACTACGCCGCGGCAGCAGCAGGAGGGGCTGTCCTTCCTGCGGATATAGGAGGGGAAACACTTGCTCCCGGCGTTTATAAGACGACGAGCGCCCAGCCCTCGCTGGGAATAACCGGGAACCTCACCCTCAGCGGCAACGGTGTTTACATCTTCCAGATCGTGTCTACACTGACGACAGCCGCGACGAACAGCGACGTCATTCTAAGCGGAGGCGCCACGTCCGCAGACGTGTTCTGGCAGGTTGGTAGCTCGGCGACGCTTGGAACCTCCACGACATTCCAAGGAACCATTATGGCTCAGGCGTCCATCTCGCTTAGCACCGGCGCGACGCTGGATGGCCGAGCGCTGGCCCGGACGGGCGCAGTTACATTGCTAAGCAATCAGGTGAATGTACCTCCCTGTCCATAAGGCATTCGGTAGTGAGATTGGCTGGAGGCTGGTCCACTACCGGGCAGGCTGGAAAAGCAGGATTTCAAGTTATTGAAGTTCGGAGGAATTGACACATGTCATCTCACTCTCATAATTCTTGTGGCCGCGTTGCGGTTATGTTGTCGGCAATCATTGCTCTCCTGTGCGGCGTTGGCACGCTCGCGGCGGCGCAGGATCAGCCTGCTCCCAAATGGGAGTTTTACGGCGGGTACTCCGCTTTCTATCCAGGCTGCAATGTGCACGGCCTGCTTCCAGGAGGAGTGGCCCCGGTGTCCAGCTGCCTGAACTGGGATCCGCGGGGCGTGGGGGCCAGTATCACCTACGACTTTAACCGCTGGTTCGGATTGACAGTCGACAGCAGTGGGCAATGGGGCAGCGGTAAGAGCGGGGTGGCTGCGCGAATTGACCAAGTCGAATTCTTCAACATCTCGGCTGGGCCTAAGCTAACTTATCGCACGCACTATTTTTCTCCGTTTCTCGAAGTTCTCGGAGGCGAGCATCGCCTGGCGTCGGAAGTCTTCGGAAACGATCTCGCACCCGGGTTCATGGCAGGCGGCGGCCTCGATCTGAACTTGGGCAGACACTGGGCGGTGCGTCCGTTCAGAGCCGATTTCGTGTACTCGGATCATCAGTATGGTCCGTCGTCAGTTGTTCCCGCCACTGATGTGAGAGGCGTAAGACTGCAAGCTGGCGTGGTGTACATGTTGGGTGGTGAAAAGGTTGCTCCGCCCGTTTCAGCGAGTTGCACCGTCAATCCGGGTGAAGTCATGGTGGGTGAGCCGGCGACGGCAACCGCTGCTGGCAGCAACTTCAATCCCAATCACACACTGAATTACACATGGAGCAGCACCGGCGGCCAAATTGTCGGCAAGGACAACACTGCGAGCATTAACACCAACGGCATGGCGGGCGGCACTTACACGGTTACGGCCCAACTCTCCGACTCCAAGATGAAGCAGGGCGGCGGTGCCAGCTGCATGGCGACCCTTATCGTGAAGGAACTGCCAAAGCATCCGCCGTCCGTATCGTGTTCGGCTACTCCGACGACAGTTCCGATTGGCACGTCCTCCACCGTCAGTTGCACCTGCACCAGTCCGGACAATGTCCCGGTTACGGTAGGCAGCTGGACTGCGAGCGGCGGCAGCGTTTCGAGCAGCGGCGGCAACGCTGCGGCTCTGAATACGTCCGGCACGTCCGTCGGCCCAATCACAGTGAGTGCGAGCTGCACGGACTCACGCGGTCTGAACACTCCGGCTACCGCTCAGGTGATGGTCGAGACCCCGCCCCCTTCGCCTGAGTTTGTGCAACTGGAAAACCGGCTTGCACTGCACAGCGTCTACTTTCCGACGGCTCAGCCCAGAGTCACAAACCCCGACGGCGGCTTGCTTGAAAGCCAGCAGCAAACGCTCGTTTCACTGGCGGAGGATTTCAAGAAGTATCTCGATGCTAAGCCGGATGCTCACTTGACTCTGGAAGGCCATGCCGATCCGCGGGCCTCGGTGGAATACAATCAGGCGCTCTCGGAGCGGCGCGTCGACCGCGTCAAACGATTCTTGATCGAACACGGCGTTCCCGCCGCCAACCTCGAAACCAAGGCCTTTGGCGAGCAAAGAAATCTGACCGAAGACCAGGTAAAAGACGCGGTTGAGAAGAACCCGGAGTTAACTCCGGAGCAGCGACAGAGGGTGCTTAGCCATATGGAGACAGTTCTTCTGGCAAGCAATCGCCGCGTAGATGTCACTCTGAGTACCACCGGGCAAAAGTCCATCCGTCAATACCCGTTTAACGCGGCGGATTCCTTGACTCTGCTGCAACAGGAAGCAACCAAGAAAAGAAGCGGGTCCGCGCCCAGGAAAAAGGCAAAGCCTATGGCTCAGCAATAAGCTAAGACCGCTAAAAGGGAGCAACACAAGGCAAGGCCTGACCGGGGGTTCGCCACTGGATTGCTCACTCGTAGCCGGTTGCTAGCGTGACGTGGCGATTGCGCCAGCAATCGCTGTACAACGCATCCGTCTGCTTAGGGGCTTGAGTTCCTAGTCGAACGCCGTCCGCAGAAAACTAACCAGCTGCCAGCCATCCATGTATTTGTACGGAGTTTCGCCCATGGTGTAATGGCCGCAGGGCAGCACGACGACTTTGTGATCCAGATCGTGCTTCTCGAATTCCTCGACCACCTGCTCGGAAAATTCCGGCAGGAAGGTCATGTCGTACTTGGCATAGATGATGAGCGAGCGGCGCGGCCAGCGCGAGAACTTATCGAAGTACACCATCGGACTGACGGCGCGCCAGACCTGCCGCAGATTCTCCAGATCGATGGCCGTCTCCAGTCCCTCGCGGATGTGGCGGGTGGATTGTCCGTGCCACACTACGTCGGCAAAGTAAGTCGAAGCGTGATTGAAGGCAGCCACCTGAATGCGCGGATCGTGCGCGGTGGCGATGAACGCGTAGCACGATCCGAGGCTGGTGCCGACGATGCCGAGCCGGTTGTAACCCTGCGCTTCCAGCCAGTCGAGACAGCAGCGCACGTCGATCACGCCCTGGCGCACCGAATCGAGGGTGCGTCCGATGTTGGCGGAGACGGCATAGTCGGCGCGGTCGATCTCCGCCGGACGGCGAATGTCGTGATACGGCATGCTCAGCCGAAGCACGGCGATGCCCATCCAGTTCAGCACGCGACAGAGGCTGGTGTAGGAGATCGCATCGGAATTCCAGTGCGGCAGGAGAACCACGGCGCGGCGTCCGCGGGCCGGAAACCAGCGCGCGTTTACCAGATTGTTTTCGGGGAAAGGCGTTGCCACCGGAGAGGTGAAGCGCAGAAAGTCAGCGTGCGTGCCGCGAACTTTTTCTTCGAGGCGCGGGTCTGGTACCTCGCGCGTGCTGAAGACTTGAACTTCGCGGCGCTGGAGGCGGAAATGCGACGGCTTCTGGTAGGAATAAAAATCGTCGCTGGCAGAGATGATGCGATCATTGAAGCGCGAGAAATATTCCAGCAGATCGCGTGAGGCTGAGCCGCCGGGCCCGCCGTTGCGGCCGGGCCAGCTCTGTGTCCAATCCAGTCCCCAGTTCAGCGGACGCACGACGCGGTTATTGTCCACCGACGTTAGGCGGGTCTCCCAGTCATACATCCATTGAGCGTAGCGTGAGGGCATCTCTATCCTAGGAATACAACAATGGGGACAGATTCGCGACTAAGGGTGGTTCAACGGCAGAATTCAGCACTCAGCAGTCAGCACTCAGCATTCAGTAGTTTTCGGAATGCGTGCCCCTAAAGGGGCATCTTACTTCCGAGGACTTGCGGTATCGCTGAAGCGATACCCTGATACGAAGCGGGTTGGCTGAATGCCGTGTGCTGAATGCTGATTGCTGAACGCTGACGGGCTCAGAGGTAAACTCGCGGCACTCGCTGTGACAGGCCGCAGAGAATTTCGTAGGGTACGCTTTCGCACAGGCGCGCGAGTTCTACAGCGTCCACGGTCTTGCCGCTGCGTTCGTCTTTCCCGATCAGGATGACTTCATCCCCCACCGCGAGGTTGGGAATGCGGCTGACGTCGACGATGGTCAGGTCCATCGAGACGCGTCCGACCACCGGCGCGTATTCGCCGCCCACGATCACCCGCGCGCGATTCGAAAGCAGCCGCGGGTATCCATCCGCGTAGCCGACGGGAAGCACCGCGATGCGACTCCGCGCCTTGGTCACAAAGGTGCCCATGTAACCAACCGCTTCTCCGGCTGCCACTTCCTTCACCGTAAGCACTCGAGTCTTCCACGAAAGCACCGGACGCAGCGGCAATTCCTTGACCGCCGCTGGCGCGCCGCCTCGCGTAAAGGCCAGCGAATATCCGTAGAGCGCGATTCCCGGACGCACCATCGTTCTCCAGGTGTCGGGCCGCGCGCTCATGGCGGCGGAATTTCCCATGTGAACCAGCGCAGGCTGGAAACCGTAATTCCGCAGGACCGCAAGTCCTTCTTCAAACCGCTTCATCTGGAGCACCGCGTCGTTGGCGTCGAGCACCTCCGCCGACGCGAAGTGCGTGCTCACTCCTTCGAGGGCCAGGTGCTTGCACGCAGATAGCATCTCGCACAGACGCGGCAACGCTTCCTGCGATGCGCCGAGGCGGTTCATGCCCGTGTCTAGCTTCAGATGTACGGGCAAGCGATTTGACGCCATTTGCGAAGAAAGACCGTCGGGCCGTCTTCGCGCCGCTCGTTCGAGAGACTCGATGTGCCAGGGTTCCCAGATCGTGGGAGTCAGATTCCGGGCCACGATCTCATCCTCCTCACCCTTCCAGATTCCGGTCATCAGGAGAATGCGCGCCTTGATTCCAGCGTTACGCAGCGCCAGACCTTCCGCGGCATCGGTTACTCCGAGCCACTCGGCACCCTCGGATTCGAGTGCGAGCGCGCATTCCACCGCGCCGTGGCCGTAGCCGTCGGCCTTGACCACCGCACAAATGGTGACGTCTTCGCCGACATGTCTCTGGACCGCATGGAAATTTTCTCCGAGGGCTGCCAGAGAAACTTCCGCCCAGGTCCGGCCGTCGAGGATCAGCGAGCGGTGGTCGGGTATTTTCGACAAATCGGGGCGCGGAGCGTTCACCTAGCCGATTATAGTGACCGCATGCGCTGCGCGGTTAAGTGCCGATAGTAACTTCCGGGGTGGAAGCCGATCTTCGCGTCCCAGCCCCTGAAGGGGAGGCTGATGTCGAACCGGTTGGGGCATCGCTGAATCCGTGCCCCACCGGTTTGTGCTCGCACATACTTCCGGGGCGACCCAAGACGGGGCAAGCCCCGTCTCTACACGCGGGCTGTTAACCGCCCGACAGCACAAAGTTCACCGTAATTTCCGTCTCCACTTCGAACGGCCCGTTATTCAGCAGGTAAGGGCGGTAGCGCCATTGCCGGACCGCTTCCAGCGCGGATTTGACCAGCATGGGGTGTCCGCGGACCACGAACAGATTTTCAATCGTTCCTGCCTTGCTGATGATCGCCCGCAGTTCAACCGTGCCCTGAACACGTGCCTGGCGCGCGAGTGGCGGATAGATCGGCTGCACTCGGTAGATAAGGTTGCCTTCTGCCCAGTGCGAGATGGTGAGCGGATGCGAGGATGCAGGAAGGGGCGCTGGCGGCGCAACATCAACCCCGATGCCGACCGATCCCGGGACTCCGCGCCCTCTGGTGTTGGTTCCACCGGGCACGCCGACGGCGTCCAGATCCGGCGCTGCCGCAACCTGCGCTTCGTTCAGGGTTGCGATGATGCTTGGAATCGTTGGGGGCTGCTGTAGCTGTCCCTCGTGGAAGTTCGACGAGCGAATTGTCCGCTGTCTACCGCCCGGCGGCGCGGGTCCTGGTGGTGGCGTGAGAACTGGCGACTCGAACCAGCGCAGCTTGGGTGGTCCCTGAATCGCGATTAAGGGAATCAGCAACAGCAAGCTCAGTCCAAAGGCTTGCATGGTGAAGGATGCGAGCGTAGTCCACCCACGACGGGCAGACTGGTCCCAAGTGCTTTCGAGGGTGCTGAACATAAAGTGTGTCCTCCGCAACGGGCCCGTTGTTGCTACAGACACCTGTGGGTTGCGATTTGATCCTGGGCGACGGAAGGACGGGCGTCTCGGATAGCCGCCGGAAGAGAACGGGCGGCGCTCTAGAAAAAAGCGAACCAAAAGAAAGACCGCGTCTGCACGCGGTCTTTAATTTGCAATTTGCAAGAATAAGTTGGAACTAAAACTACCCGAGCGGTGTCGCTACTGCTTCGGTGGAGTGCTCGCAGGCGCAGCGGGTTTGGCCGCTGGTTTTGGTGCGGGCTTTTGAGCGGTGCTGCCCGCGGGCGGCGCCGGCACACCGGATTGCACATTGTAGGCTTCGACGACCGGTGCCGTGATGTCCATCACCGGCATGGACACAATCACAGGAGTCCGCGGCCAGGTTTGAGAAGTGTCGAAGAGGATACCGTAGCCGTTATCGACCACGTATTTCTGGATGATGGGCGCCATTTTCGTCAGGATTTTATTTCCGATCTCGCCCTGCTGGGCCTGGAAATCTTCCTGCGCGTCCTGGGTGGCGCGATCGAAACTCTTCTTCTTTGCCTCGATCTGCTTCACCAGCTTGTCGCGCGATTCGTCGTTCAACTTTTCCCCTTGGGCATTCAGCTGCTTATTGAGGCTGTCGATTTCGTCGGCCATACCCTTCAGTTCGTTCTGTTTGGGCTCAAACTTCTTGGCGAGCGCTTCAAAATCGCGCCGGCCTTCGTTGGATTGGAAGAGCGCCTGTTCAATGTTGATGGTGCCGACTTTAGTACCGGTAGATTTGGCCGCCGCCGCAGCTGCCGCGGAGGGGGCGTCAGGCGTATTGGCAGCCGCTGGAGCGCTGGGAGTTGGAGTGGATTGGGCCAGAGCGACGAGGGATAGGCCGAACACGACGGCCGCCGAGACGCGCGCAAATTTGCAGGTCGTTATCTTGCTTATCATTGGATCTTTTGAACTCCTTCGGATTTTTCGGAATGCTGGAAGTTCCAGCTCGCTGGGCTCAACGAGAAACTGATCGCAACCCGAGCCTATCACTATCAATGGTCAGATCTGAAATATGACCTGAGACACAAACCTGAAGCCGGCGCCGCGAGCGCACAAAGCACGCACGAGCCCAGCTCTATTCACGCCTAGCCGCAAGCGTGGTGATCAGGGTATGGACGCTATGCATTATACGGAGCGTACCGGAACAGCGTCAAACGATGTCGGTGCTCGGTAGTGGCTCAGTTTGAAAGTCGCATTCCCCCAGCGGCTAAAGCCGCTTCCGATAATGCGGCAGGTACGGCACGACTGAAGGCGCTCCCTTTCCAGAACTTGCGCAAACCAGAGTTCTCTGGTGATCCCAGACGGGGCCCCGTCTCTACAGGAGTCTTTCCGCAAGCGGTGAAGTCGTGCCCTTTCAAAACAAATCGAAACTGAGCCAGTACCCGCTTCTCAATAGTGGAAACGGTAGCGAAACTGCGCATAAATTTGTCGTGGGTCGTTCCAGTGAAATCCGCCAAACGTCAGACTGTTATCGAGTTGCACGCGGCGGTTTGCCACATTCAGCGCAGTCACGGAAATGGTGTATTTCTCAGCGAAACTCTTGCCGAGAGCCAGATCAAACGTGGTATGGCCAGGCAGATAGGGTCCGGGATACTGCGCGTTGGGAAATCCGTTGTGGAATCCGGAGCCATAGTACACGTTCGTCGAAGCGTACGCCTGCCATGGGAGAGTCGCATTGAAACCCAGGTTCAAGGTGTTCCTCTGATCGTGGTCGACGGGGCCATATCCAGGCGGCGGATATTGCGAGCATGTTGGGGTCGCAGGGGGGCAGATTAAGCCTCCGGTGATGGGCGAGGTTGCCTGCGCGATCTGGTTGGCGTAGGCCAGGTGAAACTGGCCGCGATGCCAGAGGTTCGGGGATCGCAGTGTGAGCTCCCAACCTTGAATCAGCGCGTAATCCCAGGTGATGGGCCAGAAGATGTTCGATTCTCCGATATTGTTGTGATCCAACCAATTGTGTGCGAAGGTTTGATAAGTATCGGCGTCCAGGGTCCAACCGTGAAACGGAATCATGACCCCGTATTGCCATTCCCGGTCGCGCTCCCCGTACAAAGGCGCAAACCCAAAACCTTGTTGCATGCCCCCCTGTTGCAGTTGGTTGGTGGCGGTTGTGAGTGGCGGGGCCTGATAGTAGTAGCCGTAGAAGCCGCGAAACACCCAATTCAGGCGCGGAACTTTTATAGCAACTCCAAAGCGAGGATCGGCCGTGTTCTCGGAGACCGTAGTGTCGTTGAACTCGGTCACTCGAAGTCCGGCGATCAAAGTCAACCACGGCGTCACTTTAAACTTGTCGTTGATGAATTCGGCCGCGAGTCCTCCGTTTACTCCGATGGAAGAGGGGGCGAAATTCGGAGTGCCGTTCGTGTAGTCGTTGAAGAAGAAGTTGTGCTGATGCTGGAAAAATCCATAGACGCCGGCCTGCACATCATTTTTCCAGAAGTTTGCGCTCAGGGCCGCCTGCGCCCCTACATAATTGGCGGTCTGATTGACGGTTGAGATGACGGGATAGTCGTTAGGGCCGCCGTGGTAGTCGGCGCCGTTGTAGTGATAAAAGGGGGAAACCGTAATCAGTGCGTCGGGATTGAAGGTGTGAACCCATGAGAAGGTGACGTAGCCATCGGGCTCACTCTCGGCGTCGTGCAGCCCATAACTGGGATAGACGGAATTCCCGACCGAATTGGGGTCGGGGTCGATGGGAATCTGGTAATAATCCCGCCGCAACGAAGTGACCACCCGATATTGGTTCTTGGGATCGGGATTGAAGATGAACGACGCGAATCCTCCATAGCCATTCGCGGCATCATTGACAACC
>Ga0181532_10001739_pt1 | contig 20854 bp, 26 predicted proteins | sample PEATcosm2014_Bin_33_FD_119768 | JGI IMG/M metagenome (GOLD analysis project Ga0181532, IMG submission 119768) | Peatland microbial communities from MTU Mesocosm Facility, Houghton, MI, USA - PEATcosm2014_Bin11_30_metaG | ecosystem: Environmental > Terrestrial > Soil > Wetlands > Peat | place... | reverse complement strand
GTGCCTGTTTTTTTGCCGGAGACGTCGCCCTTGAGTGGCCCAAAATTCAAGCTCATAGCTGAGGCATCGATCTTTTCGGTCGTTCCATCGGGCGTCTCCACCTGGCTGAATTGCATGCCCACGTAGCCCGACGGATTCACCTGCGTCAGGCGGCCAAAAACCTTTGACCCTGCCGCCAGCACGATCTGTCCGTTGCGCTCGTAGTTGTATTCAATGACCGCCACGACGGGAGCGGCGACTGCCGAACTCACCGGCGTTTGCAATCGCGCTACCAGTCGGGTGCCCGCGGCAAGCGCCAGGGTCTCGTCCGTCTCCTCGGGTGAGTTCGGCCTGAGCGTCGGTTTGATCTCCATCGAACGCACAAACACCAGCGAGGGCTTTTTCAGATCGGCGGTTGAGTCCGATGCCGATGGCGACGGCGGATTGGGTATGGTCGTACCATGTCCCACGGAAGGGTCAGAGAAATCGACCTTGCTTAGGGCATAATCCTGCGCGGGCTTGCTTGCGGTTGGACTCCCTGCAGTTGGCCTGGGCGCCATGCCGGTTCGCGAGGTCCGGTCGATATCTTCCGGCGTCAATTGGCCAGCCAGGGCGGGATCTGTAGACCGCACATCCGCACTCAGCATCGGCGTTGCCGCTTTGGTGGGGTCGAGGTCCTCCTGTCCCGGTGTAACTTTGCGGCCCAGGCTTGCATCGCCGTGTGGGTTCTCCCCGGGAAGCGCAATCTTTTTTTTGGGGTGGGAGAAGACGAGGAAGAAAAGCAACAGCAGTGCCACGCAAACTCCCACTAGCAGGAACAGCGACTTGCTCTTGTCGCGCCCGAGTTCCTGCCGGCTCTCCGCCGGTTTCTGCTGCCGCCGAGCTCTGTCGAAAGCCGCCCGGAAAGCTTCACGCCAGTTTCCTTTGCCAGTCTCCTCCGGCGCGGACTCTTCGTTGGCTATCTCCGTCTCCGGATTTGCTGGAGATGCGTTCAGTTTCTTGTTTGTTTCCTCAGTGAGCATGGTTGGCTGCCTCCCGCAGTGTGCTGACTCCAAAACCGATGGGCGCCAAGGCCGGTTTGTCTACCGCGCCGGACTCCGCCATTTGCAAGAACAACGTTTCCATCGACCGCTTGTAGGGAGGGCGCTCAAACAGCACCACGCCGTCGGCGCGTTCCCCTCGTCCGATCCGCCGCCGGCTCAGGCGGAAGTCGATCACCTCCAACTGCTCCGCCGTGGACCAATGCTCGTGCTTGATCAGTTTTCCTGACTTCCCCTTGCCGCCTAACTGAATCTGCGGAGGCATCAACAGGATGGCGTGCTTGCTGGTGTTTACCACTGAGAACAGAACAATCACTTGCTGCCCGCCGTCGAGAACCTCGCTGATACCCGCCCGCAGGCGGTCACCCTTCACCTCGTCGCCTTCCATCCGCTCGCCATAAAGCACAGGCATGGGAGCCTGTTTCTGCCGCTCCAGCAAGGTGTCGAGAGAATCCGGTTTCGGTTCGGACGAACTTCTTTCCACCGGAGAGTTGGCCATGGTTAGTGAGGCGGGCAACAAGGGAGCACTCGTTCCCATAGGACTCGCGGCTGAAGAAGCGATTGCAGCCTGCGCCTTCGACACGCTCGCAGTCTGAGCCACCAATGTGGAAGGAACGGCGTCGGGCTCGACCAGAAAACCACCGGATGGCTGATATCGCAATAGGAAATCAACCTTCGCTGAGTTCGGCCCGTCGCCACGGCTAACCAGGAGAAAGCTGATCTGACGTCCTTTCGCGGTGGAAATCAGCAAGTTACTCTCGGCATGTTCGCTGGTTAGGGCCTTGACGAACACCAGCTCTGGCTCATGTTCGGAATGCTCCACCTGAAACAGTGCCGGGTCTCCCACCACGACTGAGTTCACCGGCTCCGGCACCCGGATCGTGGTTACAAAATGTGCCGCAAGTTCGATCGCCGTGATCTTGCTGTCCGCCGTGGGTTTGGTGCGAACCTGCGGATCGATGGTTGTTTGTTGTGCCGTCGCCGTCGCGGTTAGTACCGACAGCGAGAGCCAGCCGAAAACTAGAGCGTTTCTCATCCGTCACCTCAACTTTTGCTTCTGCCGCACCAACTCGCTCTGTGCCCTAAGTACTCGTCTCACGCGATAGCGACGAGCGACACGTTTCACATAGCTCTGGACATCACGCGAGGAATACTCCAGCCCCCTCGAAGAGATCGGGTACTCGCCGACGTAGTAGGCTGCGGTGATCAATCGAAGATCCCCGTTGAACTTCTGCTTGAGCCAAGCAAGATATGCGACTCCGCCCCGAATGTTCTCTTGCACCAGAAACCGATCGCGCACGCCGAACCGCACAGCTGTCGCTGGCATCAACTGCATGATCCCGGCCGCCCCCGTGTTCGATACCGCGTACGGATTCCATCCCGACTCTTCGTCGATGATCGCTGTCACCAACTCAACCGGCACTTGGTAGACAGCGGCGTAATACTCAGCCCACCTTGCTGACACGTCTCGTGGTGGGCGTGCGTCAGGCGCTTGCGCTCTTGCGGTTCCCACCAACAGCACAAGAAGACACGCCATGGCCCACTTCATACGACGGCCTCCATTTGCGCGGCCGACGAGTCCACCTTCTCCTCTGCCGCCATCAACTCGTCGCGATAGCGCTTCGAGTCAGCGACCAAGCCTTCAAACCCGGCACGCAATAGCAAGCGTCTACGATCGGCTTCGGTTTTGGCCAAGAGCGGCAACAATAGGTCCCGTTGCTCGTGTGATATCTCTTCGACGTCCAGGATTTCCAGCGCCTGAGCGAGGTCCAGCATTTCCGCGATCGAGGGCGGCTTTTCCATGTTCCAGCCGCGCAGGGCGTGTGCCAGCCCGGCCAGTTGCCCCCGTAGACGCAAGCTTTCGCTACTGCTTCGGATCGCCAGAATTTCTCTCTCGCGCTCGACGGATGGGTACTCAAAGCGCAGGTAAAAACATCGTCTCCTCAGAGGGTCGCCCAAACGTCGTTCCTCGTTTGAGCTCAGAACGACAAAAGGAATCGTGGAGGCCTGAATGGTCCCTAGCTTGGGAATCGTCATCTGCCACGCGCTCAGGATCTCCAGCAATAGGGCTTCAATGTTGTGGTCAACCTTGTCGAGTTCATCGACCAGAAGCACGCACGGTTGGGTTTCATACCGCAGTGCACGCAAGAGCGGCCCTTCCGCAAAGAAGTCCAGCGAGTGCAGCCGGCTTCGAATCTGGTTCCAGTCCCGGTCAAGGTTAGCGGCTTGAGTGTCCAAGAAGAGTTTCTGCAGCGCCTCGTCGAATTTACCGATGACTTTTTCTTCGGTGATCCCCACGTAACACTGAAGGCGCTCAACCACCGTATTGGCCGCTGCGGCTACGGCGTATGCGAGTTCGGTCTTGCCACATCCCGGCGGACCTTCCACCAGCAGTGGCTTGCGCATACGGGCCGCCAGATACACCACCTCCAGCGTGACTGGATCGATGATGTAGCGTGCCGCGCGCAGCTTCGTGGCGAGTTCGCTTGCAGACGAGAACACGTCGGCTTCCTTCCGGCGTGAAAACTACACCCGAAGCATTTCTTTTGCATTTTGTGTTTGTGGGTTTTGCGGGTAATCGAGCAGCCCGATGCGTTGGTTCACTTCAACGCAGAGGGAACCCGTTAGAAGCCCTTTCCTTAGGCTAAGACGATGATTCTGTTTTACCAGCCGTCGCATGCCAGGAGAGGTGTCGCCTCGCGCAGATCGAGAAACTCAGGAATCGGAGTTTTATTTCACCGATCACAGTTTGACTGGCCAGAGCACATCCTTTCGGTAGTGCTGACCTCCTCGCACTGCCTATGCCGAACTTTTTTCACCATTTGCACTTTGACTGGCAAACGGGATGCCTTTTCGTTCCCCGAGTCGAGAGCTGGCAGGTGACTCACAGGCTGCGGGTCGGGCTGTCAGGTAACGTCTCCGTTCGCACGGTGCACCCCATCTTTATTTCACCGATCACACTTTGACTGGGGAACAAGAGTCTCTTCGCTTTTGGCACTGGGAGTCATTAGCGCGGCGAATCATCCCTGGCAGCTGCATCGCCAAATCTTTTTCACCGAATGCATCTTGACTGGTGGCTCGGCATCTCGCCCTCCGCCTAGTATCCTTCACCCGGGCGGCCAGCCCCCCTCGCACGAAGCGCACCAACTTTTTCTTACCAATCGCACTTTGACTGGCAGCCGGGCTTCCGTCCTCCGACGCGCGACGGTGCGCCGCTCCGCGCCGGAACCCGGCCAGAGGACCGATCACCGCCTTTCTCGCATCCATCGGAAACCGACGATTATTTGGTGTGATGCACCCCTCGCGACTCTGCACCAAGTTTTTTCTCACCGATCACACTTTGACTGGTAGCAGAATTCTCTGCCTCTTGAACGGCACTATGGTTGGACTTATAGCTGACATGTTTCTGTTTTCGCAGTGGGTTTTGACAGTAAGGAGATTTCGCACTACAAGTGCCCACTGTGACGACCGACGCCATCGCGCTCAGCAACGTGCTAGCTGAACTTGCCCTACGGCAGCTCCCGTGTGGAGGCTGGGCTGCTCTTGCATCTTCTTCACAGCCAGCAATTGAGCCGACGTGCTACGCCGCGCTGGCACTCGGCTCGGCGCCTGTAGGCGACATCGAGCGTGCTCAGGACTTTCTGCTTCGCACTCAGAATCCTAATGGCAGTTGGCCAGTCGTCCCCGGAGATGATCAAGAGGGTGGCTGGGTCACTTCGCTGGCTGTCATTGCCCTTCGTGATCTGGTACCGGCAATACCGGCTAGGTTGCAAGGCTTACACTGGCTGCTGAATTGCTCGGGCAAGGAATCGAACTGGTTTTGGAAATGGAAGTTTCGCACCGCCGACCGCCACGTCCGTTTCGACCCCGACAAGTATGGCTGGCCATGGTTCCCTGACACGGTCAGCTGGGTGGTTCCCACCTCATTCGCGATACTTGCCCTAAACCAGCTCCCTTGCTCTTGCGGTGGTCTTGAGCGCATCCCTGTGCGCGTCGATTGCGGCATCCGGATGCTTTTCGATCGTGCGTGTCCCGGCGGCGGATGGAATGCGGGCAACGGCGTTGTCTATGGATGCCCCATGGCACCCCACGTCGACGATACGGCGATTGCTCTCCTAGCATTGAGCGATCGAGGACAGGACCCGGTTGTACAAAGCGCAGTGCAGTACTTGGAACGTGTTGCTACAACCCTTAGAGCGCCTTGGAGCCTTGCTTGGTCGATCCTCGCGCTCGCTGCTCACCGTCGGCCGATTGCTCCGCTTCACGGTTCTCTGTTGGAACTATCTGATCTCTCACGTACAGAAGACACCGGCACGCTGGCATTGGCCTGCCTCGCTCTTGACTACAGCCGCGCCTTGTCAGCTTTCGGGGTGACCGTTTGAGTGTTACTCGTCGAGATTTTCTTATTGGGAGCGCTGCTCTGGCGGCTGGCACAGCGGTCACGGCTCCATTTCTCCTGCCCAAGTATCATTCCGATCAACGACCGAAGCGATCTCGAGTTGCGATCCTCCATGCACAGCAATACTCCCAAGAACTCGACCAGCTCCTTGCCGTAGGTCTTCGCCTCTTCCCGATCAACGTGACAGGCAAGACCGTGGTCCTCAAGCCCAATTTGGTGGATTACATTCCTGGCAACGCAATCAATACCCACCCATTGCTCGTCCTCGCAGCGGCCGAATCGTTCCGCCGGCTGGGCGCGAAATCCGTGTTGGTAGCCGAGGGACCAGGACATCAACGAGACACACAGCTGGTGCTTTTACAAAGTGGTTATGAGCAGTATCTTCGAGATGAAAAAATCCGGTTCGTCGATTTAAATCGCGACCAGCTGGTTCGCACTCCGCTACGCGCCAGCTATACGGGCATGAAGGATTTCTGGCTCCCTCGGACTGTGTTGGAAGCGGATTTCCTGGTATCGATGCCAAAGATTAAGGCCCATCACTGGTCTGGCGTCACGCTCAGTATGAAGAACATGTTCGGCGTCGTGCCCGGTGCGAGATACGGATGGCCGAAGAATATTCTCCACTGGAAGGGGATTCAAGAGAGCATCCTTGATCTGTGCGCTACGGTGCCAGTCCGCTTTGTTATCGCTGACGGGATTGTAGCGATGGAAGGCAACGGGCCTCTCAACGGCACTCCTCGACCTCTGGGCAAGATTGTGCTCGCCGATGACCCTGTCGCTGCGGATGCGACCTGCGCGCGACTCATGGGATTTCATCCCGATCGAGTCGGACACATTCGCGAGGGCTCGAGATTCCTTGGCAACGCTTCTCCCATGCTCATCGAGCAGATTGGAGAAACCGTCAATCCTCCGACAAGGCCTTTCCAGGTGGTCCCGGAGTTCCAACATCTTTATGCACTGTGACGTGATTGTTGGTTCTTACGTGACGCCAGCTGCGCTGGCGTGCCCGATTGCTCGGCAGTGGCTGTTCTAACGTGATGAGAGGGAGGAGCCGTTGCGAACGCATTGGTCCGAAACCAAGAATCATTTGGAGCATCCGAAGCCCTACTGGAGCTACGAGGACATTGGCGTCTTTTTCCTAGTCCTCGTTCTCCTTGGTTTGGTTCTGCGCCTTTTAGTGCGATTTCATCTTCTCCCGCGATCCGAGGTCACCAATCCAAGCGGCCTGCTGCAGTTCGCGGTAATCGCGTCTTTGAGCCTGGCACTGTATTTGGTTCTCAAACTTCCCCATCACCAACCAGTGCTCCGACCATTGGGTTGGGTCTGGCCGCGCACGGCCTACATGGTTGTCGCTCTGCTCGGAGGGATCTCGCTCGCATCAGGCGTGGCCTTCTATCTCCGTTTTCGCCATCAGAGCACTCAGCCGATGGCAGTGATGGAGTTGCTGTTCCTGGGCCTTTTACTAGGTCCAATTCTTGAGGAATCACTTTTCCGGGGATGTTTACTGCCCCTTCTGGCTCAGACCACCGGCAGCCGAATAGCTGTGATCCTCACTGCGATTCTGTTTGCGCTTTTTCACCAGCCGCCCAACCTGGCGCATTGGGTGTCATTTACAGCGACCGGCGTAGCATATGGCTGGATCCGCGTGGCATCCCGATCAACCGCTGCCGCGGCGGTTATGCATGCAATGTACAACTTGGCTATTTTTCTTTCCGCCATGTGTTGACCTCTGGCCTTGTTCAGCAACAGGGCATTACAAAGAAGGAACTCTGGTTGTCGATTTGTTCGACGCAAAAACCAAGCCATTGATTTGGAGCGGCAGGTCTGAGGATACGGCGCGCCAGTCAATACTTTTCATTGACACCGGCCCAGAACTGCCTTATTTGGTAGTGGGTCAGCTTGTCCGCGCAGGCGATCACTTCTGCGGGGCGCCGATACCGCGTCCAAGTACACACCGAGATACCGATCTCCTGGGCTGGGCCTGCTGTATCATCGACCAGGGCCGCTCATATGAAATATGATCTTTGCTTTGGATTCGCTAATACAAAGTGGAAGGCTCTATCTGAGAAGCTCGACGGCGATGAAAGTGCATGGGCACAAGCATTAGGCGTGTTTGAGAGGCGGATGAGAGAACGCTTCTTTAGTAGCATTGATGCGCTCATCGCTGCCGACACCAAACCCGACTTGCAGCCTTCACACCCACATAGCGGACATTGCATCCCGGGCTTCTCGATCATGGCGCTTTGTTGCTTACTCATCGAGACCCTCCAGGGATTCCAAGAGAATGTTCCCGCTGCGGCCGATCCTGTGGGACCATGTCCTTTTCCGTCGGGGCCTTGCATCAAGCCTCCGTCTGGTTCAAATCAAAAGTTCATTACGTTCCTCCGTCGCCCGGCGTTCGGTGGGGCCTTCAATGGTAAGGTCGTTAGAAGCTTCGTCTCGGACATCAGGAATGGAATTATCCATGAAGCCGAAACAAGACGGTGGGTCATCTGGAGGGACAAGCCCACAGGCAAGATTGCCGCGAAAAAGGAAACCGGTTACGCGCTGAACCGAAGTCTTTTTTACGAGGTGGTCAAGAAGGAATTTGATTCGTACCTGCAAGAGTTGCGTGACGGAACCGACCGAGATCTGAGAAAGAGGTTCAAGGAGAAAATGGACAAACTGTCCAGGACGGCATGAGTCGTAAAACAGTCCGGACCTTGAGAATCGCTTGCCTGGGATGGGGATCACTGGTTTGGGATCCTCGTGCCCTTCCCATCCGGCGCGAGTGGTTCAAGGATGGTCCTTTCGCCCCCGTTGAGTTCACTCGAAAGTCGTCTGACGGTCGCATGACTCTAGTGATTGACCCGAGGGCGATGCCCACAAGGCTTTTGTGGGCGCACATGTTTCCGGTCGAACTTTCGGTCGCTAGAGAAGCGCTCCGCGATCGCGAATGTATTGCAGGGGCAGACTGGCTGTCGCGGATCGGCTCATGGCAACATGGGGATACGGCACCGGTTCACATCCCGGACTTGCCCGAATGGGCCGAAGCCCACGGTTTGGACGCGGCTGTTTGGACAGCCCTGGGACCGCGATTTCGAGGAAAGAACAGATCGCCGTCCATCGATGAGGTGATCGAATATCTCCGCGGGCTCTGTGGCCCGATTCGAGAGCACGCCAAGCAGTACATCGAGCGGGCACCTCGGCAGATCGATACCGATTTTCGACGCCAGATCGAAAACGCCATGGGATGGTCATGCAGAGACAACTTCGGACGGTAAGCAGTCTCGGGCACGTGGCCGTATAACGCTCAAACCGCCGAGCTGGTACCCCAGCGGGACCGTCGCGGAAATCATGTTAACGCTGAACTCAAAATGATCGCGCGTTTGCGTCAGTTGTGTGGGCAGAGGTGAACTGTGAAAAGAGCGAGCGTTCTTGTTGGAATCATGGTTGTGTGCGCTGGTATCACCGTGGAAGCACAACGAGGGACCACGCCACATACCGCGAAGCGACCGTCTGCGACAACAATTCGAGACGCCCTCACGTCTGTGATGTCTATTACGGTATTCGACTCAACAGGAACGCCGCTCGGCCAGGGGAGTGGCTTTCTGGTCGATTCCAAGGGAACCTTCGTCACCAACTATCACGTCGTCGAGTATGCCTCCGGCGCAATCGCTAAATCGGCAAACGGAGCGTTCTACAAGGTGTGGGGTGTGCTGGCGCTCGACTCCAACAACGACTTGGCGGTCTTGCAGCTGGACGGGAACGGCTTTGCATACCTGAAGCTGGGGGACTCTGACAGAACTGAGGTTGGCGAGAAAGTCATTGCGATTGGAAGCCCACTCGGGCTTGAGTCGTCTGTCTCGGACGGAGTTGTAAGTGCACTTAGAACGTTTGACGCCGCACCTGTAATCCAAACGACCGCAGCGATTTCTCCGGGCAGCAGTGGCGGCGTGCTGCTAAACACAAAAGGGGAAGTCATTGGGGTTACAACGTTTAATGTAAAAGGGGGGCAGAACTTGAATTTTGCTGTCCCCGCAAAGTACATCAAACCGCTTCTTCTGTCTCAAACAGTTCTGCCTTTTGCGCCAAAACAATTGCCCCGCGAGACGGCCACGGAGCCCAGTTCAGAAAGTGCATCAAAAGAGGCAGAAGAGGCGACCCTTCCCAAAGATTTGCCGAGAGACTGGATAGAGGTGAAAAGCGGCAATCCCGTGACAGTCCGCCTCGAAGGTGACTACTTGTATGAGCAACTGAAATTCGAAGGCGACGGTAAGTATATCAAGAAAGTCGAGGAAAACTGCGAAACGAAGCGACAAGGCACCCAATGGGTAGGCCAGTGCCACGTGAAACTTTGGCTAATGTGGGGAAGTGCGATTGTTGACAACATCTGCTTGCTCGAAGGGAATGAAATCATCACCTCAGTTACTCCTCGACGGATTGAAGGAGAGAGTCAGAAACCCGATCTCCCTTCCGATCCAAAAGAATGTCCAACTTCAGGAACGGGGAAAGAAAGATTCGCGTATATTCCACGGTATTAGTTGTAATCCTGAATCCATTCAAGAACAGCTAACGGCCTTCCCGTCCGTTTTCGATCAATGCCGCAGTGTGAACACGCCCTCGGTTCCCTCGACCACATCTCGGCCCTCCGCCGTAATCGTGGCCAAGAATCTGTCAGCGACGATCTGTTCCAGACGAACAAGTTGATTTTCAGCGAGGTATTGCAATTCACGAACTACGTCGTTTATGCACGTGTCCACGTGCATTTCAGTTTTCAAGCGCCAGTACACAACATCGCTAGGCTGAAACTTGGGGTAAGTGTCGTTGAGCAGCTGCAACGTGTATAGACGCAGCGTTTCAAGATGAACCCTGCGGATAACATCACTCAGTTCGCGTTTCACTCGCTGCCTCTGACGGTGGCCCCCATAGAAGGCCACGGTCGGTTCAGGATACGCTTGATGGTATCACCGGCCTCCTGGCTGGCAAGATCTGACCCCACGTCCAAGGGCCTTCAGCCACAGTTACCGCGTACATTGCAATGTTCACGATATCGCTGGATGGATAGGTATGCTCGGAGGAGCACAGCGCCGGCGCAGGCGGGCAAAGAATCTTCCGGTAGTCGCGGCGATCAAGTATTTTGCTCCTCCATAAGGGCACCTATCCGCAGAGCTTGTAGCTTTTTAGCACTCGGGCTGTCAAGCACATGCGGAAAACGCGGGGGCAACGCGGGTAAGTCGCGTGCGTCGCTCGGCTGCGGATGTATAATTTCGAACCCAGTGAGAAGGCTATGAGGGATCTGTTATTCACAATCGTCCTGCTGGTCGCCGCGCTAAGCCTTGCGCAGCAACCGGCCGAATTAGCGCCAGGGCAGAGTGTGAATGGCTTTCCTATGCTAGATGCAACCCGAGTTTATCGTCATGGAGAGAAGATCAAAGTTGAGGAGCCGCATGGCGTTTATACGGGGTGGCTTTTGATGGATGACAATTATTTCTTACGTCCGGCTCGCGTGACAGAGACGGAACGAAAGCAGGAACCAGGTTTGGCAGGATTTTTCGAAGTGAAGGGTTCGCTCTCGGCGTACATACGATCCGCAACCAGTCCATCCTGGCGGGAAATGGATTTCACCTACGCGTGCGACGACCGCGAATTAAAGGTCGAGCGAGTTGAGCTCGCCCGTATGCCAGATGGCCAGGAAGTCATCGTTGGGAGCCACAATAGTGTGTGCGTGTTGAAACCAAGCACGGCCGACCATAGCCCCAGCGCAACGGTAGGTCCGGCAAAGGGTTGGCTGGTCATTCAAGGCGGGGGCTCATTGACGAACGAGGTCAAAGAACGTTTTGTAGCCCTTGCTGGCGGATCTAACGCAAACTTCGTAATGATTCCAACAGCGGAGCGTGACGAGCAAATCGACCTCGATAAAATGCGGCGGTCCTTTTCGAAGGGCTTCCGCGTAACGCACGTCAGCGTACTGCACACCAGAGACCGCGTACGCGCTAACTCAGAGGGATTTGTTGAACCACTGCGCCATGCTTCTGGCGTGTGGATTGACGGCGGGCGCCAATGGAGGCTTGTTGACCCCTATCTCGGCACTGCCGTCGAGCGTGAAATCAAAACCTTGCTGGCGCGTGGTGGCGTGGTCGGAGGCGGCTCTGCCGGTGCAACCATTCAAGGATCATTCCTCGTTCGCGGCGCGCCTGGCACTCCTGGCAATCCTGATGGCGACAACATGATCATGATGGCTCCGGGCTATGAGACAGGTTTCGGGTTACTCACCAATTCTGCTATCGATCAGCACGTAAACACGCGCGGTCGCGAGGGTGATTTGGGCCCCGTCATATCACTACACCCAGAATTGCTGGGAATCGGAATCGATCAGGACGCAGCGATCGTCGTGCACGGCGATTCGTTTTTCGTCGTAGGTGGGCAGGTGGCTATCCATGACGGAAAGGAGCACGATGGTGCGCGCTATTACTTCTTGTCATCCGGGCAGGCGTTCAATTTGAGAACACGTTCAGTTGAGGTACAGGACCAGCCTAACAACAAGTATCCTTTGACCCTAACTGTTGCCTCCGCTAGCCGCTCCGCGAGCCAATCAGGAATTAAGACCGTTGGTGCTGGCTCGCTCGAAACGAAAGACAAATCAAACCTGGAATCAAAGCGTGTCAGTTTCGAGTGCAACGTCAGCCTCTACAGCATCGGGAATAATTCTTATCCCGCCCGTGTCGATGGCCCTCACCAGATCAGGATTGCAACGCGTGACATCGATAGCGACAAGGTTCGCGAGTACACCTGCAGATATTAGGTGCATAACATGTTCTGCGGCAAGTGCAGTACAGAGGCGTCCGATGATTCAGAGTTCTGTCGGAAATGCTGGCAAATCGCCGGTGCCCATTGCGTCCGGTATGGAGGCGGTATGAACAGGATAGCGGGACATAAAGGGCGCTGTGTCCGGCTAAGGCGGATCTCGGTTTTCGTGGCTTTGGCGGCTTTACGGAAGCGACCTCATGAACTCCGCCGCGCGCGTCACGTACGCGGGGTCAACCCATCGAGTGGGACTACGCTGAAAACTGAGCCGCCCATTGAAGGTACCGAAGATTTGTTGCATTTCGGGCGAGAGTACCTTAAGCGGTTGGCCGGTGCGATTACGTCCCATCACGCTGATGCATACTGCCTTTTTTAGCAACCGGCTACACTCAGAACCCTTGATTAATACGAGTTCGGCCCTTTGCCGCTCGAACACTCGTTGATGTCGCACATGAAAGTTGTTTGCAAAAAGTCTGCGTGTCTCTTGATCGCCAAGGCCATCCGGCTTTCCTGCCACCAGAACTTCAAAATACCCCATCAAATAAAGTGCCGGTTCTGATCTGTGATCCCAGCCTTCCAGTCCGCAATAGAAAATCAGCATGTCGCCTTCTTCCAAATGACGCAGACCGGCTTTGGGCGGCGTGGGGTCGCCATAGGTAAATGTGGCGAACTCTGGATCGAAGTGGATAGACCGATTAGCCATCGCGACGCGACGGGGCTCTGGGAAATATTCTACGAGATTCCGTTGCTTCAGGCTGGTCGTGTCGCCATATGTGCGTTCGTCGATGCCGAAGCCATCAGGAATCGGGATGTAATCGAACGAACCGTCGAGGAATAGCGGCCCGTGTATTCCTCCCGATCCACTATCGATCCCAATTCTGAGCATCGCAACTTTCATCTGTCAGCACTTACGTTTGGTTGAAATTTTCTTTCCGCAAACACGAGGGGGCGTAGCGGTAAAATCCCACTCCTGCCAAACGAACTTTGAAGGAGGGTTTCTGGGCTGATGATTTTCAGCCCACTTAAGAATTTTTTGAACTTCTTCCTGCATCTCGCTGGGAAGGGATCGTGACATCACAAACCGCACATGCTGATCTTCAAACATATTTCTGAAAAGGTTTGGCGCAAATTTCTTAAAGTCTGGGCCTTTCTCATCCAAAAAGACGAACCGGTCGAACGTTACAAGAGGTCCTCTGAAGCTCTTGCTCCAGTCGAGGCGCTTCGCGGCAAGCCATACAGGGCTAGAGGCCTCACTCTTAGAGGGGTTTATACCAATCCAATTTATCTTACGAGCTATATCCTCAGAGCCAGGATCTGGACTCTTCCCACCGACGCCAATTACCGCGTCAAAACGATAGCCCCGGACCTGACCCATACAATCATGAATACCAAAAATGCGGGACTCGTCAGGATCACCTTTGTGGGTCCTTTTGTACACCAACGTATTCAACGGTTCTTCCATGCGATGCAAACCGATTGTATCCCCGATCATCCACTGCGGTCACCCGACAAGCGCTCGGTACAGGGTTGGCCGGCCCACATTCAGAAGGTTGGCCACATACCGCCGGGATTCGGACTGGTCGATCAGCTTCCGGGCATGGTCAATCTGCTCGACGGTAAGCCTGACCTTGCGGCCAAACTTCACGCCTCGGCGCTGCGCTGCCTTCACTCCGGCGCGGGTGCGTTCGGAAATCAAGCTCCGTTCCAGCTCAGCCAGCACGCCGATCATCTGCCACATGGCGCGGCCCGTGAAGGTCATAGTATCGATGGCTTCGGTAAGGGAATGGAATTTCACCCCACGGGCGCGGAGATCATCCAGCATCGTTATCAGGTCGCGCAAGCTGCGGCCCAGCGCTTCGCGTGTGTGCCTGTCAATCCCTTGTCCCCGTAGATGTGGGAACAGCGAGCGCGTCTGAGCGCGGTAAGCTGTAGCGCGGTTGTCTGGTCGTCGGTGCTGGTGCGGGCGTAACCGTATTCCATGCCGCCCTATTTTTGACCCGGACTTTTGACACACGTCAAGCCCGCGATTTACGGGCCTTCCGCCGATGAGTCAAAACTTACCCTATTTGGAACGCGGTGCGGGAACTTAAGTGGGGCATCAAAACAGTTTGTGAGACCTGCTTCGACAGTCCAGCATCTACCTGGACAGGAGCTTCGCGTGAATTCCAAGTCGATAATCTCAGTGGTGCTGGTGCTGTCCGGCGTGGTGACGGAGTTACATGCTGAGGCCCACACTCATGAGGAGGTCGGATACCGTCCTCCAACCCTGCTCAATGTTAGTTTCCCGTCCGCCAGTGGCAGCAATTATTCAAGCGGCGGATCGCTCGATGGCGCTCTTGTCGCCTCGCTCCCAGCCCCGCAACCTGGTTTTAGCGCAGTCCAACAAACACGCATTCCGCTATGGCATAGGCTTGCAGGCGCGATGTACAATCCGCGGACTCACCTCGGCACACGCACGAACAAACGCTTCTACCGGAACTCGGCCGTGCGCAAGACGATACCTCAAAGCTAAGCCGTTCAACCGGATTTTCTTTGGGGCTACCCTGATAAGCCTGGGAAGATCATGAAGTTCGTCAAGAACAATCGGCGTCTGTTGCCGCTTTCGGTCGGTGCCTCGCTGCATTTTGGACACTGAAGCCTCAGGCACGGAACCATATCCCTCCCTGGCATAATGGACGACGGCAAACTCGATGACATGCGCACGCTGAGGAAGCGAGTGGTTGAGCACAAGATTCCAGAACACCTCGTGGCTGCTCCGATTTGCACGGCAGCGAAGGCGCCCGAACTTGTCCCTCACACGCCGGGGTACTACGGGATCTTCATCGATGACGCATACGCATTACCAAAGCCTTTTCAGTCCCTGCTGGTTCAGCGAAGGACCAAGTTGATCTACATCGGGATAGCAACGCGGTCGCTCTACAAGCGCCTGGTAGAACAAGACTTGTTGCACCAAGGGGCGTCGACCTTTTTTCGTGGGCTTGGGGCAATTCTCGAATTTCGGCCGCCACCTGGCTCCCTGGCGGGGAAGGCGAAGCAGAACAACTACAGGTTCAGCGTAATCGATACCACTACGATCAGAACGTGGATTTGGGAGCACCTGTCGGTTAGCTGGGTGGAGGCGAACCCAGCGCTCAAGGAAGTTGAGACGTTGTTGATCCGTAAGTATTTCCCAATCATGAATAAGGATCACAACCCCGCGCCGGTTCTTGAACTGGCAGATCTTCGGCGTGAATGCCGAATCATCGCCAGTACTGCGGTTAGCGGGACGGATAGAATCGGAATATGAAGCTTAATGCAGAGGGTCAGGAAGTAGAGCTGGCATATGGTATGCGACGAGGAATCCCCGTCGCGCGAATGGAGCAAATTCAAGCGGGATTGCCTCGCTCCTTGGATCTTCAAAATCTGAATCCTTCGCTGGTGAACCCACTTGTCGCGCTAGGTTCTGAACAGAAAAAGATCCGAGCGCACGTTCGGCTTTCTCAAGGCTGGCACCTGCTTAACGAGGCACGTAGTGCTTTGATTGAGTCGGAGGCCTGCAAGGTGTTCTATGAGGAGTGTGAACCCAATCCTGTGGAGGCAATCTACCGCTGCCGGTTCTATCTCGATGATGCAGCCCTGCGGTTGTATTCGAGCTGCGAGCACCTACTTCGGTGCGTTACTTTCTATTGGGGCTTAAGCCTTCCCAAGTCACGGGATTCCCTGCTTGTCAGGGTTATCACAGCAGCGCAGCAATCGAGTCTGTTACAAGTGAGCGGGGATGTAGCGACCAGCCTGCAGCGGCTGACGGGAGATTGGGAAGAGTGCAAGAAATATCGCGACGATTGGGTTCACAATGAGCGGCCGGGCGTAGATGGGCTAGATTGGGAGGTTTCGTTTAAGCGATGGAATGCCGTCAAGGATATACCACCAGCGATTGCGCAATCTCTCAAGTATCCGGCTACAGCCTCAGGCACATCAGTCAGCGTTGGGACGGGCCGCAAGATCGGCGAGCTTCGTCAGATCGTCAGAAATGCTTACTGTGAACTCTTCGGCGTCTACGAACGCCTAGCGCCTTTGCTCGTTTGACTGTACTCCAGGGGATATCAGTTGCATGCCGTCTCCCCGCCCGATTCCGGATTGGTGGTTGCAAATGGACACAATGACCAGGGCGGCGTACGAAACGGTGATTTGTACAGAGCAGCGCAATGCCAAAGTTGTGCCGTTCAAAACGGTTGTACTAGGAGACTGGAAGCCGGTTGCGAGTAAGTGCCACGACAACGTGAACACCTGGCTTCGCTCAACACCTGGTCACTCTGCTGTCAGAGGCTGGGTCTTTTACAAGGAATGCGTCATTCCTACAGAGGGAAGCTTTTCCGTTGGCTGTGAATTCACCGCACATTCCGTAGTACGAGACGAGAAGGGCGTTCTGTTCGATATAACTCCAGTGCCCGACGAAAAACTACGATCGTCGATGCGCTTCATTCTGCATCCGGGCAATGAAGACGTTTTCTGGAAGATGGAGAAATCAAACCCCTGCATTTGTTGTCCATCGCTGGGGTCATGAGCTGGAGTAAATCTACGATCTCAGCCGGCGCGTGGCAAGCGCTCAATGCAATTAAGCCCGAACAGCTTCTCGGCGAAGGCCGCGTCTACGGGATCACGAGCCATTGCACGGCTGAGAACGGCGGTCGGTCTTATCCGCGTGTGCACGTGGGATAAAATAACAGCGCCAATGGATACCCCCCTTCCTGACTCTGGAGGAACACCGCCCAAAGCCGCAGGAGAAGTCTGGGAAAAAGCAATTCGATGGCAGAAGAATACGCTCGACCAGCTCGGTTACGCGCTCAATCTCATTCTTACCTTTACGATTGCCACGCTCGGATATTGCTTCGTACTGCTAAAAGATAAGTGCTTTGCTCCCGGTTCCTCCGCGAAGTGTGCTTTCCTTTTCTCGCTCTCGGCACTCGCGATTTCCGCTATATGTGGCTTTGCTTGCATCCTCACTCGCCTGTGGGATTTTCGTGAAACCGCCAGACGTGCCCGCAATGATTCAGAGGCTCTATCCAGGGAAGAGGTGCGTGCGCTGGGTCGAACAACCTGGCGTTTCTTCTATGTCCAGCTTGCCACCTTTGCGCTGGGCGTGATCGCGCTTGGGGTGACACTTTTACTGACATATGGCGGGAAACTCGTTTAAGCCTAGGCAGATGTGCAAACCGCAGCGGAGTACAATTTCCCCATGTTTCCTGTCCACCCTCCGGCGGAAATCCGCGGCTTGCCTCCAGTCGCCTACGGCAACATCTCTCCAAGTTTGGTTGAGGAATTCCGCCATGTTTTGGAATCGGCAAGCGACGAAAAACCTCTTCAACAATTCTTCGAACGAAATCCTGCAATGCTGCTAGTCGGGATCGTCGCTCCCCACAGGGCATGGGTATTTCCACGGGCCATACTTCCCAAGCCAGAGGGCGGCGCTTGGATACCCGATTTCATGACTTGCGACTTGACATCGACCGGCCCGATCTGGACCATCGTCGAGCTGGAAAGCCCGACGGCCGAGCCGATCAATTCGAGAGGCATATCGGCAATTTGCCACCATGCTCATCAGCAAATTGAGGATTACAGACGCCACCTGGCCAATCATGCGGCTTTCCTGCGTGATGGTGGATGGCCGATTAGCGGAGAAAGATCTCCGGCATGGATCGTCATCGGACGAAGGCATGAGCAGCAGCAGGCTCTCGGCGCAGAAAGGCTCGCCAGCCTTCGGCAGTACTCCATCGAAGTAGCTTCCTATGACCGGCTGCTTTCTGAATGCGAATTCACGGTCAAAAGCAACGAAAACAACAGACTTAAACTCGAAGAGCTTAAAGCCGGGGTTGAGGAATTCAAACGGGTGAAGCGCGCAATGAAAACCGTTGATGCAATCTACTTAAACAAGCGGGGCAATCCCCAGGACACGTCCGCATGGGCTTACTACCGCATTACCAGCCAGGGCAAGGACGGCGACCACATCGAGGTTTGTTTGCTGCGTTGGCCTACATTTGAAGACTTGGATGTTGTTGGCGATGAACAGAAGTCGGTAGTGATCAACCCCAGCGACACGGGGTTCTCGTCAGCTTACCCGAACATGTGCACGTTGCTTCAAAATAAGTGGAATATCCGCCACAGTGACGAGGATTTGATAGGCATCCGCGCGCGCGATGTGTGACCGTACCCGGCTGTTCTTTTTCGTCGTCACTAATCTATGAACGGTAGAGATTAGCAATGTGGTGAGTGATATAGTTACGCCGCCCTACTTGTTCCCCGCAAAAAGGAGGAGTACCACCATGATGAAAGTGGCCGCTTTCCACTCGGTGAATGAGCGAGGGGGCACATATTTTGAAGTTGTGAAGAGCTAGAACGGAACCTTCGGCTTAGTCGAAGTTTTTTTGGGGAGTTCGGTATGTTTTGTGGTGTGTGCAGGAGCGAGTTGCCTGACGACTTTAGCTTTTGTCCGAAGTGCGGCAAATCGGTACGCGCCAGTGCATTAGCAGGAGTGACACCGGGCGTTGTCGTAGCGCCCGTCCTTGAGGTGGAGCCAGATACAAAGAACCAAGAGGCAGCGCCTTCGGCACCTGCTGAAAAGCGATTTAACTATGGGACGGTTGTGTTTGGTGCATTCTCAGTCCTCAGCTTGCTGGTTTGTCTGGCAAAAGGGATTGTCCCGATCTACCTAGGCGAGTCAGTCCTTTGGGCTGCTGTGGCGTGGTATTGGCAAAAGAAGAGTCCTTGGAGCGAAACCGCCACTGGCATTGTGCTGCTGGTTGCGGCGGGCGTTGCGGGAGGGGAGGGCTACCTTCTCGGGCGGCAATCGCTTGGAAACAACTATACGTACCTAACTCAAGGCAACCTTCAGTACAGGGTGAATGCTGGCACTGGAAGGACGGATCGTCTGGATATACGAAGCGGATGGGTGCCTGTGAGCTTCGACAGGCTTCCCGAGACAATAACAGATAAAGTGCTCGACATGAGCAACGGGTCTTGGGCAAACCCGACGTACGGTACCAATGGAGAGATTTGTTTCGACGTTCGGAACCACCTTGCCTACGTCATACGGGATGTTACTATCGTGGTTTCTTATGACCCAATGCCTGAGGATTTGAAATCTCCTAAGCCGTTTTCCTTCGATTCTCCGCCCAAAATAGGTGACCTTGTGACGTTGACGAGAGAAGTTGGCGGATTGCTCGACGTGGGCAGCGCCAGCCGATTTTGCGGAACTGCTCCTCGCCCGTTTCCAACTGGCGCGAAATGGAGTTACATACAATCATCGATGACGGGTTGGAAATAACCTCTACGCTGAGAGGAGGTGAGTTGTGGATGGAAACCAAAGCTTCGACTGCGAAAGTCGTATTCTGGAAGATAGTGGCAATCGGATTGCTGTTTCTTGGAGTCAATCTGCTGTGGCTAGGAGTCAGCGGCATTACGGGAGAACAACTCGTTGCGCGGCCATTCGTGGCTCTTGGCTTCGGGCTGGCCGCGTGCTTTCTTGGCTTGGTAATATTGTTTCCGCGGCTGGCGAGTAAATTCTAGACTGGCACAGCCGTGATGCTCGATGCTGCACCGCGAAGTGCGGATTTCACCCAGCCCCGAGGAACCTACCATGAACAAAACACTGTCATACGTCTTAATCGTTGTGTTTTTTGCTCACCCGCATTAGCGCAGAAAGACACCCGCCAAGAAAAGCAGCACTAAATAGGAGCATTATGAAAGTTGACGATTATACCCACTTGCAGCTTGGAACGAAGATTGATAACGGAGAAATTAAAACCTGCCCGCATTGTGGCAGGACGGGTCTCGCTGAAGAGGTGTATGGGAAAATGTTTTTCACCCATCTGCAAACTTGTGGATTTAATGAGCAAGGTCAGCCTGAGTTGAGATGGGATATGTGTCCTCAGCAGCCGATTGCTCTGAAAACAACTTCCAAATAGTGCTCTTTGGCATGGAAAACTAGACCCGCCAGGACAAAGTTGGACTGAGCGAAGCGATTGCTCTGCCCTGCTGTCAAAGCGCGATTATGCATGGAAGAGCGTCAATCGGAAGTGAACTGTAGCAAAACTGTGCCAAAACACATCGAATTGACTACATTGGGGCTAGCTGTGAGCGATGAGCAGATTCCCCAAATCGTTGAGAACAATGAAAGCAGAACTGACAGGATGAAACCGTTGGAAGCGAGGGGGGTGCGCCCAAGGCAGGTGCACCCTTTACGGTACATTTCATGACTCTCGAAACCGCTCTGACATAAATCCGGCAGCTAACTCGTGCGTCTGCGATACGCTACGCCCCATACTGGTTTGTCCATTAAGATCTCAAGTAGAGCGGGAAAAACGCCGGGCAAACGACCGCCGCTCTGATCTCTTCCACTAGACTCCGCTGATCGTGACCCGTATCTAGCCCGAGAAAACGTGGGTCAGATAAGGGTCACATAATACTCTCCTCCGCGTAACTGTTTGATCTTTCAGGTACCCGTGAGTGGTCATCTGCGCCGCTAAGTATTTGAAATTACGGCATCCCACGGGGCTGTTAACCGGAGGGTTGTAGGTTCGAGTCCTACCTGAGGAGCCATTTTTTTCTATCAGTTAGCGCGACCGCTTCCGCTGGCGTCCTCAAACTTCAGGGAAAACTTCAGGGACTCCGCATC
>Ga0181532_10001736_pt1 | contig 20863 bp, 13 predicted proteins | sample PEATcosm2014_Bin_33_FD_119768 | JGI IMG/M metagenome (GOLD analysis project Ga0181532, IMG submission 119768) | Peatland microbial communities from MTU Mesocosm Facility, Houghton, MI, USA - PEATcosm2014_Bin11_30_metaG | ecosystem: Environmental > Terrestrial > Soil > Wetlands > Peat | place... | reverse complement strand
GATGGCGGCGGTCGGACAGGCAGCAATGCACCGGGCGCAGGAGCCGCAGTGGTTCTTCTCTGGTGCGTCCGGCTTCAGTTCGAGCGTAGTAATGATCTCGGTCAGGAAGATCCAATTGCCGAGCCGGCGGCTGATGACATTGGTGTGCTTGCCGATGAAGCCAACACCAGCGCGCTGCGCCAGGTCGCGCTCCAACAGGGGGCCGGTATCCACGTACCAGAGAGAGCGTGTGGCTGGGCCGCCAAGCTGGTTCAAAGTCGAGGTTAGCTGCCTCAGACGCTCCGCCAACACGTCATGGTAATCCGAGTAGCGCGCGTAGCGCGCGATAAGGCCGGTCGGTAGGGACGCCTCGCCGAGGCGTCCCTACCAGCCTCCGGCCCCTGGGCTTGGAGTGCATAGCTGACGGCAAGGCTGATGATGCTGCGGGCGCCGGGGAGGACTTGCTGCGGATCCACGCGTTTGTGGGCGTTGCGGGCGAGGTATTCCATTTCGCCATGCTGCCCCCCGGCGAGCCATCGTTGAAACTGCGCTGCGCTTTCCGGAGTTTTCGCGGTCGTGAACCGGCAGGCGTCGAAGCCAAGCTCGAGTGCGCGGCGCCGGATGGCATCTTTCATCGGTGGGCCGCAAGCGCCGTGTGAAACTGGTGAATCACTTGCTGCGCCACCTCGCGAACGGACCGGCGCTCGGTATTCACCAGCACGTCGGCCTGGCGGTAATACGGCTCACGGGCGGCTAGCAGTTCGCGGATCCTGGCGAGTTGATCGCCTTCGCTCAGGAGCGGGCGGTGGGTGTGCGCACGCACGCGTTCCCAGATGGTTTCCGGCGACGCCCACAAGCAAATCACGAGCGCATGAGTCTTGAGGCTGGCGAGGTTCCCTTCCCCGGCCGGCAAGCCGCCGCCCGTGGCGATGACCGTCTTGTCGCGGCGCGTCAGTTCTTCGACGATCCGCCGCTCCCAGTTACGGAACGCCGGCTCGCCGTCCTGCAGGAAGATGTCGTTGATCGTCTTGCCCGCGCGCGCTTCGATGACGTGGTCGGTATCCAGAAACGTGAAGTGCAGATGCTCGGCGGCCGCTCTGCCGGCGACAGACTTGCCGGTGCCCATGAAGCCGATGAGTGCCAGATTCCGAATTGGGCGGGTGACAGTCATAGACTTCAAATAGCGCAGATTCCACTCGTTGGCACGCAGATTCTCTGATTCGTGTGGACCGCGCCGCGACAGGTGTTAGCTTTGGAGGCGACGCAATGCAAGTGCCTACCGCGTGTTTGGAGAACAGGGTTCGGAGTCCAGCCTTTGGGCTGTTCGGCGCGCGGAACACGCTAAAGCGTGGACGCCAAGCCTTATTTGCCGTGTTAGGCTTTCTGCTGGCCGCCCAGGGCCTTTATGCGGAAGGCGGATTCCCTGCGGCCAGCAATCAGAGAAAGGCGATCATGATGGGCGCGGGCGATCCGATCAAGAATCCCGGTGGCCATCCGATGCGGGCGAAGATGACCTTCCTGCGGTGGGTGGGGAATCTGGCGAACGATCCGAAGAAGGGCTGGACTTGCGACTTCGAGTACGACTTGAAGGTCCGCTTCGGCATGGACCCCATCAAGACGCCTGCGGAAACGCTCTTCAACTATATCGGCCAGCACCATCTGGGGTATCGCATCGCCATGAACTGCGGGCCCATGGGCCAGAATGCCGGCTATTGGCGCTGCGCTGTGGACAATGGCATCATGCCCTTCGCGCCTCATGGTAATAATAGCTACGCGCGCTTCGATGACCCCATGGGGATCAGGTCGGCGGTGAGCGTCGCCGGTGGCCGCACGGTGAACGTCACCACCTATGGGCCGAGCCTGGAATTCATCGAAGCGGTGCTGGAGTGGGGTCCCCATCCCACTTACGAAGACACGGCGCAGAGCTGGGCCAACCAGGGTCTGGCGGCCAAGTTCGCCCGGGTGCTCGACGCGCATCCGAACTATAACATCTGGGACGCGCGAGAGTACTTGCGGCAGGCGGCCAGTTTCTGGGCCTCGGGCTGGACGGAGACCAACGGCTATGGCCGGGTGAACGAACACGCAGTGGTCGGCAAGCTGCTGCCGGGGCCGCCCGTCGAGTTTCAGGCCGCGAAGACGCGTGATCGGCACAAAGTGGTCTTTGCCTGGCACAACTTCCTGCAAACCGATTTTGCCGCCACCGTGATTGCGCGCCGGGATGGGCGCATCATTTATGAGGGCCCCGGAACGAACTTCGTCTGGACCAGCGACGTGAATGGGGATGAAGCCTTCACCTATTGGTCGAAGAACAAGGCAGGGGAGAAGTCGCGGATGGAGTCCTATCAAAGGTGCGCCATCACCGGGCTGAACTGCGGACCCAACCAGACCTGCCTGATCCTGAGCGCGCCGGGCAGCGATGAGGCGCCGCCCGGGAACCTGTGTGAGCGCTTCCAGCAAGTCGCCACGAACTGGGTGTGGGACATGGCCAGCCGGAAAGGCACGTGCTCCTTCGACCCGGGCACTGGCGTGCCGAGAACCCCGCTGGTGGCTGTCTTGCCCGACCTTCCGGCCATGATCAGCTACGCTATTTCCAACCGTTATCGCATCCTCCTCGCCCCGATCCCCTACCCGGAGTCGGACCTCTACAGCTACAGAGGCGACTGGGACAGGGCGACGGCGGCAGGCATCCTGGTGGTCCTGCCCCATCACAGTTCCCCCTCGCGCTCGCGGGTTCCCAGAGCGCGCAGGCTCTCCCCGCCGCGCCTGTTCTCCTCCGTGACGGTCGGCGAAGGCACGACCACCAACGAGTTGAGTTTCGGCCCGGGGCTCGAGTTCTTCGACCATCCGACCGCACCAACCTCAGCCCCCATCAGCTCCACGACGCAAACGGATGCCGCGGCGGTGATCGCCGGCAAACTGGCCCTCATCCTGGACGCCTACCCGAATTACAATAGTTGGGACGCCCGCCAGCATTTGCGCCAAAGCGCCAGTCATTATGCCACGGGCTGGGTCGAAGACGGCGGCTATGGCCGGCCCCCGGCTCAGCCGGCGAAGATAGCGGTGCTGGACCCCGCCCCGCCCTTGGAGATTCAGGCGAGCCCGTCGGCCGGGGGCGATTCCGTCGCGTTCTCCTGGCAGAACTTCCTGCAGAGCAGTTTCGCGGAGACGGTCATCCAACGGGGGGATGGCCGCACGATCTACCACGGCACTGGCACGACCTTCGTCTGGCGCAGCGATGTGACTGGGGAGGAGACCTTTCGCTTCTTCTCGCGCGACAAGCCAGGCCGGCTCTCCAGATCCGAGTCCTACACCGTCCTGACCGTAGAAGGTCTCCGCCGCAGCCAGTGAAGTGGCGGGGTCGTAGCTGCCGGCGTGAGGGTGAGAACCGTTGCGCTCAGGATGAGGCAGGTTGTGCTTCCCGGCGGACGGCTTCATCCCTTCTCCGACTGGCGCGGTATTGAGAACTGGCGCCAACCAGTCCGAGCACGAGCCAGAACGCCAGTGCCACATAGCCTGGAATGCCGGGTGGACCCGTTTGCGACCGATCAAACCACAGCGGAGCAGTATGTTGTCCGGCGCTGATGAGGTGCAGGAGTCCGGCCGTAATGAGGTACGAGCCGCTGAAAGCCGTGGACACAACGATCATGAACTTCTGCAGCAGGAGCGCCAGGCCCCCAAAAGCGACAGCAGCGACCAAGAGAAGAATGGGCTGAGCCTGGTGCCCGGTGCCGCCAAAGACGGCGGCAGCTATGACCAATCCAGCACTGGCGCCCAGCAGGAAGATGCCCAGGAAGAACAGCCAAATACAGAGGATCGCGCCGAGGACTCCCCCAACCGCCGCGCATCCGAGCGCGAGGACGTTATGCCCCGGAGCCAGGGACAAGGCAAGAGTCCATCCGCCCGTCACGCCGGCCATAAACCCCATTATCCCGAGAACGACCTTCACAATCCGATATCCCCAAAAGCAGGCGAGAGCCCCCACTGCGATCGCCACCGGAGCAGTGAGGTGACCGGTCCAAGCGTAATCATTCATAGCGTGACCTTTCAGCGGGCCCCCAAGCCGGAGTCAATGTACTACCGCCGGTTCCCCGCGCAAGTAGTTCGTTCCAACAGGCCCAAGCATGACCCCCCGCGGAGGCAGCCTGCGGAACAATCCTTCGCCGTGGTCTGGAGCAGGTTTCTGTCTAAAGCTCTCCGGCTTGGAGCCGCTGCACTATTGCGGTGTTCCGACAACTCGGTAAAAGGTCGAGTTGGAGGCGCTGGTATCCAGGTAGAGGTAATTCGAGGTATTGAGCAACAGGCCCGTAAGCGTGCTCCAGGATGAGCCCAGGGCCGGCGCTGACTGCAATTGATACCGTGCGCCTGGGGTTAATTGCGAGAGGCTGATCGCCGGGGTGCCCGCCTGCATGGCGACCGAGAGTCTGGGACGCTGGGGCGCGATGTGGCCGATGAACGGCGCGCCGTCGGCGAATTTGAACAGAGCGGCATCTCCTCCGTTGAGGTCTAAGATGAGGCGGCGTTTACCGCTGACGCTTTCGAGCATGTTCGTTTGCAGCAGGCCGGTTTCCGGGTCCAGCATGACGACAGAGGTAAGCCCCGAGCTGCCGAACGAGAAATCAAGGTGAATCTCCTGCATGCAATCGGCGGCAGTGCCGTTAGTGTCGGTCAGTTCGTTGGCCACGAGGAAATAGACCTCATTGCTGTACGTCGGCCCGTCAAAGCTCTCGTCCAGCGGCTTGAACCAGGCCACAAACGCGTCCCCTGGCAGGCCGCCGTTCTTCACGCCCGCCTTGTTGGTCACGCCAAAGCCGGTGAGATAGGGGTCATTCTTGGTGGACTCCCACCAGGTGTAGATGAGTGCGGCGGGATTTGCAGGATTGGGCGTGCCGTTGGGCTGCCCGGCAAACGAATTCGGCAGCGCCGTCGCGTTGGTGACACCGCTGCTCACAACCCGGCCACGGATGATCATGATACTCGTCACCGTCCCGTCCGGGAATGTCGAGTAGCCGCTAGCAGGGCCTGGAGGAGGGCTGGCATCGTTTGGATTGTGCATGTCATACACCGGTTGGAGACACATCAGCGCCTTGCCGAGGTTGGCCGCCCGTCGGTTGGCGTCGGTCTGCTCAACATACAGCGCGTTGGTGTAGAGGTCGCCGCTGTAGCCGTTCGGTTGAATATCAAAGAGCGAGGTGGCGCCGGAGTTGTAAGTGAAGTCCGTGAAGAACTTGGCGTTGAAGGCGAGCGCTGCCGACGTCAGCAGCCGCAACTCCGATGGCGAGGGATTGCGGTAGATCGTGCTGTTGTAATCCTGGACCGCGTGGAACGTCTGCCGGCAAACCCCAAAGGGGATATTGCCGAACGCGGCCCAGGCCCGATAGCGCCGCAGCTCGCTGTACCAACTGGTCGGCGGCCCGCCGATGGGCGTGCCGGTGGTATAATCGCACTCCCAAGGGTAACCGTCGAAACAGAGCATGTCCGGGTGCGCACGGTCAATGAAATCCTGGAGTTGCGGATCCAGCACCTGGCCCGCCCAGTTGTTATGGAACAGGATCGTGTTGGGCCAATTCGTTTGGACGGAATTAAACCAGTTGACCAACTCATCGCGGACTGATTCGGTGTTCAGGTCCCATTCATCGCCCAACTGCAAGGCCACAAGCTGGTTGAGATAGGGCGCCTCGCCGTCTTGCGGGGGCATGTTGGTCGTGCCGCTCACCCAGCGTGACCAGGGGAAGCCCGCGGTGTCATCCATCGAGGATGGGACGGAGCCCCAGCCCCAATTGATCGAATCATAATTGGCGTTTGAGTAGGTGTCCAAGTGGAAGTAATCGTCCCATTGAACCAGACCCTGGAGCTGCAACCCCCGGTTGAGGAGTATTTGATAGCCTTTGCCAATCTGCGCGTGGCCGGCGGCTAGCGTGGCCAGCAACAGCGCGGCAGCCGGAACGACCAATCCTGGAGATCGGCGCCGGAAGCGGCGGAAGCCGCAGGAGGTTTCTCGGATTGAGGCGAAACCAGAAGCTAGAAGCCGGCTAAAACAACGATGTGCAACACAGACCATTCTTAACAGCATAACCGGGGCAGCGGTTGGGTCAAGGGATGGCCCGTAGTGAAGCGCATAGGGGCATTTTGGACGCTGCGTAGTTCGGCGCCCGCATTTCCGTTTTTGACAAACCTCCCGGCGGGGCTCAGAGTAAATTAGATGGATGCAGCAAACGGCATGGCCACGCCAGCGCCAACTTCCGGCCTCAAGACCGATACCGCCATGCCAGTGCCGCCCCTGTCGCAAGCACGAAGCGGGGCAGGCGGAGCGTTGGCTGACGAACTCGACCGCCATACGACCGTTGGGTCGCTCTGGCGGGCAGAAGGGGAGCGCATTCGCTGCGTCGCGTGCGGACACCGCTGCCTCATTGCCCCCGGGCGAAGGGGAATCTGCCGGGTGCGCTACAACGAGGGCGGCACACTGCGCGTCCCCTTTGGCTACGTCGCGGGCGTCCAGTCTGACCCCGTGGAGAAGAAGCCATTCTTCCACGTCTATCCCGGCACGGACGCGCTGACGTTCGGCATGTTGGGCTGCGACTTCCACTGTTCCTACTGCCAGAACTGGGTCACCAGCCAGGCATTGCGTGACGAGGCCTCGCGTGTGCCCATCCAAACTCTCACGCCCGAGCAACTGGTAAACACGGGCCGCCGCCTGGGATCGCGCCTGGTCGTGTCCAGTTACAACGAGCCGCTGATCACGGCTGAATGGGCGGTCGCCGTGTTTCAGCAGGCAAAAGCCGCGGGCTTCGCCTGCGCCTTTGTCTCCAACGGCAATGCCACCCCCGAGGTGCTCGATTTCCTGCGCCCGTGGATCGTCGCCTACAAAATTGATCTCAAGGGCTTCGACGACAAACGCTACCGCATGCTCGGCGGCACGCTCGAACACGTTACTGAAGGCATCCGCATGGTCCACCAGCGCGGCCTCTGGCTGGAAGTGGTCACCCTCGTAGTGCCCGGGTTCAACGACAGCGAATCCGAGCTGCGCCAGATCGCCCATTTCCTCGCCTCGATCAGCCGCGACATCCCCTGGCACGTGACGGCTTTCCATCAGGACTACAAGATGACCGACGCGCCGAACACCCAGGCGTCCCAGCTCGTGCGCGCCGCCGAGATCGGCGTGGAGGAGGGCCTGCGCTTCGTCTATGCCGGCAACGCCCCCGGTCGCGTGGGCCCCTGGGAAAGCACGTGGTGCCCGAATTGCCACGCCAAGCTCATTGATCGCTTCGGCTACCTGGTCCGTGAATACAACCTCACCGCAGAAGGCAAGTGCCCGGAGTGCCAGACCTCCATCCCGGGCATCTGGCCAAGGGGCGGCGAAGAGGAAGTCCACATCGGCAAGGGCATGAGCGATTACTACAGCCGATTTCCCCGGCGTGTGAGCGTGAACTGAGTATGTGCACCGTCCGCGTGCTTCCGGCGAAGCCAACCTTAGTGATCGGAGCGCGGACATTCTTGTCCGCCTCCGCGCGGACAGAACTGTCCGCGCTCCGCAACAAGGCGAGCATCGCCCTCCGAGTATGGCCAAATCGGTAGCATCACAAGCAGAGCATGTCCGCCTGCCCGCCGCGGCCGGGAGATTCTATCCAGCCGATCCCGCCGAACTCCGCGACCTCATCCGCGTCTTGCTTTCCCAAGCCCCGCCGCCGGACGGCCCGGCGCCGAAAGCCCTCATCGCCCCTCATGCCGGCTACCTTTACTCCGGCCCCATCGCTGCCTCCGCCTACGCGCAACTCGCCCCAGTGCGCGATGTGGTCACGCGCGTCGTGCTGTTGGGCCCTTCACACTTCGTCGCGGTCGACGGCTTGGCCGCCACATCCGCCGAGGCGTTCGCCACGCCGCTGGGCGTCGTGCCGCTGGACGTGGAAGCCCTGCGCCAGATCGCGAAGCTGCCGCAAGTCAGAGTGTTGGACGAAGCCCATGAGCGCGAGCATTCGCTGGAAGTGCATTTGCCGTTCCTGCAAACCGTCCTGAACCGCTTTACCCTGGTGCCATTGGCCGTAGGCGAGGCCACTCCCGAGGAAATAGGGCAGGTCCTGGAAGTCCTTTGGGGCGGCCCCGAGACTCGGTTCGTGATCAGTTCCGACCTGAGTCATTATTGTGATTCTGAGGCCGCCCGGCGTTTGGACCGTGTCACGGCCAACGCGATCGAGGCCATGAACCCCGAGGCCATTGGTGAAGACCAGGCTTGTGGCCGGATTCCCATTCGGGGCCTCCTGCACGCCGCCCGCCGGCACGGCTTGCGTGCCCGCACGGTTGACTTGCGCAACTCCGGCGACACCGCCGGCCCGCGCGAACAGGTGGTCGGCTACGGCGCGTTCGTGTTTGAAGAGCGCTGACCGGGCGGTAGCAGCGCCACTCCCAAAATGCGACGGGCGTTCCCGCGGGGCCGGGAATTCTCTTGCATCGCTCCCCATTACCTCCCATCAATCTCCGACCGATAATCTGATGCAGAGACTCTTTAGTAACACAACCGCCGCCCACGAACCTGGCCGACGCTCGCCGGCCTTCACGCCCGCAAATCTCCTGCTCACCATAGTCCTTGCCGCCGGCCTGGCTTTCACGGCGCAAGCGTCCTCCGGCGATTTGTCGGCCACCCGGCTCCGCTGCGAGTATCTTGAGAACCCCCTGGGCATTGATACCCTGCTGCCCCGGCTGAGCTGGATTGAGGAATCCAAGCAGCGGGCCCAGAGGCAAATCGCCTTCCAAATCCTCGTCGCCAGCACCGAAGCCAAACTCAAGGCGGACGTGGGCGACCTATGGGACAGCGGCCAGGTGCCGTCGGACCAAACACTCCAAGTAACCTACGCCGGCAAGCCCCTGGCGTCATACCAACGCTGCTTTTGGAAAGTCCGCGTCTGGGACAAAAACAAGCGGGCCTCCGCCTTTAGCGAGCCGGCGTACTGGGAGATGGGGCTTTTGTCGCCGCAGGATTGGCTTGGCCAGTGGATCGGCCTGACCACGGATACGAATTCGGCGCCCGCGCCCATGCTTCGGCGCGACTTCACGCTGGGCAAACACATCAAACAGGCGCGCGCCTACATCTGCGGGCTGGGCTACTACGAGCTCCGCATTAACGGCAAGAAGATCGGCGACCATTGTCTCGACCCCGCCTACACCCGCTACGACAAGCGCGCGCTTTACGTGACCTATGACGTCACCAGCGCCTTGCAGCAGGGCAAAAACGCCATCGGCGTCATCCTCGGCAACGGCTGGTACAACGTCCAAACGCTGGCGGTCTGGGATTTCCACAAGGCGCCCTGGCGCGCCGCTCCCAAGTTGTACGTGCAATTGCGGGTAGAGTACGCGGACGGCTATACGGAAACTCTCGTGACCGACAGGCAATGGAAAGCCAGCACCGGGCCGATCGTGTTCGACAGCATCTACGGCGGCGAGACCTACGACGCCCGACTGGAGAAGCCAGGCTGGGATACCGCCGAGTTCAACGATATGGGCTGGGTCGGAGCGCAGGAGGTTGAACGCCCGCAAGGCAAGCTCGTGGCGCAGATGATGCCGCCCATCAAGGCCGACCAGGTCATCAAACCCGTCTGGGTTTCCGAGCCCAAGCCCGGGGTGTTCGTATTCGACATGGGCCAGAACTTTGCCGGCTACGCCGAGCTAAGCGTCCGCGGCCCGGCGGGTACGAAGGTGGTTATGAAGTACAGCGAGCGCATCCACACTGACGGCACGATTGACCGGGCGGAGATCGAGCAGCACGTCATGCGGATGGGCACGAACCAACTGTATCAGACGGACACCTACATCCTCAAAGGCGGCGCCCCGGAGACGTGGCACTCGCGCTTCGTCTATCACGGTTTCCAGTACGTGGAGGTCACCGGGTTCCCTGGCATACCGACGCTCGACAACCTCCGCGGGGTGTTCCTCCACTCGGCGGTGCCAGCCGTGGGCGAGTTCGAGTGCTCGAACCCGTTGCTGAACCGAATCTGGCGTGCCGCCCGCTGGTCCTATCTAAGCAACCTGCAAGGCATACCGACCGATTGCCCCCATCGCGAGAAAAACGGCTGGACCGGCGACGCCCACCTGGCGGCCGAACAGGGCCTGCTCAACTTCGCCCCGGCCCCCATCTACGCAAAATGGATCAACGACTTGGGCGACGAGCAGCGGCCAACCGGTGAATTGCCCGGCATCGTGCCGACCAGCGGCTGGGGCTACAAGTGGGGCAATGGCCCCGCCTGGGACAGCGCATTCCTGCTCATCCCGCTCTATCTCTATGAATACTGCGGCGACACGCAGGTCTTGCGCGATCACTACGACGGCATGAAGCGCTACGTGGATTACCTCACCAGCAAGGCCAAGGACGGCATCGTGGACATCGGCCTGAACGACTGGGCGCCCTACAAGACCACCACCCCGGCTGATATTACTTCGACCGCCTATTATTATCGGGATGCCCGCATCGTGGCTCTCGTCGCGAGCCTGTTGGACAATGAAGCCCACACCGTGCAATATGCCGAACTCGCCGCCAGCATCAAGCAAGCCTTCAATCGCACGTTCTATCACCCGGAGACGGGCCTCTACGGCAACAGCAGCCAGACTTCCTTGAGTTGCGCGCTCTACCAGGGCCTGGCGGACGCTGACGTCAGGCCGCGCGTCCTGAGCAATCTGGTGGCAAACGTGGAGCAGCGGCAGGGCCACATTGACACGGGTATCCTGGGCGCAAAATATCTCATGAACGCGCTGCTGGAAAACGGGCGCGCCGATGTGGCCTATCGCATCGCCACCCAGAACGACCTGCCAAGCTGGGGTTGGTGGATCGAGCAGGGCGCCACCACTTTGTGGGAGGATTGGCAGGGCGGCGGCTCGCGCAACCACATCATGTTCGGCGACATCAGCGCCTGGTTCTACAATGCGCTGGCGGGCATCAACCCCGATCCCGCCGCGCCCGGGTTCAAACACTTCGTCGTCCAGCCCAACGTCGTCGGTGGCCTGACCTCAGCCAAGGCCAACTACAACTCGAGCCGCGGTCCGATCGTCAGCGACTGGAAGACCGACAAGAATGGCCTTCATTTCACGGTAACAATTCCAGCCAACACAACCGCGACGGTTTCCTTGCCGACTACGGCCCCCGCCAAAATCATGGAGGGCAAACGGCCTGCAGCCCATGCTGAAGGCGTAAAGCTGCTGGGCGTCGAAGGCGGGCGCACCCTGCTCGATGTGGGCTCCGGCACCTACGAATTCAGCTCGCCGCTGTAACGCAGCGCGGGCTCAGAGCTTCATCACCAGCCGTGCCCGGGTCAGGAGCCACATAACCGTGAGCAGCAACACCGTCAGCGCGACGGCGCTCAGTTCGCCGGATAAGTCGGCTTTGGACCAATACGCGCTCAGGCCAAAGATGGCGAAGGCGTTATCCACCATCTCGGGCAGGATGTAAGCCAGCAGGGCATTCTGGCCCAGCGGCGCCAGAAAGCCGTTCCAGAACCTCCAGCCCTTCACGTCCACGCCCCAATAGACCAGCGCAAAGAGCACACATGAAATCCCACCGGTAACCAGGGCGTACGCCGCAGTGTGGTCGGACTTATTGATACCGTGCAGCGGGCGAAGGAGCACGCCCGTCACATAAAGGCCCGCCCCGAATACGAGCATGAACCGCAGGCGGCGCCGGTCGGATGCGGCGTCCTTCGGCCCGAGCAGGCAGTTTCCCACCAACACACCCATCATCACCGTGGCCGGGTTGCTGCCCAGGATGAAGGCGGCGTTGGCAAAATGCTTTGGCGAGTAGCCCAGCCAGCCGAGCGCCGAGCAGTGCAGCGCGCCCTGGCGGATTCCGATGTAAAAGCATAGCATGAACCCCATCGCGCCCATCAAGCCTGCCGCGTTCTTGCGAAGAGCGAGCCAGCAAAGGCTCGCCACCAGATACGCCCAGCCGATCATGCCCAGCATTCCCCAGTAAGCGGTGTGCAGCCAGGTAGCCTGCCCGGCGTCGTTGGTGGCGCGGAACAACGCCAATAACACGACCAACCCCACGGCAGCGGCCACTTGCACGACGCGGCGCGTGTGCACATAGGCCGGTGATGCCCCAGCCGGCGTCGTGTTCCAGATCCCCAGCGCGCAGACCATCACCAGCAGGAACCACGACGGCTTGCTCAGCGGCCCGGCGTGCTGGAAGTAATGCGGATTGACGGTGATGACGCCCAGCAGGATAAGCACTCCGGAGCGGGCGAGAATCTTGCCCATGAGGGCCGGCAACGAATCTCCCCGGCTCAGCCGCCGACCCAGCGCAAACGGAATTGCCACCCCCACAATGAACAGAAACGCCGGGAACACCACGTCCACATACGTATAGCCATCCAGCGCCTCAGGCCAATGCTTGGACCACGCCGGCACGCCCTGCACCGGAGAGAGACAGTTGACCAGCGTCATGACGACAATCACCAGGCCGCGGTATATGTCCAGGGACATCAGCCGCCCCGGCTTCTCGGGAGCCGCGGAAGCATCGGTTCGGAAAGGCGCCGGGATCAGGCCGAGCGCCGCCAGGTTGGCATAGCGATTCATCAATTGGGCCTACTTATTCGTGCCGGGTCTTTGTTCAAAGGTGGTCTTGAGCAGCGTATTCCAGGACGTGCGCCGATGACTCGCGCATTAGACAATACGCGTGTACCTGCCAGCCGGCCTTTTGGCAAGCCTCCAGGCCCGCCGCGATCCCTGAAATCCGAAGACCGAAAACCGAACCCCGAGGGAAGCCCGAGATCCGGAAGCTGAAAGAGCGTTATCGGGCGGCGTGCCTGGCGGCCCAAGCCGGGGCGCGTGTCTTTTAGAAGTGTCCTAAAACGGGACTGCGTGCGAGCCTGTCTATAGCTCGGGTCCGTGTGGGGTCCAGCCATGGCAATGCATTGCAACCACAGATGGACAAAGATGAACACAGATATGGAGCGCGCTAAAAGCTGCCTTTCCTGGGGAAAAACCGGCTCACCAGACGGTGGCTCGGAATAGGAGCTGCCGGAGTGAAAGCTTGGCGGGCGCAACCTGTGTTCATCTGTGTCCGTCTGTGGGTTTAGACGGTGCGGTGGCACAGCTCTTGCGGACGAAAAACTTGTAGGTTCCTTGCCTACATCCTCCTGAGTGGGGCGGTGCCAGGACCAACAGGTGCCGCCCTCCTCTTTTCATGGTTGGGTTGGGGGCGATCCGGTGGAAACGCCGGGTCGCCCTTTTTTTGTTAGCGGTCGCGGGCTGGAGGGTCGAAGGCCAGCCAGCAGGATCTGGAAGGAACTCAGCTTCCCTACTTTGGGGCCGGGGCCGGGGCCGGCGATGGCGAGGGACTTCCACCCTTCTTTACACTCCTTCCCCGTGCGTCCGCCACCTGCTCCATCGGATGCTCTTCTTCCTGCCAGTGCTTGGAGACCTTGCCGTTCCAGCAGGCCCAATTCAGCGGGTATACGTCGGGATCGAAGATGACGTGGTAGAAGTGCCAGACGATGATGGCCAGGCAGGCCAGGATGGCCTCGTAATAATGTATGGTCGTGGCGACATCCACGGCCCAGCGGGGCAGGAACTTCGTAACGTCCAGTTTGAACCATATCATCAGGCCGGTTACGCCCATGATGATTGTGCCCCAGACGACCGCCCAGTATTCCATCTTCTCGGCATAGCCGAACCGAGCGATCTTTGGCTTCACGGAGCTCAGGCCGGTCAGGTAGCGGGCGCTGTCGGTGACGTCCTTGAGGTCCCTCGGGACGGGGAAGAGGTCTTTGACGAGCTTGCGGCCCTCCTTGTTCTTCAGGATGTAAAAGACATGATAAGCCCCGACAACCAGCAAGACCACGCCGGCAATGCGATGGGTCCAGCGCCGGAACATCTCGTTGGACCCCATGACCTTGGCGATCCAGGAGTCCGGCCACTTCAATGCAAAGCCCGTTAGCGCGAGCACGATGAAACTCACGGCCAGCGTAAGATGCTGCATGCGCTGCGAGAGGCTCATGCGGACAATGGAGAGATCGGCGGCGCGGAAGCGGGCGCGGACCTTCTTGCTGAAGAGGAGCAGGTTGTGCGCGAGCATGAAGCCGATGGTCGCCACGATCAGGACCAAATAGACGCGGCGGACCCACCAGTTGATCTTGCCGCCAAGGTCGCCGTCGGCCTGGGCCGCTGAGGCGTCAACGTGCACCTTGCTTTGGGCGAAGTTCTCCGTCGCCCCCGGATGGCACTTGCCGCACGTCACCACCAGGTTGGTTTTGTAGATGCTGGAGCGCGGGTCGGTGGAGGGCAGAATCTTGTGGAAGCCGTGGCAGCTCGCGCAGTTGGCTGCCACCGTCGAGCCGTACTGCGCCGCCAGGCCGTGGTAACTCTCGAAGAAGGTTTTCACCCGGTCCGGGGGCAGATTGTACTTGGTGTTCATGCGCTCGGAGGCGTGGCATCGGCTGCAGACCTCGACATCAATCGCCAGCGGTGAGCTGGTCTTGAGGGCTTCGATCTTATGCTCCGAATGGCAATCGGTGCAGGTCGGCGCATCGCGGTGACCGGCAGCCACGGCCTGGCCATGCACGCTCACTTCCACGTCTTTGGCCTCCTGGCCATGGCATCTGCCGCAGGTCTCGGCGAGCCGGGAGAAATGAAGCGGTGAAGCCGGTGAGGTCGGCGGCAGGATCGTGTGCCCGTCGTGGCAATCGCTGCACGCGGCGGCGCCTTTTTGCCCTTTGGCAGCCGCTAGGCCATGCACGCTCGCCCCATAGCTTTCGGACTGCTTTTCGTGGCACGTGGCGCAAGCCGCGGCCTTTGCCGGGACGTTGTCGTCCGGGTGCTTGGAAGTAATGTCGGCGTGGCAACTGGCGCAGGTATTGGTCTTGTGAATCGAGGCCGCCAGCTTGGCCGGATCAACAAAGAGCGAGACCTCCTTGCCGGCGGCGTTGGTCGTGGTGAGCGTCTTGTCCGAGTGGCACTCCAGGCAGGCGCTGTTCTTGATTTCCGCGGGCGCGGACAGCACGGGAATGGGACCGTAAAAGACAAGAAACGTTGCGGTCGCCAGAGCAACCGCATGTCGCTGAATACCCATAAGCTGCCAGCATCGGGCCTGCGGAGCGAATTAACTCTACATGGCTTGCCCTTTGCTTCGCATTTTTTGGCTTATGCGCTCGCGCTCATAATAGAAGCCATCGTGATGAGGCGCTGATTCGTCGTCCGCAATGAGGCAGTGATAGCCGTTTAGTCCTCCGCGAACAGGAATTCCAAGTCCGCTTTGGACAGGCTGCGGGCGAAGCCTTCCTCGCCGAGCACGTCGGCAATGGTCTGGGCTTTGTTCTGTTGCAGCTCCCAGATCTTCTCTTCCACCGTGCCGGGTGAGATCAGGCGATACGCATTAACGGTCCGGGTCTGGCCGATGCGGTGCGAGCGGTCAATGGCCTGCGCCTCCACCGCCGGGTTCCACCAGGGGTCGTACAGGACCACGTAACTCGCCGTCGTCAGGTTCAGGCCCGTGCCCGCGGCGCGGAGGCTCAGCAGGAACACCGCCGGGCGGGGCTCATTCTGAAAGGCGCTCACGACTTCCTGCCGGTTCTTGGTCTGGCCAGTGAGGATGTGAGTGGCGATCCCGCGCTGGCGGCATTCGGCTTCCAACAACTGCAGCATCTGGACGAACTGGCTGAACAGCAGCACCTTCTGTCCCTCGGCGATAAGCGAATCCAGCAGCTCGAACAGAGTATCGGTCTTGCCGGAGAGGGCGTCGCTGCCCACGAGCTTGGGGTGGCAGCAAACCTGGCGCAGTCGGGTGAGGGCGGCCAGCACGTGGATCTTGCTCTTGTTGAGGCCCTTCTCGGCGACCGTCTGCATGACCTGCTCACGGCTGCGGCGCAACTCAGCCAGATAGACCTTGCGCTGCTCGTCGCCCAGTTCGCAGTCACGACGCTGTTCGATGCGCTCGGGCAAATCCTTCGCTACGTGTTGCTTGAGGCGGCGCAACAGGAGCGGGCGCAGCTTCGCGGAGAGCTGCCGCCGGGCAATGCGCTGGGCTGATTCGGCATTCTCTCCGCGCGGCTCATAGGTCTCGGTGAAGTGGTCCTGGTTGCCCAGGTAGCCTGGCTGGATGAAGTCAACGATGCTCCACAGGTCGAGCAAGCGGTTCTCCAGAGGTGTGCCGGTCAGGGCCAGGCGATGGTCGGCTTGCAACTGCTTCACCGACTGGGTTACCTGGGCTCCCGGGTTCTTGATGAACTGCGCCTCGTCCAGAATCATGGCGCGGAAGGCAAACTTCTGCAGCTCCTCCAGGTCGCGCCGCAACAGGGCGTAGTTCGTCACGATGAGATCGTAGTGGGGAATCTGCTTGCGCAGGTTATGGCGCGCGGCGCCGCTTTCGAGCACCAGCACCTTTAGGTTGGGGGTGAACCGATTGGCCTCGCGCTGCCAGTTGTGCAGGACGGAGGCGGGGCAGATCACCAGCGACGGCTTGGGATCCTTCTTGTGCTGGTCCTTGAGCCACACCAGCCAAGCCAGCGTCTGCAAGGTCTTGCCCAGGCCCATGTCGTCCGCGAGGATGCCGCCCAGTCGCAGCCGCGTGAGATGGCAAAGGAAGTCGAAGCCGTCCTTCTGGTATGGCCGCATCTCCGCCTGCACTGTGGCGGGCAGGGCGATGTCGGGAAGCCCCTCGAAGTTCTTGAGGCGTTCGCGCAGCGCCTTGGCCTGGGCGGAATCGCCGAAACGTCCCAAGCCTGCCTCATCCAGATGCGCCGCTTGCTCCAGCCCGATGCGCTGCGCTACGGGGACCAGGCCGTCAACTCCCAAATCAGCCATCGCCTCGTGGGCCGACTGCACGGCAACCGAATCCAACTCGACCCACCCGGAATCGGGCAAGTTAATGAACCGCCCCGTGGCGGTCTGGAGCCGTTGCAAGTCGGCAGCAGTGAGCTTCAGCCCTTCCTGCTCCCATTCGGCGGAGACCGCCAGCCAATCAATGCCGCTGCCTTTGACCACGAGCCTGGGGCGCAACGGGCGCGGCGCCAGGAACAGGCGGGAGAAGCCTGGATTGCCCAAATACTCCGCCTCCTGCGGGCGGTCGGCCCAGGAACGGGCGAGCAGGTCGAGAAAGGCTTCGTTGGCCTCGCCGAGCCACAAGCCGGGTTCGGGGGTGAACCAGTCCAGCCGGCGCAACCACTGGGTTGCCGGCTCCAGCCGCGAATCGTCCAGGATCTGAGGTTTGCCGCCAGCCGTCCTGGGTTGCTTCGCCTCGTGCAACTGCCATTCGTGGCCGGTCCACAGCCAGAGACTCTGATCGCGCTGACTTCTGGCCAGCAGCCGCAGGCGCACCGTCTTGTCGAGCAGCTCGAAGACGAACTGCGGCTTGGCGGCATGGGCCACGCAAAGCTGCTCCCAGTCCGCGCCGTGTTTCGACTGCGTGTGGCGCAAGTGCATTAAGAGACGATGGCTCAACTTGCGCATGGGCACGGCGGGCTGGCTGAGCAGCAGCTCCAGCATTTGCGGCGGGGGCGCGTTGCGCAGCAAATAGAATGTCCGCCCAACCAGCGCCAGCGGAGGGTAGCGGTTGAAAAACCGCACGTCGCTGAATGGATAAGCCTTCCCGCCCGGAACGGTCAGTTGATGCGTGATGGCCAGTTCCTTGGCCCCGTTTTCCAGATGTGGGCTCAACTCAGCCACCTCGCCCCGGAATTCCAGCGCTTGCGGCGACCCCTTGTCGGAGGCCAATTCGAGCCGGCGGGTGTGGCCCCAGCGCGCCAGCCAGTGCAGCAGCTCCAGGTCAGACAGCAGCAGGGTTTCCTCTCCGTTGCGGCGCGAGGAATGCGTCTCGGCCAGCCACTGGACGAATTCCCAATCCCCCGGAGGGAACAGCTCCTGTTCGTGCGCCGCGCGCGTGGTCAGATCAATGATCTCGCCTAGCTTTCTGACTTTCTCACCCGTGCGCGGGCGCACAAGGTGGAGCTCCACGGCCAGGCGGCATAGCGAAGGGTGCTCGGGATCGGGCTGGGGCCGGCAAATCGCACGGACAAAGGCCCGGGGCGAATCGAAGTGCGCCGGCCGGGGCGGGAAAAGCCACGCCTCCAATTGCTGGACGAGCTGCTGTTCCCGCGCCGCCTTTTCCGCCTGGGCGAAGCGATCGAGGCTGCCGTAAGGCGCCAGCTCGGTCGGCAGGGAACGACCGGCCCGAATAAAGAGAAACGCCACCTCTTCCAGCCTTGCCTTGCCTTGGGCCGCCAGCACCCGCGGCCACCATGCCGCACTCGGGAAGTCCTTGCGGGAAAGCGAGAGCTTCTCAAAGTAGTCCTCCAGCAGCAGCCATGCGCGCTGGGAATCTGCGCACGCGGCGAAGCTTTTCAGCAGCTCTTCGCGTTCGCTGACGGCGGCTTTGGAGTCGGCCAACTCGCGACGCAAGTCCGCCAAGGGCCCGTAGGTCTTGGAAAGGACCGTCTGATGCGCGTCGTACTTAGACTCCGGGGCGCACCGCGAACTGTTCCCGTTTCTGGATGAGACTTTAGCCATCTTCTGACTACACCCGTTTCAGAGGCTATCATCTCTACACATCTTCCGCATTGCGTCAATCAGAAATCGCACATTATTCCCGACCGGGCCGGCGGGCAGCGGCATTCCGGAGCGAAGGTTGGAAACCTGAGCAGCCGAGGCGGAGGCCAGGGACGCTCGGGAGAGCCCAGGGCGATTGGCGCTTGGCATCCAATTGCGCCAAGGCTAAGCTTGGTTATGGAACTCGTTACGGTCTTTCGTGCCTTTAATCCCGCGGATGCCCACTTTGCCCGCTCGCGGCTCGAAGCGGCGGGCTTCCATGCCGCGGTCATGCACGAGCTTTCCTCCCTGAGTCTGGACGGCTACGCGATGGCCGCCGGGGGCATTCTCGTGCAAGTGCCCGACGCTGAAGCCGCCGACGCCAAGGAATTCCTTGCTGCCGAAACGCCTGGTGATGAGCCCCAATAAAGCGAGGCTGCTGGCCCAACTCAGGCGAATCCTGCCCGCGGACGAAGTCAGCTTCGCTCCGTCCGTCCTCAAAGCCCATGCGGGCGACAAATGGTTCGCCGCTCACCTGCCGGACGCTGTCGTCCTGCCCCGCAGCACCAAATCGGTCGCGGCGGCCCTGCGTTTTGCCAATCGCCACCGCATCCCGGTCACCCCGCGCGGCGCGGGCCACGGCTACGTGGGTGGCTGCGTGCCGGTCCACGGCGGCATCGTGCTTTCGCTGGCGCGGATGAATCGGATCAAGGAGATCAACGCCGCTGACTTTGTGGCCGTCGTCCAGCCCGGCGTGAACACCGCCAAGCTCCAGCAAGCCGTCGAGAAGCGCGGCCTTTTCTACCCGCCTGACCCCGCCAGCCGCGCGGACAACCTTATCGGCGGCAACATCGTCACCAACGCCGGCGGCCCGCGCTGCCTCAAATACGGCGTCACCCGCGACTACGTTCTTGGCCTCGAGGTCGTCCTCGCCGATGGCACCGTCCTTCGCCTCGGGGGGCGCACGCACAAGAACAAGACCGGGTTCGAGTTGCACCGTCTCTTCGTTGGCTCCGAGGGCCTGCTGGGCGTTGTTCCCGAGGCCACCCTGAAGCTGCTCCCGCTGCCGCCTTACCGCGCCTGCCTGGCCGTCGGGTTTGCCTGCATGCGCGCCGCCGTCCGTTCGCTGCACGCCATCCTGGCCGCCGGGTTCCTGCCCGCGGCGCTGGAATTAGCCGATTCCTTCACGCTGGCGGCCGCCTTCAAACGCACCGGCAGCGAGCGCCTGCGCGGTTGCCACGCCCACCTCATCGTCGAACTCGACGGCCAGGAACGCTCCGTGCGCGGCGAGATCCGCCAGCTCCAATCTCTACTCGCGCCGCAGAAACCCCTGTTTGTCGAGACCGGCCTTGGCGCAGCCCAATGCGAAGCCGTCTGGCAAATCCGCCGCGAGTTCTCCTATGCCCTGCGCGACACCGGCCTTACCAAGCTCAACGAGGACATCGTCGTCCCCCGCGGGCGCCTGGAAGACCTCTTCGTCTTTGCGGCCCGCCTCCAGCGCAAACACGGCCTGTCCGTCGCCTGCTTCGGCCATGCCGGCGACGGCAACATCCACACCAACGTCATGGTGGACTTCACCCAACCCGGCGCCAAACGCCGCAGTGAAGCCGCCCTGGACGAGCTCTTCAAGCAGGTCCTGGCCTGGGGTGGCTCGATCACGGGAGAACACGGCATCGGCCTGGCCAAGCAACGCTGGTGGCCTTTGGCTGTGTCGAAGGAAGTCCGCGCCTTCCATCGCACCATCAAGCGCACGCTCGACCCCCGCGGCATCCTCAACCCCGGCAAATTCGTGTAGCTCTGCCCGCCCGGTGCTCGCCGCTGGCCGCAGGCAACGTCCGGCCCCAGGCGCGCCATCCTGGCACACCCGACCGCGCCCAGCGGCCATAAGCTTATGCAATACTTTTGGCCTGATCTAGCGCGAGGCTCGTACCTGGCTATTACCTGGTACGTACCTCTCTCGTACGAGGGGGGTCCTCACTTTCCTCGAATATGGCCGCTTTCTGCGCATTTCCGGCACTCGGACCCCCATATCCCATTAGCGGCGATTATTCCAGCCCAACCTGACTGTGCCATTTTGGCTCACCCTCCAGGCTGCGCCGCGGCTCGATCGGAGCCACCACGTTTTTGGCCCGCCCAGCCCGCCTCCGCCTCTGGCTAGCCCCTCCCGATACACACCGTCGCTCCTCTGCTAACTTTGCAGAGGAGCGACGGTGTGTATCGGGAGGGGCTAAGGAGAGGATACGGTGCCGTGGTGGCGGCAAGCGGTTGGGAAGTTACCTGGGGATAGGAAGTTGCCAATCTGAGGCGCGGGTGGGCCGGGACGGATTCGCGATCGAGCAGCTTGGGAACACCGCCCGAGGGCAGGAACTCCAGCCTTAGCGCCGAATCCATT